>Ga0182024_10025786_pt1 | contig 10353 bp, 8 predicted proteins | sample P32metaG_FD_120480 | JGI IMG/M metagenome (GOLD analysis project Ga0182024, IMG submission 120480) | Permafrost microbial communities from Stordalen Mire, Sweden - P3-2 metaG (Illumina Assembly) | ecosystem: Environmental > Terrestrial > Soil > Wetlands > Permafrost | place: Sweden: Stordalen...
CGACTCGGCAGCACTTGGAAAAGAATATCGCAACCGCAGGCGAAATGCTTTGTGTGCGCTGCTGAGTCGTGGATGGGACTCCACTAGAGCTCAGGTCCGCGGGCCTGAACCGGTTAGGTCGTACACCATCGCCGGGGGATGCTCCGTTCCGTCCAGGATTAATCGAATCGCCGACAGGAGCCTGTCGTTTGCTACCGGCTTTTGCAAAAAAAACCTCGCACCTGCCTTGAGCGCACGTTCCCTGTTCGCGTTGCGATCGCGCCCCGACAAGACAATCACCGGGATCAGGCAAAGATTCTGGTTTGTTTTCAATCTCTCCAGGACGCTGAAGCCATCGCCGGCCGGCAGGCCGAGATCCAGGATAATCAGGTCCGGCATGTGTCTCCGCGCTTCCACGATACTTGCCAAACCATCTACGGCAAAAACAACGTCGTAATGGTTTGCTTTGAGGCGTAGTTGGAGACCCAACCGCACATCGGGATCGTCATCGATAACCAGAATTTTCTTTTGGCTCATGGCTAGGTTTTCACCGGTAGGCAAACGGTGTTGATGTGATCCCGCATTGCGCTGGCCACCCGTTCCACAAAGCTTTCCATAGCTTCGTTGCTGTCTCTCGCGATCTGAGGCAAAAGGCTGTGCGAAACGGCAAACGCGAAGTCTTCTGGTTGAAGATCTTTTTGACGCCGGAGTTGGCTTAAGATGCGCCTGCCGATGATCTCCGCGCCCTGCTCCTGGGTGTAAGCCATCACGAAGAAAAGCTTATGCTCGATTGCCGGGTCGATGTTAGGCAACAGTACATCTGTGTCAGGACGTAGACACTGTTGCAGCACCGCCCGCGCCACCTCCAATATTCTCTTCGGCACCTCCGTCGAGCCGTCCCGGGAATTTATTTCGACCGTAATGACCGCAATGGACTCGCCCGGCTTCTTTTCGTGCGTCAATATCGGGCTGATCAATCCCGCCAAAGAGAAAGTGGGCACGCTAAAGAAAAAGTGGCTGCCCTTGTTCAGTTCACTGCTCACCCAGATCTTACCGCCTTGCCGTGTCACCAACTCTTTGGCAATGTGTAAGCCGAGGCCCAGGCCCTTGCGCCCCTCGCGGCCGGGATCGGTTACCTGGTAAAGGCGCTCAAAGATGTGCTCGGTAACTTCTGGGCTGATTCCACATCCAGTATCGGAAACTTCCACCTGCAAGAAGCCCGCATCATCCTCGAGCACCCTGGCCTCGACAGTTACTCTACCGCCGGCGGGAGTAAACTTGACGGCGTTATCTAACAAAATGATCAGGACCTGCCGTAAGCGCGTCGGATCCGCATACGCCAAAGGCAGAGGCGCGGAAGGCTGGAGAGAGAGGTCAATTTCCTTGGCTACCGCGGCTCCCTGCAGCGTATCGACGGTGTCAACCATGGCTCCGTATACGGAGACTGGCTCTAACTCAACGCTTAGCTTACCCGCCTGTGCCTGAGTGACCTCGAGCAAGTCCTCAATCATGGATTTGAGTTGGCGTACATTTCTCAGGATGATTTGCAGGTAGTCATTCTGTTGGGCGGTCGTTTCTCCCGCCAACCCATCCGCGATAATCGTACTAAATGAATAGATTGACGTCAGCGGCGAACGAAGCTCGTGCGACACATGGGAAAGGAACTCATCCCTGAGTTGCAACTGCTGTATCCGCATAAGGTCGGCCTCCGCGTGCATGCGGTGGCGCTCGATGGCGTGGCGAAGGGCCCGGGGAAGCGCGCGATTCTCAATCTGGCCTTTGATCAGATAGTCTTGCGCACCTTCTTTGATGGCTTCGGCAGCCAGTACTTCGTCCTCCAGGCCCGTCAACACGATCATCACGACGTCGGGAGCCGCCGCATGTGCCCGCCGCAGGGTTTCGAGACCATGCCCATCCGGCAGTCCCATGTCCAACAGGACAACGTCCACTCCACCTTTCGCAAGGTGAACCTCGGCGTCATGCATACGTGTGACGTGTGTTAGCTCGAAACTATCCGGTCTCTCCTTGCTGAACATCTCGCGCAGCAAGCGGGCATCCCCCGCGTTATCCTCGACCAGAAGAATCTGAAGTGGCTTCTTTGTCATCGCATTATCTCTCGCGGCAGCTCAACAATCGACAGCCAGAAATCCTCGATGCTTTTCACCACCGTGAGGAACCCATTCAGGGTCACGGGTTTCGGAATGTAACAGTTCGCATGGAGCGAATAACTCCGCAGGATGTCCTCTTCCGACTTGGAGGTAGTCAGGATTACGATTGGAATGCTCATAAGTGCTGGACATTTCTTGATCTCCTCCAGAACCTCCCGGCCGTCTTTCTTGGGCAGGTTCAGGTCGAGCAAGATCAGATCCGGGCGAGGAGCCTTGGCGTGCCTTCCCTCCCGCTTGAGATAGGCCATTGCTTCTGTCCCGTCCGACGCGACCCGCAAGTTGATATGCGCTTTGGCCTCTTTAAACGCTTCCCGCGTGAGCCGGACATCACCGGGACTATCTTCAACCAAAAGCACTTCGAACACGGTCCTGCCCATGACAAGCGCTTCCATCAGTCTTTACCTCCTTCGGGCACGGAGAAGTAAAAGGTTGACCCCTTCTTGGGGTGTGACTCGACCCAAATCCTCCCGCCCGCCCGTTCCACAATCTTTTTGCAAATGGTCAATCCGATCCCGGTGCCCTTGAATTCATCGCGTCCGTGCAGCCGCTGGAAGAGAACGAATATTCTCTCGAAGTACTGCGGTTCGATTCCCAGTCCATTGTCACGCACAGAAAAGATCCATTCCTCGCTGCCGTTCTTCGTTGCAGAGATGTGGACTTGAGGAACTTCAGCGCCCCGATATTTGATTGCATTGCCAACCAGATTCAGAAATACCTGGGTCAATCGGGCCTCATCCGCAGTGACGGTCGGCAGCGCATCATGGGTGACAACCGCGCCGCTCTCCTTGATCGTTGCTCGTAAGTTTGTAAGTGCCTCCCGCAATGCGTTTTCACTGGAAATCTCATGCGGATCCACGGCATTATTCGCCGCACGCGAATAGACCAAGAGATCTTCGACCAGCCGCTGCATCCGGTTACACCCATCGACGGCATAAGCGATGAACTCATCGGCATCGGAGTCCAGACGTCCCTGGTAGCGTTTCGCCAGGAGCTGGGTGTAGCTGGCCACCATGCGCAGCGGCTCCTGAAGATCGTGCGATGCGACATACGAAAATTGCTGCAGTTCCTCAGTGGAGTACTTCAGTTGACGGACCTTCTTTAGCAGATCCTCCTGGTATTTCCTGCGTTCGGTGATGTCGCGTGTAATTTTCCCAAAGCCCCGCAACTCCCCTGTCTCGTCCCGTAAGGCGGTAATCACGACATTGGCAAGAAAACGGGAACCGTCTTTGCGTACCCGCCAACCTTCATTTTCGAAGCGCCCATTCCTTTTTGCTTCTTCCAGTTCGAAGCCAGGCTTTCCATTGTCTACATCCTCAGCAGAATAGAACCGGGAGAAGTGTTGGCCGATGATCTCCTCCGCCCGATATCCTTCGATCCTCTCCGCGCCCTCATTCCAGCTGACGACTCGGCCCTCCTGATCAAGCATCAAGAGGGCGTAGTCCTTCACATTCGACACAAACAACCGGAACTCTTCCTCAATCTGCTCCAGACGCTCTTCCGCGTCCCTGCGGACGCCGGCTTCGCGGGTGGACGTCGCCGCAAGATTCTCGAGGCGCTCGTTCTCGGCTGGCAGGCTACTGCCTTGGCGTTCTATCTCCACGGCATCACGCGTCATCTTTTCGCTCTCATTCATTCCACAATGGAGGATGATCGTGAGCGTAAGCAGGCTCGCGATGAGAATCCCACGGTTTACCGAAGCTCTTGTTGGGTCGAGGAGCGGAACCCGATGGAGTCCCCACAATCCCGCTGTAATGGTCAGGAAGACACCACCTCCTGCAATGCCCCAAAGCAGGCGCTTGGAGCGTTGCGGGGCGCATAAGGCCAGCGGAAGCGTATACATGATAGAGCCGACTAATTGCGCCGAGTTCCACAAATCACCCAAGGTTACCAACGCGGTGGCCGCGATGATAATTGTTAACAGCACAACGCTATTCATTCGTCACCACGAATACGCCGGCCGTTCAATCGCTTCACCTGACAAGCAATCATTGCAACCGCCACTGTGGCATCACTGTGCACAAAGGTGCACGCTCATTCCTGCACGTTGAACCAGTTGACTGACATCACGACGGGAAGCGCCTTGGCAGGCGTGGGGTTGTAGTTGCTGGCAAATGGCCCGATCCAGGTCGGTACCGCGGTGTAAGTGAAGCTAGGCACTTGCGTCCAGATCACTCCGTCAATCGAATAGAAGGCTGTATAGGTAATGCCGGCTCTGCTGATCCTCAAGTACACCGGGTTCTGATATTCAGAGAAATCACTATCTTCGAACACCGTGGTCGCCGCCCCGTTCGTGACGGTGTGGGCGTTGAGGCTGATATGGGTTCCGTCTGTCATCACCGCAAAGGTGATAAAGTCTTTTCCATCGGCTAGCAGCATGAGCCCTTGGCTGGTATCCGCGTTCGCCGCCACGGCCGGCGAGTCTATCTTGATGGCAACATCAAAGTTCTGATTCCCTATCGGCTGCACCACGCGAACAGCCTGGTTGGACGGAAGCAGCGCGTCATGGTTGCTGCCGCCAGGTACGTTGAGAAAGAGATGTGCGTTCGAGACCGAGGCCGTTCCACCCTGTGGCGCCACGATGTCCCAGAAAGGCCCTGGGAAGGTACTTGCCAGCGGTGCTGCCGGAGCAGCCGGAACCGGTGTACTTGCATAGCCGGAGTGCGCGGCCAACATAATGACCAGCCAGGCAGCAATCGCGTGGAGATAGGCTGTTCCATTTCTACACATAGTTAGTACCTCCGGGAACCAGGCGATAACGGCCGGCGGCATAAGTCAGCGTAAAAGCCGTTATCTGCACTCACTATCCCCCCTGCGCCGGTTCCCTATCAATTCCCATTGATGTGCATTACTGAAGTTACAGAACGCACTCATGCTCGGAGTTAGAACGAACGCGATCGCTTACTGCGATGCGCGGCAAGCGGCTGCCTTGCGACAAATAACAACCCGATCGGCGGCAGGGCACAACTGACATTAATCAGCGCCAGAGAAGACAGCATCAGAGGATGTTCTAAGTTATTAAGGACAGCGACTGACGTCACACCAGAATCTCGATGGATCTATTGAGTCCCGGCATTTGCCGGGACTGCCGAAAATCAGACTTGTCCAAATAAGCTTTTTGGAGCGGTCAATTTGGACGGCACCCACCGAGGACCAGCGGCAGTGAGGCTGAACCTCGCCGGGAGCACGCAGCAGTCCCGAAGGGACGGCGTGAAAGTAGCCCAGGACGTCAGTCCTGGGTAGGATGAACAAATGAGTCCAGTCCCGCAAGGGACGGCTGAATTGATCGCATACATCTTTCAGCCGTCCCTGCGGGACTGTTTTAATTTTGGTCCGATGTGCACCCAGGACTGACGTCCGGGGCTACTTTCACGCCGTCCCTTCGGGACTCGTGGGTCGTGTCGAGTACGTTTAGGGGCGCGCAAACAAGTAGGCACCGAGCGCAAGTCGAGGAGTTTCAGGTGCAATTTGCACCGCAGCAGTTCAACAGAAGCAACCCGCCTTTCCTCAATATAATTAGCTAACTCCACCCTCCAACAACCCGGTCTATCGCTAATTTGGACTGCTCTGGCTGAAATAGCCCCGGGTTCTACTCGGCCTGGCTACTGCGTGTTAAACCAGTTCACCGACATCACTACCGGAACCGTATTGGCAGGAGTGCTGTTGTAGTTTCCGGCAAATGGCCCGATCGACGTGGGGGCCTTCGCGTAAGTGAGGCTTGTCGCCAATGTCCAATTGGCTCCGTCGCCCGAGTAATAGGCCATATATGTGCTGCTGGTTCTGGTAAGTCGCAGATACATCGGGTTCTGATACTGACTGAAGTTCACATCGTCAAGCGCTGCGGTTGCTGCCCCATTGGCGACGGAATAAGCCTTGAGGCCAATGTTGGTTCCGTCAGTCGTGAGCGCAAACGTGATGAAGTCCTGACTGTCAGCGAGCAAAATGAGACCTTGGCTGGTACTAGCGTCGGTCGCCACGACCGGGGAATCAATTTTGATGGAGACATCGAAATTTTCATCACCGATCGCCTGCACCACGCGGACAGCCTGGTTGGATGGAAGCAGGGGGTCATGATCGCTGCCGCCCGGAACGCCGATGAAAAGATGTGCATTTGAGATGGAGGCCGATCCTCCCGCCGGTGTCACTAATTTCCACAAAGGCCCAAGGTAGTTGTCCGCAAGCGGCGCGCCGGGTGCTCCCGGAGCCGGGCCGGCGGCCGGGATGCTCGAAGCGCCTGGGAGAGCGGGAGCAGCGGCGGCCTCTGCGGCGGCTTCTGCATCGGGAACTGCAGCAGGAACAGTAGCGGCCTCTGCAGCAGGGGCGGCCCCCGCAGCAGGAGCAGGAGCAGGAGCAGCCGCTGCAGCAGCAGCAGCGGTAGAAGCGGCCTTCACCGTAACTGTCCAGACATTAGCCTTAACACTACCGACCGTGGCCGCTATATTCGATATTCCTGCGCTCATCGCCGTAGCGTGGCCTAGAGTGCTGATCTTGGCCACCGTATGGTTGCTGGTGTTCCATAGTGTCACCTTGTTACCTGCCGCATCGGGCAGCGCACCCACCGAGCCATCCGAGTAGACCCCGTACGCTGTGAACTGCAGCGTCCCCCCCACCACCATGGTGTTCGCACCTGCCTTGTTACCCAGATACGCGCTCACCAGTGTCTTGCCGGTGGCAGAAGGACTGGAGGCTCCAACCGTAGCCGTCACAACACTACTGGGAACGTATCCAAAGGCGGGAAAGGCAATCCCTTGGTTCGCGCCCTGTCCCCATGAAGCTATGGCTTTTACCGTGGCTCCCGCCGAAACCGTAAACGGGGCCGCGTATACATGCGTGGTGCCCGCCGAACCGCCTGGACCGAAGGGGGCTGCGGTGGTGCCATCTGTAGTGTAGAAAATCGAAAGTCGATGTTTCGTATCGCTGTCCGCGAGCGTAACCGTGGACGAAGAGGAACCCGCAACTGATGCGATGGTCGGTGCGACCGTCGGAATTGTGGTGCTGGTCTGCACGACCGTGTTGGGGCTTAGCGTGATTCCGGGGTTCGACGAGGACCCACCGTCCTCGTAGGTGATCGCATTGTTGACGTTATTCGCCGTCCCCGCCCAAACGTCCGTACCGGAGAAGTAGTTATTCGTGATGGTGGCATTGGTAAACGCTTCTCCCACCGATATTCCCCACCCGGAGCAACCATAACCGGCGCCGCAGGATTCCGGCCCGTTACCGCCTTGAAACAGGCTGTTCGTCGCTATGCTTCCGGCGCCCCATAGCTCCAGTCCTATGCCGTAATGCGCCCCACTCCCGGTCTCTCCGGTTACCGGGACGTTGCCGATGTATACGTTGTCGTCAGCCGCGTGGGTTGGTGATGTGGACGGGGTGTACTCCGGCATAGACAATTCAAAAGTGTAGTTGTTTGGATTGTTTGGCTGGTAAAATGCATTGTGGCTATAGGTCGCAACCCCGTTGGTATCCTGTTGAGTCTCTATCATGATGCGAGAGTTGCCTCGTAGGTTGTTATTCTCCACATCTGCGTTAAGACTGGTTTGCTGCAATCCTCCATTTTGCTCGGCTAACTTCAGGCCCTCTTCAATCGTGTTAACCGTGTTGTTATTCCACACCAGGTGATTATTGTAGGCGTTCACCAAGGTTGCGTCGCAATATCCACCCGAATCGACGTTGCCATTGCCGCCTCCTTCAGCGTTGATTGAAACGCAATTGTTATAAAAGACATTCCACAGAATAGATATATAAGACGCTCCGGTAGAAGCAACAAGACCTTCATTTTGGTCCCCATCTAGATAAATAGCCTGTTGAGACTCCGCCCCCCCAACGGGGGGATTGTTTCCAGTGAAGTAGTTGTACTGAATCAGGATTCCCGAAGATGGAGCGGATACATAGATACCTCCTTGAGTGCCGGAAAACCCTAGATACTCAATCGTGCAACCCTGACCTGGAACCGTATTAGCGGTGCCGTTGGTTTGAGTTCGCAAAGCATAAGTCGTTGTGGAACTTTCTGTAAGAACTGCGGTCGCCGGGTGGGTCTGGGTGACAACACCTATGTTCGGTCCAGTATAGATGGTGCCGTTGGAGCAAGGAAGAGTGATCGTAGCTGTAAGACTATAGGAGCCGGCAGCGAACGCAACCGTGTTGCCTGATGTCGCTCCCGCTGTGTTGACTGTGGCCTGAATGGTGGCCGCGCTGGAACCGGCTGCGACGGTATAGGTCGCTGCCAATGCCGGTACTCCCGTACTCAGCAGAAGAAATGCGAGTAACTTATTCATTTCATACCTTCGATAGGATGAGCGTTATTCGTCCCAAACCGGGACAGGCCACAGATGGCAGCCTTACTGGGTAAGGTCCCCGGAATGCGCGCAGAGATACCCCACATGATCCGGATACATCGTTTCCGGCACGGCCGCCACAAGGGGACGGCCTGGCCGGTGATGAGTTAACTGAGAGTCGTTATGTCAGCTCCAGAGCCAATATCCTATCCGGCGATCGTCGCTACAATTACCTTAGGTGTGCATTACTGATGTAACAGAAAGTATGAGCGGATGGATAAGTAGTAAAAAGCCGGCCTACTCCGCGTAATCGCTGGTTGACGATAATTTGCAAGACGAGCTGGTTATTCGTCACCTTCTAAGTATCTGTTTGTTATGAACAGGAGGCTGTATGACGGATATGGTTGCTCCGGACAACCGTTCAGCCCAGTGCGTGGTCTGGGTTGCCCGCTACCACAAAAGATATGTAGGCGGGATAACTTACTTACTATGTGTGACGAGTCGTCTCTACGGACAGCCACGCCATAATATTGGAGGCAGCGAGATCCGATCGCTGGCGGGTCATTAGAGGATGGCCCTGCTTGTTCGCCGCCCATACCGTCGGAGATGGCGGCGTGGCGGGGGCGGGAACGGTAATCACAGCGAATCTCGATCTGCGTCGGAATGCCGGCAAAAGTCGTTGGCTATTGCCGGCAGAGCGGTTGAGGCGTTGAAGGAGCCTAAGAAATAATTAATCTTTATCTCAATTCTCGTTTAATCCCGTCCCGTAGGCTGAAGCATAACGAGCGTGCGTCATGAGAAGATTTTGGGTAACATTCGTGGTTGCTCCCTCCCTGATCTCCATCGCCGCCGCGGCACAGCGCTTAACCTCCCCCGTGCCTGTGCCCTCGTTCCCGGTAACACCCGTCGCAACTGGAGGCTCCAATCTGCCCTTTCAGCCGATCGGAGCCTCCGACCTTGTCCGCATAACCGTTTACGATTCGCCCGAGCTTTCGCAATCTTTCCGGGTAGACAACCGGGGAAACCTCAATCTGCCGTTGCTGCGGCAATCCCTGCCGGCGGCGGGGTTGATGCCGGACGCCCTGCGCGATGAAATCGCGGCAGCGCTCAAAGCGCAACACCTGCTGGTAAGCCCCGTCGTGGACGTCTCCGTGGTCGAGTATCGCAGTCGCGACGTCACCATCGCCGGCGCCGTCAAGACACCCGCAACCATTCAAGAGTTCGGGAATTTGCGCGTCTTGGACGCGCTGAGCCAGGCCGGAGGCCTGCTGCCCGAGGCCGGCCCGGAAGTTATCGTCGAACAAGCAAACGGCAGCTCGCAGCGGTTGTCTGTTCGCGAGCTTTTCGACGGGCTTCACCCGGAGCTGAACATTCTGGTAGGCGCAGGCGCGCAAATACGGGTGCCGGAATGCGAGCGCGTCTTTGTGGTAGGAAACGTGAAGCGCCCAGGAGCCTTTCCCTATCGCGATATGCAGGACACAACCGTGCTCAAGGTTTTGGCGCTGAGCGGCGGCCTCGACTCATTTAGCCGTAACATGGCTTATATCTACCGGGCGGCGCCAGGGAGCGCACAAAAGCAAGAGATAGAGGTTCCGCTACGGCGCATTCTGGATCGAAAGTCCGAAGATGTAAAGCTAGCCGCGAATGACATTCTCTACGTTCCGACCAATGGAAAGCTGAAGGTGAGCGCGAGCGTAGTAAACCACCTGACCGGCATGGGCAACGCTGCCGTGTCGGCTGCCATCTGGAGTTCGCACTGAACCATGCACTCTCTCGAATAAGTCCGCCACAACGCACTGGGACGGCTGCCAGGCCACTTAGTTCGTCCTATGAGTCGCTAACAGGATCTAAGCCTTCCGCCTGAACGGAGCCAGGTGCATGCCCAGTTCGATTGCCATACGTAAGCCGCACATCAGGCTGAGCGACCCCGCCGA
>Ga0182024_10025787_pt1 | contig 10352 bp, 3 predicted proteins | sample P32metaG_FD_120480 | JGI IMG/M metagenome (GOLD analysis project Ga0182024, IMG submission 120480) | Permafrost microbial communities from Stordalen Mire, Sweden - P3-2 metaG (Illumina Assembly) | ecosystem: Environmental > Terrestrial > Soil > Wetlands > Permafrost | place: Sweden: Stordalen...
CCAGCGCGAAATATAGCGTGCGCGGGATGGGCGTCGCGCTCATCGCCAGCACGTCCACCTGCGCGCGCAGGTGCTTCAGCCGCTCCTTGTGCCGCACGCCGAAGCGGTGCTCCTCGTCGATGATCACCAGCCCGAGGTCCTTGAACTTCACGTCCGCGCTCAACAGCCGGTGCGTGCCGATGACCACGTCGAGCCGCCCGTCCGCCAATTGCGCCAGCACCTGCCGCTGCTCCTTTGGCGTGCGAAACCGGCTCAACTGCTCGACCGCCACCGGGAATGGCGCCAGACGCTCGCGGAAGGTGTTGCAATGCTGCTGCGCCAGCACGGTGGTCGGCGCGAGCACCGCCACCTGCTTTCCCCCGAGCACGACCTTGAAAGCCGCGCGCAGGGCCACTTCGGTTTTGCCAAAGCCCACGTCCCCGCACAGCAGCCGGTCCATTGGGCGCGGGCGCTCGAGATCGGCCTTCGTCTCGACGATGGAGCGCAACTGGTCGGGCGTTTCCTCATGGGGGAAGGCCGCCTCGAACTCCCGCTGCCACGGCGCGTCGGGCGGATGCGCCATCCCCGGCCGCTCATCGCGCTCCGCCTGTAAACGCAGCAGTTGCGCCGCGAAATCGAGCGTCGCCCGCTCGGCGTCGCGCCGGGTTTTCTCCCATTGGTTGCCGCCGATTTTCCCGAGCCGTGGCGCGATTTTCGCCAGTCCCACATAACGCGTGAGCAGGTGCGACTCATGCAATGGCAGATGAACCTGCACGCCGTCCGCAAATTCCAGCGAAATGACTTCGTCCAGCCGCCCCTTGGTTTCCAGTTTTTGCACCCCGCGAAAACGGCATATGCCGTGCGCCACATGCACGAGGTAATCTCCCTCGGCCATCTCCGCGAAGTCCAGCAGCTGGTCCACCCGGTGGCGCTGCGGCAGCTTGCGCGGGCGGAAATTGGCCAGCCGCTGGCGGTATCGGCCGAAAATCTCGCCCTCGGCCACCACCGCCACTCCGGCGGCCTCGCCCAGAGACGGCCATGCCAGCCGCGCCGTTCCCCTCCGGCCAAAACGCGCGCGGAAACCCGCCGCCAATTCACCCGTCACGATCTTCGGTTGAAAATCGCGCAACTGCGGGTCTTCCAAAAAGATTTCCCGCAAGCGTCCGGTTTCACCTTCCGCACGGACGCAGATCACCACCGCCGCACCCTCTTTCGCCCAGCGGGCGAGTGTCCGCAGAAAATCCCGCTGCGCCGCCTGCTCACTCTCCAGCCGCACCTGGCCCAGCGCGGGCGCCAGCGCCGGCGGACGGTGGGACAGCGTGGACTCCGAGTCCACCGGCACGCGCTCGGCGCCGGCGGGGAAAGGGCCGCCGCCTTCGTCGAACTCGGCCAGACCGGTCCAGCAATCTTTCGCGCCCGCGCGGGCCGACAGCACCGTTTGCAACGTGGGTTTGGGCGCGGCCATTTTTTCCGGCTGGGCAAACAACTCTGGCTGCTCGGCCGCCTGGCGTGCGGGCTCCTGCGCCACCCAGTGCGCCTCCGCCGGCAAATACGCCAGCAGGCCGGCCACCGCCGCGTCCCCAGCCAAATCGCGAGGCGCCGGCGCAATCACAATCTCCGGCAGCATTTCCGCCGTCAGTTGCGTCGTCGGGTCGAAACGGCGAATCGTCTCGAGTTCGTTGCCGAAAAAATCGAGCCGGCAGGGCGCTTCAGCATTGAAGGGATAGACATCCAGCAATCCGCCGCGCACCGCGTATTGGCCGGGTGTTTCGCACAACACCTCGCTGTCGTAGCCAAGCTCCCGCCCGAGCCGCTCACCCAGCGCGCGAAAATCCACCCGCGCTCCGGCGACCAGCCGCAACTCGCGCGCGGCCAGCGCTTCCCGCCGCGGCGCCGGTTGCAGGAGTGCCGCCAGCGTCGTCACCAGCAACAGCGGCGGGGGGGCCGGCGCCTCCCGCCGCGTGGCCAGCGCGCTCAACGCCGCCAAGCGCTCGCATTGCCGCTCAAACGCCCGCGGATCCTCCACCCCCGCCTCGGCCGTTTCCGGATATAACAGTATGTCCCATGCCGGCAGGCCGCCCACCGCCAGACGGTGAAAAAACTGCAGGTCCTCGGCGAGGCTGTCGAGCTGCCGGGCCGAGCGCGCCAGTACCAGCGTCACCGACGCCCCCCGCTCCCGCGCCACCTGCTCGATGAACGCGCCGGCCGCCGCCTCCGCCACGCCGATCAGCAGGCGCGGCGCGCAAACCGCAGGCAAAACAACGGGCTTCATGACAGACCGCCGGGCCACCGGCGAAACCGCCTAATTTAAACCTCGCGCGCCGTTTTGCACGCTTTCTTGCGGGTTTTCCGCCCCAAGGACTTATTCAAGGTTTCGCCGACGCCCCCTCGGGCAGCATATTCTCCGCCAGCCGGGCGATCTCCGGCCGCACCTCCGTCAGCTTCAGCGTCCGCAAATCCTGCACAAACTCCGACACCTCGTTCGGCAACAGCCGGCGCACGCTCGGCTCGTCCGCCATCGCCAAAGCTGCTCGCACCTGCTCCTGCGCTCCGGCGGCATCATTCGCCTTGGAGAACACTTCCGCGAGGTCGATCCGGTCGCTAAACGACAGGGCACCCGCCTGCGGTAAATGATCGTAGATGTGCCGGATGGTTTTCGCCGCCACATCCGCCGGTCCCGCCTTTTGCTGGAGGCTAGCCAGCGCAATCCAAGCGGGGAGGTAATCGGGATACTTCTCCATTGCGGACTGCAATTGCTTTCTGGCCTCAACGAGCTGGTTGGTCGCGAGCAGGTAATATCCCATGCCCACGGAAGCTTCTTCGGGGGTCTGCCCGAGGTCCACTTCACCCAAAATCACAAACTGTTGTTTTAGTCGCTTCTCGTCTGGTAATACATATGGCACGGGACGCAGCCAGCGCGGCATGTGGCCGGTTTTAAGCAACCGCTCCACAAAGCCTGCCGGCGGGGCGGGGCTGTCCGGTTTCAACCCGTACGCCAGCTTGTCATACTCCTCGGCAAACGGATCCCAGGAAAAAATCGCGAGGGTCGTGACTCCATATTTTTTGACGAGCGCCAGCGCCGCGTCGTCCGTGGGCGCACTGTAAACCGCCGCCGCCGCCCTGACCCCATCGGGGTCATCCGTGTTGGTGCTGCCCAGCCCTTGGAATCCCCCAAAAAACTCCATCCACGTCGTGGTGGTCGGGCCGCTCAGGACCACGCCCGGCTCCGCTCCCAGCCGCTGCCGCAGGCGATACGAGGCATCGCGCGTGACTACCTGCACATCGTCCAGCATAGTCGTGGGGTATTGCCAATGAAAATGGAACGATTGCCAAATCGTGAAGCATGGAAACGGCGCCAAGACGATTAGCAGCGCCACAGTCGCAACCCCGGCGCGGGCCGGCCCCCACCGAAACCCCGCACCGGCCCGGGTCACCACCAAAACCAGCACGACCAATGCGCCCAAAGCCATCGCGCAAGCCACGCCTAGGTATCGGATTTGATAAAAGGCCAGCGCGAGAAACACCAGCGCCGGGAAAAACCCGACGCAGAGCAACCCTTTCCACGGGCGCGGCAATCCGCGCAACCCCAAGACCGGCAAAATTAGGAAAATCATCCACGGCGCCAGATTGATGCCGGCGGCAATTTCCATCCACGACAGGTAGCTCAGTTGCCGGAGCATCGCGCGATCTTCGATGAAATATTCTTTTTCCAGCGTCCACATAAACGAATCGCCGAGGAATACGTTCTGCTTGAAAATATAAAAGCTCGCCACCGGGAACAGCGCCATCAGCACCATATCGAGACCCATCAACCAAGCTTCGCGCCGGACCGCCCTCGCATCACGCCGGCCCCCGCTGAGCCGCTGGCAGACTCGCGCCAACAGGTCGCCCGCACCCAGCCAAGCCAGCGAAAGCAGCACGGACTCCACACGCGCACTAAATGTCGCAGGCAGGTAATCCACCAGGGAGAAAATCAAACTGACCAGCGCGCCAACCTGGCCCCACAGACGCCAGAGCGTGGGATCAAGCCGCCAGGGAGAATTCGCCGTCAAATCGCGGCCCAGCCAGCCCGCGCCCAGCGCTGCGCCCACGCCCACCCCCAGAAGCATAAACAATTCGTAGCCCGGACTAATCCACAGGCAAACACCGCTCAGCAGCGCCGAGACAATAAACCATCGCCTCGCCTGCGCCCGCTCGGGAAGCCAGGACCACAACGGTCGCTCTTCAGGACTGAGCCTGCCGGGATTGGCGACCGGCGCCCGCAGCCACCCTCCACCTCCGCCCACCAAACACATCACGGACAAAAGCGGCAGCGTGGCCGTCAGCCCATGCATGTAAAGATAACCCACAATGAAAAATTCATAATAGGGATAAACCGCCACGAACCCCAGCGCCAGCAACGCCGCAGCCCAGCCGCCAAATCGCCGGGCCATGACCGGCACGAACAACGCCATCACCACCGCCAGCACCAGGGTGTTGGCCCAGGGCGCCGCCCACGCGATCCCCAACGCGGTCGGCAACCCGGTGCTTTTGCCGTAAATCCACGCCAGCGATATCAACAGCCAATGTAATGAGGAATTCCACCGGACTTCGCCCCCGCTCGGCGTCGTCTCATTGCCGGAAAACGCCTGCTCGCCCTCCAGCCCCGCGAGCATCCGTTCGGACTCCATCATCCACGGATAGCCGGCGGTCCCAATCGCCGGATTGATCAATTTGTGCTGGTTGAATTGGTAGCCCGTCAATGAGTTCGGATCCTCAAGAATGCGCGGCTGATCCTTCAGCGATGAATCGGTGACCACCGCGATTCCCCGCATCCGCGCCAGGCTGTCCGCCGCCAGGAAACCCAGCGCCAGGCACAAGGCGATCAGCCAGCCGCGCCGGAAGAAAAATGCGGAGGCCTTTGTGTCCGCTGCCGCGACCTTTCCCTCGACGGAAGATTCCACTGCCACGCCGGCAATCGTCTCCACATCGGTTTTGACCTGGCTGGCCTGTTGGTAACGCTGCTGGGGCTCCTTTTCCAGGGCGCGCATCACCACCTCATCAAGGCGCTGGTCCATGGGCGCCTTTTGCGAAGGCGCCGGAAATCGTCCCAACGGCAGCTCACCCGTGAGCATTTCATAAAACACCACGCCGAGCGAATAAATGTCCGCCCGGTGATCCACCTCGAGTGGCCGCTCGACCTGCTCCGGGGCCATGTAATGCGGCGTGCCCATCACATGGCCGGTTTCAGTGATCGGTGCGGCTCCCGGCAGATTATGGCCGAGGAGTTTGGCCAGTCCAAAATCGGCGATCTTCACCCGGCCGCGCTTGTCCACCAGGATGTTTTCCGGCTTGATGTCGCGGTGCACGATGCCTTCGTCGTGCGCGAACTGCAGCGCCTCGCAAATCTGCGGGATGATTTGCAGCGCCTCGCGCGGCGACAGTTTCCCCGCGCGCTCAATCTGGCGCAAATTCAGCCCGTCCACGTATTCCATGACGAAATAGTGAAATCCGCCCGATTGGCCGTAATCGTGCACCGCCACGATGTTCGGGTGGCTCAACCGCGCCAGCGCGCGCGCCTCACGCGTGAAACGTTCCGCAAAACCGGGATCGTCGCCGACGCGCGGGGCCAGGATCTTCAGCGCCACAAGCCGGTCCAGCGCCGGCTGCCGTGCCTTGTAAACGGCGCCCATGCCACCCTGGCCGATGAACTCCAGAATCTCCAGTTGCGGAAACGACGACCCCAGTTCCTCCGGCTTGGGCGGGACAAAACCGCCGGGCTTCGCCGCGGTGGAACCGCCTCCGGCAACCTGGGTTCCCGTCGGAAACCCCGCCTGGAGGAGACAGGCCGGACAAAGCCCCTGGGGTGCGTTCGGCTCCAGCGGTTTGCCACAGCTCGGACATTGGCGGGGGGTATTCATGGATGGGCTGGCATCCTCTACTACAGGAACCATCGGCAAAGGTTACACGCGCCACGATATAAATCCGCAAATCTCCAAACCCAACGTCCGGGCGCCCCCGGATACTGCGCCCCCGCCACACTCACCCACTCAGCAAACCTTCGAGCAAATGCCGCATCTCCTGTTCCGCATCCCCGGGCGTCGCCACCGTCTGGCCAACTTCCGCCAACAACAACACACGGTAGCGTTTGCGCAGGCGATGAACACTGACCTTCACTGCGCTCTCACTCAATTCCAGCCGCGCCGCCAATTCCGCATAAGGCTGCGCCGCGCGCGCTCCGGTCAGCGTGTCCTTTAAAGCCGCAAACAAGTCGCATTTGCCCTCCTTGCGGTATTCCTTCTCCAAGTGCAGTAGCACGGCGTCCAGCAGCGCCAGGGCCCACTGCTTGTCAAACAGCTTGTCCGGCGAGGATGTGTCCGCCGGCTCCATTTCGAAGCGCTCCTCGGCCGCCGCCAGATCCAGCGACAAGAGCTCATGGCCACCGCCGCGCTTTTGGGCATTCCCGCGCTCCCGCGCGCCGGCCAGGAAGTTTTTCATCGCGGTCAGGATAAACGACCGAAACCGCCCACGCCCGGGATCGGCCTTGGCCAGCGCCTGGTGTTGCAGCAAATGCGCGAAAAAATCCTGCGTCAGATCCTGCGCGTCGTGCGGCGAATATCCGCCCCGGCGCACGTAGGCGTAAAGCGGATACCAATACGTCCGGCACAGTTTCGCCAGGGCCGCCTGCGCCCGCTCCGTGTCATTGCGCCCCGCCAGCAGCACCATGGACCAATGCGTTGTGGCGAAAGCGGGATTCCGGTTTTCGCGGCCCGCGGACATCGCCGACGACGCAGTCGGACATGAAGTGCTCACATCCCTCACGTTGTGATTCCCTGGCGCCGATGGCAAGCGCATAGCGGACGGACCGCCGCACTTTAACCTCCTCACCCGCCCAGAGCCTTCAACAAATACCGCAGTTCCCCCTCAATCTCCTCCGGGCTCGACACCGTCTGCGCAATCTCCTGGCGGAACAGCTCGCGAAACCGTCGGCGCAGCCGGTGTACCGCCACGCGCAGCCCGCCTTCGGTCTGCCCCAGTGTAACCGCCATCTCCGCATACGGGATCTTTTCCCGGTCCGCCGTCAGAAACGCCTTTAACTGCTCGAACTCTCCCACCTTGCCCGCGTCCGTGAATTCCTGTCGCAGGCGCCCGACCGTCTCCTCGATCAAAGTCAGGGCCCAGCGGCGCTCGTAAATTCGGTCGGCCGAGAGCTCGTCCACCGGCTCAATCTGGTAGCGCCTCTCCGCCAATTCCGCATCCAGCGGCACAATCGTCCGGTCGCCCCCGCGCTTCTGCGCGCGGCTGCGGTCCCACTCGTTGGCCAGAAACCGCTGAAACGCCATCAACAGAAACGTCCGAAATCTCCCCCTCTCACGCGATGCCGCCTGTAAATAATCCTTTTCCAGCAGTCGCGCGAAGAATCCCTGCGTCAGGTCCTCCGCGTCCTCGCGGTTGTGCCCGCGCCGCCGCACGTAGGCATAAAGAGGATACCAGTAGGCCCGGCACAGTTCCTCCAGCGCCCGCTCCGCCTGCGGCGACGTGCTGCGCCCCGCCGCCAGCACCACCGTCCAGCGCGTCGTGGCAAAACGGCCCTGGCGTTCGGACGAAGCAGGCATCGCAGCGAATGATTATGGGGAAACCGGCGCGCCAACCGGCGCAGAAGCCGGCGACGATGACGGCCCGGACGCGGTGGGCGCAACCCCCAACAACTGCGACTGCGCCAAGCCGAGATTGTCACTAAGCGAATTCACCAGCGTGGCCGCCTGCAAGATTTGGTTTTGCAACAGGGCCCCGCGCAGGTCTTCCACGTGCCCGCGAATATCAGCACTCGTTGTCTTGTAGGGGCTAAGCCCGACACTCCCGTCGTACAATCGCAACCAACTTCCCAGTTGCGTGCCAAAATCGTTCAGGAAATTCAGCGCGCCCGAAACATCCGGGGACTGAGAACTCAGTGAATTCAGCGGAGATCCCTGCAGCCGCACGCGCAACTGCTGGGTCAGCGCCGCGGCGAAGGCACCCGGGCTGGTCAGCGGCTTCGTCTCGCTATCCCGCAGCACCATGGTGAAGTCTTCCAACTGGTATTCCAGCGCGGTCGCAAGCCCCTTGGCCTTTTCCATTTGGTTTTGCTGGAGGGCGTCGTGCAAATCGTCCGCCATTTTAACGGCTGCCGCCGCCGCCTTTTCTCCCGGCGCCCCGGCGAAGCCCGCTTGCCACGCAGCCATTAATGGCTGCGCCTGCACCAACGCTCCCAGCGCCGGGGCCGGGTCCAGGCCGCCATTCTCGACGAGTTGCAGAATCGCTCCCGTGCGCATGTTGATGAGCAACGTTTGCGCCGCGACCACGGCGGCAGAGCCGTTGCCCCCGCTCAAGCAAGCGTTTATGGCCAGCGCCAAAGGCGTCGGATCAAAAGTGACCTCACCATCCGTTTGGCGCGTCCTAGAGCCGTGGGCGAACCGGTCCCTTAGCGCCCCCAACAAGTAGCCCGGTTCCGGTTTTCCGTCCTGCTCCAGCGCATTGACGCCATCGCTGCAGAATTGGACCACACCCGCGGCAATCGACTCCGCCGGCGTGCCGTTGAATTGCGCCGCCCACCAGGTGATTTGTTTTTGAAACAGCTCTATGACCGGCGCGCCGCCGCCCAACGGCAGGCCAATGATTGGCATGTCAAGTACCGCCGGCTGCGCTTTTTCTCCAACATGGTCCAGCCGGTAGCGCAAATTTGCCGTCACGATGGATTCGCCATCCTCTATCCAGTAATAAGAACTCTGGGCCATGCGACCTTCACCGGCAGCCGCCAGATCACACACCGCATTCATATCCTCGGCGTATAAATTCGCCGTGTCATAGGCGGCGCTGCCCGAAAAAAGCTGTTTCCACGCGTCGACAATTTGACGGGCTTTTTCAATTCTGTTCTTGCCCGCGGTCACATCCGCCGGATCGCGGATGTTGCTGGCCTGCGCGGAAGCCCCGACAATGTCCGAAAGTTGCGCATTCACTATCCCAAAGCTGGCCACGCCCAGTTGAGCGTCATCCACCGCGTAACGGTCGCCGCTGGCGCGCAACACATTCGCCACGTCGTGAAACAAGCCGCCCAGTATCTCCGCCTCTTGACCGGTCTGCTTCGCGATATGGTACAATCGCTGCTGCTCGCTCTGATGCAAAAGCGCGTCTTGCAGGTTTTTACTCGCCGCGTCCACCTGCTCCATCTGGGCAACGACCGCCGCGGCGGCCTTCTCCGCGCCGGAACCTGTTAGCAAAGCCGCCCACTGCGCAACTAACGGCTTAGCTTGGACGACCGCATCGAAAACCCGTTGCAAATTGGGGTCGTTGTATACGTGCAGCCCATTGACAATCGAATATGTGAGATTTGTCGAAGATTTGAGAGCCGATCCCGCATCCGCCAGTGCGGTTACGTTTGCCTCCAATGGCTCCAGCATCGCTACCGCCTCCTTCGGATCCGGCGCGGGCAACGGCGCGGGAGAAGCTGACGGTGTCGGTGGCGTGGCAGGAGTGAGTGCCTCCGGTGGAACGGGTGCCGTCATCGTCAGATTTGCCGAAGCAATTGGTGGCGCGACGTTGTTGGACGGCTCCAAGGCCGCGAGAACCGCCTGCAACTCCTCCACCTTGCTTTTCGCAGCCATTTCGGCGGTCTGGTCGGCAAGCCCCGCCTGATACTGCTGTTCGGCAAACTGCTGTTGGTTTTGCGCCGCTGTCAATTGGGCTTGCGCAATCTTCACCGCGTCGCCGCCCATCTGCGCTTTCACAATCGCAACCCGATCCTTGGCCCCCTGCAATTCCCCCGTCGTGATCAATCCCACGTCGGCCTGTTTCTGCGCCAGCGCCAGTGCTTCCTCAGCATCGCGCAACTTATATTGCGACGCCTGCTGCTCGGCCGCCTTTTTGCTCAAATCGGATGACGGCTGCATTTGTTGCACCTCCTGGAGCGCGACATTGGACGGCACGCGAAGGAAACCAATAAACACCACCGACAAAATAATCAGCGCCAGCAATGGTATCAGCGCCACCGCCGCCACAATGCCGACAATCTTCCACGTTCCTCCCGAGCCGGCTTTCGGCGGAACCGCCCCGTCCGCCGGCCCCGTCGCCGGCTTTGCGCCAAACGGATTTTTCGATCCAAATGGGTTGTTGGCTGCAAACGGATTGCCTGCTCCAAACGGGCTGCCCGCCGCCGCCCCTGCCGCCGCCCCTGCCGCTGCCGCTGCCGCGCCACCCGCCACCTTCGCCCCCGTGCTGGCAATGCTGTCCAAGTCCGTCTTTACCTGGCTGGCCTGCTGATACCGCCGGGACGGCTGCTTCTCCAACGCATGCAGCACTACCTCGTCCAACCGCACGTCAATTTGTACTTTTTCCGACGGCAGCGAAAACCGCCCCAG
>Ga0182024_10025788_pt1 | contig 10352 bp, 7 predicted proteins | sample P32metaG_FD_120480 | JGI IMG/M metagenome (GOLD analysis project Ga0182024, IMG submission 120480) | Permafrost microbial communities from Stordalen Mire, Sweden - P3-2 metaG (Illumina Assembly) | ecosystem: Environmental > Terrestrial > Soil > Wetlands > Permafrost | place: Sweden: Stordalen...
ATGCCGAAATGAATATTCGGGCTAGCCTGTTGAATTCACCCATGAAATGACGGGTCCCACGCCCCGTCGCAGGAAATGTTGGCTCGGGCTACACTGGCGATGGCGCAAGGCAGGCCTTGCTGCCCAAGACCGGGAGAGACGACATGGCGGCCAAAGCCAAGAAGAAAGCCATCAAGAAAAAGGCGACGCATCATCACGTCGCCGTGCCGAAATCGGAAGACGCCAAAATGCCGCCCCGGCCCATCTGGCAGGGCAATCTGCGGCTTTCCTTGGTGTCCTGTCCGGTGGCGCTGTTCAACGCCACCAGCCGGGCCAGCGACATTTCCTTTCATCTTCTCAATCCTGAAACCCACAACCGCATCCGCATGGTGCCCACCGATCCGGAAACCGGCCCCGTCAATCGCGCCGACCTGGTCAAGGGCTATGAGATATCCAAGAACCATTACGTGATCCTGGAGAAGGACGAGCTCGACGCCGTCAAGCTCGAGACCACCCGCACCATCGAGATCGAGCGTTTCGTGGAGGAGAGTGAGATCGATCGCTTGTTCTGGAACGATCCCTATTACCTGGTCCCCAACGAAGAGCCCGAGGCCTATATCGTGATCCGCGACGCGCTCAGGGAAGCGGGCCGCATCGCGCTGGGGCGCGTGGTGATGCACACGCGCGAGCGCATTGTCGCGTTGGAGCCGCGCGACAAGGGCATCGTCGTCTATACCCTGCGCATGCATGATGAGGTGGTGGCGCCGCAAGTGGCCTTCGCCGACATTCCCGACAAGAAGCCCGATGCCCGCATGGTGGATATCGCGCTCAAGATCATCGAGCAGCAGGCAGGCGATTTCGAGCCGGAAAAATTCAAGGACCGGTATGAGGAAGCGTTGCGCGATCTGATCCGCCGCAAGGAAAAAGGCGAGAAACTCGTCACCGCCCAGCCGGTCGAGGAAAGCAACGTGATCGATCTGATGGAGGCCTTGCGCAAAAGCCTCAAGGGCAAAAGCGCGCCGCAGCAAAGTTCCGCGCGCCGCCGCGCGCGCTAGCTCCGCGTGTGATCACTTCAGATCGCTTTCCATTCGAGGAACTCGCGCGGAACAAAGTTCCGCGAAGTTTCTTCGCGAAAAAAAACCAGCGATTGAAGGCGGTTGCATGATATCGCGGGGAATACGTGTTTTTATTTACTTTTCTTCCCGCGATTTTTCCGCCAAAGACAAAATCACACGCGGCCGACGTGAATGCTGTTCAGTCGAACCGATGTTACTTTGAGGCGCGAAGACTAAACGCGCCAATGGGCTGAAACGATCCCTCGGATCTCATCACTGGTCTTTCAATAGAAGGAAACGCGTTTTGCTCGACGAACAGTCGCTTGTCAGTTCCGTGCCCGGTTTGCAGGCGCGTGTTGCCTCGTTCGACAGGCCACGGCGCGGTTTCGCGCGCTTTTTGTTCCTCGGCGCGGCGAGCTTGGCATTCATCGCCGCTTTGCAGCAAGGCGTTCCGCAGCCCGCGCTGCCGGCGCAGCTTTCCCTCAACGTGCCGCGCTTGAACCTCGATCGTCTTTTCACGCCAGAAACCGTCTTCGTGACGCCGGACAGTTCCGTGTTCGCGCGGGAGCAGGCGATGCCGGCGTCCACCCTGATCGCGCGCTGGGAACCCATGATCCAGGACGCGTCGCGCAAATTCCACATCCCCGCGCAATGGATCCGCGCCGTGATGCGCCAGGAAAGCGGCGGCCGTACCGTGCTGGCCGACAACAGCCCGATCGTCTCGGCGGCCGGCGCGATGGGCGTGATGCAGGTGATGCCCGGCACCTACAGCCAGATGGCGGCGCAGTATGATCTGGGCGCCGATCCCTTCGATCCGCATGACAATATCTACGCCGGCGCCGCTTATCTGAACTGGCTGCATCGCAAATATGGCTATCCCGCCATGTTCGCGGCCTACAATGACGGTCCCGGCAATATCGAGGATCACTTGCATCACGGCCGCCCGCTGCCTGCCGAAACGCGCGGCTATATCGCTTCGATCGCGCGTTTCCTGCGGGACAAGACCATGGGCCTGAGCAAGGTCGCGCTCACCCAGCCTGACGGCGTCAAAGTGGCGATCGATCCCGCCAGGGTCACCGCTGTTCTGCCGGCCATGCCCGGCCTCTATGCCACACAAGTCCATGCGGTGATCAGCATGGGCAAAGTTCGCCGCGGCGTGCGCGAGAATGTGACGGACGCCACCGCGCTGCTGCGCGATCACGGCGCTCCGATCTGAACTTTATTGCTGCGCCACCTGCTTGCGCAGCGAGGCGACGTCCTTCTCGGTAAGATGGGCCCCTTCGGCGCCGAACCGCGCGGTGACGTAATTCGACACCGCCGCGATCTCGTCATCGGAATAGGCGCTGCCGAACGCCGGCATGAAGATCGGGCCCTGCGCCGTCTGGCGGTTGACGCCATTGATGATGGTCTGCGCCACATTGGTGGCCGAGGGATCGTTCACCGCCCGGGCCCCAGTCAACGTGGCGTATTTGCTGAGCGGGCTCACGCCCGTCCAGTCGTGGCAACTGGCGCAGGCGCCGGCGAAGATCTTCTCGCCGCGCGGATCCAGGTCCGCCGTTACGCCCTGGCGATGCGAGGCGGGCGCCGGCACCGTCACCGCGCGCGGCAGATCGGTATCCTGGGCGGGCACGCTTCTCAGATAGACCACCAGCGCGTGGATATCGCCCGGCGTCAGATAGGTGAGGCTGTCGTCCGAAGCTTCGCCCATGGGGCCCGCAGCGCCGCCGTGGCCCTCGGCATGGCCGATGGAGAGATAGCTGGCGAGATCATTGTCGCTCCAGGTCGCCAGGCCCGACTTGGCGTCGCTGCTGATGTCGTAGGCGCGCCAGCCCGCCGTCAGCGCCCCGGCGAATTTGCGCCGATTGTCCATGGCAAAAGCAAGATTGCGCGGGGTGTGGCATTCGCCGCAATGACCCAGCGCTTCGGCGAGATAGGCGCCCCTGTTCCATTCGGCGCTTTGCGACGGGTTGGGCCTGAAACGCTGATCCGCATTGTAGAAGAAATCCCACACCGCCATCAGCCTGCGATGGTTGAACGGCCAGGCCAGCTTGTCGGCGCGGGCCGGCGCATGCAGGGCGGGAAGGCTGAAGAGATAGGCCTTGATCGCCAACGCATCCGCATCGGTCATGTAGGTATATGAGGTGTAGCTCATCGCCGGATAAAGCCACGCGCCGTCGGCGCGGATGCCCTTGTGCAGGGCGTTCAGGAATTGCTGATCGGTATAATTGCCGATGCCGGTTTCCTTGTCCGGGGTGATGTTGGTCGAATAGATGGTGCCCATCCCCGGCAGGTTGAAGGCGAAGCCCCCGGCATAGGCCTGGCCGCCGCCATGGGCGGTGTGGCAGGCAAAACAATCGGCCGCATGCGCCAGATACTCGCCGCGTTTGATCAGGTCGGCTTGGGCAAGCGCTGAGGGCACGCCGGTGGGATTGGCGGCGCTATACTCCGTCAGCGCGACCGTTCCGCCATTGGCGAATGCCATGGGTCCCGGAATCGCCAAGAGCCAGACCGCAACGCCGATCGCGGCGACGGCAATGACCGTCAGCGCAATGCCCCATCCTTTTTTGCTCATGCAATCTTCCTGCCTGCCAGAATATCGCGATCGATCGGTAACTTGCGCAGCCTGATGCCCGTCGCCGCCGCGACCGCATTGACCAAAGACGGCGGTCCCGCCGTGCAGCCCGGCTCGCCGATGCCGCCCGGTGCCTCATCGCTATGGATGATATGGACGTCGATGGGCGGCGCCTCGCTGATGCGCATGATGCGGTAATCGTTGAAATTCCTCTGCTGCACCCGCCCGTCCTTGACGGTGATGTCGCCGTAAAGCGCGGCGCTGAAGCCGAACATCAGTCCGCCCTGCACCTGGGCTATCAGCGTGTCGGGATTGACGATGCGCCCGGCATCGATCACCGCATGGACCTGGCGCACCCGGACCTCGCCATTCTCGTCCACTTCGGCTTCGCAGACCGTGGCGATATGGGTGCCGAAGCAGAATTGCGCGCAGACGCCGCGTCCGACCCGTTTGAGCAGCGTGCCGCCCCAGCCCGAGCGTTGCGCCACCAGCTGCACCGCCGCTTTCAGGCGCGGCGTGCCGTCCAGCTGGGCCAGGCGGAAGGCAATCGGATCCTTGCCTGCCTTCAGCGCCAATTCGTCGATCAGGCTTTCGGTGGCGAAGATATTGTTGTTGGGCGCCACGCCGCGCCAATAGCCGACATTCAACGCCTTGGGCGGCGCCTCGATATATTCGACGCGGAAATTGGGGACACCGTAAATATTCTCGGTCGCGCCTTCCAGCGAGCCGCGATCCAATCCGCCCTTGAGCGGCTTGCCCGACATGCGCACCGACACCGCGCCACCGGCGATGCGGTGCGTCCAGGCGTCGATCTTGCCGTCCTTGGTGAGGCTGGCCGACATCACATTGCGATAGGCGGGACGGTACATGTCTTGCTGGATGTCTTCTTCGCGGCTCCAGATCACCTTGACCGGGCCGTCCACCTTCTGGGCGATGCGCACCGACTTCACCACCATGTCAGTGTCGAGCCTGCGGCCGAAGCCGCCGCCCAGCATCTGGTTGTGGAAATTGATCTTGTCGGGCGTGGTGTCGAGCGTCTTGGCCGCCGCCGCCACGGCGCTGGTCTGCACCTGGCTTCCGCCCCACATCTCGCAGCCGCCGTCCCTCACATGCACGGTGAAATTCTGCGGCTCCATCGGCGCGTGCGAAAGGAACGGCAGTTCGTAGGCGACCTCGATCTTGTTGGCCCGCTTGTCAGCCAGCGCCTTTTTTGCGTCGCCGTCTTCCTTGGCGATGATGCCGTCCTTGGCCGCTGTCTCGCGGATTTCCTGCCACATCTTGGCGGAGTCGTATTGCGCGTTGTCGCCGCCGTCCCAACGGATGGCAAGCGAATCCAGGCCTTTCTTGGCCGCCCAATAGTGCGGGCCGACCACGGCCGCGATATCGTCCAGCACCACCAGTTGGACGCCTGCGGGAAGCTTGCTGGAATCGACATGGGCGATTTTGCCGCCGACAATGGGCGAGGCGGCCAGGGCGGCGATCTTGAGCCCGTCCATGCGGACATCGATGCCGTATTGCGCCTTGCCGTTGACCTTGTCGGGCGTGTCCAGGCGCTTTACCGGCTTGCCGATCAGCTTCAGGTCCTTGTCGGCCTTGAGCGTCACATCCTGCGGCGCGGGCAGCTTGGCGGCATGGGGCGCGAGCTCGCCATAGGACAGTTTGCGGCCGCCATGGGCGTCGTCGATCACTTGGCCGCTTTCGGTGCGCAAGCTGGCGGGATCGACTTTCCATTGCTGGGAAGCGGCCTGAACCAGCATGGCGCGGCCGGACGCGCCCACCTGGCGCAGCGCCGTGTAGAAGCTGCGGATCGAGGTTGAACCGCCGGTCCCCATGCGATGCGAGCGGGGGCTGCCGTAAAGCGCGTCGATGGGCGGCGCCGGCAGCGGCGTCACATTGGCGAAATCCACATCCAATTCGTCGGCGAGAAGCTGGGACAGCGAGGTGTAGACGCCCTGGCCCATTTCTTCCTGGGGAATCTGGAACGCCACTTTACCGTCGGGCGCGATGGCGATGAAGGCGTTGGGGTTGAGCACATATTTGCTGGGCTTGGCCGCTTCCTGCGCCATTGCCGGCACATGGAACCCCAGCATCAGGCCGCCGCCAGCGGCGGTGCCGACCTTGAGGAATGTGCGGCGCGACAACGCGCCAACGTCAACCGAACGGGACATGGTGCCTCGCCTAGACCGTTTTGGCGGCGTTCTTGATTGCCTGGCGGATGCGCACATAGGTGCCGCAACGGCAGATATTGCCCGCCATGGCCGCGTCAATATCGGAATCGTCGGGATTGGGCGTGCGGTTGAGAAGGGCGGTGGCCGACATGATCTGGCCGGACTGGCAATAGCCGCATTGCACCACTTCGATGTCCAGCCAGGCTTTCTGGATCCTGGCGCCGTTGGGCGTGTCGCCGATCGCTTCGATAGTGGTGATGGCGCGGTTGCCGATCGAACCCACCGGCAGCAGGCAGGAGCGCACCGCCTTGCCGTCCAGATGCACGGTGCAGGCGCCGCACTGGGCGATGCCGCAGCCGAACTTTGTGCCGGTGAGACCGACCAGGTCGCGCAACACCCACAGCAAAGGCATGTCGTCGGGCGCGTCCACGGTATGGGATTGACCATTGATTTGAAGCGTGACCATCCGTGTTCACTCCGCAGAATTTCCGGGGGCAGGGGCGTGATATATCGCCGGTTATAACGTCTTTTCCCGCCTGGGATTCTAAAGCATTTCGCGCGCCGGCGCAAAAACCGGAGCGGCTTTCCGCTCAAGGGTCAAACGCGCAAATCGGCAGTTTGGCTTGCTTGCCAGGTCCGCGCGGCGGCGTTTCCATTCCGCGAATATGACGGAGGATCAGATGGCCCATGAACTTCACGATGTCGGCGTGGCGGCGAAGATCGGCAAATATAGCGACGCGGTCGAAGTGCCTGGGAATCAGCGCTGGCTTTTCACGTCCGGCACGCCGGGGATGGATGAGAGAGGGGAATTTCCACCCGACATCACGCGGCAGGCCGAACTTGCCTGGGACCATATCATCCGGATGCTTCAGGCCGCCGGCATGTCGGTGCACGATCTGGTCAAGATCACGCAATATCTCACGCGCGCGGAAGACATCCCCGCCTATGTGCAGGTTCGCACCCGCATGCTGGGCGAAGCGCGCCCGGCTTCCATGCTGATGGTGGTGGCCGGGTTGCCCAGGCCGCAATTTCTGCTGGAGATCGACGCGGTCGCGGCCCGCGCCTGACTTTGCGTCACGTCGGACTTTTGTGCGGCAAAATCATCCGTTTAGCGTAGTATTTGACGCTTAATTATACATATTAAAGTTTTATGCACAGGGTGCTGTAAAGATACAAAACTATACTATAGTATTAGTTTACATATCTGTCGTACTAAGCCAACCTGAAAACGAAACGGGCAGAAAATAGCCCGATATTAAGCCGTGTCCGGCAAGGGGATCTCCGGTTTTCACCCGGGTTAGCCCGTGCCGAATTTATCCGATGCGCCTTTGGGCGCACGCCGCCGATTAACCAGGGGAACCCTATGCGCGCATTGCTCAAATCCAATCTCAAACACTCGCTTCTGGTGGGAACGTCTCTCGCCGCTTTTGCCGTCATTGCCGGGCCGGCCTTCGGCCAGGCCGGGGGCAATGAAGCGGCCAATGGATCGGCGGAAACGGTGATCGTCACCGGCACCCGCGTCCAGGGCATGACGGCTGCCGACTCGGCCGCGCCCATCACAGTGCTCGGCACCGACGCGCTGACCCACGGCACCGGCAGTCCCGACCTGCGCCAGCAATTGGGCCAGAGCATTCCCTCTTTCACCGCCCAGCAATTCGGTGGTGATACCGCCAACCTGACTCTTTCCGCCGCGCTGCGCGGCCTCTCGCCCAATGACACATTGGTGCTGATCAACGGTAAGCGCCGTCACTATTCGGGCAATCTCCATGTCGACTCCGGCGACTTCACCGGCGGCAGCGACGCGCCCGATATCTCGCTGATCCCGTCTGCCGCCATCGACCATGTCGAAGTGCTGCTGGACGGCGCCGCCGCCCAGTACGGCACCGACGCCATCGCCGGCGTCGTCAACATCATTCTCAAGAACAAATCCTCGGGCGGTCAATTGTCGGCCAGCGTCGGTGACTATTATGACCGCGGCGGCCAAACCACCACCAATGGCGTCAAGGCGGGGGGCACCAAGTACGACGTCTCCTACAATATGGGCCTGCCTCTGTTCGACAAGGGCTTCGTCAACTTCACCATCGACAAGCAGTACGGCAACTTCACCCAGAATGGCGGACCTGACGAACGCGTGGCCAATCAAGGCCCCAACGGGCTGGGCTTGCAGACCGGGCCGCTGGTCAATGGCGACATCCCACAGGCCATCGCCCAGAAGATTCCGGGCTTTCCGCGGGTCAATCCCATCGACGGCAATCCCGAATATCAATTGACCATGGCCGAAGTGAATTCGGCCTATGATTTCAGCGACAATTACGAAATCTATGCCTTCGGCACCATCGCCCACAAATTCGGCAAATCTTTTGAAAACAACCGCATGCCGGATCGCGTGTTGGCCACGCCGGGTTCCAGCCAGCCTTGCTCGGCGACCAACCCGAACGGTTATGACCAAGGCTCCAGCACGGCGAATGGCTTGACCGCGTCCTGCACCGGTCCCTTCGCGCTCGACACCGCCAACGGGTTCAGCGCCGCTCCCGGCACGGCGGGCGCGGGCCTCAACCCCGCCACCGGTACCGTCATTGCGTCGGGCAATCCCGGTACCTACACCTCACCGGGTGAGTTGATCCTTTATCCGGAAGGCTTCCGTCCGCAGGAAGTGCTGAAGGAAGACGATTACCAGTACAATATCGGCGAAAAGTTCAGCATCGCCGGCTGGGCCGTCGACGTGGGTGCGGGCTACGGCAAGGACATCGACAATATCTACACCTGGAACTCGGCCAACGCGTCGCTGTTCCTCGACACCCACACCACGCCGCAGAATTTCTATGACGGCAACTTCACCGCCAGCCAGTTCACCGGCACCATCGACGCCACGCACCCCTTCAATGTGGGCCTGGCATCGCCCCTGACGGTGGCGATCGGCGGAGAAGCCCGCGAAGACACCTACGGCATCGGCGAGGGCGATCCGGATTCCTTTTACAAGGAAGGCGCGCAATCCTTCCCGGGCTTCCCGGCCGCGGGCACCGGCAACCACAGTCGCAAGAACTATGCGGGCTATATCGACCTGGCTGTGGCGCCGATCGAGGCTTTGCAGTTGGACGTGGCGGGCCGCGCCGAACACTATACCGATTTCGGCGACACCCAGATCGGCAAAGTCACGGCGCGTTACGACTTCAATCCGCAATGGGCGATCCGCGGCACCGTTTCGACCGGGTTCCGCGCCCCCACCCTGGCGGAAGAATTCTACACCGCGGTCAATGTCTCGCCGAACAATGCCGTGCTGCAATTGCCGGCCGACACGGCGGCGGCCAAAGTGCTGGGCCTGCAGAACCTCAAGCCGGAAGTCTCGACCAGCTTTTCGGCCGGCATCGTCGCCCATCCGTTCCAGGACCTCAGCGTGACGGTGGACGCCTACTCGGTCGCCATCGGCAATCGCATCACCACCTCCAGCGAAGTGAACAGCCTGGGCGGCGTGATCAACACACCGCTGGTCAATACCGCTATTGCGGCGGCCGGCGTCACGCTCGATCCCACCGCCACCCAGAACGGCGCCACCGCCTTCCTGAACGCCATCGCCAGCCTGACTCAAGGCGTCGACGCCACCATCAACTATCCGACGGACTTCGGCATGTACGGCCTGGTCAACTGGACCCTGGCGGGCAACTACAACACCACCGCCATCTCCAGTGTTGCGCCCACTCCGGCCGTTCTTTTGGCCTCCAACCCCAGCGCGACTTTCTTCAACGACCAAACGCTGTTTAACTTCGTCCACAGCGCGCCGCAGGAGAGAGTGTCGCTGACAGCGGACTGGTCGCTGGACCAATTTGGCGCCACCTTGCGTGAAACCTACTACGGTCCCCAGCACGGCTTCACCAGTCCCAATGGCTGCACCACGCTCAATACCTGCGTGGCCGACAATCAGGCCGGAGTCGGCATCACCGACCTGGAAGTGCGTTACAACGTCACCGACCAACTCCAGCTGGCCGTCGGCGGGAACAATCTCTTCAACATCCGTCCGGATACCGTGCCGTTCGACCAGAACGCCTTTGGTCCAGGCCAGGGCTCCGTGGCCGATGGCGGCGACGTCATCGCCGATCCGGTGGGCTCGGCCTTCGATCCCAATGGCGGCTATTATTACGCCCGCATCCAATACAATTTCTGACCTGATGTGATCAAACCCACCCATCGCCCAACGGCGGTGGGTGGGTTTTTCTTTGCGGGGCGCGCAAATCAGCCGCGCGCTTTTTTGCGGCTCCGAAAAGGCGTAGAAATTAAGCCACCACCGACGGGAGCGGCCCATGGAGACGACGCGTAGGGATGCACTGGCTTTGATGGGCGGGGCCGCCATGGCCGCCGCCGGTCCGGCTTTTGCCGCGCCCGCCCGCAATCTGGGCAGCAGATCCAAGACCCTGTTCTGGGTCGCCAGCGTCACCCCTTGCGACAAGAGCCTGAAATTCGATCCCGGCGCCTTCAAGGATGTTCTGGCCTGGTTCAAGCATAACGGTGCCGCCGGCGTGGTGGTGTTGGGTTCGACCGGCGAATACCCATCTTTCGACACTGAAGAACGCATGCAGATCATGG
>Ga0182024_10025789_pt1 | contig 10352 bp, 8 predicted proteins | sample P32metaG_FD_120480 | JGI IMG/M metagenome (GOLD analysis project Ga0182024, IMG submission 120480) | Permafrost microbial communities from Stordalen Mire, Sweden - P3-2 metaG (Illumina Assembly) | ecosystem: Environmental > Terrestrial > Soil > Wetlands > Permafrost | place: Sweden: Stordalen...
CAACCAGCCAACGTCGGAACTCTCGACAGTGATGATGCGGACCTGCGTCAACGCCCATTGCTCGCGAAAACTAACCGCTTGAGCAGCCCTATTCAGGTGCAATTCCTCAATGATTTTCTTCATTCCGGCGAAGTACAGACGTTTGCAGTATTCGAAATCCTGAGTGCTCGCGGGACGAAGTGCGATCTGCATTGGCTTATCCGTAGCACGGACGATGCTGGTTTACAAGTCACTGGGTGGTCGCTGGATTTTAAACTGACCCACTACCACCCACTCAGATCAGTTGCAGCGTCAACTGCTCTGACGATCTTTCTGGTACCGGTGGTGGTTGGAAAGGATCGTCGATCCATGCCCACAGGTCACGGTACACAAACAATTGCTGCCGCAGGAGGGCCACCAGATTGGAAAGGGACCAACCGAACGTCGATCGCAGTTGCAGGTATTTCACCACCAGCATGGCGATCAGCGCCGTCCAGAGCTGCGTTTTCAAGGCATTGGCTGAAGTCCCCACAAACGTTTTCACACGTAGCGACTGTTTTAAGGCCCGAAAAAACAACTCGATCTGCCAGCGCTCCTTGTAGATCGCCGCGACGGTAGCCGCAGCCAACTCCAAGTGATTGGTCAGAAATACCAGCACGCGATCGTGCTCCTCGTCGTAAAACTCGATCCGCCGGAAGAAGGCTTCCTTGCTCGCCTGCGCAAGCTTATAGAAAAAGACCACTTCATCCCGTAGTACGCCGCGCCGCTGCGGAACTTCACGCTTCTCCACCACGCCATAGTCGGCGTTTTCCTTCAAACGCGTTACGAAATAAACTCCCTGCTCGGTCAAGCTCATAAACCATTCGTAGTCCGTATAGCCGCGGTCAAATACCAAAATCGCCCCCGGCGCAAATTGCATCTGTCGCGCCACCCGCACCTCATGCTTTTTGCCCTCGGTGATCACCGCGAAGGACGGCAGATAGCCATCGTGGTCCAGCAGCAAATGAAGTTTCACCGCTCCCTTCGTCAGGCGGAACTTGGCCCAATCAAACATTGTGGCGCAGAGATCGATCACCGTGGCATCCAAGCTCAGCAGAGGATTCTTGAAACGGAACTTCCTCTTCTTTCTGGTCTCTGGTTGGCTGGCCACCAAGATCTGGCACTTCGCCAGCAGCTGCTCAAACACGGTGCGCTGCAGCTGCCAAGGCCGATGCTCATTGGCGTAGGCCAGGGTGGAGCGAGAAGGAGCCGTGGGCAACCCCAGATGGCGAAGTTTCCCTTCGCTGGCAGCCAATCCCCCACAAATTTCGCGCAACGACTTGGCGTGCCCCAGCTGACAGAAAAGCATGGCGATGAACTGGCCCCAGCTAGTAAAACCTCGAGCATGACGCTCCGCGTTGTGCTGGCGTACGGCTGATTCAAATTCCAGACGAGGGATTAACTGCAGAATCTGTGAGAAAATACTGCAGACTCGAGTCACGGCTGAGCCTCCTTAGCGTTGTGATTGGCTTTTCCAGAGCCCAACCTCAAGCTATCAGATGCTCAGCCTTTTTTTTGCTTCAAAATCTCAAATCCTAATTTGGACAAGCGTGCACTTGCAATCCAGCGGCGGTGCAGGCTCTCTGCCACAGCGCCTGTAGTGTTTGATCCCGCAAAAGGATCCACCACGAGATCATCCGGGTCTGTGAGCAGTTTAATGAAAAACATGAAGACAGGCTCGCGCAATCACTCGAATGCATCCAAAAGGTGAGTGCGAATATTCTCGCAAGGATCACACCCCTGTAGCGATGCGGTTCCCGGCATATATTGACTGTCGGTAAACTGCGGCGTAGCATCGTCCCTGAACGGTGACGATATTAAGACGTAACCAGCTTATTCCGCTCGTTGCGCCGCAACGTCCCCCAATCATCCGCAAGGCTGTGCCGCGATGAGAACAACTCGCGCCGCTAGCAGAGCGAGCGCACTCCATGGTTGGCCGCAAGCGGTTTCGTTCATCATTGCTTTGGCTCTGGTCGCTATGTTGATAGCTGCGCTCTTGCCGCGGCCTCACGACGGACGTCTGGCGTCCATCCTGCTCATCTTTGTTCTCTTTGCTCTGGCTGTGGCGATCGCTCTTCATGCCCGTTTCCTGTTTTTGGCTCGACGTGAGCAGCGCCAGACCACCTGCGCACTCGACGCGACTGAACGCGAATTCCAGTCCATCTTCGATAGTACTCTGGACGCTATTTTGATCATCGACGACCGGGGGCTTTGCCTCGAAGCGAACCCCGCGGCGATCGCCCTTCTTGGAACATCTCGTCCCGAGCTTCTCGGGCACACGATCCGTTCCTTCTTTTCGCGCGCGAACGAAGACGCATGGCGACGTCTTGCTTGTGGGGAATCAGGCCATGGCGAAATGCAGCTGGTCCGGCGAACGCGCGAAACCATTTTCGTCGAATACACCGTGCAGGCGAACTATTTGCCAGGTCGCCATGTTGCTGTTCTGCGCGACGTTTCTCAAAAGCTCCAGGACCAAGCTGCTCTCCGGGAAAGCGATGAACGCTTTCGGCAGATGGCTGGAAACATTCTTGAGGTCTTCTGGATGATCGACGTTGCGACCAGGCGCGTTGTCTATGTGAACCCGGCGTTTGAGGCCGTAACCGGCCGTTCCTGCGAAACACTCGGCGACAATCCCGCTTCGTACCAGGAATTGTTTCACCCCGAAGATCGCGTGCGGGTTTTGACTCGCTTCGAAGAGGCCTTCCAATCCGGACAATTCGATGAGGAATTCCGGATCATCCGGCCCGACCATGCGACCCGCTGGATATCGGTCCAAGGCTTTCCGGTGCGGGATGCGGCCGGGGCTGTGCGGCGGCTGGTGGGAACTGCGCAGGACATCACGGCACGGAAATCCGCCGAAGACCAGATGGCCAGGAATCTTGCGCTGGCGGAATCGGCGCGCGCCGAAGCTGACGCTTTCCGCAAGACTACGCTTGCGCTGACACAAAACCTCAGCATGGACAACGTCTTGGACACAATTCTTCAGTCGCTGCTTAAGCTCGTTCCCTGCGAATCGGCACGCGTCCTGCTCCTGGAAACCCCAAGCCGGCTTTTCCTTGCACGAGAAGTCCAGCACTACGAATCGATTCGACGCCCACCACGGTGCCCGGAAACGTGGGATGCGGCCGAGAGTCGTGTTCTCCTGCACGCCCTCAGTTCCAAAACGAGTCTGTTGCTCTCTGACACCGATCAAGAAAATGATTGGGGGAAGTTCAGGGGGAATTCACACTTTCGCTCTTGGCTCTGCGTACCGCTCGTTGCTTCGCAAAAAGTCTTAGGACTGCTGTCGCTGGGTGATACGCGAGTGCATGCTCTCTCCCAGGAACATCTACGGCTTGCGAAGTCACTGGCCATTCCTGCCGCTGTCGCCATTCAGAATGCGCGGCTCTATGAACGCGCGGAGATCTACGGCGCAGAACTGGAACAACGGCTCGACGATCTAGTGCAGACTCAGAATGCGCTGCGGCACGCAGAGGCGGGGCGCACACTTTCTGAGGAACGATTCACCAAAATCTTCCAGGCGAGTCCCATTGCTTTTTCCATCACAACCGCCGAAGAGGGGCTTTTCATAGATGTGAATGAAGCGTTCGAACGCAGGTACGGATACACACGCGGGGAACTCGTCGGCCGTACTGTATTTGATATCAGGATTTGGGACGATTCCGGCGAACGTGTTCGGATGCTGCAAGAGATTCGCGAACAGGGTCGTGTCAGGAACCGTGTCACTCGCTTCCGGAAAGGCTCGGGCGAGATTGTCGATACATTTTATTCAGCCGATCTCATCGAACTCGATGGCCGGGAATGCCTTCTGGCAGTTTCTGAAGATCTGCTTGAGCGCCCAGAACTGCAGCTGCCCCTCGCCCGGCAATCCGAAATAAACTCTTAATCCGTGACTACCTTGCAAAGCAACTTCTCATCAAATACTTTACGGACCATGAGAACCGCGGTTCTTCTGATTTGCGGGCTGCTTTTTATATCACCGACGGTGGCTATTTTCGCTTCTTCTCCCGGCGCGCCAAAGCCGCAGGCGGCACCCACGGGAACCAATCCAGCCACTCGGCACCGAGGCGTGCGCGGTGAGCTGGCAATGAATCTTTCCGCGGTTCCATAGCTATACGATAGCACTACAAGTTCACAGTTTATGGGAACTGTATGTAGTCATGTATAGCCCGTTCACTCGCGGAAGCTGAATCCCTCCGATATCAGCAAAAACGGAATCACAATCGGCTCAAACTAGACCTGGGACTAAAACCATTGCGATTCCGCACACCAGTTAAGATTTCTCAATTGCTCGCGCAAGCTGATCATATTTCGTGCTGACTCTTAAACCCTCCATCTGGCGTAGGGAAGCAGTCGCTCGCATTTTTTCCTGTCGAAAGGCCAAGTTATTTGGTGTCAGCGAGGGTGACTTGCCAATGGATCTGGATCTCGCGGGTGTGATTCTGATTTGGCGAGACGGGAGGGAAAAGCTCTCTCAAGCTAAGTAGAATCACGATCCGTCACGTCCGAACTAATCCGGATTGACCGTTCGTGTCCGCTTGGGTGACGGATCATCCAGGTTGAGTACGCTGGAACCAGCTCAGTCGGATTACGGTAAGTGGTCAGGAGGCAAGAATAAACTTAGGGGACGCAATTGCTGCGGAAGGTCGGGATCGGCGCACTGATATTCATTAGTTAACGCGGTAATCGAAAACTGGCACCAACGTCCTGCTGGCAAACTGAATAAGACACCCCAACGGCACGGGATTGGCTTACGACAATGTCTCATGTAGATTCTCTGTGGAGGCTCCATGAGCATATTGGCTGCAATTAGACGTGAAGAGACGAAAGTAAAGAAGCAGTTATCCAAGTTGCAGGATGATTTGGTCGGTTTGCAATCGGCAGCTAAGGCTCTGGGTAAGAATGCGAGCCGAGATATCACCCGCGTGAAGAAGCGCGTGTTGTCGGCGAAGGGCAGAGCGAAGATCTCAAAGGCTATGAAGGAGCGTTGGGCCAAGGTCAGGGCGCGAGCGAAGAAGGCTGTGGCCTAATTCGGGAATCACCCGCGTGCGCCTCGACGTTTGTGTGAGCGGACGAAATTGGTCGCGGCGTATGCGGGGGCCATATCATACTCGCCAAGACGAACGGTCTACAATTTGACTTTTATCTCTGTCACGGTCTTGAAGACCCAGCATTCGATCAAGACTGGAGGATCTTCTTTCCACGAACTCTAGGCCAGGTCGTCGCCAAAGCTTCGGCGCGCTAGCTGCTCCGTGCGCCTCTCCAGCACCCCTTCCCTACCCCTAACCTGCGTAGTCTCACGGAGCGATCAATCGCTTGATGGCAACGCTCTCCATAAAGTTACCGCAACAGATCACTCGATCAAGGTGAGCGGGAACTCGCCGCGAGCACTCGCTGTTAAATCGCAAGTAAGTCCGACGGTCGTTTGAAGGCGTCGGGTAGTTTCCCTAAATCTGATTTCGCCTGCGGCGACTAGCAGCATCTGTTTTCTCAGTAAAGATATATATAAGACCGTCGCCGCACCTGTGCATTCTGCGGAAAACTCAGTAAGTCCAATGATTGGCGACGGTCGCAGAGTTGAAGGTCCTGTGGGAATTCTGAAGTCACGTAGGATAATCACGCGTTCTGCGTTTGTGCGGAGTCGGTAAGCAAAGGCTCACACGTTCTGATCGAAGGCAGCCTCATCAGCTCAACGTTCGAGCGCGCCAATGGCAAGGGCAAGATGGCCGGAACGGAGAAGATCACCTCCTGGTCGATTCGTGCCGACAGTGTGCGCAAGGTCGACCGTGGCGAACCGGAAGCAACCACTCGGAGCGCTGAGGAATCTCCTGAAACGAGTGACGCCGCTTCGCCCTAGCGTTGCCTAACATCGGGCCCCGGCCTCTGCCGGGGCCCTTTTTTTATTGTTGGTCGGCATTCCGACCGAACGAAACAAATCCCTCGCATCAAGTAGGCGGTATGGCAGCGTAGGTCGACTGCACGCGTTCCGCTTTTCCGCAGACCGATGCGAGGGTTTCGGCCGCACGTTGAAAACTTGGCGGTAGCAAACCCGAAAATCAGCCGGCGCTATCGGCTCTGCCGCCTGACACTCGAAACACGCTCATGAACTGAGAATCAGGGCATTCCCTGTGGCCTCCGCAGACGGGAACGACCCCGCGCGCCGGAGCGTCCCCATGAAGGCCGGGTCGAGTTGTGATTGTCTGATCTGCCGGCTGGAAGCGAGCCTGGTTGCCGAACTGAGCGATCGTCAAAAGCAAGAGGAATTCCGATTGTTCACCGCTTCCAGCCAAACCTTGTCCGCGTTTCCGACCGCCGTCGAACTTATCCTGCACCTGCACCGCCAGCAGGAGCACGAGCAGAACTCATCCTCGGACCAAATCCTTCTTGAGGTTCTCGGCCGAAGCAGCGATGCGATCATGCACGCGATAAGACAAAGACTCCTGTTGCTGGTGTTCGTTCCGACCATCCACCGCACCACCACCCAGATCTCGATCGCCTTTCCCGCTCTCGGCCGCGATGACACGGCACAGCACTTGTTTACCGTTCTGCTCGAAATTCTCCCCTCGAGCGAACTCCAATCCCGCCGCTCGCACCTGGCCTATACCATCGCGCGAAAGATACGCCGCAGCGCATATCGCTGGGCCATTCGCGAGTCTCGCACCTCTTTGCGAAACGATAGGGACGGAACCGCAGTCGCGCTTCCGGACACGGAGGTGAGCGGCCAGGATTCCCGCTCGAACCTACTGCTGCGACAGTTTCTTGATGACTGCCAGCGCAGGGGATGGCTTTCCGCCGAAGAACGCGAACTGCTGACGCAGTTCAAGCTCGAAGGCACTTCCGGTCAGGAACTCGCGCTTCGCAGTGGCCATTCTGTCGTGGCTATTCGCCATCGCATCCAGCGCCTGCTCGATCGACTCCGTCGCATTGCCGGAAAGCCAGGGACCGCAGTTACTCCCGAACAACTGAATCTTTTTTCTCGCTGAACCCATAAACGCTCGACGACCGTTTCTTCGGCGCGTTCTCCGTTCTGCAGGCACGCGCGAAAAAATATTTCACTAGTACCCGGTCCGTTTTCATTTTTCGTGGCTGATTAGTATGGTGAGGGGAGTTCTCGCCGGTTACTCCCGCGCACAAAGCGCAATCGATACCATCAGTGATTCGCTTTGCGTCGCGTGCGGCCCGCAGCAGGGGACGGACGCGATTGGGGGACAACGCTGTACTCGGAGCTAACGCTCCAATTGTGCCTGGACGAGAAAAGTCCAGGAACCGGCGCATACAGCCGCGTCTCCCCAATCGTCTCACGCTTTCCTTGCTCGAGCCGCAGCCAGCGCGGACTCCCTCTCAACGGCCCTTTTCGCGAGCTCGAATCAGACAGGGAGAATCTCGACAATGAAAGAGTTTCTTCGCAGATACGTCCGCAGCGCCTGGGTCCGCTCACCTCTCGTTACCTTGAGTTTCACACTGCTTTTCACGGCGCCAGCGCTCGCGCAGGGCGCTTCCCCCTGGGAAAACGCCGTCAACGTTCTGATGACGGCCTTCACCAGCACCATCGCTCGGGGTCTTTCACTCGTGGCCATTGTTGTCGCTGGTCTTACGTTCGCCTTTGGTGAAGGCGGCTCGAAACGCGTGCTGGCGGGCGTGCTGTTCGGCGTGGGCATGGCCATCGCCGCGGTGAATTTCCTCGCGTGGTTGTTTCCCGGCAACTGAAGCGCGCAACTTCCGAAGGAGAACCTGATGATGGATGCCCGACGAAGCAACCGAGTGCATCGGTCGCTTTCTCGGCCGCTCACGATACTGGGCGCCGAGAGAAAGCTTTTCTTCTTCGCCATGTGCCTGGGCGCCGGCACGTTTAACCTTCTCAACAGTTTGTTTGGCGGCTTGCTCATGTTTTTGTTGCTCTTCTTCCTGGCTCGTTGGGCGACGCTAACCGACCCCCAGATTCTGCGTTTTCTGCTTACTGCGGCACGACTTCGTGCGCAATACGACCCGATGAAGTTCAGTCCCATTCGAATCCGCCGGGATGACCATGCTCGGGCTTAAGCGAATCTTCAAGAACTACGACGAGACCGGCTCGCTCAACGAGCAGATCAATCTCTACGGATTCATTGGGCCGCAGGTCTTTCTAACCAAGAGCGGCGAAGTAGGCGTGATCCTGGAAGTGCGTGGTGTGGACTACGAATGTCTGGACGGCGCATCGATTGATGGCTTAACGAAGCGCCTGGAGTCCGCGCTCAAGCTGTTCGATGAAAACTACCGTCTCTATCAGTACCTGTTCAAGCGCAACCGCGAAGTCATCCCCTACAAACTTTATTCGAATCCCGTCGTCGATACGGCAATCCGGAATCGGATTGCTTACCTCGGCAGCAAGGCCGACAGGCTCTTTTCCCTGTCGGTCTACTACGTCGTGCTCTACCAAGGGTTTCAGACTGTAGACAAGCTCGGAAGCGCGCTTGCCGAATTTCCCAAGAATCCGAAAAAGACCGTCTCCCACTTGCGGGCGCATTTTTCGACCAAGAAGCGGACCGTCGTTCTGGGTCGACACGTCGAGAGCGCTCAAGCCGCGCTGCTGCAAAAAGCTCGCAGCTTCGTCGTTCAGGTCAGCGACTTCCTGGCCGTTCGGATGCTCGGGAAACAGGAGGCCTTCTGCGTCCTTAAGAGAACTCTCAACTTCCATCCCGACAAGCTCCTTCTCGCTAAACTCAAATACGACACGTTTCTCGACTATTACCTCCCCGAATCGCCGATCGAGTGCCATCGCGGATACCTTCGCGTTGACGACTACTACGTGAAGGTTTTGACTCTGAAGGAACCTTCGGCCCAGACTTTTCCCCTGATCTTCAAACGGCTGCTCGAAGTCGAGGCGAACTATTACGTCGCGACGGAATGGAAGAAAGAAGATTCCGGCAAGATGCGCCGGGTAATCCAGACCAAGCGCCGCCATTTCCACAACACCAGGCGATCGTTCGCAAGTCAGGTCAGTCTCAACGACTCCCCCACCCAAGATGTTCTCCTCGACGATTCCAAGGAATCCCAGGTCAGGGAGCTCGGGGAAGCCATCGAGGAGATCGAGCTGAACGGTAATTATTTTGGCCAGTTTTCACTGACGATCGTCATCTACGACGTGGACTTAGACAGGGTGGAGCGGGCCTGTGCCGAGTTTTATAAGGTGTTCAGCGTGCACGACGCCCAGCTCTATGAGGAAAAATACAATCTTCTAAACGCTTTTCTCGCGGCTGTTCCCGGCAACCATGTCTTCAACCTGCGATCGCTGTACGTGTTGAACACAAACTATGCAGATTTCTCGTTTCTGTTCACCCTTCATTGCGGCGAGCCACAAAATACTCACCTCCGCGCGGAATATCTCGCGGTTCTCGAGACCAACCACCACACGCCCTACTTCCTGAATCTCCACTACCGCGATGTGGCCCATACCATGATTCTCGGACGAACGGGCGCCGGGAAAAGTTTCCTCCTGAACTTTCTGATCACCAACCTGCAGAAATACTCGCCGCAGACGTTCATCTTCGATTTGGGCGGGAGCTTTGAAAGCCTCACGCAGCTTTTCGCCGGTTCCTACGTTCGCGTGGGCCTGGAATCCGAAGACTTCAAAATCAACCCGTTTTCGCTGCCTCCGACCAGGGAAAATCTCGATTTCCTGGCGCTGTTCCTGAAGGTTCTGATGCAAGGAACCAGGCCGGCCGAGCTCGACCCCGCAACCGAGCGCGATCTCTTCCAGCAGCTCGAAAATCTCTATGCGGTGGACCCCGCGCTGCGCACGCTCGGCGTGCTCGCGAACACCCTAGGCCATGGCCTCGCCAGCCGCCTCGCCAAATGGACCCGAGGCGGCCAGTTCGGATTTCTGTTCGACAACGCCGTAGACACGATCTCGTTCTCCCGCTTCCAGGCCTTTGACTTCCAGCGCATCGGTCAGTACCCGGAACTTCTGGAACCGTTGCTTTTCTACATCCTGCACCGCGCCAGTGCTGTCATCACGGACCGGCAGATTTCCTCCGTGTTCAAGGCCTTCTTCATCGATGAAGCGTGGGTCTTCCTGAAGAATCCGAGCATTCAGCGGTATGTCGTCGAGGCCCTCAAGACTTGGCGCAAGCACAACGCCGCCCTGGTCCTCTCGACGCAGTCGCTCGATGAACTGAAGCGCTCGGACATCCTCGACGTCATCATCGAAAGCTGCGCCACGAAAATCTTCCTCGCAAACCCCGCAATGGACCGTGAGCTCTACCGCCGGCAGTTTCACCTGAACGACAATGAAGTCGAACTGATCTCCGGTCTCATCCCCAAGCAGCAGTTCCTGATCAAGACGCCGGAGCTCGCCA
>Ga0182024_10025790_pt1 | contig 10351 bp, 7 predicted proteins | sample P32metaG_FD_120480 | JGI IMG/M metagenome (GOLD analysis project Ga0182024, IMG submission 120480) | Permafrost microbial communities from Stordalen Mire, Sweden - P3-2 metaG (Illumina Assembly) | ecosystem: Environmental > Terrestrial > Soil > Wetlands > Permafrost | place: Sweden: Stordalen...
CAACGCGGCCGTAAGCTGCTGTCCCGACAACATATAGAGATTGTTGAAGGCTGCCGGAACGGTCCCGCCGCCGTTGCTGAAGCCGTCGATCGCAGATGCGACGTTGGTCGGGTTCACCGGCGACCCCGTCGGCAGGAGCGGGACGAGCAACCCGCCAAACTGGGCCATGAACGCCAAGTCTTCCGCAATAGTGCTCCACGTCGTGGTGCTCAGGGCGCTAAAATTTGCGGTGTTGTTCTCAAACACGAATTGGCCGCCCGGGTACCCGGTGTTGTTGCTGAGCGCCCCGTACCGATAACTCGCTGAACCCGCCTGCGCCACGCTCGAGGTCGTGAAGAACAAGACATATTGCTGTCCGGCTGTGAGGCTGACCAGTCCGGTATTAATCGTGACGGGCGTGAAGGTGCCCCCGCCCGGTGCGGTCAGAACTCCGGATGTGAATAGCGCCGGTCCAACGATTCTCTGATTCACTGCGTTCCACTGGTAAACGAAGGCCTGATACTGCGGCGTGACCCCCGACGTTTGGCCCAGCTCGAAGGTAAAGCTCGTCAGCCGATTCTGGAGCGGCGTGGCCGTGATCGTCTGCCCATAGGTCGCGGTGTCGGGCAGGCCCCACGGGGAAATAGAAGAGGTTCCGTTCCAAGCGGCCGTGGTGTCGATGTTTTGCGCGCCAGCGGAAGTGCTGAACGCCGCCGCCGCGAGAGTGATGCCGGACAGCAAGTGTGCGCGCAGCCGAACGGTTCGCGATCCTCGCCCTGAGAAATTTGCGATTCGACCGGGCCGGCAACGAGCTTCTGACGTCGTTGAAGTCATGCCGCGTCCCCCCCGATTTGCGATGCCCATTAAACTGCAGCGTAGCGACGAATCCGGCAGCCTCGAGCGTCTCAACTAAATGCCACCGGAGCGGATCGGTCAACGCGCGGCGTTGGACGGCGAGCCAATTTAGGACGTGTGTGCCATTATTGTCACATCCGGCCATCGGAATTCCGGCTTACCGGACACAAAACTGCGCCTGCTGACGAATGCCATCGGTAGTGATACGTACAATAGAAGGATCGCAATTCAATTTCCTGACGAGCCCCCGCCCGAACAGGCCGCGCGTGCAGCAAGTCGATGCGGGTGTGGCGTCGGGCTCGAGCTGGAAACGAGGGGTTTACTGACGCCCGAAATGAAGGAACGGTTGCCGAAAGCGGATTGATTTCAAGAAAGGAATTCGCCTTGCGATTCCTCTCTTTCACGTCGTGTGGGGCCCTGATTGGGAGTCTCCGCAAAATGCCTTCACTTTCGCCCGGTGCACGACTGGTGCTCGCACGCCGCCGACGCCTTCCGCTATCTCGCCATGACGCTCGATCGCCAGAGCGGGGGGAGCGGCTTCCACCGGCGCATCGACTATCCGCAGCACGGGGTGGTGTAGTGGCCGAAACGCGCGCTCGTTGTTGACACGATTCCGCAAATCAGATTATTCGTGAAATTGAAACTCGCGAACTGTGCACCGATCTCGGGCCTGCCCGAGATCGGTTTTTTATGTGCGCAAGTCGGGTAACCTCGACTTGCGATCCGGGAAACCGCGCCGAGCGTTTTTGTTGCGCGCTGGTCCGTAGTGTGGGTCAGGCGCTCATCGCGCCGTAACCCACCGACTCACCTCACAACAAACTCAGCCGGCGGGTTACGCGCCACTCAGCGCCGGCATTTGTTTGAACCACCATCGCCTGAGCTAACCCACCCCACCAAACAGCCAAGGCCCCCCAACGGGGGCCTTTTTCATTTTCAGCACAAGCCGGTGACGTGATGCCGTTTGATCCTAATTCCCCATTCGTCTCCGCCGGATCGGACGGCATCGACGATTGGTTTGTTCCAGACCAGGACGGCTTTCCTAATGATTGGTTCGTGCCCGGGAACGCAGGAGCCGTCGCACCCAATAATCCGAACATGCCGGCAGCGGCCGCAGCGCCGAGCCCGGGACCGCCCGCCCCAGATCCGCAGCCGAGCACCGCCACTCCCGGCCCTTCCAATCAGCCCGCCCCGCCGCGGCCAGATCGCTATGCGGCCTATTGGGCGCTCATCCCGGCGAGCCGCGTCGGCGCACTGGCCTGGGCGCCGCCAATCTTTCCGTCCTCCATCCCGTTCTCTTCTCAAAACATCCCGGCCCCGGCCTGGGTAACGCCGCCTCCGTTCCTTCTGAACTCTGCCGGGCAACCTCCATCCGCCGGTCCCGCTCCGCTCGACGATCTGCCGCCCGCCGCCGCCAATGGCTTGTTCGGCGGCATAGGAAGAATGTTGGCCGCACGCGCGAAGGCCTACGACCCGTTTGAGGCTGCCGCGAACGGCATGCTCGGCGGCATCGCCAAAATGATAGCCGCATCCGCGGCGCCCGACCCCGGCGCGCGCGGTTTCCTCGGATCGCTGGCAAACCTCCCCGTGCCCCCGAGCGCGCAGGCAGCGTCCCTTGCGCCCTATTCGGGACCGTTCCTGCCGCTTGACCCGACCGGGTTTCAGGCGGCCAGCCTTCCGTATGGGTCTCTCCGAAATGACCTGCCTGCTCGCGCGGACCAACGGGGCCTATTCCCAATCAACCGCCGCCTGACCAAGCGTTTGGTGCCGGCGCCACGGGCGAGGGGAACTGGCGGCCAAACTATCTCCTCGTCGCCAGCGATGAGGAGGAGGAGAAGGAGCACAGCAAGCCTAACCCCGCGGTACTCGGCGGCCTAACCGATAAAGGACTGACGGACTCACCGAAGGCGCTGCCGCCAGTTCAACTCCCGCTCCCGTTGTTTCCGCGCCCGTCGCTCCCGCAGACGTCCGCCCCACAGGCACCTCCACGCGCATCTCCCGCACCAGCCGCCGGCGCGTTGTCTCTGCCCTCTCCAGGGCAAGCCACTAATAGCCCGCGACCCTCTGATACGCACATTGAGCCGGAATCGGTCACTCCGCCAAGCCCGCAATTAGGTAACGAGGGCGAATCAGGACTCAACCTTCCCTTCGGCATAGGGCGAGGACCGTATGCCGGCGAACCAATCCCGGCAGGTCCAGGAAAAAGGCCGAGCCCAGCGCAACAGGCCCAAATCAACGCTAGCGGTGCTAAATATGGATGCCATACTTGTGGCGCGCCGGACCCTGGTACGCCTTTGGGAAACTGGATCGGTGATCATCAGTTGCCTACAGGATTGAATCCTTCGGGGCAGCCACAATTTTATCTGCCGCACTGCTGGTTTTGTAGCCCAAGTCAAGGCGGGTTGGTGACGGCATTCAAGCGACGTGGAAGATAGTCGGAGCGCGAATATGGATGAAATCGAATCGGCGGGCGGCCCGCTGATCTGCATCGAAAGCCGCCTTTCCCTTCAATGGATGGGAATAGATGGTCTCTCCGTTAGACCGGACGCATCAATGGCGCGAATTTCCACGGACTATGAGCGCACGTATCTACGTCCACCGGGGTTTTTGGACGTGCTGGCGTTGACACGAGGAGCGGCCCTTATCTTGGGCGACAGGCCGATGATAACGGGCGTGTGGAAAAATGCCTTGGATCAGGTGGTGATCTGGAGAATTTCCTATGCGGAAGAGGATGACGATGTGCCAAGCCTGCTTGCGTCTCTCCCTGAGACGTCATTTGAATCGCCTTTGGAATCCATCGAGTTCGCATTTGGATCGCCGAATATAATAATTTTTGATTCTGCTTTGCCAGGGGACGAAGGGCTGTTGGAGTCGGTTCCGTTTGATATCGCTCCTGGCAGGTATCGGGTGACGACCCATGTGGTGCGACCTGCTCCAAGTGCTGAATTTGTGCTGCACAGGTTCTATCCCATCACATGATCTTCGCCCACGCCCGATTTGTTGGGGACCTTTAAGGTGCTCATGTTATGTCAAGGAGCGCCTGCAAGATGCCTTCACTTTCGAATGGGCAACGCGAGGTATGCCTGAAATTCGGCGCTTCATACCTCCTGTGCGATGATCGGCTCAAGATCGGCATCAGCCGAACTTTCGACCCCACCCAGTTTCCAATAAATGGCCTGCGCCATCCTCCACAAGGCGACACCACCGGATGGTACATCTGGTCTGGGGAGAAGCTCTTCACGGATGCCGACTTTTTCGTCCCGTTGCACGCCTTCCATCTGAATGATCGGTGCCCGGAAATCGTGAAATATTTCGGGTTGGGGCCGGGTTGGCGATTCCTGGTCGCTCCCGGGCATGAAGATGTTTGGTTTGACCCGAGTCTGCTGGACGTTTGAGAAGTGAAATGGGTACGGCAGCGATGAATGCCCAAGTGCATTCAGTTGGTCGAGCTTAGGGTCGATAACCCCCAATTTCGCCTGGCCCAAGGCAGCGGACCCCGCCTATCCGAGCCTTGCCTTGCGCTCGAACGCAGGGTAGTCGAATTGGCAATAACAAGCCGGATCAACCCTGGCTCTGGGAGGACATCATGAAGCTTCCACGTCGGCGATTTCTTCAGCTCGCGGCCGGCGCTGCCGTGCTTCCGGCGGCGGCGCGGGTGGCGCAAGCGCAAGCCTATCCGGCGCGGCCGGTGCATCTGATCTCGACCTTTGCGGCCGGCGGCCCCAACGACATCACGGCGCGGCTGATCGGGCAGTGGCTGTCGGAGCGGCTCGGCCAGCAATTTATCATCGATAACCGCACCGGTGCCGGCGGCAATATCGGCACCGAGGTGGTGGTGCGGGCCCCTCCCGACGGCTACACGCTGCTCTTGGTCTCGTCAGCGAATGCGGTCAATACCACGCTTTACGACAAGCTCAGCTTCGATTTCATGCGCGACATCGCACCGGTCGCGAGCGTCATCGGCGTGCCCAACGTGATGATCGTCAATCCCACGGTTCCGGCCAAGACGGTTCCCGAGTTCATCGCCTATGCCAAGGCCAATCCCGGCAAGATCAACATGGCGACCTCCGGCAACGGCAGCACGACGCATATTTCGGGCGAGCTGTTCAAGGAGCTCACCGGCGTCGACCTGGTGGCGGTGGCGTATCGGGGCGGCGGGCCGGCGCTCATCGATATGCTGGGCGGACAGATGCAGGTCATGTTCGAGCCGACCCTCGCGTGCATCGAGTATATCCGGGCCGGTACGCTGCGGGCGCTTGCGGTCACGACCGCGGCCCGCTCGGAGCTGTTGCCGGACGTGCCGACCGTGGGCGAGTTCGTGCCCGGCTACGAGGCGAGCCAGTGGTACGGCATCGGCGCGCCCCGGGGCACGCCGCCCGAGGTGGTGGCCGAGCTCAACAAGCAGATCAACGCGGGGCTCGCCGACCCGAAAATGAAGGCGCGGCTCTCCGATCTGGGCGGCATCCCGACCCCGATGACGCCGCCTGAGTTCGGCAAGTTCATCGCGAACGAGACCGAGAAGTGGGGCAAGGTCGTCCGGGCCGGAAACATCAAAGCGGATTAGCGTCCGGGCAGCGACCTCCCAAAGCGGCGGCTCCCCGACCCTCCGACCGGATCGAGAAATATCTGGAGGACGGCACGGCAAAAGTAGCGCAAGATCGTCGCGTGCGCGGGAACCAACCCGGGCCGATCCGGAACGAGGGGGAAATCATGGACGCTCCACGCCGTCGATTCCTGCATCTGGCAGCCTGTGCTGCCGCGCTCCCCGTCGTCGCACGTGCCGCGTGGGCGCAAACCTATCCGACGCGGCCGGTGCGCTGCATCGTCGGATATCCGGCCGGGGGTGGCACCGACATCTTCGTGCGCCTGCTGGGCCAGGTGCTCTCCGAGCGGCTCGGCCAATCCTTCATCATCGAGAACCGGGGCGGCGCCTCCAGCAATATCGCGACCGAAGCGGTCGTGCGGGCGCCGGCCGACGGCTATCTGCTGCTCGGCACCGACGCGGCCGCCGCCATCAACGCGACGCTGTACGACAACCTCAACTTCAATTTCATTCGCGACATCGCGGTCGTCGGCATCATCCGCGGGCCGCTGGTCATGATGGTGCATCCGTCCGTGCCGGCCAAGACGGTTCCCGAGTTCATCGCTTATGCCAAGGCCAATCCGGGCAAGATCAGCATGGCGTCGGCCGGCAGCGGCAATGCCACCCATCTGGCCGGCGAGCTATTCAAGGTGATGACCCACACGGATCTGACGCACGTGCCCTATCGGGGCGCCGCGCCCGCCATCGCCGACCTGCTGGGCGGCCAGGTGCAGGTTTATTTCGGCAGCGCGCCGGCCGCGATCGAGCATATCCGGGCCGGCAAGCTGCGGGTGCTGGCGGTGACGACCTCCACGCGCTTCGAGCAATTGCCCGACGCTCCGACGGTCGCCGATTTCGTTCCGGGCTACGAGGCGAGCCAATGGTTCGCGGTCGGTTTGCGCACCAGCACGCCTTCGGAGATCATCGAGCAGCTCAACAAGGAGAGCAACGCCGCGCTCACCGACACCAAGATGAAGGCGCGGCTGGCCGATCTCGGCACCGCGGCGTTCCCGGGCTCGCCCGCCGAGCTCGCCAAGTTCGTGGTCGAGGAGACCGACAAGTGGGGCAAGGTGGTCAAGCAGTCGGGCGCCAAGGCGGATTGAGCGGGAGGACACCATGAAGCTTCCACGTCGCCGATTTCTGCAGCTGGCAGCGGGCGCCGCCGTGCTCCCGGCCGTCCCGCGCGTCGCGCGGGCCCAAACCTATCCGGCGCGGCCGGTGCGCATCATCGTCGGCTATCCGCCCGGCGATTCACCCGACACCGTCGCGCGGATCATGGGCCAGTGGATGTCGGATCGGCTCGGCCAGCCGTTCGTCATCGAGAACAAGCCGGGCGCGGCCACCAATATCGCGGTTCAGGCCGCGGTCGATGCGGCGGCGGACGGCTACACGCTGCTTTGGGTCACGACCGCAAACACCAGCAACGTCACGTTCTATGACTCGCTGCATTTCGACTTCCTGCGAGATGTCGCCCCGGTCGCGGCGCTGGTCAGGGTGCCTCTGGTCATGGTGGTGAACCCGACGGTGCCGGCCACGACCGTCGCCGAGTTCATCGCTTACGCCAAGAGCAATCCCGGCAAGATCAACATGGCGTCGGCGGGCGTCGGCGGAACCATCCATCTGGCGGGCGAGCTGTTCAAGGCGACGACCGGCGTCGATATGCTGCATGTGCCCTATCGCGGCTCGCCGCCCGCCATCAGCGACCTGATCACCGGCCGCGTTCAGGTGATGTTCGATGCCGTGCCGAGCTCGCTGCCGCATATCCGCTCGGGCGCATTGCGGGCTTTGGGGGTCACGACCCTCACCCGATCGGATGTGCTCCCTGATGTGCCGACGGTCGCCGACACGGTCGCCGGATACGAGGCGAGCGCCTGGATCGGAGCCACCACGCGTCGCGGCGCGCAGCCTGAGATCATCGCGACCCTCAACCGCGAGATCAATGCCGGACTGGCAGACCCGGGCGTCACGGCGCGTCTCGCCGACCTCGGCATGACGCCGGTGCCGGCCACGCCGGCCGCGTTCGGATTGTTCCTCGCAGCTGAAACAGAGAAATGGGGCAAGGTCATCAAATTCGCCGGCATCAAGGTGGAGTGATCCGGCGACAGGGACGACATGAAACTTCCCCGCAGACAATTTCTGCATCTGGCTGCCGCTGCCGCCGCGCTCCCCGCCGTCGCGCGCTTCGCTTGGGCGCAAACCTATCCGGCGCGGCCGGTGCGGGTGATTGTTCCGTTTGCGCCGGGCGGACCCACCGATGTTTGCGCCCGCCTCATCGCGCAAAAATTGTCGGAGCAGCTGGGAAAGCAGTTCTACGTGGAGAACGTAGCGGGCGCAGGGGGCAATATCGGTACCGGGCAGGCCGCAAGGGCGGCGGCGGACGGATATTCGATCCTCATCACGGTGAACAGCCACGTCATCAACCCGACACTGTACGACCAGGTTCCTTATGACGCGTTCAAGGACTTCGCGGCCGTAACGCTCGCAGCCGGTTTCGCGTCCGCGCTGTCGGTCAACCCGTCGGTGCCGGCCGATACGGTCAAGGAGTTGGTCACCCTCATCAAGGCAAGCCCCGGCAAATACAGTTTCGCCTCGCCCGGGTTTGGAACGCCGTCCCACCTTCTGGGCGAGCAATTCCGCGTCGCGGTCGGCCTCGACCTGGTGCATGTCCCCTATGGCGGCAGCGGCCCGGCCGTCATGGCGGCGGTCGCGGGTCACACGCCGATCGCCTTCGCGGCGCTGTCGGCGGCCGTGCCGCAAATCAAGGATGGAAAGCTGCGCGCGCTCGCGGTCATGAGCGAAAGCCGCTCGCAGGCGCTGCCAGAGCTGCCGACCATCGGGCAAGCCGGATATCCCGGTCTCGAGGGCGACGGCTGGGTCGGTGTCCTGGTTCCGGCCGGCACGCCGCGGGAGATCATCGTTCTGCTCCAACGCGAGATCGCCGCCATCATCGCGCGACCCGACATGAAGGTGCGCCTGTCGGCACTCGGCTTCGAGCCGGTCGGCAACACGCCTGAGGAATTCGCGATGCAGATGCGGCTCGAGATGGAGAAATGGGCTAAGGTGATCCGGGCGGCCAACATCAAGGCGCAATAGATTTGTTGATAGGTAACGGGTTGCAGGAGCATTCATTATGAAACTTCCCCGTAGGACTTTTCTGCATCTGGCCGCGGGCGCTGCCGCGCTCTCGGCGGTGCCTCGGATCGCGAGGGCGCAAACCTATCCGACGCGGCCGGTGCACTTGATCGTCGGCTTTGCTGCCGGCGGAGTTGCCGACTTGAGCGCTCGCCTGATTGGTCAATGGCTGTCGGAGCGCCTCGGCCATCAATTCACTATCGAGAATCGACCGGGGGCCGGCAGCAATGCTAGCGCCGAGACCGTCGTTAAGGCGCCTGCCGATGGCTATACGCTTCTTCAAATATCGCTGGCTAACGCGGTCAATGCATCTCTCTACGATAATCTTAATTTCAATTTCATCCGCGACATCGCACCGGTTGCAAGTTTCATGCGCGTTCCGGGCGTGATGGAAGTCAATCCATCGTTCCCGGCCAAGACCGTTCCGGAGTTCATCGCCTATGCCAAAGCCCATCCGGGCGAGATCAGCATGGCCACCGAAGGGAGCGGGAGCGCGCCACATGTTTACGGCGAGCTGTTCAAGATAATGGCCGGCGTCGACCTAGTTCCCGTGCCTTACCGCAGCTCGGCGCCTGCGTTGACTGATCTGATGGGCGGGCAGGTCCAGGTTACGTTCGACCCCCTTCCTTCGTCGATCGAGCTGATCAAATCTGGCAAACTTCGGCCATTGGCGGTGACGACCACAACGCGCTTGGAGGTGTTGCCGGACATTCCGACGATGAGCGATTTCTTGCCAAGCTACGAGGGGAACGGCTGGCAGGGCGTCGGCGCGCCCAAAAACACGCCGACCGAGATCGTCGACAAGCTCAACAGGGAGATCAACGCGGGACTTGCCGATCCAAGGATGAAGGCACGGATCGCCGACCTGGGCGGCACGGTATTTGCGGGCTCACCCGACGACTTTCGAAAGCACATTGCCGCAGAGACGGAGAAGTGGGCCAAGGTGATCCGGGCGGCCAACATCAAGCCGGAGTAACTGACGCCCGCTCGCGCGCTGACGTTCCATAACGTCCCGATACGCGTATCTCGCGCGAGGCGAAGATGGAGAGCGAGGCCACGGTAATTCTTGCGGCCAACAGCAACGCGCGGTAGATTTGTTGATCGGCAGCCTGCAGGAGCTTTCATCGTGACACTTCCACGCAGGTCATTCCTGCAGCTGGCAGCGGGCGCTGCCGTTCTCCCCGCCGTCTCGCGACTCGCACGGGCGGACACTTATCCGACCCGGCTGGTACGTCTCCTCGTCGGGTATCCGGCGGGAGGGCCGACCGACATAACGGCACGCCTGATCGGCCAATGGCTGTCGGAACGGATGGGAGCGCCGTTCGTCATCGAGAACCGCCCGGGAGGAAGCGGCAGTCTCACGACCGAGGTCGTCGTGCGGTCGGCCGCGGACGGCTACACGCTGCTCCTGGCGGGTGTCTGGGACGCGATCAATACGACGCTCTACCAGAAGCTCAATTTCAACTTCATCAAAGACATCGCGCCGGTTGCCGGCCTGGTCAGATACTCCAACGTGATGCTGGTCGCTCCGTCGTTCCCGGCCACGACCGTTCCCGAATTCATCGCCTATGCCAAGGCCAATCCCGGCAAGGTCAACATGGCGGCTCCGGGCGTCGGCACATCGCAGCACCTCTCCGGCGAGTTGTTCAACCAGATGGCCGGGCTCGACATGATCGCGGTCCAGTACCGGGGCTCGGCCCTCGGCTTGACCGATTTGATGGGCGGGCAAGTGCAGGTCATGTTCGATGCAATTCTGTCGTCGATCGCTCAGGTCAGGAGCGGCAAGCTGCGGGCGCTGGCGGTGAC
>Ga0182024_10025791_pt1 | contig 10351 bp, 12 predicted proteins | sample P32metaG_FD_120480 | JGI IMG/M metagenome (GOLD analysis project Ga0182024, IMG submission 120480) | Permafrost microbial communities from Stordalen Mire, Sweden - P3-2 metaG (Illumina Assembly) | ecosystem: Environmental > Terrestrial > Soil > Wetlands > Permafrost | place: Sweden: Stordalen...
ATCGGCATGGGCCTCACCATCGCGCCCGCCACCTCCTCGATCATGGGCGCGGTCCCCGCCGAGCGGGCCGGGGTCGGATCAGCCATCAACGACACCACCCGCCAGGTCGGCGGCGCGCTCGGCGTCGCCGTCATGGGCAGCGTCGGAGCGTCGCTGTACCACCACGACATCGCGCAGCGCCTCGGCGACACCCGGCTCCCCACCGCCGTCGCCGCCAACGTCCGCAGCTCGGTCGGGGCCGGACTGCAGGCTGCGCATGCCCTGCCCCAACCGCTCCGAACGACGGTGAACGCCGCGGTCCGCCACGCCTTCATCCGGGGCTCCGACGTCGCCTCCCTCGTCGCGGTGGTCGTCGCCGCGGTCGGCGTGGTCGTCGCCTACCGATTCCTCCCCCGAGGCATGCGGGTCGGGTCGACGGCACCCAGCCGGCCCGGACCGGTCACCCCGGCCCTGTCGCTCGCCACGGAGGTCGACGCATGAGCCAACCGCTGCCCAGCCCCGCCCTCGAGGACTCCTCCGCGTTCGTGCAGTCGACCGGGCTCCAGATCACCGCGGCCACACCCACGCTCGTGGCCGGCTGGATCGAGCTCGGACCCGAGCACCACACCCCATGGGGAATCGTCCACGGTGGCGTGTACACGTCGGCGGTCGAGACTGCGGCGAGCATCGGGGCGAGCGTGGCGGCGTCCGAGCACGGTCAGATCGCCGTCGGCGTCAACAACAACACGAACTTCGTCCGATCGATGCAGCCCGGCCGGGTCGAGGTGGTCGCCCAGCCCCTGCAACAGGGACGCACCCAGCAGCTCTGGGACGTCCGGGTCACGCACCGGGATCGACTGATCGCATCCGGCCAGGTGCGCCTCCAGAACGTCGACCCTCGGTCGTAGCGCCCTGCGGTGTCGCCGCGGCGAGCTGCCGGTCTCACGCCCGACGGGGGCGGGCTACCAGGAGTGCGCGTGGCGGTGCGACCAGATCGCCGAGCCGATCGCGAGGCCCATCACCACCAGCAGCGCACCGCCGGTCCAGGTGGTCGGGCCGGCTCCGCTGACCGCCAGGTTCCCGCACCATCCGATCAGCCCGGCGACGAAGAACGCGGCCGCGGCGAGGAACAGCCATCTCGGCGTGTCATCCCCCGCGGCGCCGAGTTCGCCCTGTCCGGTCGGCTCTGTGCCGACCGCCTCGTCGGTGGCGAGCGGGCGTGCTTCGCGCACCGTCTCGAGCCTGACGCGATCCTCGAAGTCGGCGATGCAGGCCGCGATCTCGGCGCTGTTGGCCAGGGGGTATCTCGCCCGGGCCCGGGCGTAGCGATCCTCGAGGCTCAGCCGGTCACGGAGGGCCTCGACACTTGCGGCCCGCAGCTCGGGGCGTTCCTCGAGCAGATAGCGGAGCTGACCGGCGATCCGACTCGTCGACAGCGATCGTGAAGACTGCACGCGCTCCGAACTCTACGACGCCACTCGGCCGCGTCAACCCGATTCGAGGTGACCCTGACGTTGAAGGTGAGCGGTACCACGACGAGCCTGCACGTCGATCAGCACGCTTCGAAAGCTTGGCGATCCGAGCGTGGCTGGCGCGGCGACGGCGGGAACCACGGTCCAGTGCAAGATCGGCCTGTCCGCGCCGGCCAGCACGCTCGCGAAGCCTTGGGACGGGCGCGGTCCTGAAGCCCTTCCCGAACCCGCCCCTGCCATCGGCCCGCACTTCGAGTGGCTCGCCACGATCGGCAAGGAGGCGCACCCCACGCCGTCGCCGTCCGTCCCGCCGGCACGCTCGGGATGCCGCGCCGGTGCGGAGACGACGCCGACGTGCGCCGAGCATCCGGGGCCCTGGCTCCCTGGTGGCACCGGGGTTCGGCTCGCGAACCAGCGTCTCGATGCACGCCCGCGTCCTCGGCCACCGGGCGCCCGGGACTGACCGCTCGGCGCCGTTCTCGCCGCTCGCTTCCCCCGGGGTTGCTGAATGGGGGGGTCGACGGGTTCACTGGCGGGGTGACGAGCGGACCTGTCGAGCGGGCGGTCGGAACCCAGAACCTGCTCGGGGCGGACCTGCCCGCCGGTGAGCTGGTGCCCGTACCCCGAGCACCCGAGCCTCGGGTCGACGATGCCGAGATCCGCGCCGGTGACGTGGACGGTTGGGGTCGCAGCGAGCACATGCGGGCGCTCGCCCGCCTGCTGTACGACCCGATGTACCGGCGGTGGTTCCGTGTCGAATGGGAGGGGCTCGAGAACATCCCGACCGAGGGTGGTGCGCTGCTGGTCGGCAACCACGGGGGCGCGATCCCCTCGGACGCCCCGGTCGTGATGCACGGGATCGAGACCGAGCTGGGCCGACCGGTATACGGCATGGCAGACAACTTGTTCCGGTCCTTGCCGGTGATCGGGACGTTGTGGTCCCGCACCGGCGGCGTGCCGGCCCACCCCGACAACGCGTACCGCCTGCTGCACGACGAGCAGCAGTTGACGCTGGTGTTCCCGGAAGGCACCAAGGCGACCGGCAAGCTGGCCCGCGACCGCTACCAGCTGCGCCGCTTCGGGCGGGGCGGCTTCGTGGAGATCGCGATGCGGGCGGGGGTCCCGATCGTCCCGTTGGCGATCGTCGGGAACGAGGAGGCGATGCCGATCGTGTTCAAGAGCGGTCGCCTGGCCAAGCTCTTGAACATTCCGTACTTCCCGGTGACCGCGAACCAGTTCGTGTTCGGCCCGGTGCTCGGCTTGATCGTCCCCTTGCCGGCCAAGTTCCGGATCCGGGTGCTGCCGCCGGTGTACTTCGACGCCGCGCCGAACCAGGAGCGATACAACCGCAGCGTCGTCATGGACCATTCGGAGCGGATCCGGGCCCAGATGCAAGCCGCGATCTTCGACCTGCTACGCGGTCGACGCAGCGTGTGGCGGGGCTGATGCGGGTCCTCGTCACCGGGCTGGGGACGTTCTGGGGCAGCAAGCTCGCTCAGCGGCTCGAGGCCGAGCCCAGCGTCGAGCTCGTGGTCGGGGTGGACACCCGGGAGCCGGTCGTTCCTCTCGAGCGCACCGAGTTCGTGCGCGCCGATTCGTCGTTCTCGATCCTCGAGCGCATGGTGCGGGCGACGCAGGTGGACACGATCCTCCACACGCACCTGGTGGTCGACTCGACCCAGGAGAGCGGTCGGGCGCTCCATGAGGTCAACGTGATCGGCACCATGAATCTGCTGGCGGCGGCCGGCGCAGCGGGCAGCACGGTCCGCAAGGTGGTCGTGAAGAGCGCGACGCTCGGCTACGGGTCCAACTACACCGATCCGTACTTCTTCCGGGAGACGATGCCTCGGACCCGCCCGGCCAAGACGCGGGTGGAACGGTCGCTGCTCGAGGTCGCGGATGTGGTCGGCGACTTTGCCGAGGACAACCCGCACGTGTCGGTGACGGTGTTGCAGTTCGCCAACGTCCTGGGCGAGCACATCGAGGCGCCGATCGCCCGCATGTTGCGGCTGCCGCTCGTCCCCGAGATCCTGGGGTTCGATCCGCGCCTGCAGTTCGTCCACGAGGACGACGTGATCGGCGCGTTGGCGCACGCGACGTTGCGGGACGTGTCGGGGGTCTTCAACGTGGCCGGCGAGGGCACGATGCCGTGGAGCGAGGTGTGCACGATCCTCGGGAAGCGTCGGGTCGCGATGCCGCCGGTGCTGACCGCACTGGCGGCCGAGCCGCTGCGCCTGGCCGGGCTGGTCGACATCCCGCCCGAGGTGCTCAGCCTGCTGCGCTACGGGCGGGGGGTGGACACCTCGGCGTACCGGAAGGCCGGGTACCGGTGCCAGTACACGACGGCGGGGGCGGTCGACGCGTTCGCGCGCGGTCTGCGGCTCCAGACCACGGTCGGGGAGCCGGCGTACCACTACGAGCGTGACGTCGAGGACTTCTTCCGCCACTCGCCGGCGGTCGTGCGGGACGGCGTCTGATGGGGGTGCGGGCCGAGCAGCGCGGCGCGGTCGCGGTGTTGACCCTGGATGATGCCGAGCGTCGCAACGCGCTGAGCGCGGCGATGGTCGACGAGATCGTGACCGCGGTGGGTCGCGCCGAGGCGGACGAGGCGACGAGCGCGCTGGTGATCACCGGCGCGCCGCCGGCGTTCTGCTCGGGGGCGGACACGTCGAACCTGGCGTCGCTGGGCGGCGGGCAGGCCGAGAGCGGGTCGGTCCGCTCGCTGTACGACGGGTTCCTCGCCGTGCGCGACGCCAGTCTGCCGACGGTGGCGGCGGTGAACGGCCCCGCGGTCGGCGCCGGGTTCAACCTCGCGTTGTGCTGCGACGTGCGGATCGCTGCGGAGTCGGCCCGCTTCGATTCGCGGTTTGCCCGGATCGGGCTGCACCCCGGCGGCGGGCACACCTGGATGCTGGAACGCGCGGTGGGACCGCAGGCCGCCGCGGCGATGACGCTGTTCGGGGTGGCGGTCGCCGGGCCGCGGGCCGCCGAGCTCGGGTTGGCGTGGTCGTGCGTGTCCGACGACGAGGTGCTCGACACCGCGGTGGCGCTCGCCGCCCGCGCCGCCGAGACCCCTCGCGATCTGCTGCGGTCGGTGAAGCTGACGCTGCGGGAGGCGCCGTGGACGCCGGACTTCGCGACCGCGGTCGCCGTGGAGCTGGAGCGTCAGTCGGCGTCGTTCAAGCGGGGCTGGGTCGCGGAGCGCCTGGCGGCGCGGCGGCGCTGAGCCTCAGCGGCGGGCCAGGACCGCAGCTTCGAGCTCGTCGCGTCGGGCCGCCCACTCGTCGGCGGTGATCCCGTAGCGGACGTGGTCCTCCCACACGCCGCGGATCTGGAGGAACCGCAGGGCCGTGCCCTCGTCGCGCAACCCGAGCTTCTCGGCGACCCGCCGGCTGGCCCCGTTGCGGGGCACGATCGCCGCCTCGACCCGGTGGAGGCGCAGCTCCTCGAACGCGAAGCGCAAGATGACCGCGACCGCTTCGGGCATGTAGCCCTGGCCGGCGTACTCGGCGCCGATCCAGTAGCCGACGTTGGCGGACTGGAACGGGCCCCGCTGGACGCTGCCGAGGCTCACCTCGCCGACGAACGTCGCCCCTTTGCCCACGAAGATCCCGAAGCCGTACGCCGCGTCGAAGTGGCGCTGGCGCTCCCAGGCCCCACAGCGCGCCTTGAACGCCTCCGGGTCGGTCACCGGGTCGGGGGTCCCGGGTTCCCCGAGCGGCTCCCACGGCTCGAGCCAGTCGCGGCTGGCGATCCGCACCGAGCGCCACGTCTCCCAGTCGGGGGTCTTGAGCGCGCGGAGCGAGACCCGTGACCCGCTCATGGTGTCCCCTCGCCGCATCGGCGGAAGATTACCGATGCCTCCACGCCGCCGTGCCAGGCTGGCGGCGTGGCGACGCCCGGCGATTCGCAGCTGGTCTGGCTGGATCTGGAGATGACCGGGCTCGACATCGCCCGGCACGTGATCGTGGAGGTCGCGGTGCTCGTCACCGACGCCTCGCTCGAGCCGCTCGACGAGGGGATCGACGTCGTCGTCCACCAGCCGCCGGCGGCGCTGGGCGAGATGGACGACTTCGTCCGGGGGATGCACACCAAGTCGGGCCTCCTGCCCGCCATCGAGGCCTCGACGGTCTCCCTGGCCGAGGCGGGCGAGCAGGCGCTGGCCTACGTCCGGGGCCACATACCGGAGCCGGGAACCGCGCCGTTGTGCGGCAACTCGATCGGGGTCGACCGGCGCTTCCTCGACCGTCAGCTCCCCGAGCTCGACCAGTACCTGCACTACCGCAGCGTCGACGTGTCCTCGTTGAAGGAGCTGTGTCGGCGCTGGTATCCGGCGGTGTACAAGCAGCGGCCCAACAAGCGGGAGACCCACCGGGCCCTCGACGACGTACGGGAGTCGATCGCGGAGCTGCGCTACTACCGGGACACGATGCTGCGCCCGATCGAGCCGAGCGGCGCTTAGCCGAACTGCTCGCGCAGCACGCCGAGGAGCGCGGTGACGTTGCGGTCGCGTGCGGAGTGGCCGAGGAGGCCGATCCGCCAGGCCCGGCCGGCGAACTCGCCGAGGCCGCCGCCGACCTCGATGCCGGACGTCTCGAGGAGCTCCTTGCGCAGCGTCGCGTCGTCGGCGCCGTCGGGGAGCCACGCCGAGGTGAGCTGGGGCAGCCGGTGGCGTTCCTCGGCGATGAGACGGAAGCCGAGGCGGGGCAGCTCGTGTTGGAGGCGGGCGCCGACCCGACGGTGCCGGGCCCATCCGGCGTCGAGGCCTTCGTCGAGGATCGCGCCGAGCCCGGCGTGCAGCGACATGATCATCGCGACCGGCGCGGTGTGGTGGTAGGCGCGCTGCGCACCGGCGACGTAGCGCTCGAGGAGCCCGAGGTCGAGGTACCAGGACTGGGGTGGCGTGCCCCGGGTGCGGACCCGTTCCCGGGCCCGCTCGGAGAGCGTCACCGGGGCCAGGCCGGGTGCCACGCCGAGGCATTTCTGGGTCGCCGAGTAGCAGGCGTCGATCTGCCAGCTGTCGACCTCGACCGGGATGCCCCCGAGGCTGGTCACCGCGTCGACGAGGAGGAGGGTGTCGGTGTCGGCCAGCGCGCTGAGGGGTGCGACGTCGTTCTCCACTCCGGTTGACGTCTCGGCGTGGACGACGGCGAGGAGGCGGGCGTGGGGGTGCGCGCGCTGGACGGCGAGGAGCTGCTCGGGGTCGAGGGTGCGGCCCCACGGGGCCTCGACCCGGACGACTTCGGCGCCGCAGCGGCTCGCGACGTCGCACATGCGCTCGCCGAACAGGCCGTTGACGCCGATGATGGCGAGGTCGCCCGGCTCGAGGAGGTTGACGAAGCACGCCTCCATCCCGGCTGAGCCGGTGCCGCTGACCGGGAAGGTGAGCGCGTTCTCGGTGCGGAACACCTGGCGCAGGCGCGCCATCGTCTCGTCGAGGAGCGCGAGGAACTCGGGGTCGAGGTGACCGAGCATCGGCCGGGTGAAGGCGCTGGTCGCCTCGGGGTACGGGTTGGACGGGCCGGGGCCGAGGAGGAGGCGGTCGGTCAGGGCCACGAACCGATCCTATGGGCGGTCCCGGCCCGGTGGCGCCGCCCCGGGCTCAGACCGGAGTGACGATGTCCGCCCAGTGCTCGAGCAGGATGCCGACCACGGGGCGAGCCGGGGTGCCGGCGGCGAGACCGCGGGCCACCTCGGCCGCGGCGCGCGCGACGCGGGTCACGTCCGCGTCGGGCAGCGGGATACCGGCCCGCCCGGCCGCTTCTTGGACGGCGTGCGCGGCGCCGTTGGCGGCCCACGCGGCCCGGCGGGTGCAGCGGGTTCGGCGGAGGACCTTGTCGATGGCGATGGTGGCCCGCCACCAGTCGACCTCGTCGCAGATCTGCTCCGCGTCGAGCGAGGCGGAGACCCGGTGGAGGTCGTCGCCGGACATCGCCCGCAACGCGGCGACGAAGCCTTCCGAGGATTCTGGTCCCGCCATCTGGGCATTGTCCGGCCGGACGGGCGCGAAGTGGTGGATTTCGGGCGGGTTCAGGCCAGGCTGCGGACGAGGCCGTCGAGGATGTCGTCCTCGGAGACGAGGATCTCCTCGAGGTCGAAGGCTCGCAGGATGCCGACGAGCACGATGCTGCCGCCGACGATGGTGTCGACCCGTCCCGGTTCGAGGCCGGGGTTCTCGCGCCGGGCCGCGGCGGGTTCGAGGGCGAGGGTCCGAAAGACGTCTTCGGCGGCGGCGCGGCGGAGCCGGAACCGGTGGACCGCCTCCCGGGAGTAGGGGACACCCTGCTCGACCGCGGCGACCGTGGTGATCGTGCCGGCGAGGCCGACCACGGTTCGGGCGTCGCGGAGGCCGGGCAGCTGGCGTTCGACGTCGCCGAGCTCGTCGCGCACCACCGACACCGCCTGGGAGAGCTCCTCGGGTTCGGGGGGATCCGAGTGCAGGTACTGCTCGGTGATCCGCACGCAGCCAAAGTCGATCGACACCGACGCCTCCGGTTCGGTGACCCCGAGGCTGAACTCGGTCGAGCCGCCGCCGACGTCGATCACCAGGTAGGGGGACGGCTCGTCGACCAGGCCGGCGGTGGCCCCGGCGAACGACAGGGCGGCCTCGGCCTGGCCCGAGAGGAGCTCCGGTTCGGTGCCCAGCGCCGCGGTGGCGGCGTGGAAGAACTCGTCCCGGTTGGTGGCGTCGCGTGCCGCGCTGGTGGCGGCGGCCCGCACCCGGGTGGCGCCGAGCTCGGCGATGGCGGCGCCGTACTCGGTGAGCACCGCGACGGTGCGCTCGATGGCGCGGGGCGCGAGACGATGGGTTGCGTCGACGCCTTCGCCGAGGCGGGTGATCTGCATGCGCCGGTCGATCGGCACCAGCTTGAGGTGACCGTCGGCGTCGCGCACGTCGGCGACGAGGAGCCGCACCGAGTTGGTGCCGATGTCGACCGCCGCGACGCGGGTCATCCGAGCTGCTCCGCGACCCAGGCGCCGACCGGGTCGTCACCCCCGGCGAGGTACCAGGCGTAGTGGGCGTGGAGGCACTTCACGCCGGCCCGGGTGCCGCCGACCCCGCCGTGGGGTCGGGGTCCGGTGTGCGTCTCGGGTACGACCGCGTCGCGCTCGGCGGCGTACCGGGCGTGCGCGGCGGCGAGCCGGGCCGGGTCGATCGCCGCGTCGGCAGCGCGGACCCCGCCGGTGGCTTCGAGGCGCGCCACCCGCCGGGCCAGGTCGCGGTCGACGAGCCAGTAGCGGGTCGGCATCGGGGTGGCGTCGCGGGTGAACGGTGCGTTCTGGACGACGACCGGGGCGCCGTGAGCGTCGCGGACCACGACCGTGAAGTCGGCGGTGGGCTCGCGGCCCAGCGCAGCGCGCACCGCGTCCACGTCGGCCACGGTGGTCATCGACCCGAGTCTACGGACCGCCCCCCGAGGGGCTGGTGGTCGTCGGCGTCGCCGTCGCGCTGGACGGCGACGCGGCCGGGACGAGCACGTACGGCGTCTCACCGGGGCGCACCAGCCCGTATTCCTGGCGTGCGAGGCGCTCGACCGCGGTGTCGCCCTGGAGCTGGCGCGACTGGGCCTCGACCTTGCTGGTGGCGTGCTGGAGCTGGTTGAGGTGGGCCTGCGCGGACGAGATCTGGCCCCGCTGGGCGAGATAGGTGCGGATCGGGTACACGAAGGCGAAGAGCAGGCCGATCAGGGCGAGGCCGCCGATGAGCACGGCCATGACGGCGCGGCGGCGGCGCACCCGAACCGAGGGTCGGCGTCGGGTCGGGGACGAGGATCGGCTCGGCCGGCGGCGGGGCGGGGGCGTGGCCGAACCACGGCGGCGTGACTCAGCCACGTTGCTCATGCCCCCGTCCCGCGCCGGCGAGCGCGGCGCCGCCCAGGTAGGCGGCGACGGGTCCCAGCTCGTCCTCGATGCGGAGCAGCTGGTTGTACTTGGCGACCCGGTCGGTGCGGGCGGGGGCGCCGGACTTGATCATCCCGCAGTTCGTCGCGACGGCCAGGTCGGCGATCGTGGTGTCCTCGGTCTCGCCGCTGCGATGGGAGACGACGCTGCGGTACCCGTGGCGGGATCCGAGCCCGATGGTGTCGAGGGTCTCGGTGAGGGTGCCGATCTGGTTCACCTTCACGAGGATCGAGTTGGCGACGCCCCGGTCGATGCCGGTCTGGAGCCGTTCCTGGTTGGTGACGAACACGTCGTCGCCGACCAGCTGGAGGTGGGACAGGCGGGCGGTGAGCGCGACCCAGCCGTCCCAGTCGTCCTCGGCCATGCCGTCCTCGATCGACACGATCGGGTAGCGGTCGCAGAGGCCGGCCAGGTACTCGACCCACTCGTCGGAGCTGAAGTCGCGCCCCTCGCCGGCGAGGCGGTAGCGGCCGTCGCGGTAGAACTCGCTCGCCGCCGGGTCGAGGGCCACGGCGAGGTCCTCGCCGGGGCGGTAGCCAGCCGCTTCGATGGCCTCGAGCAGGATCACCAACGCCTGCTCGTTGGAGTCCAGGTCGGGCGCGAAGCCGCCCTCGTCGCCGAGCCCGGTGGAGAGCCCGCGCTCGTGGAGCAGGGCCCGCAGCGCGTGGTAGGTCTCGGCACCCCAGCGCAGCGCCTCACCGAAGCTCGCCGCGCCGACCGGGGCGAGCATGAACTCTTGGAGGTCGACATTGCTCTCGGCGTGCGCGCCGCCGTTCACGACGTTGAGGAGCGGCATGGGCAGGACGTGCGCGTCGACGCCGCCCACGTACCGGTAGAGGGGCAGCCCGGCTTCCTCCGCCGCGGCGTGCGCGACCGCCAGCGACACCGCCAGGATCGCGTTGGCGCCCAGGCGGGCCTTGTTGGGGGTGCCGTCGAGGACGGCCAGCTCGTCGTCGACGAGGCGCTGGTCGGTGGCGTCGAGGCCGGTGACGGCGTCG
>Ga0182024_10025792_pt1 | contig 10351 bp, 11 predicted proteins | sample P32metaG_FD_120480 | JGI IMG/M metagenome (GOLD analysis project Ga0182024, IMG submission 120480) | Permafrost microbial communities from Stordalen Mire, Sweden - P3-2 metaG (Illumina Assembly) | ecosystem: Environmental > Terrestrial > Soil > Wetlands > Permafrost | place: Sweden: Stordalen...
ATTTTGCCATTCCGAAAGCTGCTGACCATGGGGAACCGTCTGCTGGTCCCGCTGCTTGCGTTCTTCAGTATGTTGGTGACGCCTGTTATCGCCTGGCTTGCCGGCAATTCGAACGCGATTCTGCGCATATTGGGCCGCGACAACAGCTTCACCGGAAGAATTCCACTCTGGAACGTCGTCCTGCAGGAAATTGCTTCGCGGCCGCTATTTGGTTTCGGCTACGGAGCGTTTTGGACGACCGGAGAGGCAGACCGTGTTCGGACGACGATCGGATGGAACGCACCACACGCGCATAACGGCTTCCTAGAAATGCTGCTGGGCGTTGGCTTGATCGGAGGCACCTTCTTCTCGATCGGATTGCTACGGAACCTGGGTCTCGCGGTGCGAGCCGCAAGGAGAGGCGGCCAGATCGGCGAGTCGTGGCCTCTGTTCTTTATCGTTTTTAATCTGCTCTACAGTCTTACGGAGTCCTCATTGCTGGGGGCCAACTCCATATTGACGATGTTGTTCGTCGCGAACTCCTACTGGGTCGTGCGTGCGCGATTCCAGACAGAAGAAGCGACCGACGAGAGGTCCGAGAGTACCCAGAATTCGCCTTCGCCTGATTCACTTGACTATGCGCCGAGTGAAATCTAAGGCGGACGGCTCGGGTCGCTGAGCCGTTTGTTTTTCTCCCATGTCTGAAAATATGCCAGAAAAGTCCAAGAACTACATTCCTGGACTGGACGGAATTCGAGCGATCGCTTTTCTACTGGTGTATGTCGCGCACACCGGTCTCGGAGTTCTGATACCGGGAGGCTTGGGAGTCACGATTTTCTTTTTTCTGAGCGGCTATCTGATCACCACGTTACTCCGGATGGAATCCGAACACACGGGCACGATTTCGATATCCCAGTTCTATCTCCGGCGGACACTCAGAATATTCCCGCCGATGTATGTAACGCTTGCGGTCTGGCTGGTGTTGACCTCGCTCCATGTGTTTGTGGGACAGGCCGAATGGCAACCAACGGTGCTCGCGGGTCTCTATCTAACCAACTATACGGATTTCTTTACGTTGCACAGGATTCAGGGTGGGCTGAATGTTCTGTGGTCCTTGTCGGTCGAGGAGCATTTCTATCTCCTGTTCCCCTGGGTATTTCTGCTTTTCCTCCACCGGCGATTGTCGCAGGCCAAGCGTGCGAGCATTTTGGCCGCGCTTTGCGTTCTCGCGCTCGTGTGGCGCTGCGTTCTTACCTGGCACTTTCATTCCGGCTATAACTATCTCCACACCGACACGCGTTTTGATTCCATCTTGTATGGCTGCCTGCTGGCAGTTTCGCTCAACCCGTTCATAGATCGCAATCCGGCGTGGGTAGGCCGCCACTTGAATGCTTTTGCTTTCCTAGGCGTGTTCATGCTGCTGGCGAGCCTCCTGTTACGGGGAGAGAACTTTCGTGAGACTTTTCGCTACTCCGTTCAAGGAGTGGCACTTGCATCTCTGTTCGTCTTTGTCCTCAGTTGTCCTACAAGCTGGGCAGTCCGATGGCTTGAACATCCCGCATTGCGCCTGCTGGGCCAGCGGTCCTACGCGATGTATTTGATCCACTACTGTGTCATTCAAGCTGTCGAGCAAAAACTGGGTGTGGGCATGTTTACGGCGTGCCTTGTGGCTGCACCACCGGTGTGCGGGTATGCGTGGGCAATGTGGCGGTTCGTGGAGGCGCCCCTGGCGGGTATTCGAAAGGGCTTCCGCTCCAGGCGTATCGTCGGCAGCAATGAGGTGCTCGAGGGCATTGCCGTCAGTGGAAACAAACAGATCAAAATCGCTTCTGCTGCGAATCGCGGATGACGCGAGACCGTAGGGAGTCAACCGCGCACCGCGCTGCCGATTCGACGTTGTTGGAATCTCCGAATGAATCCTGAGGACCCCATCATGCGCGTTCTGGCTTGGCCCATTCAATCGCCGACGAATCCCTATACTCCGCTGCTGTATTCAAATCTGGACCCTGGTGTGCAGGCGGAAGAGTTCTCGGCGGGGAAATTGTTTGAAAGATACTCGGTATGGCATGTGCACTGGCCCGAAGCCTTGCTGAACATCCGCAACCCGCTGCTGGCGGCCTCCAAGGTTGCGGGGCTTTTTGCCGCCGTGGATTGTTTGCACATGCGGGGCGCCAAGCTCGTCTGGACGATTCACAACTGCAGGTCGCATGAAAAACTTCACCCCTCACTGGAAGCCTGGTTTTGGCGCCGATTCATACCTCGCGTCGATGGCATTATCAGCCTCAGTGCAGCAGGACTGTCGAATGCCCTGGAGTCGTTTCCAGCACTCAAAAAAATACCGAAGGCCGTAATTCCTCATGGGCATTATCGGGACGAGTATCCCCGGGTGAGTCTGGGCGCACGAAAGAAACTCGGAATCCCTCCCGAGGCGAAACTGCTTTTGTTCGTGGGCGCCGTGCGACCGTACAAAAACGTTGAAATGTTGGTTCGAGCCTTTCGGGATGTCTCGACGCCTAATGCAATGCTTTACATTGTTGGCAGTCCCAACTCGACCAAACTCGCCGAGAGCATTCTGGCGGAGGCCTCGTCTGACAATCGCGTCAGAGTGTTGTTCGAGTTCGTGGAGCCGGAAGTTCTCTCGGACTATCTCAGCGCGGCAGACCTTGTAGTTCTGCCCTACCGCGAGATCCTGAATTCGGGTTCAGCCCTTCTCGCGCTTTCTCTAAACCGCCCCATTCTCGTTCCTGACCTCGGGGCCATGGGCGAGCTGAAAGGGGATTTCGGTGACAGCTGGGTGCGGACCTTCAGCGGAGAACTTGACCAACTTATCCTGGAAAGCGCCCTCGACTGGGCCGTTCAGAACCGCCTGTCTGTCTGTCCCATGCCCCAGAAGTACGAATGGCGGAGCATCGGCCGCGAAACTGCGCGCTTCTATGGTGCAGTCGTTTCGGAAAACGTAAGTCACTGAGGGCCTGATGGCAACCCAACAGCTAAGAAAGAAAAACGATGCCGCCGGGGATGCCGGCACCATCCAGGCAAGTGTTTCTGTGAGGACCCGAGTGCGCCGACTGGTGCCAGATGCGCCCAGGGAATTTGCTTCCTCCGTGTTGCAGCGGGTTCTGGGATCACATTGGACCTCGATCGGTTTTAGGCACATCGATCAAACGCCGCTTCGCGCGCTTTCAAAGACGAAGGTTTTCGAGCCAGAACTGAAGCTTCTGCCGTTTTTCATTTCCAAGCCCGGGTTCGTTTTCGATGTCGGGGCGAATATCGGCGAGTACACATATGTTCTGGAGAAAACCGTAGGACCGGAAAACGTCTATGCCATAGAGCCCTTGCCGCGGCTGTGTTCCAGGCTCAGGACCCTGTTTCCCAAAGCCCACATTTTGAAGATGGCTCTATCCGACGCTGAGGGCACACTTACCCTGAAAACCCCAATCATCAAGGGATCGCCGCTGTGGACCAGAAGCACGCTTGAGCGGTTTGTGGATGATGGAGAAACTGGATCGGTTTTAGAACAGGTGCCTGTCATGCCGCTCGATCTGCTCTGCGAGCAATTGCAGGTGCGCGACGTCGCGCTGATCAAAATCGATGTGGAAGGCCACGAAAAGAGCGTGCTGCTTGGAGCGCTCAGGATCCTGCAAACCTGCCGTCCTGTGCTTCTGGTCGAGATCGAGCAGAGACACCACACAGAACCGATCACTGAAATGTTCTCCTGGCTGCGAGCGCACGGCTATCACGGCTCATTTTTCGACAGCCAGACGATGTCGCTGCGATCCGTTGACGAGTTTTCGGTTGGCCGCCATCAACAGATCGGGAATTTGGGCAGCGGGCATTACATCAATAACTTCTTTTTCCTCGATGCGCTGTCAGCGGAAACCACGATCGCAAGTGTAAATCAGGCTGCAAAGTGAAAGAGGAATCCCGATGAAAGACTACGAGCAGGTCAAGAAGAGATTGGATCGATATCTTCGCTTCAATTTTCATCGAACCGAAGGGTTGATTGGTGGACTGGATGGGATACTTTTTCGCGAACTTGTGACCGGGCAAATCAAGCACGGGATCCAGGGTTCACTTGTCGAAATAGGGGTTCATTACGGCCGCTCCTTTTTTCTGTTGGCCCTGGGACGCTCGGGATCTGAAAAAGCCCTGGCCGTCGACTTATTCGAGGACGACTTATTGCACACCAACCGGCAGGGCATCGGGCGCTTCGGTGGGTTTAGGGAGAACTGTCGCAAGTATCGATTGGATCTGTCCGAGGGCGAGATTCTGAAGGGCAGCTCGCTTGAAATTAGCGCCCAGGAGATTGTCGACCGCGTGGGAGAAGTACGATTCTTCAGTATCGATGGAGGCCACATGTACAAGCATGTGGCCAATGACCTGCGCCTGGCTGAGAAGGTGTTGACCCGGGACGGCATAATCTGTCTCGATGACATGTTTAGCGCGCTTTGGCCAGAGGTCGCGATCGCGACTTTCGATTGGCTTCGCGCCGCCGGCAACAGATTCGTCCCGTTCTTGGCGACCAAGGACAAGCTCTATCTGTGCGATTCCAGTTATGCCTCCTTGTATCTCGCGATGATCCAAGGCGAGAAGGAATTGAGCTCGAGGGTGTTTCGAAGCATTTCCTTGCTCTCTCACGAGACCTTGGTGCTCCTGCCTTCCCGTACATCGAGGGTGTTTGACCGTGTGGCCGCCGCTTTGTTTTCAGTCGGCCGCCTGGCCAGAATGAATCGATCGGGAACGAAGGGTCATGGCCCAAGCTCGCCGCTGCTCGAGCCGCTGGGGACCGAAAGTGGCCCGCGCCGGCCGTCCGCATGTCCCAAGCCCGCAGGTCTTGCTTAAACAAGTCCGCTTTTGCCCACGCTCGCGCAAGCGAATCCCAGCAGGGAAGGCTCCGCTGCTGGATTGTTCAAAGACTTTTCCCAAGGAAACCGGTGATCCGATGAACGTATTAATGCTTCATAACACCTACCAGATTCGAGGTGGCGAAGACGAGAGCTTCGATACCGAGTGCAGAATCCTGCGCGACTCGGGCCATTTCGTCGAGACCATTCATCTGCATAACGACTCCATCAAAGAGACGGGAGCGATTACAGTCGCTCTACGATCGATCTGGTCCCGACCGTCTTACGAACTTGTCGACCGCAAGCTCCGTGGGCACCCGTTTGATGTAATGCACGTGCAGAACTTTTTTCCGCTGTTGTCGCCGTCGGTCTACGCCGCGGCCAGGAAAAATGGCGTGCCTGTCGTCCAGACGCTTCGAAATTATCGTTTACTCTGCCCCGGCACACTTCTGTTTAGAGACGGGCACGTATGTCAGGAGTGCGTCGGGAAGACCGTGAAATATCCCAGCGTTCTCCACGCCTGTTACAAAAAAAGCCGCCTGGGCAGTTTTACGGTCGCGACCATGTCTGGTGTCCACAGCCTTCTGGGCACCTGGCAGAAGGATGTGGATCTGTACGTTTCCCTGACGGAGTTTGCACGAAAAAAGTACATAGAAGCGGGAATCGCGCCGGACAAAATCGTCACCAAAAGCAATTGTGTTTACCCGGATCCCGGGGCGGGATTTGGCGAGGGCGGATTCGTGCTGTTCGTCGGCCGATTGTCCATGGAGAAGGGAATTGGGACACTGCTTTCCGCCTGGGAGCGCCTCAGGCCGCCGTGTGTTCTAAAGATTGTGGGCGAAGGTCCGGCCTCAGCGGAACTCCGCGCCAGCAGCCGCAATACTCCGAACATCGAGTGGCTGGGACTCAAAACAGCATCACAGGTTCACGACCTGATGGGAGCAGCCACGGTGACGGTCTTCCCATCGGAATGGTACGAGACCTTCGGTCGGGTGGCGATCGAGAGTTTCGCGAAGGGAACTCCCGTCATTGCTTCCAGAATCGGAGCACTGGCCGAAGTCGTGAATGATATGCGTACAGGGCTGTTATTTGATGTGGGAAACGCCGCGGATCTCGCCGAAAAGCTTGCATGGTGTTTCCATCATCCGGATGAACTTAAGGCGATGCGTCTTGTTGCCCGGCAGGAATACGAGCAAAAATACACAGCTGCTGCAAACTGCAAAAGACTCATGGAATGCTACGAGCTGGCCGCAGGCTTGCCCCGCAGGAATTTCGTGAGGGAACCGGCCAGTCTCTGCACAAGTCCCCGCTGAATACCGCCTCCGTACCCCCACCCGGCTTGCCATCCCATCGCAGGTCCCGCTACCTCCAACCCGTCCCAGCGCCCGATACGTCCGGGCCTTCCATCCAGTCTTGCCTGTGCGTTGTCAAAAAAATTGACGCATACAACGGAAACAGTTTACCTGGGGTTTTACCCGGCGCGGAGGGACGGCTGGAAGCAGGGATTGCCAGAACCAGTGCTACCGTAACTGCTCAAGCGCGGCAGGGAGCCCTTCGGACAATACCTCTATTGTCTCGGTGTGACGTCCAGCATCAGCCGAAGCTCCGGGTGTAGGATTCACGTCATACAAGACGACCTTGCCATCTACGATTCCGTAATCGAACTTGCCGTAATCAAATCCCAATTGTGCGCGGATGGCGCGCAGCTCTTCGGGTACGGGCTCCGAGGACGGCTCGAGCTTCGCATCAGACTTCACCACCGGATGCGATGAAGTAACCAGCCGGGTCACTTCCTGATGACCGAAGAACAGCCAATGACGACAGTAATAGTTACTCTCGGCCCGCTCCGACACAAAACGCTCCACGATCAGGTTCGGATTGTCCCAGACGCCACCGGGCACCTGGTCGGGTGCGGCGTATACGTGATAGTGGCCAACGGGAAGCATGCGCCGCCATCGCCATGGTTTTCTCTCCTCGAGCCACTGGAACCTGCGGCACACCGACTCCGCGCTTGAGTAGCGAAGGAGCAAACGTCCCATCGGCGATTCCAGAGTCTCGCGTCGAAACTCTGGCCACCCACCGTAGTTCAAATCCGTCTTGACGATCACCTCTCCTGCGTACCCTGCCGGATGATCGACCAGAAGTTGGCTGAAGCGCCGTTTGCGAATGTCGAGGACGCCGCCGTTAAGAACTAGAGGATAACGTTCTGCAAGACGCCTGCACGAGTCCGGCACCACCGACAGGTCCACGTGCAGCAACGCAATGTCGGCCGGGACAAACTCGTCCACGTCGCTTACGACCGCTACCTGGAAACCCATCGACTCCCACCTGCGAATCATGAGCTGGATGAGATACCCGCCCGTTGCGACGTCGTCGGTTGAGTGTGTGAGGATTGCCAGGGACAGACGCCTCGCACTCATTGTCTGCGTGGCTCGCCACCGAGCCTTTCAAGCACGAACGTGGGGCAGCGCTCGCCAAGCTCATACGATTGGGTTGCAACCTGAACTACGGAAAATCCAGCGGCCGCGAAAAACTCGCAATATTGGACGCGCGTCGGAAAGGTGTACCGAGTGTTGACGCCGCGGTAGGCGACAATGGTGCGAACCTGCTCGACTGGCCACCCAAAGCGTTCTGCCAACAGATTGAGGTCGGGTGACGTCTGGTTCATGATGTTCCACACGCCTTGTACCGCGACTCCCTGCTCTGCATCCGGTTGCAGCGCCATTATCAGACGCCACTTCAGTACGTGAAAGTTGCCGATACGCCCCCGGGAGAGGTCTAGGAAGACCTCATCGGTGGTTTCCGGATTGTCGGCTTGCATAAAGCAGCGGATGACACAGCGACTTCCGGGGCGAAATGCTCGGCGGAGCTCACTGAAAACCGTTGTGTAGTCCGTGGGATACCGCAGCGTGCTAAGAGATCCGTCGCCCAGAGCGATGTCAACCGATGAGGGGGCCAGAGACATCTGGCGCCAGTCGGCGCAGACCGCCTGGTCCTGCGCTCCCGGGCGAGGGTGCCAAAGATTGCCGATCATCTCGGCTGACTTGTCAACGGCAATGAAACGAGAACCCGAATTGAGCGGCAAGCTGCACAACTCCGGCGTAACTCCCATGATCAGCAGGGTCGGAGCAGTCCGGTCCGTCCAGCGAAACCATTCCGAAATCGCACCGCACGTGAAAGCAATGTCTTCGGAACCTGGACGCAGAGGTTGTCCGACAGGCGACCAATGTCGCGAGTGTTTTTTCCAGGGATCGTTTGAGGGCGAACTCATTCCAGTTGTCCGGTCTCTCGGGAAAAGACATGCCCGTCGCGACCTTGGAAAATTAAGTATAGGGCCTGCGTTTCGCTTGCTCGGGACAATGTCACGCGAGTTTCACCGGGAGCACTCCGTCGGTTTTGCGGTTGGTCCACCGGCGATCGCTCCGGATTCGGGTGCCATCTACGGTGGCAACAGCTTCGTCGTGGTCACTCGGATTACCGGTCCGGTCCATCCACTCGGTCGAATCTGGGGTTGCTACCGGCTAGCGCTTATTGCCACGGGTGCAAGGTTTGCAGGACTGAAAGGGTTAATCGTGTAAGAGGACTGTCAGGAGTGAATTATTGATGTGCAGGCCGCCATTTGTATTGATGAAGCCTAGTTTCTTGAATTTATTCATGAAGAAATTCACTCGCGGACGCGTCGTGCCAACCATTTCTGCCAGCGTTTCTTGCGATATCGTGGCCAGAACCTTGTGGGGCTCGTCCTTCTTTCCATACCGGGCCAGCTGAAGAAGAGTGCGCGCGAGTCTTTTCTCGGTCGAATTGAAGAGCTGATCGATCAGATCCTCTTCGACGCGAATGTTTCTTGACAGCATATACTTGATGAAATGATCGGAGAAAGCATGCTCCCGGTGGAGCACTTGCTGCATCTCTCCTTTTTCAATCGCGAGCACGGTCGAGTGCGTCATTGCGGTGGCTGTCCCCAGGCAGATCTTTTGTCCTGCCAGGCATCCTTCACCGAAATAGTCCCCTGGTCCCAGCATGGCAATAATGGCTTCCTTGCCGACCTCGTTGACCACAGACAGCTTCACAGCTCCCTTTTGGATGTACATGACGTGCGTGGACAAGTCACCTTGCGCAAAGATGGTCGCCTTTCTCTGATGCTCCACCACTTTTCGGGCGACGCCAGTTGAATCCAGAAAGGCCTGAGCGGTAAACGGTGAGGTTTTGTCTTTCTTCATAATCGAGCCACAATTTGATACAGACGGCCTGGAATTCCTTCGCGCACGGAGGTGATGCCTACCCAGACACTCCGGAGTCGCGATGAATACTGCTGGGAGCCTGAGCCATCAAGACTCTCCCTCCCATGGCCTGAACACTTCGGCCTGGATCCAGGCGTCGATTCCCAGTATGCGTCAGTAATACGAGTAAATCCTACAGGCACTGTCTGGGGGATACTGTTCAATTCAAGACACTTTCCTGGAACGCTGCAAACCGGGGCACTAAGCCCTGAGACGTTCTAATAGTCGAGGACTCAAAAAAGGCACTTCTTTCGCGATGCGGTTGGTGCGTCCGCTCTTAGCGACGCTCGAGCGGTCTGTCTCGATTTATCTCAAGGTCGGCTCCGCCAGCTCCAGGATCAAATTGCGGTCGCTTGCGGACGAACCCCGGGTGTTCCTGTGCCTGTTTTCCACAGCCGGCTCATTTATCCACAGCAGGGACGTTTGATTCCCTTTGCCCTCCCGCTCGGGATGTCCTAAGATGAGGTTGGATCTTCAAAGGAGGCAATCGAAGATTGAGGGGGTAAACCTAGATGGCCCAGCCACAACCGGCTCGAATCACCTGTAGCGAATGCAACGGTTGGTATGTTACCGAACGTGACTTGCGCGACCACATGCAGACGGCTCATCGCAGGTTTGTTGCACAAGACAGTGCTCCCCAACACGGTGCTGCCCCACAAGACAGCCTTAGGAATCAAGTCGGTACGTCGAAGGAAGAATGGGCGAAACTTTCCGGGCAATTGAGGATTCGCCTCCAGGCTCGCTTCAACCCGGAAGAGTTGGACGCCATTGACCGTTTCATTCTGCTTGCCAGTCAGGCCTCGGTCTTCGACCACGTGCGCAGGTAGCAGTGACCGGCAACGATTGTTGATCGAGTTCCGCCGCAGAAAGCATTCGACGCAATTGACCGGACCTGTGGCAAGACTGCCGCTCGGAAAGCTTCTCTCGCGCCAAGGTTTGTGCACCGCACTCTGCCGCCTGGGCCTTACAGCGCATTCTCAGGAATGTCCTTGAGAGCCTGCGGGGCGAGCGCCAGCTCCGGACTGTCCCCTTCCCTGTACCTGCACTGCTCTCGAGAACAGTCGATTCCCACAAACATCCAGACCTACACTGCCACACTTCAGGCCGCCTCCCCGGTCACGACCTGATGACTGAGGTCATTGTTGAAAATACGTACAAGACATGCGCGAGAAAAATGCACGGAGGCTACCGTTTTGCTAAGGAATAGGATTTTGCGTGCGGCGATCTTGATCGCGCTAGTTTTGGTGA
>Ga0182024_10025793_pt1 | contig 10351 bp, 13 predicted proteins | sample P32metaG_FD_120480 | JGI IMG/M metagenome (GOLD analysis project Ga0182024, IMG submission 120480) | Permafrost microbial communities from Stordalen Mire, Sweden - P3-2 metaG (Illumina Assembly) | ecosystem: Environmental > Terrestrial > Soil > Wetlands > Permafrost | place: Sweden: Stordalen...
CCCAGATTCGGACGCAGTTTCTCTCCGAGGCGATCCTGCTGGCGCTCGCCGGCGGGGCCGTCGGAGTCGCCCTCGGCGCGCTGGCGACGGCCGTCTATGCGACCACCAAGGGCTGGGCGATCGTGATCCCGGCGTCCGCCTGGGCCGGCGGCTTCAGCGCGGCAATGCTGATTGGCGCCGTCGCCGGCCTGCTGCCGGCGATACGCGCCGCAAGGCTCGCCCCCGCGGACGCGCTCAGGACCGTGTGAGACCGGGGACGGCGCCTGGCGCGACGCCTGTCGGTTGAACGGCCTGCCGGCCCGTCACGCCGGGTTTCGGCGCCGAGAGGAGCCCGCCCGTGTAGCTTTCAGGATTCAATTATGGAGGGATCAATGATCTTGAAGCTGTCCACATGGCTCCTCGCGGCACTCGCCGGAGGAGCTTTCCTCGCGGGCTGCGGCAGCAGCGGCAACTCGACATCCACCACCACCATCCAGAGCACCCCGACGGCCGCCGCGACGAGCCCGGCGACGACGAGCCCGGCGACGACGAGCCCTGCGACGACGAGCAGCGGAACGACCGCGACTACTCCGGCTGTGACGCCTCTGCCCCCGGCGCAGGCCAAGCAGGCGGTGTCGACGTGCAAGCACAGCGTGCAGTCAGAGTCTGCGATCCCGACGAGCGCGAAGGGCAAACTCGAAAAGACCTGCGAAAAAGCGGCCTCGAGCGGCAGCGCGGCCACGCTACGCAAGGTCGCTGAAGAAGCGTGCGTCGAGCTCATCACCGCTTTGCACCTGCCTGCCGGTGTGATCAGGGAAAGGGCGCTCGCCACCTGCAAGGTCAACAGCAGCGTGGGTAGGTAGAGACGACGGCAGCGAGGGGGCTGCAGCTATTCCGCCGCGGCCTCCTCCTCCTCCTCCTCCTCCTCCTCCTCCTCCTCCGCATACAGCGACTCGCGCGCCAGCTCCTGGCCCTTTGAGCCGAACAGCTTGATCTCGAGCAGGTCCTGCCGGTAGTCATCGGGCGCGATCAGCGTGAAGCGTTCCTCGATCAGCTCGCACTGGTCGACCGAGAGACCGGCCAGCTCGGCGGTGGCGATGCGCCCGCCGGGGACGAGCGGGTGCCCCCACACCAGCGTCATCGAGGCCACCGCGCCCGAGTGCCCACGCCACGCGCGGATCACCTCATCGCAGAGGCCCATGCTCCAGTCGGGGTTGCGCTCGGCCTCCTCGGTGAAGTCCACGTACGCCGCGAACTCACGGCTCCTCCCCCTCAGCGGCGGCGAGGAAGCGAACGAAGCCGAACAGCTCATATCCGTTCGAGGTGGTCGTGGTGGCGGGCACATACGTCCGCCCGTGCCAGCTGCGGTCGGGATACCAGATGAGCTCACCGACCTCGGAGACCGCGTGCTCAATCTAGGCCGCGAGTTCGGACGGCGCGAAGGGAGTACACAGGAGGTCCAGGCATTCAATGCCGCGATCTGAAGCTTCCGAGACGGAAAGGTCGTGGGCTTCGACGCCTATGCGAGCCGCGCCGAAGCTCTCAAGGCTGCCGGGGTTGAGGGGTAGGCGATGTCGCGGGAGAACCTGAAGGTCGCAGACTGCATAGGATCACGCGGTCCATCACAACCAAAGGGGAGTACGACATGGCCGTGGGAATCCGCATCAGCTTTGCCGGGGGCGGTGGGCGTCGAGGAGTTCGACCGGATCGACGGAGGGGTCAACGTGCGTGGTGATCATCCGGACGGCCTCATCTTCTCTTGCTCGGGTCCGGTGGACGGGGGCTGGCCTTTACTCGATGTCTGGGAGTCGCGCGCGCAGTTCGACACCTTCATAGCCGAGCGCGTTGGGCCTGCTGTTGCTGCAGCCGAAAGCACGGCTCAGCCCGAGATTGCGGAGTTCCCCATTCACGAGTACGTCTCGCGGTAGCGGGCGGCGGGACTCTCCGACTAGCGGTCAGGTGCCGGTGTCCGGTGTGAGGCCGAGGTCGGCGAAAGCGCGGTCGATGTCCCAGTAGGTGACGAGCCTCGTGACCTTCGCTTCTCGGACGTGAAACAGGCTCGCTCGGCGCTGCGCGACCTCGACGCCGCTACCCTTGCTGCGACCGCTGACTCGGGCAAGCACCAGCACACGTTCGGCATCCAGTTCGCGGTACTCCTCCGCTTCAACCCGGTAGTCGTCCCAAAAGCTGAGCCAAGCCTCCACGCCTGGTGAAGCGTCCGCCACGCCGGTCAGGCTGCTCGGCTCGGGAACCCCGACGACCACGAACTCGGTTTTGGGTTGCGCCCACTCCGCCGAGCGATGGTCCCCGCGCTCCCAAGCCGCGTAGATCGAGCGCACGAGGTCCAGGTTGGCTGACGACATGGGCCAAGTATGCCGATCCTGATGACTAGATGACTCTGTGGAGCATCAGCACCGAGTCTAGCGGGCGCTCTCCTAGTATGCACACACCGGTGATTTCACCGTTAAGCGGTTTCGGCGGTCACTAGCAAGTCTTTGGGCGGTCCAGTCACCAGTGACTTGGCACTCCACAGGCGCTATCTCTTGCCTTCACCCGAGTGGCCAGACCCTTGAAAGACGGTGTGCTCGCTCTCACTAGTTCCACTGCCGGGCGTCTACCATTGCGTGTGACTTGCCCGTTAAGGGTGCTCCCCTAATCCCCTGAGACCCCTGGCCTTGGTTGCTTCTCTAGGCCCCCCCCGACCCCCCCATCGGGATCAAGGGTCAATCAGTCAAGATCGATCATTATCCGTTCCAGCCTGGATTGTTGCCAGAGAGCTTTCGCCGGGGAAAAGCTGCTCATCCCGTACTACCTTCTCTCCTACTTGGGCTCTTTACATCTCCCATTTCCAGTGGCCTCTTTCGCAGTATTCTCGATGCTCTCTGGTGGTTCCGGGTTATCCTCCCGTTGTCACCGTCTGAGCACAAATGGCCGATCTGCATAGCTGGCTACCACTCGGCACAGTAGCTATGGTTTTACGTCGTAGGCTGTGTTTCCCGGACGCACTGCTTGGACTGCGGCGGTCTTGCTACTTCTCGCGGCGCTGTACCTCCTCGTCCAAGACCTTGGCGACAAAGGCAGATAGCGTCAGCCTCTCGTGCCTAGCGCATTTCCTGAACTTGGGTAGCTGCGTGTGCTTGATGCGGCTCCCAATTGGCCATGTCTTGGTGTTGAAATTGCGCATCGGCGTCTTTTCGTTGTGTGTGAGCAAGCGGTTCACACTTATTCTATCAGGGGGGAAGTACCTTTTAGGGCGCTTAGGGTCAGAAGGTCAGTGGGAACGATTGGCTAAGATGGTCACTCCTCGTAGGTCTACTCGTAGGTGGTGCTCGGTGATGAGTTCCTTCGCCTCGCGGTGGAGGGCGATCCCCTCGTCAATGGAGACATTAGGGTCCACGGTCTTTTTACTAGGCTCGCTCGTCAACGATCGATGATCCGCCTGTCCTGAGCTGTCCCCTTCGAGCTCGCGACGTGGCGAGACCGGAGTATCGCTTAGCCATCGAGGTTAGCGAGCGCGATTGCGAACGCATCGTAGGCGCGCCGATCGAACAGCCAGAAACGTGCTTCGTCAATGTCGGGATGATCTTGCAAAGTGGTACGGGTCGCGCGGAGGGCAACTCCCACGGCCTGATCAAGCGGGTAGCCGTAGACCCCGGTCGATATCGCCGGAAACGCAATGCGCCGGCAGCCATGCGCGGCCGCAAGTTCAACCGCACCTCGATAGCAGGACGCCAGCAACTCAGCCTCGTCGGCTGCCTCCACACCAGACTGGCCCCACCGCGTGAACTATGTGTTTCGCGTGTCGAAGTTGCCCGGCGCCCGCGATCTTTGCGTCACCAGTGGCGCATCCACCATGCAGACGGCACTCGGCGAGGATCTCCGGCCCAGCGGCACGATGAATGGCGCCATCTACGCCGCCCCCTCCCATGAGACTCGAGTTCGCGGCGTTCACGATCACGTCGGCCTCCGAGTCCGTCGTGATGTCACCGAAATGCAGCGTGATGCGAGGCACGCGGACGAATGTAATGGCGCCGACGTGCAGCCGGTGCTTTAGCACCCATCGGAGAGGACCTCGAGGACGAAGGCCCGCTTAGGAGGGCCCCGTCCAGATCGTACGAGAGCCGCGATCTGGCTCGATCGGGCAAGTCAGCGAGACTCGCCCTAGCGGCTGTCCTTGTTGCTCCACGGTCGGACTTTGAGAATCTGCCCGGGCACAGCAGGTAGCGGAGCTGCCCGCGAAGGCCTCGTGCGCCTCGAGCGCTTTCCTGTGCCCGTCGTGGGTTCTGCCAGTGTGAAGGTTCCGGACGGATCCATGTGGCGCTCGAGCGTCGCTGAATCAAACCGTAGACGCGCGCGGGGGCCCATTCCACCCTACGGGTCCGTCGGCTGCCGCTGCCCGACCAGGCCGCAGCCGCCCTTGACTGGATGAGCAGGCGCGAGGACTTCACAGGAGCCGACGAGAAGGTGTTCTGCAACGCGCTCAGGCGAACCCTCGACGGATCGGCGCTACGCCGCTACAGGCAGGTCGCCGGACTCGCCAACTGTCGCCAGCCGCCCACGGGCGTCCCCCAGCCCCGGCAGCCGGCCAAGCACCTCGTCGGCGAGCGCCAGGTAGTCCGCGCCCAGGTCGGGGCGGTAGTCGAGGATCGACGTCGACCGCTCGGCCGACTCGGCGTAGGCGATCGAGGCCCGCACGATCGTGTCGAACACCTGCTCGCCGAAGCGCTCCTTCAACCAGGCGAGGGCCTCGCGCGAGTGGATGGTGCGCATGTCGGCGAGGTTGAGCAGCACTCCCAGCAGCGAAAGGTCCGCGTTGAGGCTGTCCCGTGCGAGCTCCACCACCTCCAGCGCCTGCTCGACCCCCCGCAACGCGAAGTACTGGGCCTCGGCGCTAATCAGCGCCCGATCGGCGGCTACGAGTGCGTTGACGGTGAGCAGGCCGAGGGAGGGGGGGCAGTCGATCAGGATGAGCTCGTAGTCCCCGCCTATCTCGGCGAGCGCGCGCCTGAGCGCCAGCTCCCGGCCCATCTTGCCGCCCAGCATCAGCTCGGTCTCGGCTAGGCGCAGGTCGGCGGGGATCATCCCGGTATGGATCGCCTCGGCTGCGCGGCAGCGCCCGGTGAGCACGTCGGCGATCGTGGGCTCCGCGTCGGTGGGAGGGTCGAAGTAGTCAGACAGATTGCCCTGCGGGTCGAGGTCGATCGCCAGTGTGCGCACGCCGCCGCGGCGAAAGGCATCGGTGAGGGTCCGCACGGCGGTCGTCTTACCGGTGCCTCCCTTCTGCGAGAGCACGGCGATGGTCTGAGCCATTGGGCGATACTACGTGGCGCAGGCGACGGGGCCCCAGGCCTTCCGATACATACGGCCCAAACGCCCCCCCTCGGAGCCCGGCCGGTCGCGCTGCGGGACCACAGTTTGGGATAGGTCGGACACAGCGATCGCACAACGTCCGCTGGTCGGGTGCATCTAGTCTGCACTGGATTGCGCTGTGCGCCGGCCGCGAGCGAAAGTGAGCGCTGAGCGGGCAGGCCGCAGGTGTCAGGGTCTTCGCGCTGCGTTGAGGGATGCAAGGAGAGCCGGCGCAGGAAGGCCGCGATCCGTGGCTTTGCAGTCAGTCTGATCGGCTGACACCGCGCCGTCTGCTCTACGCGCTGTCACACGAAAGCGAGAGTGCGACCAGGGCACGACCCCAGACCTCCTTTTCGTCGAGAGCGCAAGTGAGGCGGGGAGCTGGCGAGACGCTCGCAAATCGTGCATAGGAGGAGCTTTCGCGCTAACACGGCTACGGCGCATTCGAGAAGCACGCGGCGGCGCTCGTCGCGACGACAGCCGGCGCCTGATGCGCAGTCACGCTATGGCACGGTAGCTCGCTCGAGCGCACGCGCAGCGTGCTTCCGCGCGCCGGCAGCGTCGCTACGCGCGGGGAGCGCTTCGGCCCAGCCGAGGCGACCGCGGGCTGTCCACAACGGCATGTCGTTGGCTTCGTGGAACTCGCACGCGAACGCCAGGTGCTCGTCGGCTTGCTCGTGCTCGCCCCAAATGTCGGCAAGCCGACCTAGCCACAGCCTCACGTGACCCTAACCCTGGAAGCTCGTCCAGACGACCTGCGCGGAGAACGGCTCCATCCGCTGGTACGGCGCCTTCGCGGCCTTGACATGCCGTGTCTGCGTTGCGGCGTCTGCGTAGAGCGCGAGTGTCGCAAGCATGGTGAGCACCGACGCGACGTGGTCGAAGCCATCGCACGCTGCGTCGTCGACGATCGAGCTCGCCTCGGCGCGACGGTCGAGCCAGCTAGTTCGACAGCCAAGACGTCGATTGGTCCTAGGAGGAGATGGTGTCGGGCTGAATCGCTAGGTCCTCGTACCGGTCGCGGTTCGGAATCCACCGGGCGAACGTGTGCCATCGTTTCCCGGCAACGTCGTGGTACACGAGACTCAGGCCGAAGCCAGGAACCTCGCCGACGCCCGATAGCTCGATTTCAAGGGGCGTCATTTCATCCGCGCCAACGGTAGTTGCCACCACGCCGACCGTCCGGGCGCCGCTCCATGCGCCGGACCGCTCGCCCGCGGGGTCGAGGCCCTCGATCGTTGCCTCCAGTTGGAGCGCAGGTCCCGGCCCAATGTTCTTGACGGGAAGGACGAGCAGGCCAGGATGAGGCACGTTGGGCCGAGCCGGGAGAAGGAGAGTGCTCGCGATCGTGAGCGTCCGGCCGCTGTCGACGAAAGGAACCACGACCGGCCTGTGTGCTTCTTTGACCGCTGCCCGCGAGAGGCCGATCTCGTTCTGCGTCTGTTTGAGAGAGCGGGCCGTGAGGTAGAGCCCGATGATCACGACGATCGCAAGCGACAGCGTCACGATCGTCATCGGGCCGACGTCGTCGCTGAACTCGAGGCCGAGGATCACGACCGTAAGCCTAATGCGGGTGTCTGCTGGAATCGACCGGCCAGCGCACGCGAGGCCCTCGATGGCCTGGCTCGGCCGCTCGACCAGTGCTACAAAAGAGCCGAGACCGGTCGCCGTCCACGCATCAATGAGGCGACATCCAAACCCCTGATCATTCGGAAGCCGTTGCTCGACGCGACCCTTGCTCGCGGCTTCACTGTCGAGACTTGCGCGATGGACAAGGGCTACGACAACGGGCCGATCCATGACGGCTGCGAGGAGCGCGACGTGCGGCCAATCATCCCGCTCCGTCAGACGCCCGCTGTCAAGCGGGGCGAGCACAAGCCGCCGTGCTGCGAGCACGGCCCGTGGCGCTTCGCCGGAGCCGACTACAGCCGTAAGGCAACCAAGTGGCGCTGCCCGACTGGCGAGCGCCAACCCGCGTCTGCCTGGATCAAGGCCGACCGGCTGCACCCGCTGATCCCCCGCGAGACTCTGCGCTGGAAGGGCCTCTACCGGGGCCGCGCGTCGGTAGAGCGGGAGTTCGGCAGCTCAAGCATGAATGGGCGCTCGCCCCGTTGCGCGGGCGCGGGATCGAGAGGGTCCAGCTACACGCCGACCTGACGATTCTCGCCAAGCTGTCGTGCGCGCTTGCCAGAGCGCAAGCCGTGCCGCTCGCGGCGTAGGCGCCCCACGTCGTAGTGGAATGAAGAAGTTGCTTATACTCTCGCCGTGGCCAATCCTAAGAGAACTCTCACACCGTGGCCGATCCTAAGAGAACTCTCACACTGGTTTGGCCGCTATGCCTAACCTGGAAGGTTCGCTACGGTGTCGCACGATCGACCCGACGACTGACGGGGTTCTCAACGGCTTCTGTTGCGGCAAAAGGGGCGACGGGGCCGAACGCGAGGTGCATCGGATCGTCGGGGAACTGCGGACCGGCAAACGGCCAATGGCCGAGGTTCGGGTCATGGAAGAGGTTCCGCCCGGCAGCCTGGTCGGGCTGGCCGCTGTCGGGGAGATCGTCCAATTCCCGAATCCGCGCCTTGGGCGCTTCATCGGCTGTCCGCACATCACAGTGATCGCCCTGAGCGAGGGCTATCGGGGTTCTGATTCGCGCGGTGACGGTCCGCATCTCGGCGACCTCCTACTCATCGACGCGCTTTCCCACACCAAGGCCAAAGGGCGAGGCGGCATGCAGTGGGTCTTTGCCTACGTCGCCCAAGCGAACAAGCCGAGCCGCGACCTCTTCCAACGGCACGGCTTTGAGCTCCTGGTCCCCGCGGAAAACCCCCACGTCGATAATCTTTATAGGCGCCCTAAGAATCTGGCCCTTAGAACTGCCGCGATGATCGCTACAGATGAGCGCACGCACGCTGCCATGCGGTCCGGCTAACCTCGACACTTTGCAAGCCGCTCAGCGCGTCGGCAGGGCTCCGGTTTCGCCAATCGTTTCGCCAAACCCTCCTAGGAGTACGAAATTCCCGAGGCGAGTGAGGCCCTCTTACGCCCGCGATAGCGGTCGCTTTAGGCCGATTACAGAGATGTACGGCGAGCCCTTGAACTGCCCCAACATCGGCTGCGACGGGGCAGTCGCCTGGAACGCCGCGACACCAACAAGCCGCTTCCGCTCGTCCACGGTGACGCGGAAGGTGCCGCCCTTGTGCCTGCCGGACGCATATTCGCGGACCAGCCTGTTGACTTCCCGTTCAGACCGGCGCTCGCCTATGCCGCATGAGAACCGCCGGAGCGGAGCGTACCGCTTCGGATCCACGGCGAACGAGCCGAGGTCGCCCTCGATCTCGGTCACGGGGCGTTATCCGGCCTTGCCCTGTCCGGTGTCACGTTGCCTCTGTACAGGAGGGGGTCTCGGTGTCGATACCTACGTTTATGAGGATCCTCCTTTGGCCCCCATCCGCGTTTTCTCGGCGCTCAGGTCCAGCGTTGAGCCTGCTCGGTCTCGAAAAGGCTGGCGTCCTAGGGAGACTCATGGCCAAGTTCTCCGGGGCAGACTCAGCCAACGCGGGCGCGTGAGATGCAACGCGCTTACAAAGAGCCGTCTACGCGACTGCTTCCGTGGCGAAGCGGTCGCCGCCGCCGACACAATCGGCTGTGTCGCTCCGGGTCAACAGGATCGTCCGAGAGTACGCGTCGGGAAGGCACAAAGAAGGCACCTTCTGCGTGACCGTCGAGAGCCGCCGGCTGGTTGGGGTGGCGGCCTTCCAGGCGGTGATGGCCTCGCATCCGGACCTGGGACGGTACGCCGGCTCGCCCTACATCGCCGTGCTGGGTCTAAGCGAGCAATACCGGGGGCGCACGGCGGCCGGCCGGCGCCTCGGGGATCTGGTGCTCGAAGATGCGCTGCGGGCGATCAACACGCGCTGGCGGGGCACGCCTGACGTTTTTGTTCTGGTGAACCCGAACAACACCCACGGCCGCAATCTCTTCGAAAGAAATGGCTTCCGAATGATCGCGCCGGCGCGACGGGATGGCGAGACCGATGCGGTATTCCGCCGCAATGGACGGCACGTGCCCTGAGCGCGATCCGCCAGATCTCCGAGGGGTCGCGGAGTCGCGGTTCATCGCCTTCGACTTCCGGCTGAGATCGGCCTCCCGGGGCGAGCAGCTCACGCCTCCGCAGGAGATCCCGCAAATAGCGATAAACAGCGTAACGGGGGACGGGCGCAACGAGACATGCCCCTTGGGCCAGAAGTTGTTAAGCTGGCTGTCCAGCAAGGAATGAGTGGGCGCGCCCCCGGTTCCACAGCTCCTCCGGCCGGGGACGCGCAAATTTTGTGCAGCCAGGTGTAAAGCGGGTCACGCGGGCGGCAGGGCTGCCTCGATCAGCGCCGGATGATCGCCAGCATGGCCTCCAGCAGCTGCGGCTCGGCGGGGAGCTCCGCCAGGCAGCCCGCCAGCTCCGCCGCCGCGTCGATCGTCGGCGCCCGAGACTCGCTCAGCCACCGCGCCAGCCAGCGGCAGGCCCACGCGTCATAGGTGCCCGGCTCGGCCGCCGCCAGCGACACGAGCCTGAGGGCGAGGTCCAGCTGTATCGGCCGTCCGTACTCGCGCTCGGCATCCCTGGCAAGAGCGGCGGACATTCCCAGATCGCCGCGGGCGATTGCGTGTTCAAGGTCGCGAATCGGCCGCCAGGGGCCCAGTCCCATCATACGAACACATGTTCGCATACGCGACCAGCGGCAGCTTTCTCAGGGTCGTAACACGTCTGTCTCAACGCCGTAACAATCGGCGATCCCGGACGCGGCTACCTTGCCCGTTGCAGCGGTTCGGTCGGCACCCTCCTCCCGCACTCGCTGTGGCCCGAAGATAGGAGTCTCAGGAGGAGAAGCCCGGACGGCGGTCCGGGCTTCGTGCGTGTACGCCGGGCATGACCAGCCGCTCGGGGGTGCAAGTCCCCTGTGGAGGTTGATGGCACCAACCACAAGTCGAAGGCAACTGCGGCGTCGCGAGGCGGGGTGGGAAGGAAGCC
>Ga0182024_10025794_pt1 | contig 10351 bp, 5 predicted proteins | sample P32metaG_FD_120480 | JGI IMG/M metagenome (GOLD analysis project Ga0182024, IMG submission 120480) | Permafrost microbial communities from Stordalen Mire, Sweden - P3-2 metaG (Illumina Assembly) | ecosystem: Environmental > Terrestrial > Soil > Wetlands > Permafrost | place: Sweden: Stordalen...
ACACGAAGAGGTTCCGTGGCACGATCCTTTAACCAGGGGCTTTTCGCCCAGAATTGCTTGGGGAAACCTACAGGGATCTCAAAGGCGTGGCCCACGTCCAACGAAAACTGCTGTGGCTTGTCACTTGGGTTCCTTAAGACCAGGATGGCTTTTTGAGGAGACCATGAAGCCCAGCCATAGACTTGCAGCATCGCGGGATCTCCCCCCAACCAGTGCGTGTCGCGCAGAATATTTGCGTTCTGGCGAGACCACTTTGCTGCTTCCGCGATCGTGTCCCAGTTTTCTTTGGTCAACAATGAAGGGGTGATATACATCTCCTGCAACTGCGTCCCCGTGCCAAAATAATCGTGCACTTCGTCGCCAAAATCATTACTGGGGTCGGTACTCAAGTTCTTTGCGTACCGTCCGTAGATGAGTCCGTGCAACATTAGCGCATTCAGCGGATAGAGAGGTCCTGCCGTCACAACATGCTCGTACACGTCGGCATCGCGGTAAGTAATCCATTTCTGACGCCAGGAGCCTACCCCCGCAAAGTCGTGATCTTCCCCACCACGCCAGATCGAATCCGCGTACTGCAACCAAAACGGGGAAGGATACGTTCCCGTAGTGAGATTAATATAAATGTCCGGCTTGGCTACCCGCATATCCTGGATCAGGTTGATCGCCGCATCGAAGTCGCTGTCGAATTCGCTGCCGGGAATGACTCTGTCCGCATTCCCGGTACCGTCAATCTTGAATTGGTTCACCCCATATTTCCGAATCATCTCCATGCAGACCTCATGAAAATGACGGTAGTATTTTGGACCCGACAACGCGAAGCCATCTGCATTCGTCTCGAAGCCCTGTTCCTGTCCATACTTGATCCGTTCTTCGTGCGGCTTGCCGTAACCACCCCATGGTGACAACCAAACCCCTGGCGAGGCGCCATATTTCCGGGCGGCTTCTGTCACCGGCGTAAATCCGTCAGGAAAACCCGGATTGAATTTCCAAAGACTTTTCGGGTCATCCCATCCGTCGTCGAACATGAATGAATCCAGGGTGACTCCACGAAGCTGATTCAACTCCGTTCCGAACGCATTGATTCGGTCGAGCGCCCCGGCTTGGTCGAACCTGCCAAAGTATCCGAGGTCGTACCAGGTGTTGTAATGCAGGAACGTACGATAGGGATGCGCTCGCTCACGTTCCACGTAATTAAGAAACGCGCGGCGCAACTGTCCCGGCGGCGTCACCCCAATGACCGATGAATATTTCACCTCATGGCCAGCCGGCAGTGGGAGTTTGCTCGCCAGCGAGCAAATCGAGTCGCCATCCGCGACCGTGCACTTTGAAAGCGGATGTTCGAACCCCGCGAACACTCCGTTTGCAACCACCGGCGAACCTGCGACCGTTCCGACGACTCTTGCTTCCGGCAGCCGCCACGCAATCAACCGGATCTCTGAAACCGGAACATCCTGCCCTAGCGCGCGCAGTGCAACTTCCTGTCGTAGATAATTTGAACCGTCGCGAAGAATTCCAGTCCACACTACATTCAGATTTCCCGATAGCGACTGCATAGTGACAACAATTTCCTTACCTCCGAACCGATCTGAGAGCCGGGATGTGTCCGGATCCGCGTGGAGATCTTCTGCGGCAGGCTGAGACGTTACTGACATTTGCGTGGCAGGAATCTCGCGACCGTCTTTCAAGCGAAGCACGAACACTTCGTCAGGGACCGCAAGAGTTTGTTTGCCGAGAAGGTCCTTCAGCTTCGTGAACTTAAATTTGCCGTTCTCCGTGGTCCACTCAACAACAAGCGCGGAATTTCCCAGCGACATGTTTGTTCCATGGGCTTCAGCAGCGGCTTTTCCGGGATTGGGGCTAAGAAGGTCTGGAGGAAACGCGGTCGTCTGCGACTGCACCATCACCGCAGAACCTCCCAATAATGCAAGAAGAGCGATAGCTGTGAGAGATTTACAAACTCTCTTAGAGGTGTATGTAACTCCACAACTCTGCCGCATCGGCCTCATGACCCTAGGTTTCCTTCTCTTGATTGCAATGCAGACCGGACTATAAACAACTTCGGAATTAGTCGCAACTAGTCGAAACAAACGATCAGTGCTTGCAATCTCGCCTCGGCATCTGCATCAACAGGAGATCGATCCCGCACGCCTCCCTGTGCTAGTCTGAGGCGCAACGATGCTCTTCCATGCTCGTCTCATCTTCTTTTTCGCCGTGATTCTCAGCGCCGTTGGCGCGTCAGCACAAGACGCATCGACACAAGAGAGGGTCGCCCGGCCGGACGTTTTCCTCATCACTATCGACACCCTTCGCGCCGACCACGTCCACTGCTACGGATACAACGACGTGAAGACGCCAGCACTGGACGCGCTGGCGAGAGATGGCGTTCGCTTCGAGCAGGCCTTCACTCCGAGTCCTATTACCAATACATCTCATGCCAGCATTCTTACCGGGCTATGGCCCGGTTCCCATGGTGTAACGGATTTTGCCGTGCCGCTCTCACCCTTGCATCCAACCCTGGCCGAGTTGCTGAAGAAACAGGCGTATCACACCGCAGCGTTCATTGGCGCGGTAATCCTTGACAGCAAAACACTGGCTCCCGGCTTCGATCGAGGCTTCGATTTCTACGATAATTTCCCCGAGCATCCGCAGACCAAGTCTCGCTGGGGACGAATCGAACGCCGAGGCATGAACGTCGTCCAACATGCGGAGTCGTGGCTGACCCGGCATCCAGCGGGCCCTCACTTCTTGTGGGTGCACCTCTACGACCCTCACGACCCTTACGAGCCGCCTGCGCCTTATTCGCAGACTTATAAAGGTCACCTTTACGACGGCGAGATCGCTTACGCGGATTCCGCGTTGGCGTACTTCATCGCTTATCTCAAGAAGAACGGTCTCTACCAGAATTCGGTCATCCTCGTAGTCGGCGATCATGGTGAAGGATTAGGAGAACACCACGAAGACACGCATGGCATCTTCCTGTACGACTCGACCACGCACGTTCCTCTGATCCTCAAACTGCCAGGTGGAAACGATGCCGGCGCAGTCGTCCACGCTCAAGTGCGCACCATCGACATTCTTCCCACCGTACTGGACTTAGCAGACGTTCCACTTCTCCAGACGGGCGAGTGGAAGGGCGATGGCGAATCTTTGAAACCGTACCTCACCGGAACTGATGTACCGCCGCGTCCTGCTATCGGAGAGACAGACTACCCTCTCCGCTTCGGCTGGTCTCCGCTGCGATCGGTGCGGAGCGAAAGCTTCAAGTTCATCGAGGCGCCCCGCCCCGAGTTTTACGATCTGAACATCGATGCCGCCGAATTGGACAACAAATATGAGCCCTGGAGCGATCGCGTGCAGAAAGCGCGCGCCTTGCTGGCGGAAGTGCGCCGCGAGGAACCGCCCCGCGAAATTACCAAGGGAACTGTCGGACAGGGAACAGTCGATGAACTGAAGGCTCTGGGCTATCTCGGTCCCGCCGACGAGCGCAGCACCACTACTGTTCCGGAGCCCTCCCTGCTGCCCGATCCCAAAGATAAAATTGAAGAGCAGAACCTGCTGCATGCGGCCATGGTCGCGTCGGAAGATAATCGCGCTGCAGAAGCTCGCCAGTCTTTGGAAAAGGTGTTAACGCTCGATCCCAATTCGCCCGTAGCGCTGCGACAACTGGGCGAACTCGAACTGCAGGGAGGGGACTACGTCAAAGCGGCGCAACATCTGAAGAGTGCCCTGGAATCGCTTCCCGATGACGCTACGGCCACCCTCTACGAAGGCCAGGCCCTGGAGAAGTCGCACGATCTCGCAGGTGCGCGCGATGCACTCGAGAGGAGCCTGAAACTGCTCCCGCGCCAATTCCAGGCTCGGTTGCTGTTGGGGAATGTCTATCTGGATCTGAAAAATCCAAAGGCCGCCGAAGATCAATTCGAAGCCGCGCTCCTGCTCCAATCAAGCAGCATCGAAGCCCAGCTTGGCGCGGCCAATGCGCAGATTGCAGAAGGCAACGCCGCCGCGGCACTGCGAGACCTCGAACCGCTTTCCAAAAAGCAATCGCAGAACGCTGACGTTTTCGGCCTGCTGGCCAAAGCATATTCCGGCCTGGGCAAAACAGCGGAAGCTCAGCGGGCTCAGTCGCGGGCAAAGCTGCTGCGGCAACACACGCCGCAGCAGCCTCCTCAATAAGAAAGCGTCCACATTGGGATCTTTCCCGTTGCCAGATTCTTCCAACCACCTACTTCTGCGTCACGGTTTTCTCTGAGCCTTCGAAGACTTCGCTCAGCACGCGCCCGCGCATTTGCGCCGGTTGCGAAATGCCATAGATATGCAGGAGTGTCGGTGCAAGGTCATACACCGACGCCTCGAATCCCATGAGCCGCAGATCGTGCTTGATCTCTGGACCCATCGCGAAGAACGAACCCGGGACGTCATCTCCGTCTGCGAAGTCGTGCTTGGCAATCACCGGTGTTGTTTTCTCGTGATCCATATGCGCATGCGGGTCGGTCTCTTCGAACTCGCGCAGCGGCTTAATTCCATGATCGGAGACGATAAACACGTAAGTGTTGTCATCGACGTGCTTCAGGATCGCGCCCAGCACCTTATCGAAGGCGATGTACTGGTCGGGGAAGGCCTCGGTACGCACTCCATTGATCTTGGGGTTGTAGCCTGCGTTGTAGGGCGCAATGGGATAGAGCCAGTGCCCCGTCCGGTCCTCACAAGACTGCCCTAGCCAGGTAAAGTCGGTGGGATGATGTTCCAGCATGTAATCGAAAAGGTGCGTCTGCTGGTCGCGGATCAACTGGACTTTGGTCAACCACGCGTCGATCACTTCTGTTTCGTGACCCTTTAAATCCTCCGCTGCCGGCATGCGCTCACAATCGATGTAAAAGTCCCCCACATTTTTCAGCAATTCTGTCTTCAAGGCCGGCGGATAAACCGCCTCCCCGCCCTCCACTTCTGACAGCTTAGGCGCGCACAGCACGCCGTCCTCGCAATTTTTTCCCCGCGTGAGCATGCCGCTGATCATGTATCCGTTCACCCGCATCACCGGGAAGGTGGCGGGCACGTTGGCCATGCCCACCGTCACGCCGTTCTTCGACAGCACCGACCAGATCGGTTCTTCCTTTAGCATGTTGGTATTGGCCGTGATGCCACCCACGATGAACCCGGTGACTCCGTGTTCCTCCGGCTGGGTGCTGGTGAACATAGTGCTGTACACCCGCGGGCAATTGGGTGCGGACACCGTGCGCAACTTGCCGTAGGCACCCTTCTTGATCACGCTTGCCAGACTGGGCATCTTGCCCTGTAGCAGCAAAGGCCGGATGATGTCCAGTTCCATGCCGTTAACGCCGATCACCACCACTCGTGGCTTGGGCTTAGCGCTGCTCTGTCCCTGGCCGAACATAGGGAGAGAAGCCAGAGCACATAACAGCACCACAGCAAGCGCAGACTTTATTAATGGCATGGGGAATTCACATAGGTTTTGGATTCGGCAACGCGATCCTCCGCGCAAAAAATCTTGCTGTCATTATACTTTGGATCGCCGGTCCGCCGCAGTGGAAGTGGGGCAGTCTTACGGAGTCTCAAAAAAGCGGCTGTTGTGGACCAGAGATAACTGTCCAACCTAATTGAGAAGATGGTGGCCAGGGACGGAGTTGAACCGCCGACGCCAGCCTTTTCAGTGCTACGTTATGCTGTATTTTAAACAACTTAAGTGACTCTAGGTGGCCGCCTAAGTACTTGAGAAGTCGTGAGAGACACGGGAATCATGGGTGGAAATCGTGGATTCAAAAACGGGCGCCAAACGGCGCCAACCTTCGCGCAGAATCCAGCGGTTTCCTTTTTCGATCTCGCAATTAATTCTCTAGCGACTACTTGGAAGCCGCTAGAACTCGTTCCCTCAATGACCACAAACGCGTTTCCCCGTGCTAATCCGAGGGACGAACTGGAACAGTGTCCCCCCTGGCCGCCGAGCAATGCGTTATCTCCAGTCCATGTTCTCGAGTGAATACGTTGCCCGACAAGACGTGAGGGCTCATCATCATTTGCTCGATTGCAGCGCATGCAGGGCCGCATGACTCTGTGCAACCGGTGGCGGGACATCACCCTTCAACATCAGCCACAGAATGCGGTTATAGAGCTGATCGTCCACGCGATCGGGTGCGCTGAGATCCAGACTCTCCGATAAGCGTGCGGCTGTAGTATCCTGCGGATTCTTTTCATTCAAGTCTTGCGTGGGGATGATTGGGTCATAAGGCGTCAAGTCGGGCGCCGGTGCGAAGATGTCCGCCAGGGATCGACTGAAGTAATCAAATTTAGAGAGCCGTCCCATGCCGAGGACGTCCTCGATCGCCGCGATCACATCCGTCGTGTTGATGAAGCGATGCACCGTGTCCGACCGGTTGTAGGCCGAGATGGCGTAGAACGGCGCGCGGTGTGAATCGGTGTGGTCGGGCCCCGCCTGCGCGTCGTCTTCGATAACGAAGATCACCGTGTCCTTCCAATACGGGCTGTGCGAGAGCGCCTGCACAATCCGCCCGAGTGCGAGGTCATTGTCGGCCATGCACGCACGCGGCGTGCACTTGCCCGGACGCCCGGCGGCCAGGTGGTCCATCGGCAGCCACATGACTTCGAGCTGTGGCATGTTGCCGTCGCGCACGTAGCGCTGGAGCTCGGCGATCCACACACCCGCGCGCTTTTGATCCTGCGTAACCAGATCCGTCGGGACGTAGTCAGGATTCACGTCGGCCCCCAAGTCGCGTTGTGTCACCGGCCAGCCGGGATTCCCCTTGACCATTTCGCCGTAGTCGCGGAAAGTGATGCCATCTCGGATCGCGAGTGTCCACAGAAAGCCGTGTTCCGGCTCATCGCTCTCTTCGCCATCCACGTCAGCCCGCTTGCCGGCGTAACCGGAGGGCACGACCTTCTCACCGTAGTTCGTGACGTAGGCAGCGGTGGACCAAATGTGTCCTTGCGAACTAACCTCGGCGTTTACGAAGAAGCGATCGAACAGGCCGAAGCGCCGCGCCAGCGCGTGGTGGTTTGGGGTGATGGTGATGTCGGGGAAATAGACGAGGCTCGCGTCGCCATCGCCTTCTTTCATGTCTCCGAGTACCTGATCATAGGTGCGATTCTCTTTGATGATGTATACGACGTGGCGGAACGGCGGATAGCGTCGCGCCGCGGGCCTGTGCTGCCAGTTATTGGCGACGATGACGCGCTCGGTGAAGCTAGCCAGTTGCGGCGGCGGCAGTGATGCGGAGAACACGCGCAGTGTGCCATTCAACTGTCCGAGCGCGTACGCGGTCGGCTTCTCGTTCGGCCAGTACGTGAGCGGTACGGGGCCGTCGGGGTTGGCATGGGTACCGTGTCCTTTTCCGGAGAGGGCGAGCAGTTGATCACCCACTTCGGCGATCGCGGTCGGATACCAGTCTGTCGGAATACGGCCGAGCAATTTGCCGGTGGACAGGTCGAAGACGGCAACGGCATTGTTGTCGGCTTCTGCTACCAGCAGACGCTTCCCATCGGAGGTAAGTGCGACGGCGTTGGGTGTGCTGCCCTCAGGCGGGGCACCGGGTGGGCATCGTACAGATAGCGTGTGACCTTCCGCAGCTTCGTGTCGACCACGGCCACGCGGTCGCTACCCGCGAGCGTGACGTACATACTCGTTCCCCTCACCGCCAGCGCCGACGGATGCCGACCGACCTCGACCCGGCCCAGATAAGCGAGCGTTCCGTCTGCCAAAACGCGGAACTGCGACACCGTGCTGCCGCCCCAAGCCGAGACGAACACTTGACCGTCCGCCGTGAGCGCGACGCCATAGGGATAATGATCGGTAGAAAACGTTGCGTGATCTCGCCGGTCGCGGCGTTCACCACCGCGAGCCGATCGCCGACGTCCTTGACGACATAAAGGAATTTTCCGTTCGGCGAGAACGCCAGTCCCGCCGGATAGCTTGTACCCGTGCCGTCTGCCGTTTTTGCCTTTGCCAATTCGAACTTGTTCTCGAGGGTAGCGGCGCCGTCTTTCCATGCGTAGACGAAGAGTATGTCAGTGTTGCCGCCGGAGACGCAGAGGCGATGGCCGTCGGGTGAGAAGGCGGCGCCGTAGAATGCGCCATCCTGGAGCAGCGTCTGCGTGACCTTCCGCAACTTCAGATCGACGACTTGAACGCCCTGCTCGCGCCAGCCGCTGAGCACGACCACGGCTCTGTCCTTTTCAGGCGTGAGTACGAGATTGATCGGCAAGCTGCCGAGGTCAACCGCTTCGCCGCCGGCGGGATCGAGTCGCACACCGGTCGGCAGCGGCGAAGTGAAGAGCGGCTTCCGTTGGGCGGACACCGATGTGCACAGCAGTGCAGAAAGCGAGAGAGCGAGTCGACAGATACGGAGCGAAAACATAACCGGCGTTCCTCACAGACTTGGCACAACACACGACATATTGCGGATGTTCCGGCGGGGCGGTTGACTGTTTGTTCATCTGCTGTCGTCGGGCTGGATTTTGACTCTGGTACGTTTCGACTCCGCGTCCCTTCCGGCAGCGATACTTCGGGAAGCAGTATGTAAAAAACGGGGTTGTGGGAAGCCAAAGTAGTTCCGAGTGGATCGAACGGCAATCCGGAACTAATCAAGCCTCCAACACATTGGTAACGAGAAGCCGGCCTACCAGGCAAATGAGGATAATGCGAGACCTGAATCTATTAAACGCTATTTCTACCGTCTCTGCACCACGCGGGACAGCATGACAACTTCTGCATTAGGCATTGCTTGATAGAGTACATATTCTGCGCCATTGGCTCGCACGACCTCGACCTGCTTCCTTTGCTCACCCTGTCGAACTTCCACTGTCTTCCATTCGTTGGGGACATACGTTTTCAAAGTCAATGGTAGATCGTAGCTCAGTTCTGTAAGTTCGCTGCGCAGCACGACCGAGATAACTTCGCTGTCCATATACGAGCCAACCGCGCTCTGCCGGCGTTCGCGAATATATTTCGTGACATCCTGGAAGGTCGCGACCCACAGGCTTTGTTTCTTTGAATTGAGGTACCCAAAATAGTCCTTTAGCTCAGCACCCGTCTTCGGTTTCCATCCAACTCCATCCACGCCGTGAAAGACGAGCACTAGCCAGATGTTGCCCTGTGCTGCAGTTTTGTCGACCCAGGACTTCATCAGTTCCATCGGCGTTTCTGTTAGGGGTCCGCGCTGCCATCGGACGTAATCTTTGCGGGAACCAGCAGGGTCCATATTATTCGAGCGGTCCAGATCATCGACGTCTGCATCCGGCATGTAGTTGCGTGCGACCTGGTATCGCAGCAGTGCGGCTTGGACTGCTCGTTCGTTCTCGGTGCCGTAAGGACACTCAACTGAGAATGTGTGGGTGAAGCCGAGGTGGTCAAGGATATCCTGGCGGCTTTTTTCGAGTTCGTAGACCAGATTAGCATCATCTAGAACCGCCAGGCGCGGATGCGTCACGGTGTGGCTGGCAAACTCGTGCCCACGGTTTGCTAAAGAACGCAGCTCATCCCAGGTGACCTTGTTGCCGTTGTCGGTGGGCTTTTCGCGCTGACTGCTCAGTATGAAAGCACCTGTTCGCACCTTTTCGTACGCCTCGTCCAACACACGATAGGCCTGGTCCACATTCTTCCCCTCGTCGTAGAGCTCTCCAGCGCGAGTATGGAACTCGAGCGTTCCTTCGTAACCCAAAAAGCCAATCGCCGATGCGCGTTCGAAAAAGTTGTCTCTATTTGTCGGAATACGCGCCGTTTCCTCGATGATTGCTTTCGTCGGGCGACCGACGAACGTGCCGTGGTACCGCGAGCCTGGGATGTTTCCTGTGATGATGAAAAAGGTGGCAGGAAAGCCGAAGCTATCCATGATAGGCACGGCTACGCAGAACTGATTCACCGATCCGTCGTCATACGTGAGCGAGACTGCTCCGTTCTTGCCGTATTGCCATTTTGTAATTTCCGTCTTACCGACTTGGCTGACGACGAAACGTGAGGAAGAAATCATCATCCCAGTCACAGCGACTACAACGATTGCCCAGTTCATCGCACCTCCTCAACCTTCACCAGTAGCTGGGTACTCAGTATCGTGTTTGGTCGGATTATAAAGAATCTGCAGACAGTTGGAGAGTTGTCGCAAAGCGGAAGTAATCCAGGTAAAAGCCTCCAGATCGACCTTAAGACCCAAAGACAGTGCTGTGGCTGGGCTGATGCCCGGACCAATCCCACCGAACGTGACTCCTTCGATGGCTTCATGGAGGTGTAATGTATCGCCCCACCAGGCTTCGTCTCCGAAGGTGTCGAAGCGGAATGTATGTTGCCCTTCCTTCAGCATCCGTTCCGAGTTGTCAGGAATCA
>Ga0182024_10025795_pt1 | contig 10351 bp, 8 predicted proteins | sample P32metaG_FD_120480 | JGI IMG/M metagenome (GOLD analysis project Ga0182024, IMG submission 120480) | Permafrost microbial communities from Stordalen Mire, Sweden - P3-2 metaG (Illumina Assembly) | ecosystem: Environmental > Terrestrial > Soil > Wetlands > Permafrost | place: Sweden: Stordalen...
GCTTGCTCGACGGGTCGAAAGACGATTTGCCCGCCGACGACCACGCCTTTGCCCTCCTGCCGGAGCGGCGCCGCGCCAAGGTCCTCGTGGTCTCGCAAGGCAACACGTACCTCGAAGCGGCGCTCCTGCTCGACGAGTATCTGGACGTCACCCAGCTCACGCCCGAGGCGTATGCGAAGAGGTCGCCTGCGGCCGCGACCGGCTTCGACACGGTCATCTTCGACGGCGCAACTCCCGCCGATCCTCCGCGCGCGAACGCGATCTACTTCGACCCGCGCGGTCCCGGCTCCCCCGTCAAAGTCCTCGGCGAGCTCAAGCAGCCCGGATTCGACCACATCGACCGAAAACACCCTATCGTCCGGTTCACCGCGCTCGACAACGTCAACATCGCGCGCGCCCATAAGCTCGTCCCTGAAGTCGGCGACAAGGTCGTCGGCGCCGCAGACGAAGGCCCGTTCGTGATCGCCGGAGCGCGAGGCGGCTTCAAGTTCGTCGCGGTGGGCTTCGACATTCGAGCAAGCGACTTGCCGCTTCGCGTCGCGTGGCCGCTGTTTCTGCTCGACGCGATCAACTGGTTCACAGACGAGGACGCGACGTATCTCTCGAGCTTCAAGACCGGCGAGGTGTGGCGCATCCCAGTCGGTCCAGGCGGCAGCGGAGCGGGGTCGGTTGCGACGCTCAAGGTGCCCGGTGGACAGACCGCTCTCGTGCCGGTTCGAGAGGGGCGCGCGGTGTTCCTCGGCGAGCGCGCCGGGTTCTACGAGCTCTCGTCCGGGGGAACGCCCGAGGCCCCCGCTGCCACGACCGCGTTCGCAGCCAATCTTCTCGATGCGACCGAGAGCTACATCGCTCCCGCACAGGCCCTCTCCGTCGACGGCAAGACGGCGGGGCGGCTCGAAGGCTTTCATGCCGGAGTGCGGCGTGAGATGTGGATCTACTTGCTCATCGCCGCGGTCTTGCTGACCGCCATCGAGTGGGCGACCTACCACCGGCGGATCACCGTATGAACCGCGCGCAGATTCGCCGCATCGCGTTCGGAGTGCTCGTCGTAGGGATCGGCGCGCTGGGCTTGTACCTGTATCTGCGCTTCGTCTGGTACGCAGGACCGACGATCGCGTGGAAGAAGGGCGGCAAGGACTACGAGCTGCTGTCGCCGCGCATGCTCGGGCTGGCGCTGTTGGCGCCCTATTTCGTGTGGGTGATCGGGCGGACGCTGTCGGATCTCCCGACCGTGCAGAAGGTGATTTCGGTCTTGCTCCGTGTATCTTTCGTGGCGCTTCTCGCGCTCGGGCTCGCGCGGCTCGCGCGCACCGCCACGACAGAGAAAGTCTGCACGGTCTATCTCGTCGACGTGTCGGAGTCGGTTCCCGATTCTGCGCTCGCCGATGCACGCGCCGAAGTGCAGAAGGGGCTGGACGCCAAACCCAAAGACGCTCTCGTGCGCGTGATCACCTTTGCCAAGCGCCCGCGCGTCGTACCGCTCGCCGACGACGCGAAAGAAGCGCCTCTTCTCGCTCGCCACGAGCCGGTCGCGAACGGCGCGGGCGCTGCGGCGTCTGCTCCTCACGGTCTAGGGGCGGCCACCGATGTCGCGAGCGCGCTGCAGCTCGCCTACGGACTCTACCCAGCAGGCTACCTCCGGCGCGCGGTGCTTCTCTCCGACGGCGTCGAAACCGACGGAGACATGCTCGCCGAAGCGAACCGCGCCAAGCAGTTCGGCGTCAAAGTCTTCACGGTCCCTTACCGGCGCCCCGTCCCAGGCGAAGTCGCGGTGCGTGACTTGCGCGCTCCGGACAAGATCCATGTCGACGAGCCCTTTCTCTTGCACGCCGATGTCTTCTCGAGCCGTCCGCAAACCGTGAAATGCGTGCTGAAGCAAGGGGAGGCGATCAACGGCCTCGACGGCGTGCGCAGCGTCGATCTCGTGGCGGGCGACAACGAAGTCGCCTTCAAGAGTGTCGTCCGCGTTGCAGGCGAAGTCACCTACAGCGTCGAGCTCTCTCAGATCCCGGAAGACCACTTCACCGAAAATAATCGCTACGCCGTCACCATTGCCGTCCCCGGGCGACCCTCGGTCCTTTATATCGAGGGGAACCCGGCGCGAGCGAGCTACCTCGCCAGCGCGTTGAATGTTCAAGGGTTCGAGGTCGACCCGCGCGGTCCCAACGAGATGCCGTCCAGTCTGCGCGAGCTCGAGCGGTACGACTTCGTCATCCTTTCGGACACGCCAGCAGAAGCGGTATCGCTTTCGCAGCAGGATGCCGTCGAGAGCTACGTCCGCGACCTCGGCGGAGGGTTTCTCTTTGCGGGTGGCGAGAGTGGCTTCGGGCTGGGCGGATGGGATCACACGGCGCTCGAGCGCATCCTCCCGGTTCGAATGGACGCCGAGAAGCGCCGCGACGAGCCGGACGTCGCGATGGCGCTCGTCATCGATCGATCGGGATCGATGAGCGGGCTTCCGCTGGAGATGGCAAAGGCAGCGGCGAAGGCGACGGCGGACACGCTCGCGGGTGAGGACCTCCTCGAAGTCATCGCATTCGATTCTCAACCGACGCGCATCGTGAAAATGACGCCCGCGAAGCATCGCGCGCGAATCCAGGCCGACATCGCGCGGCTCGCCCCGGGGGGCGGAACCGAGATCTTCAGCGCGCTCGACGCCGCGTACCAGTCGCTCGGGGTGGCGCGCGCGCGTAAGAAGCACGTCATCCTGCTCACTGACGGACAGGCGCCCCAGAACGGGATCCGGGATCTCATTCAGGCGATGACGGCGGAGGGGATGACCATCTCTACCGTAGGCCTCGGGAGCGGGGTCGACGAAGGGCTCCTGCGAAGCATCTCGGACTTGGGAGGGGGTCGCTTCTACAAAGTGACCGACCCGCAATCGCTCCCGCGCGTGTTTACCCGAGAGACCGAGATGGTGAGTCGCTCGGCCGCGGTCGAAGAGTATTTTCAGCCGCGACTCGTCGCTCCGGCCGACTTTCTTCGCGGCATCGACGTCGCCACCGCGCCTTTTTTGCACGGCTATGTAGCCACCAAGATGAAGCCGCCCCCGGCTCAAGAGATCCTCGAATCCGAGCTCGGCGAACCCATCTTGGCGCGGTGGCACGTGGGGCTCGGGTGGACGATCGCCTGGACGAGCGACGTGAAGAACCTTTGGGCGGTCGAGTGGCTACGATGGCCGGGCTATGGGCAGTTTTGGGGGCAACTCGTCCGAGAGCACATGCGCCAGAAGAAGCGCCAGCAGCTCGACATGCGCGCCGAGATCGACACGGCGACCGGACGAGTCAAAGCCTCCATCGATGCCGTCGGGGCGGACGACAAGTTCCAGAACGGCTTGGACGGCCACCTCGACATCAAAGGAGCGGAGGGCACGCTGGCAGGAGCGTCCGGTACGAAGAAGATTCCGCTGCGACAGACTGCCCCTGGACGCTACGAAGCCGACTTCCCGATCGACCGTTACGGATCGTTCGTCCTCCATGGGTCGCTCGAGAAGAGTGTGGAGGACGGCAAGGGGGGTGAGAAGAACGTGACCGTCGCGGAGAGCTTCGGCCACGTGACGAACCCGTACCCTCGCGAATACCTCGCGCTCGCACCGGATCTCGTCGCGCTCGCGCGCATCGCGGAAGTGACAGGGGGCGGAGTGGACGCGGGGGCACGCGCGCCGTTCGATCCGGCGGGGGAGCACGTGAGTTACCACGAGGACCTTTGGCCTCGCTTCATCGGGGCGGCGATTGTCGTGTTCCTGCTCGACTTGTTCGTGCGTCGCGTGAGGCTGTTCGACCGCAAACGCACGGTGCGGGCGAGGCCGAACGTGCGGGTCGCGTAGAGGGTTGTCCAACCACTTTGGGAGTGAGCCTCATCAAGCGGCAGAGGTTGAATCACCCTGACGCGGCGAGTCAGGCGACGCAGGCACGAGACGTGGCTAGGCTGGTCGGATGCACGAGAAATTCAGGCACATGACGGACGCCCAACAAAAGGACGAGCTAAAGAGACTTTTGGAGAAGGCGAGACGTGCCGGAGAACTGGAACGCAAGGCGTTTCTCGAGGAAAAGTACGACGAGGTAGAGGATCGCCAGGAAGAGGTGCGTCAGACTATCGAAGATATTTACGACCTTTCCGGCTTTAACGAGGCATGACCGATCCCGCCGGTATCCCGGCCTCGTCGAGGCCATCGGGGGTGCTGTGTGTCGGGAGTGCTGCCTTGACACCACAAAGTCTTCCGGTGACGCTCGGAGCTTGGAGTACAAGCTGACTTGGGGAGGCGACGGGCCGGAAGATCTGGCTGTGACCACGTCCGGGAAAGTCACCATCCAAGGTCTCGATGAGTGGGTGCAGACGGTCCTTGCGGACGCGAGATACAAACCCAATCTCCGAGTTCTCATCGATCACCGCAACGCGCAGTGGGACCACCTGACGGTGGGAGAAGTGCGCGAGAGGGTCGATCTGCTTACTCGTGACGAGAAGCGCATCGGGCATCACCGGGTCGCATGGCTGGTCGGCAGATCTGTGGACTTCGGCATCGGGCGGATGATGGAAGCCTTCAGCGACGGAAAGCTGCAGATCGCAACGTGCATCTTTCGTGACGTCGAGGCTGCTCGCGCGTGGCTTTTGGAGCCCGATGTCTGAGGCGCCCGGGGGATACCGGCGAGGGGGTTGGGGCTTTCGGCGCGGCAACGGCGCAAAAGGGTCTGACAAGCGTTCGCGCGGTGATGCCTTTTCGCTCCACACCGGATCCGTGGCGTGCCCGCAAACGTAGACCCAACGTCCACGGCAGTTTCCGGCGAAGTGCGTCGCCCCGCTTTCTTGTATCGCCGCACCGTCCGTGGGGGCGGGGTAAACTCTCTCCCCGCCGCGGCCTTATGGGCTCCCGATCGATTCATCGTCGATCGGGAGTCCCGCCGCCTTCTCCGGAATCCAGGCGACGATGGACGATCGCGTCCGGATTCTCGGCGCAATTCTCGCCGTGCGCCGTCGGCGCCCCCGTCGGCTGGGGCCACTAGCCAGCCAACGCCGCGCGCAGGCGGAAGCCGCCGGGCGGAAGCTGCGTCGCCCGGGCGGGCTTGAGGAGCTCGCCCCACCACGCCAGGTCGTCGAGCATCACCTTCAGGGCCGCGTTGAGCGCGGGGCTGGCCGGGGCGCCGTCCTTGCCGAAATTCTGTGACATGCCGATAAGTACCGTGTCGCGGAGGGCGTGCATCTCGGCCTCGAAGGCGACCTGCGCCAGGTGCTCCACGGCCCGCGCTCCGCCGACTGGGCCGACGCTGTAGCCCACCATCGCAGCTGGCTTGTGGCGAAATCCGAAGCTGATGAAAACGCTATCTATCGCGTTCTTCAAGATGCCGGGAATGCTGTGGTTGTACTCCGAGGTCACGAAGAGAACGGCGTCGCCTTCGGCGATCTTTTGGTTCCACTTCTTGACGATAGGGTGCGAGTACGTCGGGTTCTTGAAGTCGCCCACCGTGGCCATCGTCTCCTGAAAGAACGGCAGCGGCCAGTCGCGGAGATCAAGTACCTCGACCTCGAACGCTCCGTGAGCCTTGGCGACAGGGGCGAGCCAGCGGACGATGGCATCGGCGTGACGCCCTTCACGCGTGCTGCCGACGATGATCTGAAGCTTAAGCATAGGATTCATCTCCACGGCCCCCCCGTTTGTTTGGCCGGCTTCAGTTCTTGCAGACGGCGGCCGTCGTTTCCCCGGCAGCGACGGTAACAGAGATCTGCTTCTTGAACCCCTGCTCGAGGTTGACGAACGCGAGGGAATGCGCGCCCGGCGAGACCCGGTACTTGAGCTTCGGGGTGCTCCCTATGGGCTTGCCGTCTAGCGTAACCGACGACGCCGGGATCGAGTTGATTCGGAGAAACGAGAGGCCTCTCGACGCCGATCCGTCGTTCGGCGCGCCTGTCGGACCATTGGCGATGGGACTGTTCGACGCGGGCGTAGAGCTGTCGAGAGCCGCGGTTGCCGCCTTCGGATCAAGGGCGACCGTGAGAGCTTTCTCGGCCTGTCCATCGTCGAAGCGAATGGGCTGCGTGTAGTCGTTGAAACCGGGTTTTGACGCCACGAGCGACCACTCTTTTGCCGTATCGATGTCGATCGAGATAGGCAGCGCAGGCAGTTCCCAACGATTGCTGCCCGAAACGAGGAAGACCGTGGCTCCCGGGGTTTCGCGCGCGAGGGTCGCTTTGCCCTTTACGACCTTGAGAGTCACGGGACCGAGGTTCTGGAGTTCGTCTTGGGTGACGGTGACTGTCTCTTCGAGAGGAGCATAACGTTCGTTTCCGGAGATCTTCACTTTGTGACTTCCAGGAGCCATGTCGTGAAGCGTCTGCGGAAGCGAGCCGATTTCTTTGTCGTCCACGAACAGCTCGGTGCCCGGTTGCGTGCCCGTCACGCGGATCCCGGTGCCGCCATTGGCCAGCAGCGCAAGGCTGAAGTCTACGGTCGTATCCTTACGCGATTCGACGGCCACCGCTTTGCCCGCGGGAGGCTCGAAGCCGGTCGCGTCGACTCTGACGGCATGAGGACCGGGGGCCACGTCAGAGATGAAGCACGGGGCGGAGTCGCACTGCTTCTTGCCATCGACGTAGATCGAGAGATGCGGGATGGCGCTCCCCTTCGAGTCGGCAACGTTCACGGCGATCTGACCTGCGTGCGGCATGAAATAAAAGACGATCGCAGCCGATGCAACGACACCAAGTGCGAATCCCGTCACCAGCTGCGTGCGACGCGCATCGGGAATCCGAAGCGGGGTAGCCTCCGCTCGGTGGACGAGCGACACTGGCTTCGGCTGCTGGACGGCGCGCGGTTTTTGAGTGGGAGCGCGCGGAATCGCCGTCGGTAGCCAGTTCGGTTGTGGGGGTGCGGGCAAAGGAGTCGACCGGGCGATCGGTGGCGGGAGAGACGGCGGCGTTGGCCTAGTCGTGACGCTCGCGCTCGGCTTCGGCGCTGTCTTGAGCGTGCGGTCCGGTGCGCGGAGCGTCGGGGGAGGCGGCGGGGGAACACTCCCCGAGGAACGCGCTCGGGGCGCGCGCAGAGTATTTCTCTTAGCGAGTCTCTCGAAGACGCCGAGGTCTGATCTCCACGTGTTGTTCGCAATCATCCCGCCCGCCTCCTGCCGTCACCACGAGAACGGCATCGCCGCCCGATTCGCGAGGGGTTTACTATCCTTCTCTTGAATCGAGAACGGTCCACCTCTCTTTTGATATGTTCGACGCAAGTAGCATGTGATTCGTCGCGGCGCTGCACGGATTTTTCTATGTCTCGCGGATGAGTCGAACGTTCCGACTGGGAGCGGCGGATGAGCTCCGCAGAGCGCGGTATGTGCCAATGAAGAATCTTGATGTTTCACCCGCGTGTCGGGTTGTACTTGTCAGTCGTGCTTGCAGCTCCTAACCCGCGCGAAGCGCTCCTCACGACTTGGTCGGGTTGTGCCCGCGCTTTCCTTGCGCGAACTCGACCGCGTATCCGTCGGGGTCGAAAGCCGTCATCGAGCGCTCCCACGGCTCATCATGGGGCGGCTGATGAAACGTGACGCCCTTCGACTTCAGCTCCTCGTAGAGTCCTTCGAGGTCGTCCGTAGTGAACTCGACGTGAATGGCCCTCTTCTGCGAAGCACTCGAGTCCTCGACCCCTTCTTTCCGCGCCTCGGCCACCGAAAGGAGGCCGATCGTACCTGCGCCGATCCGGATCATGGCGAAGGCCGGAAGAGCGTTCCACTCGACTTTTAGTCCGAGCTTGCCGCTATAGAACTCGATCGACCGTGCGACGCTATCGACTGTGAGAGTGAGGCCTTCGAATCGCATCTTTTCGGTCATGTCGTCCTCTTGGCTGTCCGGGGCGCAGAAAGTAGACCGGCCTCGGTACGCTAGGGCGTAAAAATCGCTCACCTCGCGGCGTCGCGAGCTGTCTGGCGCGTGCCGGGGGCTCGTCGTCTAGCCCCGAAAGCAAAGACGGTGACCTCTCGCGCGCGATGCGTCTATCTTCTCCGCTACATCGCGATCAAAAACCCGTGACCTACGACTTCGTCATCATAGGCTCTGGCTTCGGCGGCAGCGTGTCGGCGCTGCGCTTGATGGAGAAAGGCTACCGCGTCCTTCTGCTCGAAAAAGGGCGCCGGTTCGGGCCCGACGACTTCCCGAAGACCAACTGGGATCTTCGCCGGTGGATGTGGATGCCTCGGCTCGGCCTCCGCGGCATCTTCAAGATGAGCTTTTTCCGGCACCTCACAGTCGTGCACGGGATCGGCTACGGCGGAGGCTCTCTCGTCTACGCGAACACGCTTCCCCTTCCGAAGGACCGCTTCTTTTCGAGCGGCACCTGGAGCAATCTGGCCGACTGGAAGACAGAGCTTGCCGAGCACTATCGCACCGCGCAGAGAATGCTGGGCGCCACGCGGAACCCAAACGTCACCTATGTGGACGAAGTCATCCAGGACGTCGCGACGGACATGGGCCGACGAGACGACTTCCATCCCACGGACGTCGCGATCTATTTCGGCGAGCCCGGAAAGACCGTTCCCGATCCGTATTTCGCCGGCCGGGGGCCCGACCGGACCGGGTGCATCGGCTGCGGCGCCTGCATGACGGGTTGTCGCTTCAACGCGAAGAACACGCTCGACAAGAACTACCTCTACCTTTCCGAAAAGCTCGGGCTCGAAGTCCTCACGGAGGTGGAGGTTTGTGCCGTAAGGCCGAGAGAGGGGGGATACCGCGTCGAGACGCGCCGAGGGGACGTCTATGCATCGAAGAACGTGGTCTTTGCGGGCGGAGTGCTCGGTACGGTCGAGCTGCTTCTTCGCATGAAGGCCGATCCCGACGGACTGCCTCGGCTCTCCGACCGGCTTGGTCACTTCGTTCGGACGAACTCCGAGTCGCTCATCCAAGTCGTGAGCGAGCGGCACGAACGCGATCTCTCGAAAGGAATCGCTATAGGGTCAATCCTCGAGACGGACCCGTACTCGCATCTCGAACCTACTCGTTACGGCGCGGGTTCCGGCTTCTTCCGCCTTCTCGCGGCGCCGCACGTCGCAGGTGCCACTTTCTGGACGCGCATGGGTAACCTGATGGGCAGCGTCTTACGCCATCCGCTCAAGTTGCTCCGCGCCGTTCTCGTGCCGGACTTCTCGAAGTACAGCGTCCTCCTTCTCTATATGCGCACTCTCGAAGGGTCGCTGCGAATGAAGCTCGGGCGAGGGATCACGACGGGGTTTGCCGCTGGGCTGACGACAGAACTCGGCGATGGACCTGCCCCGACTGCGTCTATCCCCGAAGCGACGGAGCTGGCGCGGCGCGTCGCGAGCAAGATCCGTGGGCTACCGATGAGCCTTGTCACGGAGACGGTGCTGGGCGTTCCGACGACCGCGCATATCTTGGGCGGATGTTGCATGGGAGTTTCTGCGGACGAAGGAGTCGTCGACTGCGATCATCGGATATTCGGCTACGAGGGTCTTTTCGTAATCGATGGATCCGCAGTATCGGCGAATCCCGGAGTGAATCCGTCGCTTACGATCACAGCGCTCGCCGAGCGTGCGATGAGTCGGATCGCCGCCGTCGACGCGTCTTGACGTAGAGCGTCGTGGCCTACGACGGCAAAGCTCGCTCTTGTCTGTCTAGTTCATGGCGAACGTAAGATTGAACGCGGACACCTTTTCGATCTTTTGGCCGACCTCGATAGGGCGTTTGACCTGTAGGAGGGCGTCCATCACCGCGACGATGGACGCATAAGGCATTTCGTTGCCCGTATGCAGGATCGCCTGGTCGAACTTGCGGTCGGACGCGTCACGATGCGTGCCCGTCGTCGCCCACTCGGAGGCTACTTTCTCCGCGAGGTCCGGATAGCGCACGACTCGGACGGCCCCCTCCGTCGAGACTACGCCTCTACGCGGAATCTCGGATGTCTCGATCACGGCCCCCGCTTGCTTCCATACGAGGACGAACTTGTCGTCGGATCGCATTTCGACGTGCAGTTGCTTCGACGGAGGCACCGGCGTCGCAGGAGCGGTGGTCGTCGCCCCCGGCACCTGTGCGTCGGCGTTCAGCCTCGCCATGTGGCTCCAGACCGCCGTGATGAGGAGAAAGGAGATCGTGACCATGAGAAGGTCGATCATCGGGATCATGTTGATCTCCGAGTCGAGTGCCCTTCGTCCACCGGTCCCCGCTCGACTGTCGACGTTGACTCCACCCATGGCGTGATCCTTTCGCGGCCCCTCGGAGCCGTGTTAGAGCGCCTGACAGTCGGGCACGGCAGAAGTTCCCGAGTGGTCTCGATGCGCATTTCAGGCTTGCCGACAGCGACTTCATCGAAGCGGTTACGCTCGTGCCTCCGTGCCATAGTGGCCCTTCTCTGCGCCCC
>Ga0182024_10025796_pt1 | contig 10350 bp, 6 predicted proteins | sample P32metaG_FD_120480 | JGI IMG/M metagenome (GOLD analysis project Ga0182024, IMG submission 120480) | Permafrost microbial communities from Stordalen Mire, Sweden - P3-2 metaG (Illumina Assembly) | ecosystem: Environmental > Terrestrial > Soil > Wetlands > Permafrost | place: Sweden: Stordalen...
CCACGCGGCGGATGAAAATCCGCAGGCCAGCAAGCAGATCCAGGTCGACGGCCAGGCGTTCGGTGGCGTCGCCTTCATGCTGGATGGAACGGACAATCAGGACCCGATCCTCGGCATCATCGTCATCAACCCGCCGCTCGACGCTATTTCCGAAGCCAAGATCACCACCCAGAATTTTGACGCGGAGTTGGGCAAGGCTGTCTCCTCGGTCGTGACGGCGCAGACCAAGTCGGGAACCAACAGCTTCCACGGCAGCGCCTTTGACTACCGCGAGAGCAATGCGAACCAGGCGAGAGACCCCTTCTCCCAAAATCCCGCTGCAGGAAGCACCAGCACCGGAGGGCTCGTCCCGGGCGGGCTGAAGAACCAATTCGGCGGTTCCGTTGGCGGGCCAGTTATTAAGGACAGACTCTTCTTCTTCGGTGACTACCAGGGTGTCCGGCAGAAGGTGGGCACGTCTGCCTCCATGACCGTGCCTTCGCAGCATTTGATCGCCACCTGCCTGGGAACGGCAGCCACCGTAACCGGAGTTGCCGGCTGCGACTTCAGCGAATATGCCACCGCCTTGGGCGCCAGTGGCATCATCTACCAGCAAACTGCCAACGGGCCTGTAGCTTATCCGGGCAACGTGATTCCGGCGGCGCAGCTTTCTGCGCCGGCGCTTGGCCTATTCAAACTTTTGCAACCCTACGCGCCCAATAAGGCAGGCAGCTTCGGCGGCCTGCAAAATAACTACTCGGCCAGCGGCACTGGCCTCTTCAATAACAACCAGTGGGATGAACGGGTTGATTATCAGCTCAGCCAGAAGATTCATACCTTTGAACGCTTCAGCCGTTTTTGGGATGTCCTGAGCGGCAACACCATCTTCGGCCCGGCGGGCGGCGCCGGCTTCGGGATCAACAACTATGGGGGCAACTCCGCCGGGTCGGATGACAGCCTGGCGGCTGGCGCAGATGTCGCACTCAATTCCACCCTGCTCACCGATTTCCGTGTAGGCTACTACCGCTACAACGTGGTCGATTCGAAGTATGACCAAGGCACCAGTTTTGCCACCAACTTAGGCATCCCTGGCGTCAACCTGGGTGACGTCTTTACCAGCGGCGCCCCGGGCTTCAATATCACGGACGTGGGCACCCAGGGCGGCCCAAACAATGCGCAAAGCGGAGGCGCGCAATATGGTTCCGGGCTCAACATCACGCGCTGCAACTGCCCGCTCACGGAGAAAGAAGACCAGTTCCAGGTGGTCAATAACTGGACGAAAATTTTCGGCAATCACTCCATCAAGGTGGGAGTAGATCTCCGCTATGCGCGCAACCTCCGCGTGCCTAGCGACACCGACCGTGCCGGTCTCTTCGGCTTCGCAACCGGCCCAACATCAGACCCGGCTGCGGCCAGCCCAGGCGGCCTGGGTTTTGCCACCTTCGTCCTTGGCGACGTAAATACCTTTGGCCGCTATGTCAGCACGCAGAACAATGCCAAGGAGTTTCAGAAACGCTTCTTCTTCTATGTGCAGGACAGCTGGCGTGTGAATCCCCGCCTGACCGTGAACTACGGGGTGCGTTATGAGTGGTACACCCCCGAGTCAGTGAACGGCGTGGCGCACGGCGCTCTGATGAACCTGAATACCGGGTTCCTGAGCGTGGCCGGAGTAGGAGGAATTCCCACCAACATGGGCTGGAGTGCTGCCAGCAATCCGTGGGCTCCGCGTCTAGGCGTGGCCTACCAACTGAATCCCAAGACCGTGGTACGCTCCGGCTACGGCCGCAGCTTCGACCTCGGCGTCTTTGGCTCCATCTTCGGCCACACCGCTACCCAGAACCTGCCCGTCTTGGCCGACCAGAGCATCACCACAACAACCGGCGTAACCGGGTTTAACTTCGCCTTATCCCAGGGTCCGGTACTTCCAGTCTTCCCTGCAGTACCTTCCAACGGCTTGCTTTCCTCTCCAGGCTACCTGGTCGTACCCAAGGCGCGTCCCACTCCATTGCGGCTGCCCACCATCGATGCATGGAACCTTAGCCTTCAGCATTCTCTGAGCCCGACACTCTCCGTCACCTTGGCATACGTTGGCAATAAGGCCACGCATACGCTAAGCGCCGGCGACGGTAACAACACCAATCCCAACGAGGCGGGAATCTTCCTGCCTTCGAACTACAGCATCGAAGCCCGGCAACTGCATTATGTTCCGAAGACAACCAACCCGGATGGCAATGGCATTGATCCGGATGGCGGCGCAAGCAACAATACACTTCTGCAGCGGTACTACGGAGGAGCAGGTCTGGCAGCTTGCCAAACCGCAACCTACGAGACCCAGATACTGGCCTACCAAGCGGCAAATCCAGGCGCCTTTCCGACAACGATTCAACCCGGCCAGTGCGGCTGGACCAGCGCCATACAATTTAACGGAGATAACCAGAATGCCGAATTCAACGCTCTCCAGGTAACGATCGCCAAGACGTTTTCCCACAACCTGCAGTTCACCTCGAATTACGCCTGGCAGCGTGGATACGACTTCAACGCCGGCTACGCCACCTGGGATCAGACAGCCGTCAAAGGGCGCAACAACGACATTCGTGAGCAGCAGGAGGTTATTTACGGTACCTACCTGCTCCCCTTTGGCAAGGGTCAGCAGTTTGCGGGAAATGTAAACGGCATCGTGAACCAGTTCATCGGCGGGTGGCAGTTCAGCCCAGTGCTCGATGTTGCCAGCGGTGAACCTTTCACCCTTACCTACAATGAGTGCAGCACGGTCATTCCCGGCAGCGCCCCTTGCTATCCCAATGGCCGGGCAGGCAGCCTGCCGACGCATCTCGGAAGCTACAATGCGGCAAAGCATAACCGCCTGTTCTTCACCGGCGCTAGCGTGCCGCTCACCCAGCAGCAGTTCTCAAACTTTACTGCTCCCGGTCTCGACCAGATTGGCAACACGGGAAGGAACAGTAAATATGGACCTTACTTCTTCAATGGAGATCTATCGCTGCAGAAGAATTTCCCCATTCACGAGAGCGTGTTGGCGCAATTCCGAGTTGATGGCTTCAACGGCTTCAACCACATCAATCCCGGGCTCCCCAGCGGAGTCATCGATTCGGGCCCTCAGTATATAAGCGGCCAAGCGCCCGGTGCGGCGGCCCGGCTCCTCCAATTCTCCCTGCGTGTCCAGTTCTGACCCAGGGCAACTTTGAAGTTGGGGAAGGGAGTGAAATGCTCTCTTCCCTTTTTCATCACGTGGGCCCGCAATAGCGCACTATTCCTGCAACTGCTTGTCTTTTCTCGCTCGCGGCGCTGACCGGGGTTAGTCCGAGCTCGAAACGCAATAAGCAGGATCCCGCCGAACGCCGGTTGCCATGAACTCTTCAATCGTCTCAACCGCCTGAATGCCGCCCCTGGCTCCCACCGCCATGCAGTTCAATGCCGCCGCGGCGCAACCGAAATCGAGTTGCCGCTCGAGGGGCCAATCCTGAAGGAGTCCATAGATAAACCCGGCGTGGAAGATATCTCCAGCGCCGGTGGTATCAACCACTGGAACACGATAAGCAGAAGTGTGCTGTAACTGCTTCCCATTCCAAGCCAGCACACCTTCGTGACCCAAGGTCGCGGCCGCGAGACGGCATCCATAGCGGCGTAGCATTTGACGCAATGCCATTTCTAAATCAGGCTCCGCCATGAGCCGGCTGGGAATATCTCTGCTCACAATCAGATAGTCGACGTTCTCCAGAAGCTGATCGAGACCCGGATACACCTCATCCAGATCGGCGATTACGGGTATGCCGGCAGCGCGGGCCCAGCCAGCCGCTACGGTCGCCGCCTCAGTATCGTAGCCATCGACGTGAAGAGCTCGCGCATTCACGATCCATTGGCGATCCAGATCGCCGGGTTTCAGGGCAACCCGCTCATCCCGCCGGCAAAGTACGGTCCGCTCGCCCCCGCCATCGACGAGTATGAGCGACTGCGGGCTTGCCCCTCCTGGAACGGTGATGATCTGCATCTCCACGCCTGCACGGGTAAATGCCTCTCGATGAAGGGTCGCAGCGGCATCGTCGCCAAGTATCCCCACGTAGCGGGTAGACATGCCCCAGTGTTGACAGGCCACTACGGCGGTCGCGACCTGACCTCCCGGCAACACGTTGGCAGAACGATATTCAACTTTGGAGCCACGTACGGGATATTCTGCGAGAGCGATGAGCGTGTCTGTCGCGTTCAGGCCAACGCCGACAAGGTCAAGCTTGGACGGTTTCGTCATCCTGCCAGTGTAAATGGAGGATGCCAGCCGAGTGGGCTCCAGGATGTCCAAAAGCCTTCATGGACCGGCCAGCCTCGTCTTCCAGGAGGGGTCCGGCAACGACAAGCTGCTTCTGCCCGCGCGCCAAGACCTCGCGATCACGCCCCATACAGGGTCGGGATGCCGTAATGGCCGCCGATCAGAATCATGGGCGAGCCGCAAATGAACGAGCAGCCCTGAATCAAGGTAAACGCGCCCCAAACTTCCACCAACCCAGGGTTTGCAGCAGGGTCGCTAAGCCGGAGGTAAACAGATCGGCGCTGATCAGCGCAATCACCTGCCCCGGGGTGCATCCGTCGTTTTGTTACGCTAAGTACCGTGCCCGACGGGACATTGCAGCTTCTCTTCTCAGCTCTCGTGAGAAATGGAGGCCAGCAAATCCTCTCTCGCATCAGAAGAGGTTTCCAGCTATCTGCTCCGCAATCTGTTCCAATGCATCTTCCTGCGCATCAGGCAATTTCGCCGGGCTCTTCTGTCCGCGAGAGGTGAGTGTCACGGTGAAATAAAGATCGCGAACACGACCGCTTACCATATCAACGCCTTTGACCCTGCACATCGCGGCCTGGTTGCCGATACCCTTCAGCTCTGTACTCTGTGAAGGGCAGGAGGCTAGTGCGCGCTTGCTGACGAGAATCTTCAGGGAGTCAGGGGATCTTTGCTCTCGCAAGAATCGGCAGGAGCCTTCACCTATATCAGACACAGATACTTTTGTAGATGCGTCCCCGCCCAGCACTCGGGAAGCGCTTCCCTGGGTCAGCCAGGGGCAAGTGGTGTGCGAGCGGGCTTGTGAACCACTCTGTGGGACACTCGGTTTGCCATATTGGGCCTGCAGTGCAGCGGTCGAATAAGCAAGCAGCAGCAAGAAAAGCAGAGTTCGACGCAGCATGGCGGCAGCTACCCCTTTCCCTTTGCCGGCAGCTTTGCTTGCGCCAAGGGACCAGATTGCAGGATCTTGCCGCCTTCCTGAATGACGTAGAGTTGGTTCGCTTCAAGGTTCCTGAGCTGGTCCACCTGCCCGCTCAGCCAGCGAATTTCTACCATATCTACCTTCCTGGCCTGATCCAGTCCAAAATGCATGCGCAGATCATTTTGCGAGAAGTAGCTGCCGCCGCTTCGCAGTTCGTCCATCTGAACCAGCGGTTTGATTGCATCAGGCACTGTCTTCGCAGTGACAATGACGCGAGTTCCTATGCCCGAACGATTCGATTTAACGCCGACGAGTTTAATCTTGATCCAATTTCGATTGAGTGTAGAGTCGCAACGCAGAAGCTGGGGCAGAGAATTGATGCAGTTGACGGCGACGTCGATGACTCCGTCATTGTCGTAATCGCCAAACGCGCAGCCGCGAGCGGGGGCGTTCTCCAGAATTCCCGGCCCCGCCTGATTCGTTACTTCTTCAAATCGTCCGTTGCGCAGATTGCGATAGAGGTACTTGTGCTCAGCGTATTTCAGATCGGCCTTCGACTTATCGACCTCGGGATAGACGTGGCCGTTCGACATGAGAATGTCGAGCCAGCCGTCATTATCCATGTCGAAGAAGCCTACAGCCCAGCCCAGCAGGCGCGTATTCACTCCCAGCCCGCTGGGATAGGTTCGATCCTCGAAATTAGCGTCTCCCAGGTTGGTGTAGAGAGAATCTGTGTCGCCGGCAAAGTTGGTCTTCACCACATCCAGATTGCCGTCGCGGTTGTAGTCCCCGATGGAAACGCCCATACCTGCCTGGGGTTTTGCCTCAGCGGAGAGTGCCGCGCCACCCTCGATGGCAATATCGCGGAATGTGCCGTCTTTCTGATTGAGGTAAAGCGTCGCCGGAGCCGAGTCATTGGCAACATAAATATCGGGCCAGCCGTCGTTGTCCAGGTCTGAAGCAGCCACGCTCAGACCATAAGTGCCCACTGCCGTCCACATGCCGGATTTCTCGCTGACATCGGTGAACGTTCCGTCGCCACGATTGTGATACAGAATGTTTCTTCCGCCCGGCAGTCCAGGAGGGCCGCAGGCAACAAGAATGCCCTTGTAAGTGCAAGGCCCATCTTCAGGCTTGGGCGCCGTTTTCAGATCAAAGTCAACGTAATTTGCAACGAACAAATCCAGGTGTCCATCGCGGTCATAATCCACGAAGGTGCAGCCTGTGTTCCATCGCGTCTTTGGTCCCGGTTCTAACAGGCCTGCCTGCTCAGTCACGTCGGTAAACTTGCCATTGCCATTGTTGCGATAGAGGACGTTTTGCCCGTAGTAAGTAACGAACAGGTCGTCGCGGCCGTCGTTGTTGTAATCGCCCACACAGCACGCCTGGCCCCAGCCCGTCTTACGCTCTAATCCGGAGCCCGCGGTCACATCGGTGAATGTTCCATCGCGATTGTTCTTGAACAGGTGGCAATGGGGTTCCTGTCCCGGCGTAAATCCCTCCAGACGCCAGCCGTTCACCAGGAACAGATCAAGCCAGCCATCATCGTCATAGTCGTAGAAGGCCAGCCCGCAGCCAGTTGTCTCCAACAGATATTGATTTGTGCCTTCTCCGCCGTAAATCGTCTTGACGTTGAGCCCGGCATCTTTCACCACCTCCACAAAGCTCACCCCCAGCGGAGTGCCCTCAATGGGGGACTTCGGACCGGGGGGCGGCGGCGCAGGCTTCGCATCGTAGCTTCGTTCCTGCGGACCGATCCTCTTCTCTGGTTGTGGCGCCTGCTGTCGCCATGGTGAGGCTAAGGCAACAATGTCTGCAAACGGCAAGACCAGTGCCGTCCGGCTGAGCGAACGAATGAACTTGCGACGATTCAACGAATCACCATCCCCAGGTCTACGGCTGTCCCACGCCGCTACCGGCCGCATGCATCGAGTCGGTGTGGATGTGCCAAGGCACGCTTTCCGTCGAAATTTCGGGATGCTTGCGAAGGTAGTCCAGCGAATACGTGGGCGCCGATGGATCAATTCTCTTGATCGTGTAGAGTGAGGCTTCCTGTGCCGCCTGCTGTTTCATGCCCATCCGCCGATACAGGATGGCAAGATTGTAATGGGCGGCGAGATCGTCCGGATCGATAGCCTGGAGAGCCTTGAACTGCTGCATGGCTTCGTCGCTGCGATGCTGCTGGTAGTAGGAGATGCCAAGCTCCCGGCGGGCATCGCGCGAGTAAGGGTATTGCGTCACCACCTTCTGCAGATCAGCGACTTCAGCCTCTGAATGTCTCTGCCGGCGTTCGACCAGCGCCAGGTAGTAAAGCGCCCGCGCGTCTTCAGGCTGCAGGGTGAGCGCCTTCTCCAGCGGAGCACGCGCTTCGGCGTACTTTTCCCATTCAATGTAATTGATACCAAGATTGACGTAGCCATCCTTGTAATCCGGGCGCAGGCGGATGACCTGCTCGAACGCGTGCTGCGCATCCTCGTATTGCAGTTGATCGAGGTATCCAATGCCGGCATTATTCCAGCGCATCCACTCCGGATTATCCGTCGCCAGCGGCGCCATGGCCGGGTTATCACCGATATTCAGCGTGCGGCTTTTCACCGCAAGCTCCACCACCGGATACGCAGGATGATCCTTGCCGAAGACATTATTCAGATAGCTCTGCCGCAGGTGGCGATAATTGACACGCGCCGTGATCGTCAGCGGACTCTTCGCGCTCTGAGGTATGTGGAACCGGTATCGGACGAGCGCCGACCGTCCAGCCTGAATTGTGTTGTCGTATGCCATGGAATGAATCGTGAAGACTTTGTGGTTGTCCACGAAGCTTCCCGTCAAGTCTACGGGGCGATTGGTGAAACTGTGGGTGCGTTCATCCAGCATGCCGTCCGGCTTCAGGTATCCGCTGTCGTAAATCTTCGCTCCGGAAGCGTCCTTCACGGTGAACTGCAGCCACGCTTCGTAAAGATCGCGGACCTCGGGAATAAGCGAGTGGCCGATGTTCTTGTTCTGAACTACCACATACGCATCAACCGTCTGGTTCGGTTTTAGCGTAAATGACGTTTCGCCCAGCGGAGCAACCATAGGGCCGTCGGTGCCTGTTTTTAGCGCGAAGATGTCGACGTTGAGGTAGTTGCCGCTCTGCAGGAATTCGATCGTCTTGTTGAGCTGCTCGTCGAAGCCGTAGTAAAAGGGCACTGCCGTGTTCCCGGCCAGCCATCGGTGTGAAGCCAACCGGCCATGCTTGGCTCCATAGTCCGGCAGGCTGATGGCCTCGCGCTTCATATGGCAGCCCTGACAGCTGGTGAAATCGGCGGAATAAAAAGTAAGAGGATTACGCTGCGAGAACTTCGAATTCTGCCACTCGTCATAGGCAGTAAATGCGCGAATCCACTTATAGCTGTTCAGCTGCGGTGGCAGATTTGCCTTGTGACAAGCGGCGCAGAACTCAGGCGTATGGAGGAGATCCCGCATCACCGCCTTCGAGTGCCGATCCAGATGAGCCATGATCTCGGCGTCGGGAACGATTCCCGGTATGCGGTTCCCTTGCTCATCGACCATGACCGCGGGTACGGCCATCACAAAGCTTCCATTTCCCAGCTTGGTCTGAACGCTTTGAATGGAGTGACAGGTCGTGCAGGTGAGGCCGTCACGGTCGAACGACCGATCCAGAGTAGATCCTGTGGTTAGGACGCCGGCCAGAACACCAATAGGGTTGTGGCAACTGTCGCAATGGCGAGCAAACTCAATCCCCTTTGTCCGTATGAGGATATTGACGCTGGCGCGATAGAACGGCGCGCGGAAGGCATTGGAATGCAGCGCCTGGCGCCACTCATGATATGCCTCCTGGTGGCAGTGGCCGCAGTAAGCGGCATCTGGAAAGGCACTCGCTTCAAGAAACTCGTCCCCTTCCGCGGCAGCGTTGCCTGGCAGCGAAATCTTATCTTTCCCGAAGGGAAAATTGTACGTTTCGCGAATCTTGTCTGCATAGGCCTTGCGGACACTCGCTTCTTCTGCGCGCTGATCCTCTGCGCCGCGGATCGTCCTTAGACAAAGAACAGAAGCTCCGCACGCGATCAGGATCAAAACGAGTACACACCGGCCTAAGAGACTCATACGCCGCACGGTTTAGTAAAACCGGCCAATTCTCCACGGCCGCCTCCGTTCGGAAGAACCACGGGAAGCCGCAGGCAGACCACCACACTATAGCGAATAAATGCAACGACTGTATATTCGGAAATGCCTGTTTGCCACGCTGTGATCCGCTGCTATGCGTGGCTTTTTCTTACGGGTGGTCCTGTTGCCCAGGATCCTTCGCCAGGGTCTGTGCTTTCTGCCGCTCCGCCGCTGCCTCGGCACTGTTCCCTTGCCGCTGGAGCGCGTTCGCCAGACCCAAGTGCGCCTGCGCGTAATCCGGGTCAAAGCTCACCGCGTTGCGAAACTCTACGATCGCATCTTCCACCTTGCCGCTCTTCAGCAGGGAGTTGCCGGAGTTGCTGGCAACCTCTGCCCGCTGGCGATTCATGTTTGCGCGCATCAGATCGGCGGCCTTCCTTCGTTCTGCCGTTGCCTCAGCCGGCTGATTCTGCTTCACCAGGACCGCTGCAAGTGTCAGATGAGGATCAGGTTGCTCCGGCAGCCGCCGAATTGCCTCCTGTAAAGCCGCTTCCGCCTCGGGCAGCTTGTCCAGATGGTTGTAAACACTGCCCAGAGTCGCCCACTCTTCACCATTCTCGGGCTGCGCTTGAGTGAGACGTTCAGCTCCCGTGCTGCATCGGCATAGCGCCCGGCCTGCAAATACAACAGACCCAGGGCGTACGGTGGCTCAGGCGCGGACGGGTTGAACTTTTCCGCCGCCTCCAACTCCGGGATCGCATCTACGGCATCGTCCTGCATCTTGAAAGCGAGCCCCAGGTTGTAATGAAGTTGCGGAGCATTGGGAGCCAGTTTCAACGCCGCACGCAACTGGCTCACTGCATCGTCAAACTGGCTGAGTTGTATGTAAGCCGCCGCAAGGTCCTGGTGGGCCGTTATATTGCCGGGCGCTGAAGACACCGCACGTTGCAGGACCGGAACCGCTTCCTTGGCTCGTTGCGCCTGGCAGAGCGCCATGCCTAGATTTGTCAGGACCTCTGCATTTCCAACCTCTGCTTCCGCGGCCTTCTGCAGAAGC
>Ga0182024_10025797_pt1 | contig 10350 bp, 4 predicted proteins | sample P32metaG_FD_120480 | JGI IMG/M metagenome (GOLD analysis project Ga0182024, IMG submission 120480) | Permafrost microbial communities from Stordalen Mire, Sweden - P3-2 metaG (Illumina Assembly) | ecosystem: Environmental > Terrestrial > Soil > Wetlands > Permafrost | place: Sweden: Stordalen...
ACAGTATATTTGCTGGAGGTTTGGCGGGGACGACGGGTTTATTTGGAAGCAATCAAGGAGGCCCCCATTGGAGGTGCCATAGAGATTACCCGACGCGTCCAGAACCAACCCCGCTGACGGCCCAAACCCGTCCGCCCCTCCAGTGAAGCGGTACAGCACGGTCTCCGTGCCGGTTGGATCCAGCTTGAACACCGTTCCGCACCCGAAACTCCCGCATATGCCACCGGTGCCCCCACCCTCCACGGTAGTGCCGTAGAGGTCGCCCGCTGCGTCCAGGATTAGACCCGTGGCCCCCAATCCATCCGTCCCTCCGGTGAAGGTATACAAAACCTTAAATGTGCCGGCCGTATCGAGCTTGAACACCGCTGCACCCGTGGCGCCATAGAGGTTGCCCGCGGCGTCCAGAACCAAACCGCCTCCTCCAGACCCGTCCGCCCCTCCGGTGAAGCTGTGTCGCACAGTTTCCGTGCCGGACTGGTCCACTTTGAACACGACGCCGCATCCGAAAGAATTTGTGCATGAGCCGCCGGTGACCCCGCCCCATTCTGTGGTGCCATAGAGGTTGCCCGCCGCGTCCAGAACCACGCCCGCCAGGGGGAATCCTCCGTCAGCCCCTCCGGTGAAGGTGTACAACACGGTCACCGTGCCGGACGGATCCATTTTGAACACCATTCCGCAGCCCGCGTTACAGCCAGGAGCACCGCCATGGCCCGCAGTGCCATAGAAGTTGCCCGCTGCGTCCTGCACCAGGCCCGATATAGGAAATCCTCCGCTGATGTTTGCAAGCGCGGAGAAATTCTGCGCTTGCGCCAATTGAGTTGCCACGAACGCTGTCAACAGCATGACTGCTAGTGCCAACGCGAAACTCGCCGCCCGTTGGCGTGAGCCCGAGCTTTTGGACGAAATTTGCACACTACTGGTCATATGGCTCTCCCTTTCACATTGAATCGTTGGCCGCGTATCAATTTCTCTTTCTTTCAGACCATCCAACGTTTCCGGCGTGCAGCGTACGAATTGGAGCCGCGCAGTTCTGCCCCAGCAGGGGCCAGCGACTTCGTCAAAACCATCTACTGGGCGATTGCAGGCCGGGCATGTGATACCGATTGGTCCGCCGCAACTGAGGCGGACGTTGCGATTCGCTGGGAAGGTAGCGAGGCGCCACACTTTGAGGCGCCGCACTTTGTGCCGCTGCCACCGCATCCACCATGCTGTAATTGCAGCCCTCGACGTCAGGATGATTCTCATCGCACGGGATCAGCAGAATGGAACGCACGTCACCATTGGCGAGATTTCCATATCCTTCGATCTCTCCGCGATCACTGATGAAGGCGGCGTTGGTCAGCGTCACGCCCGAGCCGGGAGGAACCAGAGTCTGCAAGTCGATCGCGGGGCCACCGTTCTCCCACAAGAACCAATGCGTCTCGTTGTTGCAGTCCAGATAGGAAGAGCCTACGATCTGGCCCTGAGAATTGATCGACTTCGCGATGCTGCACAAATCCCCATCCACAGTTCCGAGATTGGTGATTGTCCCGTTCTTCCAGAGAACCGCGAATACCAACGATCCGTTCCCGTCCGAAGAATCAGACCAGCCGACAACTTCGCCGGCATCGTTCAGCCAAAATGCAGATGATTGCCCGCCCCCCGGCAAAGTACCGAGATTCTGCAGCCCTCGTTTTTTATCCCAAAGGAAGGCAAAGCTAGTTTGATCTCCAGTCGTGTTCGCATCGCCAGAGACCTGGCCTCGATTGTTCATCGCCCACGGAGTAGTGACTGAGCCGCCGAACGTGCCGATGTCCACCATCTTTTTTCCGTTCTCCCAGAAGAACGTATCGACGTTGTTCGTTTTAGTTAGAGAAACACCGGATACCTGGCCCCGCTCATTCACGAAAACGGCGCCTGCATCATTTCCACCCAGGGTGCCCAGGTCCTGCATGACTCCCTGCTGCCACAAGAAAGCGCGAAATTGCGTGGCCACCGGAAAAACGGGTCCCCACAAGCTAGTGGCGTTACTATCGGGAATTGTGTTCAGTGCCGCCCCAACCACCTGGCCCCGGTTATTGATCGCGTTCGGATAGCTCGCGTTTCCGCCCATCGTGCCGAGATCAAGAATCACGCCGTCTTTCCAGAGGACTCCAATGATCTCGGGGAATCCGGTCAGGGGATCGATGACACTATTCTCCGAAAACCCAACCACGTCTCCCTGATCGTTGACCCAAGCCGGGAAGGAGTTGTTCGCGCCTGGCAGCGAGCCCAGATCGGTCTGAACCCCGTTCTTCCAGGTGATGGTGTGGGTCACCAAACAATCCCCCAGGATGAAGCAGTTTGGCGGGTAAGGATCGGGGATGGATGTTTCCGCTCCTCCGATAGCAAGCCCGCGGGAATTGATGTTCAACGGAGGGGGGTAGGGGGTTGGAGGGAAGCTGTTGGGCCCACCGAGCGTGCCCATGTCAACGAGTTGGTAGTGATGGTGCTGCGCGTTTTGATTCTGGGTTGCGTTGTCTTGCGCGGCCACGCCGGCTGGAATGGCCACTGCGGCGAATAAGGCCCCAGCGATGATACGCGTCCGTGTCTTGGAATTCATGTCCTTCTCCTTCGCATCTCGCGCCGCTAATCTTTCGAGATTGACGCGTGCATGTTGCTCGGAGTCGGCTTTCCAAACAATGCAAAGGAGGTCAAAACCAGGTCATTTCACGGTCATGGAACCATCTGCTTTGTTCCCAAAGGCTTGCCGACAGCGGGTGTAACCGAAGGAGAGTATTTTGGCGTGCCAGACCCACTTCCCAGCCGGGTTAATCAGTCTTGATGTCCTCTTAAAGGTGTTAGAATTCCGGCGCTCGGAGTACTCACTAATTTGGAAAAGGCCAGTCATTCCCGCCAGAAAGCCCGTTTCGAAGGCTTTGAGCTAGACCTTCGCTCGGGCGAGCTAGTCCGCGAGGGAGAGAAAGCCGTCCAGCTTTCCGACCAACCGTTTCGAATCCTGGCCATGCTTCTCGCGCGGCCCGGCGATCTTGTGAGCCGGGAAGAAATTCGCAGCAAACTCTGGCCGAATGGCACCATCGTCGAGTTTGAGCACAGTATCAGCGCCGCCATGAACCGGCTTCGGCAGGCTTTGGGCGACACACCCGAGAATCCGCGTTACATCGAAACTCTGGCCCGCCGCGGCTATCGCTGGAAGACTCCGGTGGAGTGGGTGGAATCCTCGCCGGAGGCCGCAAGTCCTGCGGAGTTGGAGGTCGGAGAAACTCCGACAGCGGCTGGCGGAAACCTGATCGGCAAGAAAGTCTCCCACTACCGCGTGCTTGAAGTGTTGGGCGGCGGGGGCATGGGCGTGGTGTACAAGGCTGAAGATCTCCGCTTGGGACGCCGCGTCGCCTTGAAGTTCCTGCCCGAGGAACTGGCCAGTGACCCGGAAGCGCTGAAGCGTTTTGAGCGCGAAGCGCGAGCCGCATCGGCGTTGAGCCATCCCAACATTTGCACCATCTATGAGATCGAAGATCATGAAGAGCAACCCTTCATTGTGATGGAGTTGCTGGAGGGGGAGACTCTACGGGAGTTGATTGCGGCGGCTGCCGAGAGAACAGTACGGCTGCCCTTGGAGAAGTTGCTGAATCTCGCGGTTCAAATCACCGAGGGGTTGGAGACGGCCCATCGCGAGGGAATTATTCATCGCGATATTAAGCCGGCGAATATTTTCGTGACCACCCGCGGACAAGCCAAGATTCTGGACTTTGGTTTGGCCAAGTTGGTCACGGAACCGGTACCACGTGAAGTTTCGCGCAAACCGAGTGATGGAATCGATGATGCACGTCGCGCACCACCTGAGACCGGGGCAACATCTGACCCCAAGTTGCTGCTCAGCCGAACAGGCGTGGCCATGGGGACCGCCGGGTACATGTCGCCGGAGCAGGTGCGGGGTGAGAAATTGGATGCACGCAGCGACCTGTTTTCGTTCGGCTTGGTCCTTTACGAAATGGCGACGGCGCGGCAGCCATTCACCGGCGACACGGCGCCGGCACTTCACGAAGCCATCCTCAAGCGTTCACCCATTCCGGCGCGGCAGTTGAATCCTGCGCTTCCCGCGAAGCTGGACGCAATTATTCACCGGGCGCTCGAAAAAGATCGTGAGGCGCGCTATCAGACGGCGTCTGAACTGCGCGCCGACCTCGGAACCCTTCAGCGAGAGAGGGAGCCGGGATATCGCTCCCGCCGACGGACGGTAGTTTTGGGAATTGGCGTGACACTATTGATTGCGAGCGCGGCTTTCTGGTTCGCCAAACGCCAGCCGCAGTCTCCCGCGGTTCTGCCGGACGTCAAGTTGCGACAGCTCACCAGCAACTCCAGCGAGAACGCCGTTAAGAACGGCGCCGTCTCGCCAGATGGAAAATACCTGGCGTACACCGACAGGGCGGGGATGCACCTCAAACTCATCGAAACGGGCGAGACGCGGATCATCCCCCAACCGGACGAGTTCAAAAGCAATTCCGTCGATTGGGAGATTGGCCCCTTGTGGTTCCGTGACAGCACGAGATTCCTCGCCAACTCCCATCCTCCCGGGGGTGACGTCAGTAGTTGGTCCTCCCAGGACAGCAGTATTTGGATTGTTTCCGTGTTGGGCGGACCTCCACAGAAGCTTCGCGATGGGGCCTACCCATATTCCATTTCGCCGGATGGCTCTCTAGTCTCCTTTGGAGCAAACAAGGGCAGGCTGGGCGATCGCGAAATCTGGGTGATGGGGCCCGATGGGGGACAGGCACGAAGAGCTTTTGACATCGATGAGAACGGCTCGATTGGCGGGCTGCAATGGTCGCCGGATGGACAACGGGTCATCTACTCCAAGTCGGTACCCAAAAACGGTTTGACAGGCGCTAGCTTTGACGAGTTGAGCCAAAACTTTGTAGGTGGAGACCTGAAAGGAGGACCTTTTGCCACCCTCCGCTCTCCTTTCGACCCGAAAACGGCAGCTGAATTTTTATGGTTGCCCGATGGCCGAATGGTTTACAGAACGTGGGACCCGGGTTTCAAATCGACTACCTGCAACGTCTGGCAGATACGCTTGGACCCACTAACCAGTGAATTCATGGGGCAGCCTCAGCGCATCACAAACTTCGCAGAGGTTTGCGCGTCCGGCTTCAGCGTGACGGCGGACAGCAAACACCTTGTGTTCCGGGAGTCTCGAATCCGTGCCAGCGTTTATGTGGCTGACCTTCAAGCAGGCGGGACGCGCCTCACCAACCCAAGCCGTCTCACGTTGGACGAGGGGTGGAATAACCCGGCAGCCTGGACGTCAGATGGCAAGGTATTTTTCTTCTATTCCAACCGCAATGGCGAGAGCGCGCTTTTCAAACAGACCCTTGGCCAGGACACTGCGGAATCTTTCGTCACCGCAAAAAAGGACGAGGCCTTAACCGGTGGCGCCTGCCTGAGCCCGGAGGGCTCCTGGCTTCTCTACCAGCTTGGGAAAGATGGAGATCCCTCGTCGTCAGTCAGACTCATGCGAGTCCCGATCACCGGAGGAACTCCGCAGTCGATTTTGACTATCAACGATGGCGGGCAAATGTGCGCCAGATCCCCAGCGACTCTGTGTGCCATCGCGGAGCGAAGCACGGACCGCAAACGTCTCGTCTTCACAGCCTTTGACCCGGTGAAAGGACTCGGACATAAGCTCGCCGAATTTACAACCGAGGCGACGGTGGCGACGGGCGATTACGAATGGAAGCTTTCTCCCGACGGTACCCGCGTTGCCATCCTCAAGAGCCGTGAAGGACGAATCAACATTCTCTGGCTGAACGGCCGGGCGCCACAGGAGATCGCGGTGAAGGGATGGAGAACCTTGACCGATGCCAATTGGGCGGCAGACGGGAAAAGTTTGTTTGTCGCGAGCTCCACGGACCGGGGGGCCGTCCTCTTGAGTGTGGATCTGCAGGGCAACGCTCGACTTCTGTGGGAAAACAAGGGCGGCATCGGCACCTACGCTGTGCCCTCCCCCGACGGCCGCCGTTTGGCCCTGCAAGGATTTACCGAGGACGCCAACATGTGGATGATGGAAAACTTCTGAGCACTTGCCTGGATCACGTCGCCCGAGAATTTGCCGTTCATTCTAGAATCGCAACTGGGCCTTCATCTGGATCATCCTTGCAATCGCGCCGCTACCAAGGATGCCGGTGGGCGGCAGTTCCAGGAAAGCAATCTGCCCGAACGTTTGGTCAGAAATATAGTTATCCCACGGGCTGAAGTTAGGGTGGTTGAACAAGTTGAAGAACTGAAAACCGATTCCCAGCATGGCATTTTTCCAACCGGGGACCTTCGTGCTCTTGGTGATGGCGAAATCGGTGCTGACATAGTTTGGCACGCGGTAGCGATTCCGCCTTTGCACAAACGACACAGCGGCACCGCTACAGGGGCCTAACGGGCTGGGCAAGTTTCCAGTGTTGAATCCGGTTTCGCAGCCGGATTGCACAAAAAGTGCGTTTGGATTGGGCGACCCTCCCAGCAACTGTGGCGGTAGACACGGATGCGGAGCCCGAGGAATCGCTGCGCCCTCCCCACACGACGCCGCTGGCCCCGGAGGGCCGACCGGCACCGCGTAAAGCAATCCGAAATAGTTATTCTGCTGAAGCTTTAGCGATTCGGCGAAATCCAAGGCGGTTTCAGGCTCACCTGTGCGGGCAAAGATCGTTCCCGAGACCTGCCAGCCCTTCACCAGAAAGTCCGGTCCGTGGCCGCCCAAGGCCGCTTTCAATGGCAGCTCCAACACGTAGTTCGCATTGAGAGAGTGGCGTATATCGTACTCCGCCGGTCCGTAGGCTCCGCGCAGATTCTTCGGGTCCTGAGGACTCAGCGAGTCGGCGCCACCGGTGAAGAAAAAATCTCCTCCGTTCGAGATCTCGTCGAAGGCGTGGCTGTACGTGTAGTTGGCTTGAAAAAAACTCTGGCTCCAACGACTGAACCGGTGCTGGAAAGAAACCACCATGCCGTTGTAATTCGCGATGGCAACCGTAGAGTTCTGCTGAACCCCGCTGAATCGCGGGTCGGCGCAGGGTGGAACCGGCGGGCTGGTGCACATCCCAGTGGGGAGAGAGCCGAAACCCCACGCGTTGGCGTCCGGATCCTCTACCAGGCCGTGAATGCCGTGATGCCCGTGGTAACCGACGCTGAGCGAAGTACCAGTACCAAAACCTTGCTCCCACTCCAGGCTCCATTCTTGATATTGCGGCAAGTGCGTCTGCCCTTTCCACCCGATTACGCCAGGAGGAAAAAAATTGGGATCTGCCTTCTGAATCTGGGCGAGTGTCTGGCCGGCGGCGAAGCCATTGACGAACTCCGCATTGGAAGCGGCAGCCACTTTGAAGAGGCTGGTGCTCTCATTGGGAGCAAGGTTATCGCCGGAGACTGTGAACGAGTTGTTGAGCGGGGAATTACCCCCGGCGGACGTCGCGGGAAAGCCGGCAATGGGGTCATAGAAGATACCGATACCGCCGCGCAGCACCGAGCTGTGCGCCGCTCCGAAGGGCTGCCAGGCAAAGCTGAATCGAGGGGACCACACGATGGCGTCGAGGCCGGGAATGCCTTGCCCCTGATGGACATGGAGCGCTTGATTGTAAGGCTGGGCGGGGTCATGGCTGATCGAGTCAAACGGTCCGGCGAGCCGTGCAAAACAGCGGCTTGTGCACACCGGATCGGCCTGATGTTCAGCCCGGAGCGATAGCGTCAGCGTCAGGTTAGGCCGCGCATGCCACTCATCCTGGCCGTAGAGGCCGAGCTCATAGAAAGCCAGCCGGTTCGAGGTCCCACCGGCAACAAAGGTTTGACTTAGTTGCGTAACACCTGGGGTGGGATCATTGAGATGATCCACGCCACCCTGATAAAAAGCGCCGAGGGTTTGGGGAAACAGGTTTCCAACGGAACCTGTGTTGGAGACGGTCCAATCGATTCGCACAAAGTTCGCTCCGAACCCGAACTTGTGCTTGCCCGTGGTTTTTAAGACATCTTCAGAAAGCTGATACTGCGTATTGTTCCTCCATCCAAAGACATAGCCGTTGCCTCCCAGGGTGGAGAACGTGTTTGGAAAAGTCAGGACTGTGGGGAACGCCGCCAGCGCCTGGGCGGGATTCTTCACCTGTGGGCCGCCACCGTTATACGAACCCGCCAGCAGGAATTGGCTGGCCGCAGAGGAACCAAAGGTGTGCGTCTCGTTGAGCTGGCCTTGCCACCAAGGAGGCCCGATGATATCCGTGTCAAATACCGAATCGATGGGGTCGGTATACCCAGGCTTGCGTGAAAGATCGTACTGTAGCCGGAGAAAGGCACGGTCGTTTCTGCGTAGGTTCCAGTCCACGCGGCCAGATGTGAGCGTCTCCTGACTGGGGCGGCTGCGAGACGAAAAGAAATGTCGGGCGCAGGGTACATTTCCATGCCCAGGCCCGTTGAGGTTGTTCGGGTCCATGAATCCGGTGCAGCCGGTGGGGTCCGAGGAATCGACGCCGCCGGAGGTAGCGGAACTGGCACCTGGAGCGGCGTTGTATAAGTTGAAAATCTTTTGGTAGAACACATCGGTCGCGGAATTCAGTCCGAAGTTCCGGGGCGATTCGATGTTGGCGAGGGTTGCAGCTTCAAACTCAAGACTTGGAATGACCACAACCGAAGGTGGCTGGGGAATGAATAGCCGCAGACCCTCGCTATCAAAGAAGAAGAAGAGTTTGTCCTGTTGAATGGGGCCGCCCAGGGAGCCAGCCCACTGATTGGCGTTGTCGAAGGGACGCGGAGATCTGTTGGTATTACTGAACCAGTCGTTGGCGTTGAGCACGCGGCCGTTCCAATAGTACTGCGCGTTGCCGTGAAACTCATTGCTGCCCGATTTTGTGAGGAAATTGATCTTACCCCCCGCGCCGCCGCCGAATTGGCCGGAGTAGCCAGTGGTCACGACGGCTGCTTCTTGAATCTGGTTCTGGCCCAAGAGCAGGTTGAGAGCGCTCCCCGTCGCAAGGTTCGTGGCGTTGTCGTTCTCGTTCATCCCGTCGATCGTGATGACGTTGGAAGTAGAAGGCATTCCCAGAACGGAAAAACCTTCTCCAGCGTCGATGTTCATGAGCACGCCGGGAGCGGTCAGCGGGATATAGGTGAGATCGTTCCCTGGATTCGGAACCTCGGAAATTTGCTGCGCATTTATGGTTGTGGAAACATCGCCATTTTCCGCGTGGACGAGCGGCGTGTCCGCCGTCACGGACACGCTTGTGGTTGCTTGCGCGACTTGCAGTGTGACGTCTACTGAGACCGGAGGCCCCAGCAGGACGGTCACGGCTCGGCTCTCCGTTTGAAAGCCTCCATCCGACACGGTCAAGGCATATCTCGCCGGCGCCAGGAAGAAGAACCGGTAAACTCCCCCTCGATCAGTTTTCGTTGATTGGATCGTGCCCTTGGAGTTGTTCTTGATTTCGACATCGGCGTCGAGGACAACCGCACCGCTCGAATCGGTCACGACGCCGGTCAACCCGCCAGAGGTCGTGGTCTGGGCGAGCGAGAGTGTCGAGATCGGCATCACAAACAGGAGGCCCAGAAGAACCAAGAGCACGTGCCGCCGCCCGAGGGTCTGTATCGCACGTTGGTCCGCCGAGGCCATTGGCAGAAATGTTAGGCCCCTTGAGGTGGGAGGTCAATGAATTCTGCGAAGGAAGCCGCGAGCGTGGTCCCCCAGTTGCAGCATCATCAAGTTCGCGATGAAGCCTAGCTTCTAAGCAATGGCTGTTCGGCTCGAACATGCGAATCTCATTGTACGCGACATCAATGGGATGATCCGATTCCTGCAAACTGCGTTTCCTGAATTCAGGTGCGCGGCGAAGGCAAAAGTCGCGACGGAAGCCGCTGGGTACACGTCGGCACGGATGAAACCTACATTGCTCTGAGTCCGGCAAAGGAGGAGCCGGAAAAACACTGGATACCATATCAGGGACAGCCGGGCGTGAATCATCTAGCTTATGAGGTCGATGATGTTGAGGCTTTATGCAAACGAATGAAGTCAGCGGGATATAAAGACTCCACCCCGCCCAACGCACATCCCTACCGCAAGCGTCGGTACTTCTACGACCCCGAAGGCAACGATTGGGAATTCGTGCAGTACCTCTCAGAAAATCCCGCTGAGCGCAATGATTACAAGTTGCCGGATGTCTGGGATGCGCTCGAACAACGACGGACCCGACTTTCGCCACCGGACGCTCTGCGTTTGACCTTCCCCTTAGCCCACACCTAACATGTCCTAACCAATGACCACGCCCTCCCAACCCGAAGGCCAGACGGTTTCCCATTACCACATCCTCAGCAGGGTCGGTGGCGGCGCCATGGGCGTGGTGTACGAGG
>Ga0182024_10025798_pt1 | contig 10350 bp, 8 predicted proteins | sample P32metaG_FD_120480 | JGI IMG/M metagenome (GOLD analysis project Ga0182024, IMG submission 120480) | Permafrost microbial communities from Stordalen Mire, Sweden - P3-2 metaG (Illumina Assembly) | ecosystem: Environmental > Terrestrial > Soil > Wetlands > Permafrost | place: Sweden: Stordalen...
AGGACAAAAACCGCACAGGCTGAAGCCTATGCCACAAAAAGCAAATGCCGCCCGGAATTTCGGGCGGCATTTGTTGTGATGGAGAACAGTGTTTCTTCGTTTTTACTGGGAAGACTTGCTCAGCCATTGGATGCGCTGATAAGAAGCAGGCTGTGGATTCGAGTTCGACGGCCCGCCTATTGTGAGCGCGGTCTGAGGGAACCACGGCGGCGCAAAACCCGGCCGAGCCGTGAAGCGGCGATCGAACCAGGTATTCTCGGCATTCACGTCCGCAGCATAAATGCAGCTTTGAACCATTCCGCCGACGTTATTGATTGTATTGACATGTCCATAAGAAAGTTGGCCGCCATTGTGCCCATCGCAGGATGGCGGATGCCCCGGCAAAATGGTTGCAATGCTGCCGTCCACTTGAATATTTTGGTCCGCTTGCGTGTTTTGAGTGATGAAGCTGCCCGAGCCGGTGAAAATTCCCAGCACCTGGTTTCCGACGCCGGGAACAAGCGTATCGAGCGGAACCGTGACCGGCTCTGTTTTATAGAGCACATCGCCGGTGGCGATGGCGTCGCCTTTTGAGGTAAGAGTGATCATGGCATTGTCCTGGACGGCTCCCTGTCCTTCTCCCGGACCGTGGAAGTACATGGTGCCGTCTACGTAAAGCATGGTGGAAGCCTGCGATGTGACCGCGTCGTAAGGAACGCCATTCAAGGTTTGTGAGGTGACCCCATTGCTGATTACGGTGGTACCCACCCCGCCATTCGCCGCGGGATCGACCGTGATGGTGGTTACTGTGCTGCCTTGCGTGATTTTGTAAACCTGCGCGGTAGCTCCACTAGGGAGGAGTTCCACGTTCGCGGTACCTTCAACTACGAAGCCGCCACCTGCAATACATGGTGTGGGCTTAGTTCCGCACGCCACCGCTGAGGACCCTTGCTTTGCAAAGACTCCCGAAGTTGTGGAGCTGGACCAGTTGACAGCGCTATTGCTTACGTTCGTAAGCGAGGGAAGCCCAGTAGTAGCATCCGATGCCGACCAGCCGGAAACGTTTCCCAAACCATTGACCACAGCTTCCTCCTGATTGAAGCTGCTCGGCAAAAGAGTCACTGCGGTCTGGTTCAGCTGCAACCCTTGGTCAAAAGTCGGCGCGACAAGATTCGCTCCCGATCCCCAACTGCTTGCCGAGGACCAGTGCTGGCCCCAGTGTGAATCCCAGTAATCGACCTGGGAATTGACCTGTCCGACTGGGTCCGTAAAAATATAGGGAGCTGTCCACGGTGGGATGGAGGCCATGAATTCCCAAGCCTGATTGGTGAACATTGGTCCGGTCATCGTTCCTGGAACCAGCGGTCCGGTGCCGGGAGGATATTGGTCAACGAATGCGCCGAAATAGGCGAAGCTAAGACTTTGCGGGGCGGCCGCGCCGTTTACGACCACGGAGATTTTCCCGGTTTCCTCGACGGTCTGCTGCTCGGTGCCCTGGGCTGAACCGATTGCAGTGATGTCGTAGGAATACGTACAGGTATAGGTGTTGACGCCAGGTAACGCCGTCGCTGGCTGAATCGTGGCGTTGGAAATATTGAATTTTTCGCTCCAGGATTGGCTGGCCGTACCGGTATTGAGCGAAGTGCGGGTCGCGTAGTCCGTCCCTACGGTGACAGTTGCCGGCGCCGCACAGGCAGTAGCATTGGCGGGGGGCATCGAAAAGACGGTAGGCATGGCCGCCTGGAGCTGAGCTCCAGCCTTCTGGCGCGCGATGTTTAAGCCGGAGTCAGCCGCGTAAAAAGCACCGCGATAATTGCGGTAGTAGCCGCCGATCAGGGTCTGCGAACTGAAGGCAATCACCATGCCAATTGAAAGCGCGGTGATCAGGGACAGCGTAAGCAGAGTGATGACCAATGCCACTCCCTGCTCAGCCCCCTTGCCATTTCTCGGCATGCGGCTGTTGACGCTCGGAAAGCAAGTCATATTTATACCCTTTGAGTATGTATGCATATGGTTATCCTTAGTTACCGTTCATCGTCATATTGCGCGGATTGATCACAACGGTGGCGTCGAGAACCTGGTAAGGCCCCCCATCGAACGTATTCCGAAACGTGTAGGATGGATCCGGATTGGGATTGGTCCTGCCGATCATGGTGACGCGCACCGACCGCACAAGCTCAAAATTGCTTCCATAGCCTGGAGGAGTAGCCGTCTTCAAGTTTGGCGCATAGAAGCTATAGGTAAGAGTGCTGGTATTCAGGGTGCTATTCCACGTCGCTGCGCCAACCTTGAACCCGATGATCTGCTCGGCGATATTGTCGGTATTTCCATTTTGCACACGTTGCAGGGTAGGGTCTTGCGGATTGGTAGTGGCGTCCACTTTATAGGTGGTGGGTTCCAGCTTCATGACCCAGTCCGCGCCGCAAAAAGCGCCGCCCAGGTTCGTCGAGCTGGAATCCGATATTTTCAAGCTGTCACCCGTATACAACGTGCCGGCGGCGGCCGCATTGAAAGGCAGCGAAACATAATTGCCGCCGGCTGTGGGAGCTCCTGTTAGAACAAACGAATTGACGAGAGTCCCGCTGGAAGCATTCGCGGAATTACCTCCGGTAGGCCCAGTTATGCTGTGAGTAGCGCCGCCCGTCGTGATGAGCAGGACTTGATCCCCCGCCTGAAATTCCGCCGCTGTCTGCGTCGTTGTTTTGCCGGCATCGGGCTGGATATAGAACGGAGAGCTATTTATGGAACTGCAAATCGTCGAGGCCGTCCCACCGGTAATGTCGGTTGGATGCTTAGGCGGAATGCTCGGATTGAGAGTAAGGATATTCAAGGCATCGAAACATGCCGATGTATACGTAAAAGTAGCGGAGACATTGCACGCGCCCGCCCCCGAAGGCTGGTTGACGATTGTGGCCCCGATTGGAGCGCTGGCGATGAGGTCACCGGGATAGTAGCCCGTACCCGCGTTGGCCAGGTCGATCTGCATTTGCGATACGGCATTTTGCAGCGCGATGCTGGTTCCCGCCAGATTCTGCTGCCGGGAGAAAGCGGGCGCTTGCTTGGCGAACATTTGAAAAACCGCTCCGCCCAGCACCAGGAACATGGCCATTGCAACCATGAACTCGATGAGTGTGAAACCAGCCGCACGCTGGGTGCGCTGTGCGGGAAAAAACGTAATTGATTTTTGATAAATTATCATGGCCTCACCATGCTCATTTGAAATGAAACGCCTGACGCCGTGGCTTGGTTCAGCAAATTTACTAACACGGTAACTCGTCGAACTCCGTTGACTGGCTGGTTCTGCTCAATAATCCAGCGGCGCTCGTATACTCTGGACCCCGTGGAGTCAGGGGCTGATGTTGCGTAGGTTGGGCCAGCCATGTTGCCATCGGGAGTGTAGGTCATGGTCGTGTATTGCAAATTGCCGTTGGCATCCAACCCAGTGGTCGTCTCAACGAGGGCTCCCTCTGAGGGCGAGTAATAGACTTCGTCGTAATAGCCTGTGACGTCGGCAGCGAGACTCCCTGCGGAGATGTTATTCGGCACGGCGACATTGGCGTCCGAAATCGGATAGCGATTCAAGTCTTCCAGCTTCTCCGTAGCCAGCGTGGCGGCCTGGGTCATGTACTCGCTGCGTGCGGTGTTGGCAAGTGTGCTGCCGACAACACCTGCCACGGCGACCAGGCCGACGAACAGAACGAATGCGGCCACCAGGACTTCCACGATGGTGAAGCCGCGAGAACAATGATGCTTACTGCACTTTGACTGAGGCATAGTTGGACACCGTAATCGTTTTTGTCGTTCCGTTATAAGCTACCGTTAAAACCATTGGAGATGTTTGGCCTGAAGCGATTAGGACCGCGCCATTGGCCTTGAATTGCATGGTTGCGTGGTTAGCGAAACCCGAGCCGGCGCTACCCACACCAACAGTAACCGCCTGAGAGGAGATGGGTATGGCAGCGCTGGTGGGCGTAAACGCTGTTGCAGGCGGAATTTCGCTGGAAATCTGAACTTGATTGGTTGCTGAGTTGACGTCCACTTGATACATGTAACCATGCATGATGGCCTGGTAGCGCGCGCCTTGAATGGCTCCCGTGACGCTATCCACCGCCGCGTCCAGTTGATAGGTGGCAACTGCGGAGTGGAATGTGGGGATTGCCATGGCCGCCATGAGCAGCGCAATCATCATGACCAGCGCTACCTCCAGCATGCTGAAACCTGCCGTCGAGCATTTTTCGCGAGTAGTTTTCTTTTCCATGCAGACCATGTCAGTGGCTCCGACCTTGCTGCTTGCAAGACCCTCGGTTCGTGAATCGAGCAGATTCTCGATGCAACCCACCTCAGGTATAGCAACTGTCCGGCCACCCACAAAAACTGAGCTAACGCCCTATATTTGTGGTGGTTAGGAGTTTTCTGGAAGGGGCAAAAAATGGCACTCAGGAAGGCTGTGGGTAGAAACTGTACAAAACTGGTGGAGGCCTGTAGGGCGGCTTTCAGGACCAATTTGGGAATGGAAGTTTGGACTGTGTAGCGACCAACTTCAGGTGGACAATGTGAACGCAAACGGATGCCCGCCTGAAGGCGGGCGCTACGGGGAATTCACTTTTCGTCCTTAGGTTGGAGGCGTCAGGTCAGAACTTACTCCGCCACCACGTGGCCGCCGCTGGGATCATTTTTCTTCAAAGCGAAAGAGAGGAAAAACATGATGATCGACCCTACGCCGAGGACCATAAATGTGTCGATATACGCGTCGGCGCTGGCTTGCGCCAGAATGGTTTGATAAATCCTGAAGTAGGCAGCTGAATGCGCGCCATGCTTTTCCAGGCCTGCTTGAGCCAGGCGCTCCGAAAGATTGTTGACCGCTTTTTGAAAGCGTGGATTTCCGGCAACCGTGTGGCCGATGAGAACCTGCTGGTGAAACTGCGCACGGCGCGCCAGCAGCGTGGTAACAATCGAGGTCCCCACACTGCTGCCGATATTGCGCATGAAATTCACGATGCCGGAGACTGCGTTGTTTTTCTCCGGAGGAATGCCGATGTAAGCCGCCAGCGTAATGGGCACGAACAAAAAGCCCATGCCGAACACCTGGGCCACGCGCAGCCACAGCGCGGTATTGAATCCGATCTGCAAATCGATTTGCCGGGTGGAATAAAACATGGCCAGGGCCAGGCTCAGCCATCCAAAGGTGATCAGGCGGCGAGCCTGCACCTTGGTGGTCAATTGCCCCATGATGGGCATTTCGATCAGCAGGCACACTCCTCCCGCGGAAATCGCGAGGCCGGCGACCTGCGCGGTGTATCCCATAAGCGTCTGCAGAAACAGCGGCATCAGCACCAGGCTGCTGAAGAGCACAATGCCCAGCGTGAACATCATCAGGTTGGCACTGGCGAAATTGAAATTCTTGAACAGGCGGACGTCGATGATGGGCGCCTTTTGATGCCACTCCCAAATCACCAGCGCGACGAGGCAAACCACGGCCGTGACGGTCAGCAAGGTAATGAAATGCGATCCGAACCAATCGTCCTCTTGCCCTTTGTCGAGCAACACTTGCAGCGAGCCAATGCCCAGCGTCAACAAAGCGATGCCAATGTAATCCAGCTTGACGCCGGCCGCCTTGATGCGCGCGAGGTAAGGCGGATCCTCGACAAAGTGATAGACCAAAAATAATGTCAGCAATCCAACGGGCAGGTTGATGAAGAAAATCCAGCGCCAGGAATAGTTGAAGGTGATCCATCCGCCTAGTGTTGGACCGATGGTCGGCGCAGTTACGGCCGTGATGCCGTAGAGCGCAAAAGCCAGGCCGCGTTTTTCGGGCGGAAATGTGTCCGCAAGGATGGCCTGTGCCATGGGCTGCAAGCCGCCGCCACCGAGGCCCTGCATCACGCGGAAGAAAAGAAGCATGCCAAGGCTTGGTGCGATGCCGCACAGCAAAGAACTGGTCGTAAACAGAAACAGGCAAATGATGAAGAAACGCTTGCGTCCAATCGCGCCTGCCAGCCAGCCGCTGATCGGCAGGATGATGGCATTGGAGACCAGGTAGGAAGTGAGTACCCAGGTGCTTTGGTCATTGCTGGCCGCCAGATTGCCTGCCATATAGGGCAGCGCCACGTTGGCAATGCTGGTGTCGAGGACCTCCATGAACGCGGCCATGGCCACGACCACGGCGATCAGCCAGGGATTGAAGCTGGGTCGCCAGTTATCATCAGCGGCAGTAAGGGAGGCGGAGGTACTCATTGGATATATACATCGGAAACAACATTCATGCCCGGCCGAAGCAAGTGATCGCGATTTTCCCCGGGCTCCAGAACAATTTTTACCGGGATGCGTTGCACGATTTTTACGTAGTTACCGGTGGCGTTTTCCGGCGGAAGCAAACTGAATAGCGGCCCGGTGGCCCCTGCAATGCTGTCCACATGGCCTCTGAATGTCAGCCCGCTGGAATCCACGTGGATATCGGATTTCTGGCCGACCTTCATGTGCCGGAGTTCCGTCTCCTTGAAATTTGCGGTGATCCAGATTTCATCGAGAGGAACGATAGTGAGCAATTGCTGGCCGGATTGCACGTTCAAGCCGACCACAACCGTCTTGGTTACTTCGCCGCTGACGGGGGCAGTAATTTTCGTGTATCCCAAGTTCAACTGTGCCTGCTCGAGCGCGGCACGTTTCTGCTGCACACTGGCGATGGCGGCGCGCGCGCGGGCTTGGGTCGAAGACACCTGCTGCGGCCCTGTTTCGGCGGATTGCCGGCTGGCAACGGATTGACCCAGGCGGCTGCGCGCCTCTTCAACGGATTGCTGCGCTGCGGATACGTTGTCGCGCGCCGCCGCCACTGTGGCTGTACTCGCTTTTGCGGCTGCAAGCGCCTGATCGTATTGCTGCGCGGCCACTTCCTGTTTATCGACCAGCGCCTTGTAGCGCTGAAGATCGGCTTGCGCTTTCACATCGTTGGCTTGGGCCGCTTCCAATTGGGCTTGCGCCGCCGATACTTGATTTTGGGCATTGGCGATTGCCGCACCAGCGTCGTCCACGCCCGAGATGGCGCTCTTCAATTGGCTCGAGGCGTTCACGGAAATAATTGGAACGTCAATGTTCAAGGACTGCGCGGTCGCTTCCGCGTTCGCCAGATTGGCCTTGGCCTCGTCCACGGCGACTTCGTAGTCCTTTGGATCGATTTCGGCGAGCAGGGCGCCCTTTTCCACGTACTGGTTGTCTTCCACATTCACCTGGATCACGTAGCCGGAAACGCGTGCACTGACCGGATAGAGATGTGCGTCCACTTGCGCGTCATCGGTGGATTCGTAAGTGCCCAGATAGCGCCATAAAAACAGGCCGCCCACGATCAAGACCAGAACGATCACAACGATGAGAATGTTTCTGAGTGCGTGTGAGCGCGGCGGGGCTGCGGCGGATTCCTTGCCTGCTCTCGGATCGGATGGGTGATCTTCAGCCATGGATGATTTTCCTTTGATGAGTTGCTCGAAACTCACGCCTGCGGCGTATTCCGCGTGGGCGAATCAGATTCTAGCGTAAATAAAAATGTGAGACTACGGGCATAAGCGGATGGCCACGAACGAAGGCTTCCCCGTCAATGTTCATCAGAAACAAGCGACATGCGAATTATTTGATGCGGGACAACTCTTTTGGATACCGTTGAAATGGGCGGAAAGAAGGGTCGACCAGCGGTCCGTAAACTAGTTCCAAAGTGGATTCATTTTCAGAAGTTGGTAGCCCGAACGGGGGTCGAACCCGTAATCTTCGCCTTGAAAGGGCGACGAGTTAACCATTACTCTATCGGGCCACGGGAATCACGCGAGGCAAGCCAAGCGTTTGTAAATTCTAGCACATTTGCGTGCCTTACATGACGGGTGCGGAAAGAAGTTCAGAGTCGAGAGTTAAGAGCCAAGTGCAGGAGGACCGCAATTCCGGGAATGGTTTTCACCTGTAACCAGTCGCCTGCCACTTGCTACCCCTTCCTCTCATTGTGCTCCTCCAGCCAGGCCATCTGGATCGCTTCCAGCTTGCCTTCGTTGGAGAGTTTGGCGTCGCCGATGAATCCATCCAGCGTGGTGATCCACTTGTGCAGGTCCGTGTAGCGCACCGAAAGCGGATCTGCGTCCGGATATTTATCCGCGAGTTGAATGCCGATTTCTTCCGCGTCGTCCCAATCGAATGTTGCGGGCATTTTCCGATTCCTCCGCGAGCTTGGTGGTTTGCGTGGCGCGGTCCGCCGCGGCGGACTGCGGAAAAAGTAGCAAAACTTTTTGTCATTCCGAGCGAAGCGAGGAATCTCTCTTTCTTTTAGTGGGCCTTAACCCAAGAGAGATTCCTCGCTCCGCTCGGAATGACAAAACAAACTACTATTTCCGCAGTCTGTGAAGCCCGCGCTACATGGATTCTTTAACGCCGCGATCAGTGCTCCGCTTCCTTGGCGAAATTCTTGTTCCACTCGGGGATTTCCACGACCAGGTCGCTCGATCCGTCGGGGACGCACTGGCAACCGAGGCGCGATTTTACTTCCAGCCCCGGCGCATCGTCGAGCTGATCGAGTTCTGCGTCGGTCGGCTCGTTGCAGGACTCCAGGCCTTCGTGAACGATCACGTGGCACGTGGAGCAGGCGCACACACCGCCGCAGGCGTGATCCAGTCCCATGTGAAAACCCGTGGCGATGTCCAGGATGCTTCCCGGCAGGCCTTCGCGCGCGTAGGGAACTTTGGAGGGATCGACCTCAACCGTCTTGCCCTCGCGCTTAAACGTCACCTTGAACTTTTTCGTCGCGGGCGTGTACTGAGCCTTTTCAATGTAGGGGTTGCTGCCGCCCATAATGTTCTCCTTCTTTTAACCGCTCGACTCAATGTCGCAATTTATTTTAAATTGCTTTTGTAGCGTCCGCCTTCAGGCGGACACTTTGGACGCGCGCAAATGCCCGCCTGAAGGCGGGCGCTACACTTCGCCCAGATTCTTGCCTTCCAAAGCCGCGCCCAGCGCGCGGTTCATCATGCGCTCGGCCATCGGCGTGGACGCTTGATTCAGCACGTCGCCGAATGCGCGAATGCTTTTATAATCCCTGCCGGCGAGGGCTTCGCGCAGCGATGCGATTGCGCGATCAATGGCGCGGCGTTCCTCGTCGGGCAACTCGCCCGGCGCTTCCGCCAGCTCGCGCGCCAGGGCTTTCTCCGTGAGGTGCAGAATGCTTTCGGCTTCGTTGCGCGCCTCAATCAACTGGCGCTCGGAAAAATCCTGCTCGGCGAATTCGATGGACTCCTCAAGCATTCGCTCCACTTCGGCGTCGTCCAACCCATAGGTCGGCTGAACTTCAATCGAGTGCTCCGTTCCTGCACGCAGATCCGTGGCGGAAACTTGCAGGATACCGCTGGCGTCGATCAGAAATTTTACTTCGATGCGCGCGAGGCCCGCGGGTCCCGGCGGAACTTTTAACTGAAACCGCGCGAGGGAGCGGCAATCCTTGGCCAGCTCGCGTTCGCCCTGCAAAATATGGATATCGATTCCGGTCTGTTTCTCAACGCCGGTGGTGAACAATTCCTGCGCGCTGGCCGGAACGGTGGAATTTCGCGGAATAATTTTGGCCACCACGCCGCCCATCGTTTCAATACCCAGCGACAGCGGCGTCACGTCCAGCAGCAACATATCGTTCACGCCGCCTTCGAGAATATCTGCTTGCACCGCGGCGCCCAGCGCAACGACTTCGTCCGGATTGAGTTCGTCATGCGGGCGGCGCCCGAAAAATTGTTCGACGGTTTGGCGCGCGAGCGGAATGCGCGTCGATCCGCCGACCAGCACTACTTCCTCAATTTCCGCTGGAGAAAGTTTGGCGTCCGCGAGAGCCTGGCGCACCGGCGCCATGGTGCGCTCGACGATGGGGCGAATCAGTCGCTCGTATTCAGCGCGCGAAATTTCGCGGAAATAAACGCCGCCATCGGGCAGAGCAAATTTGACGGTTGTTTTTTCGGCACTGGAAAGTTCGTGCTTGGCGGCGATTAGCGCGTTGCGTAATTCCTGCACCAGTCCCGGGTGCGTGGCGAGGTCCACGCCGAGGCCGCGAATCTCCTCACGCGCCATGCTCTGCAGCGCGTTGTCAATATCGTCGCCGCCCAGATGTGTATCGCCGTTTGTGGAGAGCACTTGATAGATGTCGCCATCGCTCGTAGAAATTAATTTCAAAATGGAAATGTCGAATGTACCGCCGCCGAAATCGTAAACGGCCACGCGGCCGCGTTTCTTTTCGTGCAGGCCGTAGGCCAGTGCCGCCGCGGTCGGTTCATTCACAAGGCGCAGGACTTCGAGTCCCGCAAGGCGCCCCGCGTCGCGCGTAGCCTGCCGCTGCGCGTCGTTGAAATAAGCGGGCACGGTGAT
>Ga0182024_10025799_pt1 | contig 10350 bp, 10 predicted proteins | sample P32metaG_FD_120480 | JGI IMG/M metagenome (GOLD analysis project Ga0182024, IMG submission 120480) | Permafrost microbial communities from Stordalen Mire, Sweden - P3-2 metaG (Illumina Assembly) | ecosystem: Environmental > Terrestrial > Soil > Wetlands > Permafrost | place: Sweden: Stordalen...
CCCGATTATTTAATCGCGAACGTCTTCACGTGAATCACATTGCGTTCGAGTTGCTCTACCGCTTGCGGCCAAAAGATGCGCTCGCCGTTAGCCATCCGGGTTGGCCTGTCGGTACTCCTCCCAAAGCAACTGCTGGGTCAGGTGTCGATGCACCTGCCGCTGCCGGTGAAGCTCGGCAAAATCCGGCATCGCCAACACGGCCGGGCGAGCCCGTGGTCGATCGCCGAACAAAACAGCCTCCAGTCGGCTTTCGTCCCAATCCTCCCCAAGAGGCCACGTGACTCCGGCAGCTTCAGATCGCTGCAGATACTCGTGTACGGTTCCGAGACCAATCGAGCAACTGCGGGCGATCTGCCGCAGCCCCAGACCCACGTCAAACTTCAATCGAAGAACTTCTTTGATCTTGCGCACGGACAATCTCCTAGCTGGCAAGCTGATCCTCCCTTTTCGGGCGAGGCTGCCTGCCATTGTGGTGTCCAGCGCCGTCGGCCCTGTGGAAATTAATCCGGTGAAGCCGAACGCGGTTCCGGGATCGGCCTAAAACCGTTCGGCTTCATCCCGGAATCGGTGTTCACCTTCATCCCGGATCACTGTTCGGAATCATCCCGGATTGGCGTTCGGCATCATCCCGGAATCGCGTTCACCTTGCCCCGGAATCCCCAGAAGAGGAAATCATGGGTGCGGTCAAGCAGATGGAGTCGGGCCGCGCGGTGAAAGAGATCGCGTGCAAGCTCGGGGTGACCGACCAGACGCTTTACAACTGGAAGGCCAAGGAGAATCTGCATTCGGCAAGCGCCCTGGTCGGGGTGGCGCGCGCGAACAGGGCTCCCAAGCTTCTCGCTGACGGCGGACGCCGGCACGATGACGGTCATCTTTAGCCACATGTTTGACAAGGGAGGCTTTTGGGACACGGCCGCAGGACTCACGCAGCCTGTGTTTGACGGCGGAACCCTGAAGCACCGCGAGCTGGCCGCCAAAGCGGCTTACACGCAGGCCGACGAGCAATACAAAAGCACTGTGCTGACCGCTTTTCAAAACGTCGCGGACATCTGGAACGACGCCTCTGCAACTTTGCGTTGAATTCTTGAATCATCGGTTTAGTGTCCCAACCGCATCCGGCGTGAAACGGAAATTGGGCGACAGGTGATGTTCTCCTTCCCTCTTGACGGACGCGCCGTCAAGCCAACTACATCCATGTGAGAGAGACGCTTCGTTTGACTGTATTTTCGACTACCTTAAGAACATGCTGTTCTGGGCGCATTCCGATCCGTGCGGCCTGCCCGAAGACCACCCAGAGGCAAAGTGGCAGTTACTTGCAGAACATCTTGAAAATGTCGAAAAGCTCGCCCGTGACCTGGCATCGCGCGCAGCCCCGGCCAACGCTCATTTTCATGACCTCGCCGGATGGGCGGGCCTGCTCCACGATCTAGGTAAGTATCAAGACGGCTTTCAGCAGATGATCCGCACTGGAAAGGGGCGCTGTCCGCACGCAATTCATGGCGCAGCGATCGCTCACGCGGGGCAGGATGGGGCCATGGGACTGAAAGCAGTTCACATTGCCCTCGCGATTGCAGGCCATCATGCGGGTATTCCTGACAAGATTGGCGACGGGTCTTCGCTTCAGGAGAGGGTGAAGGCTGCGTTGCCCACCGCCGCGCAGCTTATTGACCGAGCGACGCAGGATTCAGATGCCTTGCGGCGACTACTGGAAGCCCCCGCGCCCAAACTCGAAAACCCTCAGGGACGTTTCGATCTGCTCACGCGTATGGTCTTCAGTTGCCTTGTAGATGCAGACCGTTTGGATTCGGCTGGACGCGCGCCCGAACAGGCGCCGCTCTGTGCCGAAGATCGTCTGGCAACTCTCCTGCGCTACATCCATGATCTAAAGCCCGACAGTTCGCGAGTCGTAGCGTCGGCGCGCCGCGAGATTCTGGATGACTGCCTTAAAGCTGCAGCTGACCCCCAGCGCTTACTCTCACTTTCCGCGCCCACAGGAGGAGGAAAGACGCTTTCGGCCATGGCGTTCGCCCTCAAGCGAGCATCCCTCGATCCGGACCGTTACCGCCGCATTATCGTTGTCATCCCGTATCTCTCGATCATCGAGCAGAACGCACAGGTTTATACAGACGTATTCGGCAAGAATGCGCTGCTGGAGCATCACTCGGGATCTTTCGAACGATTGACCGGCAAAGATAAAGACCACTTTGCACCTGCGGACGACGGTGAGCAAAGCTATGAGCAGCCCTTTCGTCGGCCCGCAACCGAGAATTGGGACGCTCCGATGATCGTCACAACCAGCGTGCGTTTCTTCGAGAGCCTGTTTTCGAACCGGCCGGCGGATCTTAGGCGTGTGCATAACATCGCGCGCTCCATCGTCATTCTCGATGAAGTTCAGGTGCTTCCGCGTCCCCTCCTTGCGCCTCTACTTGACATGATGAAGGAGCTCAGCGATCACTGGGGATGCACATTCGTACTCTCGACTGCCACCAAGCCGGCTTTCGAGAAGGCGGATATTCTCGACCGCAGGGACCCTCGTTGGCCGCCGGGAACCCTTCGGGAAATCGTCGCGGAGCCAGATGCGCTACACACGCGGCTTCGCCGTGTCACTATCGACTGGCGGATCGCAGAGCCGGTGGACTGGCCCGAAGTCGCCGACTGGATGCGAGAGCATCGGCGGGCACTCTGCGTTGTCAACGTACGCGATCATGCCATGCGGCTGTTTCAGATCCTTGCAGCCGACAAGCCAGGATCTCCGGAAGGATTATTCCATCTTTCATCACGAATGTGCCCCGCCCACCGGTTGGATACGATTGCGGCGATCCGGCGGCGTCTAACGGAAGGTATGCCCTGTCTGGTAGTTTCGACGCAGCTTATCGAAGCAGGCGTAGACATCGATTTTCCGGTAGCCTTTCGCGCGCTTGGTCCGCTTGATGCCATCATCCAGGTCGCCGGCCGCGCGGACCGCGCCGGAAAACTGACCGCCGCACTCGGCTCACCGGCGGGTCGGCTCACCGTGTTCCTTCCGAAGGATAACCGCTTGCCTCCGAACGAATACGAGAACGCCACGGGAATCACCTCTACCGCGGCAAGGCGGGACGAGATACAGCCGGACGATCTCATTGCTATGGCGGAGTTCTACGAGCGCTACTACAATGAGGGCGCCGACCTCGGCTCGAAGTTCCAAGAGAGGCGCCGGAAGGCGGAGTTCAAGACGCTTGCATCTGAGTTCGAAATGATCAGCTCCCGCACCCAGGACGTGCTGGTCCCTTATGGCGCGGGCAAATTTTTGATCGACGAACTTCGCCATATCGGAGTTCTGACGCCACGACTGCGGTCCAAGTTGCAGCGCTACACAGTGGGTCTGCATCCCTGGGAGTTCGAGGCTGCCCGTAAATCGATTCTCGCCGAAATTAGGCCGGACAGCAATCTGTGGGAAGCCTCCACCGCGGCTTACGATTCGGAAACGGGATTGAGAACCTCCCTTGACCCCGAACACTTGATCTGCTGAGGGCGCGGAGCGCCCTCTAGCATCTCGATCACTAACAATACATTTCAATCCACGCCTAGCGAGATCAATTCGCTGAACGAATCATGCTTGTGAAGTTTAAGAATTTGCTTGCATTCAGAATAGCATAGTCGTATTATTAGTAATCGAAAGCATATGACTGACCAACGAGTGAGATTGAAGGTCTCGGGAGACTTCGCCTGCTTCACCCGTCCCGAAGCCAAGGTCGAGCGGACGTCTTACATGATGCCCACGCCTTCAGCAGCCCGAAACATTCTCGATTGCGTCTGCTGGAAACCTGAAATGAGGTGGGTGGTCACCAGCATCAGCCTGCTCAAGCCAATTAAATATATCTCCGTCCGCCGCAACGAAGTCCAGAGCAAGCTGTCGCCGGTGGCCGTTAAGCGCTGGATGGCCGACCCATCCACCTACCAGCCCTTGGCGGCCGGTGCGGGCGCGAACACGGAGGGAACACCTCGCAATACGCTCATGCTGCGCGATGTAGCCTACGTGATTGAGGCGTACCCGCTAATCTTTGACACCGGGAACGACAACACGCCACAGAAATACTGCGCCATGTTCACGCGTCGCGCCGAAAAAGGGCAATGTTTTCAGCAGCCGGCTCTCGGCTGCCGCGAATTTGCCGCGCGGTTCGAACCGGCTTCCGATGAAGACGTACCACTGCCCGTTTCGCAGGATCTCGGCCTGATGCTTTATGACATCGTGTTCCGGGTCGATGGAAACCTTCCGGTTTTCTTCTCCGCACGGCTTGAGAACGGGATTATGAACACGCGGCCGGAAATGGTCCTTGGCGATCCGGCGCAACGCCAGGAGGTCCTCGCATGCTCGTTCAGGCGCTAGCGGAATATGCGGACCGGGTTCTCGGCGATCAATTGGCGGATGAGGCCTGGGAAGAGAAGCCGGTTCCCTATCTGATCGAGATCGGCGACACCGGGGACTTTCTGAATATCACTCCAAGGCTGGTGCCGGCGGTGAGAGGGAAGAAAACGGTCTCCGTCCCGTCTCCGCTGCGGGTTCCGCGCTCGCCTGTCCCGCGTAATGCCGGACTCCATCCTTTGCTTGCCGCCGATGACATCAAGTATGTTCTCGGACCAGGCGCGTGGACCACCAAGGGTCAGGAGGAGAACAACCGCGAACGTCATCACGCATTCGCCGACCTCATCCGCGCGGCGGCGGCTGCGACCAAAGACGAAGCACTGGAAGCATGTGCGCAATTCTACAACCGGCCCGATCAGGTGGAACTGGCACGGATCGCGCTGCAGGATGTGAAGCCCGGTGCTATCGTCGCCCTTTCTTTGGGCGGTCCCGTGGTGAACCGCGCGGCAGTTCGCAGCTACTGGCGAACTCACTACGATTCGGCTTCGGGAATGCGCATCGCTAAGGCGGGTTCCGGTCAATGCCTTATCTCTGGCCGCATCGGTCCGATCGCTCCGACTCACGAAAAGATCAAAGGTCTCGGTCTCGGCGGCCAAGCCGCGGGCGTGTCGTTGATGTCCTTCGATAAGGAAGCCTTCCAGTCCTACGGATGGGAGCAGAACGCGAATAGTCCTGTCGCCCCGAACCGTGCGTTGGCTTACGTGCTTGCGCTAAATTACCTGCTTCGCCGCGATAACGGACATCGACGCGATGTTGCGGGTGTGGCATTCGTCTTCTGGACCCGCGAAGCTTCGGAGTTCGATCCCATGGCCACGATCGATCAGGCTGACGAGGCACAGGTCGACGCCTTGCTTCGGCTCGATCCCAGAGTGAATCTCGATCCCAATCAGTTCTACATGGCGGGTTTCAGCGCGAACGGCGCCCGAATGCTGATCCGCTACTGGGTATCGAACTCCCTTGGCCACATCAAAGCCAATCTCAAGGAGTGGTTTGCCGGCCAGCAAATCATTGACGTGTACTCCGCTGCCATCGCGCCTCCTCCCAAACTGTGGCAGCTTCTGGCGGCGCTCGATCGTGAAGGGGAACCGCCTAAGGACCGCACATTGGCGCTGCTCCGGCGAGCAATTGAGGGCCCGGCCCAGCCGCTGGGCTATCACATTCTCGCAGCGGCACTGGCGCGCTTGCGTGTTTCTAAAGAGAACCGGCTGGAGCCTCACAGGATCGGACTCATCCGTCTGTGCTTAAACGATCAGTTACGAATGAAAGGAGAATCACTGATGCCCGAAGTTCTGGACTTGCAGGAACGGCACGAGGCGTATCTTTGCGGCCGGTTACTTGCCGTCTACGAGACGATTCAATACAACGCAGCCGGCGAGACAAAGGTCAACCAAACAGTCGCCGACCGGTACTATTCACTGGCCTCGACCCGCCCAGCCCTAGCATTTCCGAAGATGGACGATCTCGGCAAGAAGCACCTTCGTAAGCTCCGGCGTGACAAGCGCGGAGCGATGATACGGCTGGAGCAGGAACTCCAGGACATTCTCGGTCAAATCGAACGAGCGGCGGGCTACCGCTTTCCCGCCAGTCTCGACGTAGACGGACAAGGCCGGTTCGTTCTTGGCTACCATCACCAACGCGCCGAGCACGTGGCGGCCGCAAAAGCCCACAAGCATCAGCACGCACAATCACTCAACTCCGCGACAGTATCCCAGGAGGAAGAATAATCTCATGAGCGTTCTTGAAAATCGTTACGACTTCGTCTATTTCTTCGATTGCGCGGACGGCAACCCGAACGGCGATCCCGATTCCGACAACAGTCCTCGCATCGACCCCGAGACCTTCCAGGGATTGGTTTCAGACGTCTGCCTGAAGCGCAAGATCCGAGACTATGTCTACCAGCGCAAGCAAGAGAACGGTGCAGCCACCAAGGGCTATGACGTGTTCGTCCTTGCAGGAAACACGCTGGAGAGCCGCCAAAGACAACCCTTCGAGCACCTGAAGGGGGAGATTACGGCGGCTGGCAAGGACACTAAGACCCCCGACATTCAGAAGGCGCGGGATTGGATGTGCGAGAACTTCTTCGACGTCCGCACATTCGGCGCAGTGATGAGCACCACCAGTTTCAACTGTGGCCAAGTGCGTGGCCCAATGCAACTCACGTTTGCCCGCTCTGTGGATCGCATCTTCACTACCGAACACACCATCTCCCGCCAGGCCTTCACCGGCGAGAAGGACATCAAATCCGGGACCGGCACGTTTGGCCGCAAACACACCGTGGCATACGGTCTCTATCGAGCCCACGGATTTCTCAATCCGGTCTTCGCGAGGCAAACCGGCTTCTCGAATGAGGACCTTGATCTGGTGTGGAAGGCGCTGGGAAATATGTTCGATATCGACCGTTCGGCCGCGCGCGGCCTCATGGCAGCCCGCCGCCTCTTCGTGTTCAAGCACAACTCCGCTCTCGGCGAAGCTCCGGCCCACCGGCTCTTCGAATCCGTCAAAGCGAAACTAAAAGACGGTGTCGTGGTTCCCCGTTCGTTCGATGACTACGAAGTGTCTGGCCCCGACGCGGCGTCTCTTCCGCCGGGTATCGAATTCCTCGATCCGCTGGCGCTGGCCGCCCTCGCGTGACACCCGCGGGATACCCGGAATCGGAGCTTCTTCCGATATCTGGCTTGCAACATTTGGCTTTCTGCGAACGGCGATGGGCTCTGGTTCAGATTGAGTCGATCTGGGCCGACAATCGGTTTACCGCAGAAGGCAACGCCCTCCACAAGCGAGCACATTCAGGAGAGATTGAAACTCGCCCTGGAGCGCTCATCCGCCGAACACTCCTGATCCACTCGCTACGCCTCGGACTGACGGGTCAGGCCGATATCGTAGAATTCCAGCCCTCGGCCGCCGGCATCCCGCTGGCTGGTCATCGGGGGCTGTGGACGGCGTTTCCCATCGAATACAAACGGAGCCGCGACAAGGCAGGAAGCAAGGCCTACCACGTTCAGCTCTGCGCGCAGGCCCTCTGTCTCGAAGAGATGCTGGGGGGCTCCGTCCCCGAAGGCGCTATTTACGACGGCACCGCGCGTCGGCGGCAATCGGTCGAATTCACGCCCGCATTGCGCGGCCGAACCGAAGCGCTTACGGCCCGGATGCATCTTCTTTTCGACCGGTGCTCCACTCCTCCGCCCATTTTCACCAAAGCCTGCAAAAGCTGCTCGCTTGTCGAAGACTGCCATCCTCAGCCGCTTTCCCATTCAGGACGCGTAGCGGAGTACTTGAAGCGCGCGCTCGATCCACAGTAACCAGGGCGATTAACAACAATGAAACCTCTGTTGAATACGCTTTTCGTCACGAGCCAGGGCTCCTATTTATCGCGTGATGGAGAGACCGTCTCGGTGCGGCACGAAGATGAGGTCAAACTCAGAGTGCCGATGCATACGCTGGCCGGAATCGTCTGTTTCGGGCAGGTTTCATGCAGCTCGTTTCTCATGAGTCTTGCCGCTGAATCCGGCGTGGGGATATCCTTTCTGACGGAGCACGGCCGATTTCTCGCGCGCGTGAACGGTCCCGTTAGCGGCAACGTCCTGCTCCGCCGGGCACAGTACCGCGCCTCCGATAACGAGCTATCGAGCGCATCCATTGCGCGATCCGTGGTCCTGGCCAAGATCGCGAACTGCAGAACCGTGATCCTACGCGCCGCACGTGAGCGGGATGGTGACACTTCCGAAACAGTGGAACTGGGTCGCGCCGCCCTCCGGCTGGCCCGCATCTGCGAGGACGTGCAAGGCGAATCCGGGTTAGACTCGATCCGCGGCCATGAAGGCGATGCAGCTCGCGTCTATTTCTCGGTCTTCGATCACCTGATCACTGCGGAGAAGGAACATTTTTTTTTCCGCGGCCGAAGCCGCCGCCCGCCACTCGATCGGATTAACGCGCTCCTGTCGTTCGTGTATACCTTACTCACGCACGATATCGCCGGTGCGCTAGAAGCCGTGGGGCTCGATCCGGCCGTAGGTTACCTGCATAGGGACCGTCCCGGCCGCGCGAGTCTCGCATTGGATTTGGCCGAAGAACTCAGACCCGTGCTGGCGGACCGCGTGGTTCTCAGTTTGATCAACCGCCGCCAGGTGACTGCGGACGGTTTCCGCCAACAAGAGACAGGCGGGATCGTGATGGATGATGACACGAGAAAGCAGGTCTTGATCGCATGGCAGAAGCGCAAGCAGGAGGAAATCCTCCATCCCTTCCTTGAAGAGCGAGCGCCCTTCGGTCTCATCCCCCACCTGCAGGCAACGCTGCTTGCGCGATTCCTTCGGGGAGACCTCGAAGCATATCCGTGTTTTTTGTGGCGGTGAAATTCGGTGACCCTGATAGTCGTTGCATATGACGTGAACACAGAAGACGCGGCCGGCCGGCGTCGCCTCCGCCGGGTTGCGCGGGCGTGCGAGAATTATGGGCAGCGGGTGCAGAACTCGGTATTCGAATGTTGGGTAGACCCAGCGCAGTGGACGAAGCTCCGCATCACATTGTTAGGCGAGTTTGACGCCGCGACGGACAGCTTACGGTTCTACTTCCTCGGTGACCAATGGCGCGGTAGAGTGGAGCATCATGGAAGTAAGCTCGCTTACGATCCCGAAGGTCCACTGATCACCTAGTTTGATGCGAACCGGAGGCTTGCAACCTGTTGCGCGAACGCTAAGCTACCATTCCGGAGCGGTGCCTTTCGCGGAAGCAGTAAAATGAAGAGGATTAAAGACAATGAGAGAAAACAAGAGGTTTCCTACCAGCTCTTGTAGGGACACCGTTGTGGGTGCGCGATTCTCACATCGTAAGTGTTTAAGATAGAAATACTTAGAGATATGCCGTCGCGCCCCGCGTGGGCGCGTGGATTGAAACGCTCCATCGGTATCGTCGAGCGCACGCGTTCGTGCGTCGCGCCCCGCGTGGGCGCGTGGATTGAAACTTTGATATTGAAGCCGGGCGGATACCCCGCGGCGTCGCGCCCCGCGTGGGCGCGTGGATTGAAACACGCACGTGAAACCGCTCAGCGTGTAGCCGGCAGGTCGCGCCCCGCGTGGGCGCGTGGATTGAAACTTTCACCATGCGAGCCCAGAAAAAAGGTTCGCCAGGTCGCGCCCCGCGTGGGCGCGTGGATTGAAACGACCATGATGCGCGTGCGCCAGAACAGCAATTCGTGTCGCGCCCCGCGTGGGCGCGTGGATTGAAACACCGATGCCACCGGAGCGGTAACCGACTTTACGCGTCGCGCCCCGCGTGGGCGCGTGGATTGAAACCACCGAATGCCGCGGTATCGGCCTCGGCTTCGCGTCGCGCCCCGCGTGGGCGCGTGGATTGAAACCGTTATTCGGGTCGGGTTGGCCGGCCTGCCCCCGTCGCGCCCCGCGTGGGCGCGTGGATTGAAACGCCTTGAACGTGGCCTTGATGGCAGCATTAAACGTCGCGCCCCGCGTGGGCGCGTGGATTGAAACCCTGTCCGAACGGCGTTCCGTCATATTTGCCATGTCGCGCCCCGCGTGGGCGCGTGGATTGAAACACGCCTCGGCCCCCGTAGCGCGAATAGTGGGTCACGTCGCGCCCCGCGTGGGCGCGTGGATTGAAACATTCAGGCGCAAGAACAGACCGCGCAGACCAACGTCGCGCCCCGCGTGGGCGCGTGGATTGAAACACGTTGCGCCGTTCAATCACTAGCGCTTCATCGTCGCGCCCCGCGTGGGCGCGTGGATTGAAACTTCGAAATAGACATTCGAGAAGCTCATCCCAAGTCGCGCCCCGCGTGGGCGCGTGGATTGAAACACAAGTCCACCCGCGAGACTCGATCCGGGAGCGAGTCGCGCCCCGCGTGGGCGCGTGGATTGAAACGATTGCTCGGCTGCATCTCCCACCGCGTGCTGGGTCGCGCCCCGCGTGGGCGCGTGGATTGAAACACGCAC
>Ga0182024_10025800_pt1 | contig 10350 bp, 9 predicted proteins | sample P32metaG_FD_120480 | JGI IMG/M metagenome (GOLD analysis project Ga0182024, IMG submission 120480) | Permafrost microbial communities from Stordalen Mire, Sweden - P3-2 metaG (Illumina Assembly) | ecosystem: Environmental > Terrestrial > Soil > Wetlands > Permafrost | place: Sweden: Stordalen...
CTCTGGGTTGATCTGGATGATACGGGCGAGCCACTCACGCGCGCTCTTCGGCTTTTGCTTGAAGCGCTTGAACTTGCGGCGCGCCCATTTCCTCAGATGGAAGTCGATTCGGCGCAGACTGTCATGCATCGCCGATTGGTAGAAGTGACTGTAGTAGTTGATCCAACCACGGATGTAGGGATTTACCATCCGGGCCAGATCATTCAGGGCCGTGTCGGTCCGGTTCTGGAGACCCCATCGCCGGACTTCCCGACGCATTGCCTTGAGTGCTCCGTGGGACGCCGCGGACAAGAACGAGACACCCTAGGTTCGGTTGGGCCACGCCGTAAACCTCGGCAGTTCAAAAAGAACGGTATTTGAGAAATTCGGTCACTGCTTCCCATGCGTCAGGATTAGTCTGTGCCTCGTCTATAAACTTTTTCCCTGCGCTCTCGATAACATCTTGCGGGATTGCCAGCTTTGCCGCCGAAGCTTGCGTAAAGAACTAGCTTTGCATCCTGGATATTGCGGGGATCAGTTGGATTGGTGGACGTTTGTTGAAGCTGTAATCCAGCGAGAATTCCCCTATTAGTTTTTTTAGCGCCTAAGGATCCTGAAAAATCTCACTGAGACGAACCCGCTGCAATCTGCCGACGATAAGCCTTAATCTCACGCCTCACAGTCTCCAGTGCCCCGCGACCCCACAGATTCGCAGGCTCAATGTCGTCATTGGTGTTAGCGTCCCAGCCTTCATCAGAGGAATTGAACTCATTGAACTGATGAATGATTAGAAAGATTGGCTTGAGCTCCCCCGCATAGGTCATGAAAAATTCGAAGGTGGCGTAGCTGCCGTCACTTCCGAAACGAAGCGCGTCATCGGAACAATAAGGAGGGGCGTTGGAATTCGGGCATCCCCATCCACTCTGCCCGGCCGTCGCGATGGAGGCGGTGAAGTTCTCTGCTCTGGGACCGACCTGGTTGTAGGAAGGATAGTAAGGGCAAAACGTGCTGGTGCAGGAAGTATTGAGCCGATCGACCCAACTCCAGAACCCATATTCCGGATTGACCTCGATCGGGCCTTCGGGCGTGCCCTGCGTTGCCCACAGGGATGGCTGACTATCGAGATATCCCGCCATCAACTTGAAAGTATATTTCTCGCCGATTTCGGGATGGCGCTGCAAAAACTGCCCCAGCCGAAACCAGAGGGGCTGATCCGCGGGATTTGGGTCCTGCGCCGCCCCCAGAAAAATCAGCATGAGCGGCTTGCCTTCATAAATCACGTTGCGGCCAGGGTATTGCTGCATCCGCACGCCGAAATATTCGATTTCCTTTTCGAAGGCCGACTTCCCATCTTTATCTTTGATCAACACATTATTGTCGATGCCGCCCAGGAGCGGAATCAGCTTGAGCCCGGTTCCGAGCCCCGACCATGCGGCATAAAGATTTCCAGTATTGTCGCGGATATTCTGGTTATCAATGCGAAACGATGGAGTGCAGTTGCGGACGTATTTCTTGACGAACCACTTGCTGTTGAAGATGCAGCTAACGTTGTTCGTCAGGTCGATTGTGGCCGCATCAACGCCCATGTATTCCAGCCAGGCGACGTGCTGTTTGATAACGGCCGGATCGGCGCTGTCGTAACCGCCGCCGACTGCTTGCATGTCTGCGGACTGCAACAATGGCATGGCCGCGCTGTTCTGAAACGTCACAGCCTTGGGTCCAAACCATGCCTCATATTCCATTACGACCACGTGGCTGCTCTGGTCGACAACCAATGGCTCGCTCGCATTGGTGGAAGATGCCGCTGCCAATACCGGCAACAGCACAAATCGCAATAGGACAAGGAGGGGAATTTTTCTCATGACCGTAGGATCCGAACGAGGCCCATTGTGGCAGGGCCAACGTCCTCAATGATAACCCGCGGTCCAACGTAATGTTTCTGAGAAGCAGCGCTTTCCTCGGCGGGTCGGCCACCTTCCGCTGTTTTCGGAACGGGAAAAGCATGCCTTCAGAGGTCATGGGAAAACTCGGATTTCGCGTGATGGTTGGGTGGAGCAGCCGCTTCAGCCGCTGCGCTAAAGACTTTGCCTTCTGTACGCGCCTTAGCGCCCGAGGTTGATTAAAGTCTTAACTTCCGCGTCCAGACCAACTTACCAATTAAACATACATTTCTGTACGTATATTATTGCAAGCACAGAATGTTCCACGGGGGACATTTCTCCATTTTGTAGGCCAATGCTAACCTTAAAGCCACCCATGGTCCTCGACGCCCTGCATCGCATCGCTAATCACCGCCAGTCGCTCTCCCGCGAAGAGGCGCGAGCCGTCATGTCGGAAGTGCTCTCCGGCCAGTGCACGGACGCGCAGATCGCAGCCCTGCTGGTCGCCCTGCACATGAAGGGCGAAACCGTAGAAGAAATCGTGGGCTTCGCGGAAGCCATCCGCGCTGCTGCGGCGCCGTTGAATCTTCATCCCGGCTCGGCCTTGGATGTCAGCGGCACCGGACGCGATGCCCTGGTGGACACCTGCGGCACCGGCGGCGACGCCAGCGGTACCTTCAACATTTCAACTGCAACTGCTTTCGTGGTTGCCGGCGCAGGCGTGCGAGTGGCCAAGCACGGCAACCGCAGCGTGACTTCGAAGTGCGGCTCCGCCGACGTCATGGAAGCTCTCGGCGTCAACATTGGTCTTCCGTCCGCGCGTCTTGCCGAGTGCCTGCAAGAGGTCGGCATTACTTTTCTATTCGCGCCTGCCTTGCACTCGGCCACGAAGCATGTCCAAACCGCCCGCCGCGAGCTTCGGTTGCGCACGGTCTTTAATCTGCTCGGCCCGCTAACGAACCCTGCTGGCGCCTCGGCGCAAGTAGTCGGCGTCTATTCATTGGAGTTGGTGGAAAAACTGGCAGAAGCTCTCAGCATGCTGGGCCTGCATCGCGCGCTGGTGGTCCACGGATTGGACGGACTGGACGAAATCACCATCACTGGCCCAACTCGTGTTGCTGAAGTGCGCGAAGGGAATGTCCGCACCTACGAGGTCATGCCAGAAGAATTCGGAATGAATCGCTCCCCCATCGAAACCATCTGGGGTGGTAACGCTGCGGCCAATGCCGCCATCATCCGTGAAGTTCTTGCTGGAGGGAAGTCGCCTCGTCGTGACGTAGTTTTACTCAACGCGGCTGCAGCGCTGGTGGCCGCAGGAAAGGCCGATCGTTTCTCCGACTCTCTGCCGCTCGCCGTGACGTCGATTGACTCCGGCGCTGCCGCAAACAAGCTGGAAGCGTTGGTACGATTCACCGCCTCGCACGCATAGCTAACGCCTACTTCGCCTGCTTCTTCAATCGCTCAATCTGCTCCAGGTGATTGGCACCGTGTATTCCCATCTTCTCCACGTATTCGACTACGGTGACATCTCGCTTTAGTTCAGGGTGGTACGCGGATTTTTCCGAATCTCCCGGCTTCATTCCCCGCAACAACCGCAGGTTGGCGTGGCGGTTCAGCCCGTAGAGCGCGACCATTTCCGCGGGAGGCGTCTCCAGGTAGCCGAGGTTGCTGGCCCAGGCAGTCTGGTCCATGGGTGCGATCACTGGCTTCGTGTCTGCCAACATTTGGCGGAAGCGATACGCATACATGATCTCGAGGTCCGCGAGGTGCCCCAAAATTTCCAGAATGCACCACTTGTCCGGCGCAGGTTTGTAACGCAGCGTTCTGTCGGGCAGACCCGCCACCGCAGCGGCGATTTGCTTGGGACTTTTCTCCGCGGCTTCAAGATGCTTTTTGAACTCAGCTTCTGTCATGCTATCTCCTGATCAGTTTCGCCTCAGTGCACCGTGGCCGGAATTTCGATCTTGAATGTGTTATTGCGGATGTCGCTTTCCGGCACGCTGCCGTCATTGACTACGACTTCCTGCGGTGTGGACAGACAATTGATTCGTATCGCGACTTTGGCTTTGGCGTGTACTTCGAGCCGCTTGGTGATTTCTCCTCCTTCGATTTTCAGAGTGACCGGAACTTCAGCACCCGCATCGCCAAGATTTTCCACGGTGACGGTGACCACATAGCCGCCGCCGGTTGTGGCCCGCGCATACGCCGATTCCACGCGAAAATCCGACAGACCGCGATCATGGTAAACCCAATAGTCGAAGAACCATTGCAAGCCCCGCTTGGATTGGGCCTCGATCAGGTGTTGCATGTAAGCAGGTTCTTTATCCTGCTCTGGACGATATGCTGCGAGGGCCTTCTTGAACGCCTCTTCGCCGACTGTGTCACGCAGCATCCACCAGACGAACATCGCTTTGCTGCGGTAGAACTCTTCATTGCTGGTGTTGATCAACGCATCGTTATCGACAGCTTTGTCGTTGTCTTTGTCCTTGCGATTCGCCGCCGATGCTTTTTCAGTGTCCGCAATCGCTGCCCGATGTGATCCCATAAAATCCAGCGCAGCCTGACGTCCCGACTGTTGCTCCAGATCAAGCGCCTGCGCAAAATGCGCGAGGCCTTCATAGATCCATGGACGCGGCGATGGAACGGCGGCGTGAGTTAGTTGATGAACCGCAGTGAGCCGGTAAAGGCGCGAATCGCTGCTGCTGAGTGGCGTCAACAGCAGGGTGCCGCTTTCGAAGGGCGAGGCATCACGGTCCGCGAGTTCTATTACTTCTATTTTTTCTCGTGGAGCACCAAACCAATCGGTCACGAAAGGAACCGCCAATTCCGCTGCCAGGGCGTAGTTTTCCGCGGCGGATTGATGTTCGGGCAAATGAAAAATGCTGATCGCCTGGTGCTCGAGAACGGAGTATTCGCCTAGCGCGAAAGTTGGGACCATGGTCCCCAGTGGAGCAAATGAACAATCGACTGTCACGTGTTGCACTCTGCTCATCTCTTCAAACATGAGGCCAGCACCTTGGGTGTTGCATAGAACGATCGGCGGTGCGTCCGCACTCTCACCTGCGTAAGCCAAGTGGACTTTCACCTCTGCTTGCGCTTCCCTTGTCTTCCACCTTCCTATCGTCTCGAAGACGCTGTTGCCCTCCGACAAATTCGCGAAGTCGGTGGCCAGGGGATACCACGCCACATATCCAATCCCGCGCACTGCGGTAAACGATCTTCCGATTGCGTCCCAATCTGTGTGCTCCGCTACTTTTTTCGGCACGCCGATTCTGGTCAACCGCGTGGCATCGAGCGGAATGACGCCTTCGTAACCGATCTCCAGCTCGACTGTGCCTTTGCGTGGAACTTCCTGTGGCAACGTAACGATTGCTTCTGAAAGCTCGCCGGTGTGATCAACATCGGACGTGTAGGGCTGAGAAACATATTGCACGGGTTTGTCCGCAATGCGGATGGACCGCCAGTTGAGGGTTGAGGAAATCTGGAGGGAGAGGTTCTTCTGCGGAGACGCCGAATCATTGCGGAGGGTGACCTTGCCACGGACCGCCAGCCGCTGCTGCTCGGGCTCGATGCGCACTTCGAGATCATATTTCGTGAAAGTGAACGCCTCGCGCTCCATGGCGAGACAGTCCGCCACAGACGCACCGAGAACACAAAGCACAAAAAGAATCTTCATTTCGACTCCGGCGATGCCCTCTTGCGCCGCTGCCGCACGATCTCGTACAACATCACACCCGCCGCGACTGAGACATTCAACGACGGCACTTTGCCCAGCATCGGAATCGAAACTAGGAAATCGCACTTCCTGGCCACCAGATCGTGCACGCCCTTGCCTTCCCCTCCGAGGACGATGGCGCAATCCATGTTGTAGTCGAGCGAGTCATAGTTTTGCGTGCCGCGCTCATCGAGAGCGACCATCCAAATATTCTTTTCCTTCAGCTCCTCGACCGTGCGTGCGATGTTCGTGACTTTGGCAATAGGCAAATGTTCGCTCGCGCCCGCCGAAGCTTTGGTCACGGTCGCGGTCACTCCTGCTGCTCGCCGCTCGGGGATGACCACACCATCGGCGCCAGCGGCGTCCGCAGTGCGCAGAATCGCACCCAGGTTATGTGGGTCTTCAATTCCATCCAGTACCACGAGCAGGGAATATTGTCCCCGCTTGGCTGCGATGACGTCGTCAAGTTCGTTGTACTGCTTCGCCGAAGTAACCGCCACCACACCCTGGTGCGCATTGTTTCCGGCCAACTCATCGAGCTCAGCGCGGCTGAAGAAACGCACCGCGACGCCCTGCTTCCGGCACTCATCGACGACCTGCTTCAAGCGCAGATCGTTTCTTTCTTTGGCGACGCCAACCCAGGCGAAGGTGCGTCCTCGTGCCTTCAGGGCCTCAGCGACCGCGTTAATTCCATAGATGTAATTCATGAGAGGTCAGTTTACTGCCTGTAGGCTTTTCGGGCGAGGGCGGGCGGCCGGGCAGGGTCGCCCCGATGCTAGACTGAAGTTGATCTCACAGATGTTCCCTGAGGGAGTGAGAGCCCTTCAGGGGCTAAAGCCTGGCATTCATATCGGATCGGTAGCGGCACGGCTGGAAGCCGTGCCCTACCCAAACCCGTTTGGCTGAATCGTTCCAGAAAGTTCAGATAAGGAAGTCCAGACAAAGTATGAATGATGTCTATATTCTCTCTGCGGTGCGCACGCCGATCGGCAAGTTCGGAGGCTCATTGGCTTCCATGACTACCGCCGACATGGGAGTGGTCGCCGCCAAAACAGCCATTGAACGCGCCGGAGTTCGCCCCGATGAGATTGAAGAATCCATTTTCGGCAGCGCCCGCCAGGCTGGAGGCGGCCCGAATCCCGCGCGCCAGATTTCTATTCGCAGCGGCGTTCCGCAGGAAGTTCCCGCCCACACTGTGAACAAAGCCTGTGCATCGGGATTAAAATCCATCGCGCTCGGATATCAGGAGATTGCAACCGGCAATCTCGAGTGCGTACTCGCTGGAGGCACCGAATCCATGTCGCGACTTCCCTATTATCTCGAAGGCGCTCGCTGGGGATATCGGGTGGGGAATCAGGAACTGGTGGACGGGATGTATCGCGACGGATTTTTCTGTCCGCTGGCGAAAATGCTGATGGGCGAAACCGCCGAGGTGCTCGCCGAGCAATACAAGATCACGCGCGAAGAACAGGACGAATTTGCCCTGACATCGCAGACCCGCGCTGCGGCCGCCGTTCAAGCCGGACGCTTCGATAACGAACTAGTCTCCGTGACTCTTGAAAGCAAGAAAGGCTCGCAGATTTTCAGCAAGGACGAGCATCTCTTCCTCGGAGCCACGATGGAAAAGATGGCCAAACTGGCGTCCGTTTTCTCGAAGACTGGCACCATCACCGCGGGAAATTCTTCCGGCATCACCGACGGGGCTGCTGCCGTGGTCCTCGCGAGCGAAGACTTCGTGAAGAAGAACAATCTGAAGCCACTCGCCAGAATTGCGGCTGTGACCTCGGTTGGCGTGGACCCACGCATCATGGGCATCGGGCCGGTTCCTGCCCTGCGCAAGCTGGAGCAGAAATATAAACTTCGCTTGGCCGATTTCGAACTGATCGAATTGAATGAAGCCTTCGCAGCCCAGGTGCTCGCCTGTGATCGTGAGTTGCACTTTGACCGGGAAAAGCTCAACGTCAACGGTGGCGCCATTGCGCTCGGACATCCCATCGGCTGCACTGGCACACGCATTGTAACGACTTTGCTGCATGAAATGCTCAACCGCAAAGTGAAGCGTGGCGTGGCGACTCTCTGCGTGAGTGGCGGTATGGGTATGGCACTGGCGATCGAGAATGTCACTTTATGATTTCAGTGAGTGGAGCTGACCCAAATCCCCGCGACCTGACTTAATTCATCGCTTGGCTTTTCGACGAGATTTTCTCTCCGGAAGACCGCACAAAATCCAAAAACATTTTTGGGATTTGGTCATCACAGGTGCACAATCATCGCGCACGCTCGCGCAATCCAGTCGCTGGCATTCGAAAGGAAAAGTCAGGTGTCAACCCGGCTCGCAACGTTTGTTCTGACCGCCCTCTTCATCACCGGGGGAATATGCGGTTGTGCGCGCCACGCCGAAGACTCAAAGGAGATGAACCGGCGACTGATAATCGCGGCCCACAAAGGCGATACGGCATCCGTCCAAACACTTTTGGACATAGGGAGCAAACATCGAAACCAAAGATCAGAGCGGATTAACCGCGCTGGCGCTTGCTGCCGACTTTGGCTGCACAGACACGGCAAATCTGTTGTTGCAGAGAGGTGCCGACCTGTCGCCGGAGGACTGACCGGTGACGCTCTGGTGGATGCGACGCGCATCGCCAGTGCGAACAAAGTGAAATTCCTTCTCGAGAGAGAGCAGCCCCTCAAAGCTATCAATGAGGCACTGTTTGCGGTAGGCGAATCGGAGATCGCAGTCATACAGGTTGCGACACCTGCGCGCGAAATTCAGAGCCAAATAAAGCAAGAACCCGAGGGCGCATTCGGATTTCCTGCTATGGACTCCGCCGATACCGCGAGGCTGCTTCTCGAACACGGAGCCAGTACCGACGAAAGATATGGAGCTGACGTCACCCCATTGATTCACGCGGCGGAACACGGCTCAACCAATGTCGTGAAGTTGCTGTTGGAAAAAGGAGCGAACGTTGAGGCCAGAGATAACTACGGCAAAACAGCTCTAATTGCGGCGGCCTGTGACTGTGCGATTATCGACATGCCCGACACCCTCGACTCGATGAAACTGTTATTGCAAAGGGGGCCAACATCAATGCAAAGAATAAAGAAGGGCGCACGGCCTTAATGACAGCCGCGTCGTTTGGGCAAGCCGCCAGTGTGCAATTGCTTCTGGACAAAGGAGCAAACATCGCGGCCATGGACAAGCAAGGAAAAACAGCTCTAAGCTTGGCTGCCAAGAATGGACACTCCGAGGTCGCGGCCCTTTTGAAGCGATCCAGGGCGAAGGTCGATTGATTTTCGTTTCACGCCGTCATCAAGATTTCGCCACTCAGCCTCTGTACAGCCCCATTCGCCTCGCACACTTGCGCTTCCTTCCTCAAAAGTCGCTATACTTCCCTTAGCAGCTGGTGGCTATAGAGGAACGCAGCAATGTCCCTATCGACCGTGATCGTGGATGACGAGCAGTTGGCGCGTGACGAGCTCGCCTTCCTCTTGAAAAACATAGGGGAAGTGGACGTCGTAGCTCAGGGCAAAAACGGCTTGGAAGCCGTGAATCTCATCCGCGAACACAATCCCGACCTCGTTTTTCTCGACGTGCAGATGCCCGGTCTCGACGGCTTTGGAGTGATCAAGAAACTGCTTGACCGCAAAGTCCCGCTGCCAAAAATTGTCTTCGCCACCGCGTTCGACCAATATGCGGTCAAGGCTTTCGAAGTGAACGCCGTCGACTATCTCCTGAAACCCTTCGACCGCAAACGCGTGGCCCAGTCGGTGCAGAAGGCAAGAGCGAAACTGGAGACCCACAGCGCGTCTTCCGACAAATTGGAGACGCTGGTCCGAATGCTGGAATCGCAGAAACCGCAGACTTCCAAGATCCTACTCAAGGCCGCTGGACGCCTTTTCCTGGTCAACCAGAAAGACATCTGCTTTGCTTCCATCGAGGATGGCATCATCAGCGTGGTCACCACCGGAGTGAGCGGCATGGAGGGCCAATCCAACTGCCGCACTCTGGAAGAACTTCTGGACAGCCTCGATCCCAACTTTTTCTGGCGCGCCCATCGCTCCTATTTGGTCAATATCAATCGCATCAAGGAAGTCGTGCCCTGGTTCAAGAGTTCCTACCAGTTGCGAATGGACGACAAGAAGCAGACCGAAATCCCGGTAAGCCGCGCCCAAACCAAACGTCTGCGCGAACTCTTTGGACTATGAACTCACGACAATTGCAACCAGCGGGTTGGTTGATACATCTTAAAAGGTTTAACGTATAAGTGTTTCTGGGGCATCTGGTTTGATCGGAATTCTGGACAAAGCGCATAAAAGCTGGCTGATCAGGATGTTGGGCTTGATCTGCGTGCTTTTGGTGGGGTTCAGCGGTTTTGCCCAGGCAGCTCACGTCCACCCCGAAAACTCCAAGCTTCCCAGCCACGAGTGCTCGATTTGCTCGGTGGCGCATTCCGGAGCCATCGCCTCCGCTCCCTATAGGCCTTCCCCAATCTTTGTCCGCTCGGTGCTGTTTGTTGCACCGGACGCTATCCATCAATCTTCAGGTTTCGTTTTTTCTCTCCGCATTCGTCCGCCTCCTCAAGCTTAGGGTTGAAAACATCTTCGTCGGGATCTTGAGTGGTCCCATTCCTCAACCCTATTCATTTTCTTGGAGGAATTCATGTTGGCTTCTTATAAGAAGTCGCTTCATGCGGCTTTTGCAGCGCTTTTCTATTTGGCTTTATCCCTCAGTGCGAACGCGCAATCGGGCGGAAGTTCGGGGTCGGTTAACGGAAC
>Ga0182024_10025801_pt1 | contig 10350 bp, 7 predicted proteins | sample P32metaG_FD_120480 | JGI IMG/M metagenome (GOLD analysis project Ga0182024, IMG submission 120480) | Permafrost microbial communities from Stordalen Mire, Sweden - P3-2 metaG (Illumina Assembly) | ecosystem: Environmental > Terrestrial > Soil > Wetlands > Permafrost | place: Sweden: Stordalen...
AAGCCTTTGCTTCTTGCTCAAAGCGCAGCTTGCTCATTTCATCAGTGACGATGGCAGGGTTCAAGACTTTGAGTGCGACTAGCTTTTGCAGCTTGGTGTGCCGCGCTTTTAGCACGGTGCCCATGCCGCCCCGGCCCAGCACTTCGATTGCTTCGTAGCGATCGCCGATTAGCTTGAAATCCGGACGATCTTGAATATTGCCAGAGTCGTTGATTCGATAGCTGTCACCGCCAGCGGCGGCTTCGCTCAGATCATTCAATGGTACTTCGTCTACCAATGCACGGTTGTCCCGATTCAGAATGTCATACTTGGGTCTCCCGCATACGACTATTTGCCCGACAAGTGCCACCCTTAAACTATCAGACCTTTGGCCGTCAGCGATTGTCCGTTAATTTCCATCAGAGACCGCGCTAGCCAATCTAAGCTGGATAATTACAGCCGGTGGTCAACCAGCGTGCCTGTCCCGAACACAGGCGATGCCGTGCATCGTGTGATGAACAACGTGGCAAACTCGGCCAGCGTGATGAGTTGAGATCATTTATCCAAGAAAAAGCCCCATCCGTCCCTGACATGGTGTTGCACGCTTTTTCTATCACTGGCGGCTAAATCTCTACGCCCCATCCTATCGTATACGTTGGCACGTTCGAGAAGCAACTTCTCGAGATCGTCACTCGTGCGATCAAGTCTGATCGCCTCGCTGTAGTCCTCAACAGATTTTTGAAGTTGTCCTTGACGGAAATAAATTCGAGCCCTTTGCTGCCTCAGGATGAAATCATTGGGGCGCAGAGCAATAGCCTTTGAAAGGTCTAAATGCGCCTTATCATCTTGCTTGAGCTCAATGTAAAGTTTGGCTCGCAAGTGGAAGAGCCCAGCATCTTTTGGATTAAGATCGACAGCCCTAGTTGCGTCTCGAAGGGCCTCTTCTTCTTTTCCTTGCTCATAAAACAATCTTGCTCTTTGCTCAAACGCATCAGCAAATGAGCTGTTGAGGCTGATTGCTTTATCCAGATCATCTTTTGCTTGCCTGAGATCGTCCAACTGGAGAAATGCCCTTCCGCGTTCGTAATATGCATCCGCAAACTTCGGATCGATGATTATGGCTCGATCCAACAACGGCAATGCATCTCGAGGGTGATGCCTTTCAATAAATAAACAGGCTCGATTGAAATAGACCTTACTTTCTGTTGCCGCACTGACTGAATAATCGAGCAAACTCAGCGCGATCAATACCACTGTTAGCTGTCTTAGATAACGCACGATCAGGTCCACAGGTGGGCAACGACTAAGATCATTATATTGAATCAGCAGTTGTCACTGACCTTCTTTGTACCTTCATTCAGCTGCCCGGCCGGCAACTGGGGCGGATTGCTGCCATTCCGGATCACTAGATGATGTTGTGGCCAGTGCTACCGATCAACCGGTTGGTTATGCTTGTCTGTCTTCATCGGCCAGGAATGAATGCGGCAATGGTATGTGGACTTTTTGCCAGTCGCTGTTTGATGGATTCAGAAGAAAGCCAGCAGTAGATGCAAACAATGATGGTTACATTGGCTGGTCACCCTATTCAGTTCCCTAAACACTTCTCGAGCCGGATTCGTAAGAGAAGGCAATCGGACGTTGAACCTCAGCAGAAACTATGTAATATGTAAGGGCTTGAGAAATCTTGAGAAAGCTTGAGAAACGTATGGCTTGCCGCAATAAAACAGTGCGATTTGCTAGCTTGGTCCAGGCTGCATGCCAACTGCTGTTGGTAGCCAACTTTCAATCTGCCTGCCGGGCTCAAGATACAACACAATCTCGCATGCATGCCGCTCCTCAGATCGAGCCCGGCAAGTCAGTCGTGGACAAAAGCCGGCAACCAAACGGCGTCATCTCGGCAGTGAATAAAGGAGCAATAGAAATCAGCTCACCTGCCACGCATGTAGTCGATCGCACGACCAGGCTGATTAAAGTGTGCGCCCAAGCCAATATAGTTCTGGGCCCACTACAGGGCGTCCGGGTCGAAGTTGAGAACGATACCGACCGTCCGGTTCTGTTCGACGGCGATATGGCCACGGCAAATGCTGGGTCTGTACAACTGCACGCTGCTGGTACCGCTGATGTAGAAGATGCTGTCTGCCCAACTAAGACTAAAGCACAACGGTTCGTCCACGATGTCAAAGCCAGTACGGTCGCCGCTCTAACTGTGGGCACCTTGCCGGCCGTTCATGACGCCGCCATTCAGTCAGGTCCTTTGCCGGAGCGCTACGGAGCTGACGACGCCAGAAGAGTCGAGGAACTATCGCGTTTTGGCAAGCGTGTGCTCTGGCCTGGTGACACCACGTCCGGTGTGCTTTATTTCAAAGTTGATCAGCCTATCGGTCAATGCGAGATCGAGATGCCAGTGAGTTCTAGCTTTGGTTCTGGTGAGTGAAGCGCGTTCTCAAAGTCATGGTTTTCTCTTGCTCTGGAGCAAATCTGGTGTCAATTTGAATCCGGTGGTCAGTCCATCGATTGAGATCACTCCCATGTCATGCAAAAGTTGCGACTGGGCGATGTTTGACGCCACAATCGCCTGGGCCTGAGCCGTGAGCGCGTCGATGTAATTACGTTGGGCCGTAATCAATTCGAGATTGGTGCCCACCGCGGTGCGCAATCGCAGTTGAGCGAGGCGCAGCCCTTCCCGAGCCGAAGCCGCGCCGTAAGCGGCACTGTCGATCTGAGCTCTGGTCGAAAGAGCAGTCAGATAATCGCTGCGCACTTGCTCCGTCACTAGTAAAAGCTGCTGATTCGCCTGAAAGTTTGCTTGTCTCGCCAACACGCGTGCTGAAACGATGTTGAGCGCCGTCGGTAGACCCATATAAGGCAGGTTCCAGTTCAGTGTGTAACCACCTTGATAGGTGTTGAAGGTGCCACCAAAAATACCGGCACCGGCTGTGCCATTGTCCACATTAGGGCCAATTGGCGTCACATTCGTGTTTGCATACGTATATGTGCCAAAGAGCCCGGCTGTTGGATACAGAGGCGAGGCTGCAACTTGAATATTGCGCTGGGCTGCCGTGTGAAACAGCTCATACTGTCTCAGCTCCGGTCTGTTCAGCAGGGCAACGCGAATCAGATCCGCAACCGGAATGCGCTCGTCAAAGATCGACTGCTCCGTGATTGACTCGTCTTGCGGGAGCAAATTTACGGGCACTGGCAAATTCAATGAATATGCTAAAGCAAGAGACGCTTGCCTGGCATTGATCTCTTGTTGTTGCATCGCCTGTCGATCCGAAGCCAGCTGCGTGCGTGACTGCATAATGGCAAATTGTGTGCCTGTCCCCGCCGTGTATAGATCGTTGTTCAGCTCCAGCTGTTTCTTCGAAACCTCAAGCGATTCAGATCGAATTTGCATTAGCATGTACTGCAACAAAGCATTCTCGTAGTTTTGATATACATCGAGCAGAGCGTCGTTGACGCTGGCGTTGTACGACTGTCGCCAGCCTTGATCACGGTAATATTGCGCCATCATAGTAAATAGTTGAGAGCCGCCCTGGAAAACCGGCAAGAACAAGGTCGGCTGAAATACCGTGGCCCTCGACTTGGCGCTCGACAGAACGCGCGACCAGGTCATGCCATAACTCGAGCCGAAGCTGGGAGTGGGCAAAGCATTGAAGATATCGCCAATCAATTGGTATCTTTGATAATTCCAACTTTCTCTTGTTATTTTGATCGGCAGATTGTTTTGCAGGGCGTAATAAAGCGCCTCACGCAAGGAAATCGCCTGATTGTAGCTGGCATCCAGCCTGATCGGATGAAGCGATCCAATCTCAACATGGCTGGTCAATCGAAACGGGTGTATCGGTAGTGTTTTGTTGTCATCGTGGTTGCTCTTCGGCTCCGGCGGAATCGGCAGAGGTTTGAAGCGCGATGGCCTGCCGGATCCTCTGGACGTCGACGTAGTCTTGGCCGGGTTTGCTTTCACATCTGGCCCGTTTGTGGCGGCAGAGATCTCAGCATTGTCTGCCCAAGACGCTGGTGCGCTCAAAGCACCGACTAAAATCGCTATGATGATCTGTAAACGCAGTTCCATCTGAATCTAGGGATTACTCCGTTTTCTGTGCCTGATGTTGTCGGCTGGCAGCTTATATCCGTGTGTCAAGCTGTCCACCGAGATCACACCCATATCGTGCAGCAGCCGCGCTTGCGAAACATTCGAAGCAAGAATTGCGTGCGCCTGAGCCAGCACCGCATTGAGATAGTTGCGCCGAGCAGTAATCAGCTCCAGATTTGTGCCCTGCCCACCTTGCAAGCGCAAATTGGCCTGGTTCAGGGCTTCTCTCGCGGATGCCACTCCATAGGCGACGCTGCCTATCTGGTCCCGGGCTGTAAGAGCGCTGAGATAGGCGCCGCGCACCTGCGCATTCACCTGCAGCAGCTGCTGGTTCACCTGCAACAGGGACTGGCGCGCCAGCGCTCGAGCCTGAAAAACGTTGAACACGTCGGGAAGCAGCGTGTCGACAAACCAGTTGAGCGAAAACCCTGCTTGATAGGCGTTGACCGTACCTGGAAATACTCCAAATGATGAGATGGTGGCACCATTGAGGTTGGTTGCTCCAGTGGCACCGGTGAAGCCACCATTACCTCCGGCGATCGAAGGGGCAACTGCACCAGAAATGACTAAGCTGCCTGATTGCACCAGGTTGAGGGGCAAGCCGCCGCTGCCAGCCACGACAGGAGTATTGATCGTGTTAATGTCGGTCGATTCGGCTGTCCTCGATGCCGATGTACTGGATGTATTCCTCAGCGCGGTGGCAATGTCTCTGTCGCCAAAATCGAGAGATTGATTGGGGCTGAAACTGGCCGTTTGACCTAAGGCGTTGTTGGTTGCTGCTCCGACCGGCGTTTGAGTGGATGCGATTTCAGCAACGGCGAGCCCGCTAATTCCCGGGCTGTTCGTCGGGTTGACGTCGGTGCGCGCCCATGTGTACGCCGTAAAGAAAGAGAGGCTTGGATACCAGCCAGCTATCGCATTGTTGTATATCCAGACGTTGCGCTGAGCGGCCAGGCGGAACATCTCATATTGGCGTATCTCCGGGCGACTTGTCAGAGCAACGTTGATCAAGGCGTTGACTGGCAGACCCTCGTCGAGCAGCGACAGCTCGCCCAGAGAGTTCTCGCATGCAATGAGGTTGATGCTTGTCGGAAAATTCAAGGAAAATGCCAACGCCAAAGAGGCTTTGCGCGCTTCAACCTGCTGCTGGAGCAAAGCTTGTTGAGCCGCTGCCAATTGAGTCCTCGCCTGCATGATTGCAAACTGTGTGCCGTTGCCGGACGTATATTGGGAGGTATTTAGATCCAGCTGCGCTTGCGACTCCTCCAGAAATTTGGCTCTGATCTGCAAGAGCGCCTGCTGCAAAACGAGGTTCTCGTACCGCACATAAACTTGCAAAAGTGTGTCGTTTATATTGCCGGCGTAGGCTTGACGGAAGCCCTTGGCCCGGTAGTACTGAGTGAGCATGTTGAAAAACTGGCCGCCACCCTGAAACAGAGGGTAATTGATCAGGGCTTGAAAAACCCTCGCATTGGCTGTCGTAGCGGGTGAAGCGACTTGCGACCAGGTCTGGCTGTAGCCTATTGCTAGACCTGGCAGAGGTAGCGCCTGGGTGATTGCCGCCAGCAACTGATACCGTTGATAATCCCAACTGCTGCGGGCAATTTTGATCGGCAGGTTGTGCAAAAGGGCATAATCAAGGGCTTCTCTAAGGCTGATTACCTGGTTGTAGGAAGCTTCCAGCCGCATCGGAGAAAGGATGGAACCCTGGTTCAAGTTGATCACCCTGAACACCGACATGTCGATGCTCCTGTTGGCTACGTCATTGATCGCTGGCTCAGGCGGCAGTGGCAGCGGCTTGAATTTTGATTGAGGGAAGCGCTTTTGAGGCGTTGCTTCTGATAGGCGTATGGGATCTAGAGTTGCTGCATCGAGTGCTGGCAGAGATGTTTGCTCGGGTATTCGAGAAAAGGCAGCTTGTTCGGATTGGCCAGCGGATTCTGTTTTTTGGGCAGATGCGGCTGGATTTGCCGCTGTTTGCTCAGTCTCATCCGCGCTTGGGGAATTTTCCGGCAGCGCCCAACAAGCGTTAGAGAATTGAATCAGTGCCAGCGTGATCAAGAACGCCTTGGAGTGAACATGCCATTCGGGCAAAACACCCTTGTGGACCAAGACAGTTGTGTTTGGCAAGCCGCTGTGTCGATGCAGGAAAGACCCCTCGAACGTCACAAAGACGTCGTTTCCGGGCAGGAACTCCCAGACAAATATTATTGCTCGTGGGAACTGGGAGATTTGATTGACGTTCTTAAATAAATTAAAGAATTGGAGATCAGTCAAAATGGGAACAATGGTGTAAGCGTTCCCAGCGCATCGAATGTCGTGTGAGCGTTCCCAGCCGATTGAACCAAGAGCAATGAAGGCAAACACCGCCATTTCCATGAGCGAACGAATGAAGGCAGCACGAGCTGCTTTCAGCAGCGTCTGGGTCTGGGCAGTGTTGGGTGCACTGATACTAACTACGGTGCTGGCGGCAAACGCCGCACGCCTCTTTTTTGCCTCAAAGCCGGGAGACGGGCGGGCCGAAGCCGTAAAGGTGGCGAAAAGCTCGATTGCTTTGACTGTGACGGCGGGCGGCACCATACATCCGATCAAAGAAGTGAAGATCAGCCCCGAAACCACGGGCTTGATTGAGAAGGTCTTTGTCGAACAAGGCGATGAGGTAAAAGCCGGCGATGTCCTCGTGCAGATGGATGATGCCGACGCCCGCGGGCAAGCGGAAGCGGCCCGAGGAGCTTATCTGATTGCACAGGACAATTTCATCAAAGCCGTTCACGGCAATCGACCGCAGGAAGTGGCGATTGCTGCTTTTCAGGAAAAGCGTGCTCGCGACATCGTCAGGCAGGCGGAGCAAAATCTTCTCAGGCTGAAGAACCAGATTGAGTCACTGAATCAACAGCTCGTCAGAGACGACACCTTTGCCGATCGTCAGGCTTATTTGAGAGAACGCGGCGCCGTCTCCGAGCAGGATTGTCTCAATGCCGAGACGCAAGCCAATATGACCCATGCCAATCTTGAGTCTGCTCGAGGCGAGATCTCGCAGGGAGAAGCGACTCTGGCCCAAAACAAGACCGAGCTTGAAACCGCGCACGAGCAGTATCTTTTGGTCAAGTCAGGCACTCGCGAAGAAGAGATAATGGCGGCCAAACATGCGGTCATACAGGCAAAGGGAACTCTGGACAGCCTTCAAGATCGTCTCACCGATATGGTAATCCGCGCGCCTTTTGCTGGAGTGATTACGCGCAAGTATGCTGACGCCGGCGCGATCGCCACACCGACATCAGAGGCAGGCTCGCCATCAGCGATTCTCGGTCTTGCCGGCCGGTTGGAGATGGTGGCGCGTATTCCGGAAAGCGAAATCAGCTCTATTTATGTCGGTCAGCCGGTGGAGTTTACCACCGCTGCCTATCCAACACATCTCTTTCGTGGCCGCGTTACTCTAGTCGGGTCGGAGGCGATTCAGGTCGCTGATAACACAACTTTTGAAGTACACTGCGCCATCAACGGTGATGGTCGCGGCATTGCCGCTGAGCGCACTGCAGGCGGTATCGCCACAGATGCTCACTCTTTGGCCGGTCTGGACAATCACAGCCGCACCCAGGTGATCGGACCCGCATCCGATTTGAGCTATGCCAGGTCTTCTGCCAGGAAGTTGTTGTCTGGCATGAAGGTGTCTGCCAAATTTACAGCCGGCCGGCTCGACAACGTCCTAGTTGTGCCTTCAATGTCAATCATTTTTCGATCTGGCACAAACGGAGTCATGGTGATTCAGCCCGACGGAACCCGCCGGTTCAAAGAAGTTAAAGTGGGCGCCAGCGACGGCGTGAAAACAGTCGTGCTCACTGGCTTGGAGGAAGGCGAGGCTGTTTCCGGATCCGCTCCTGATGCCGCCGCTCACGTTTGACTGCGCTAGCCACGTTGAGCTTTAGCAGCTTAGCTATCGTTGACACACGCGGTCATTTCCAATAGCGCAGCTGCGAAATTGGAAACCAACATTAGACCAAACTCAATTGCTCTCAAGAAGAGAGACGTGGGATCAGTTGAGGAGAAACATCAAGCTATGGCAGTGTCATTTCGAGCGGAGGTCGCGTAGCGACCGCAGTCGAGAAATCTCTCCGGCCGCAGCTGTGGCACAACTTGGGCTGCTGCGCAGCGTATGAGAGATTTCTCGACTGCGCTCACTGCGTTCGCTTCGCTTCGAAATGACAGCCGCAGTTGCGCTCCGCTGCGTGACAATGACGTGGCGGATGCGTGACGATGACGTGGCGGATGCATGAGTTTGCGCCAAGTCTAAAGATCGGTTCCATTCAAGATCGGGCTGTGTCTCCGTGTAAAACATGCAGCGAGACGTTTCTTTACTTGCTTGAGGATAAGGGTTCATGAGAAAAAATGAGTTCTCCCTTTTGTTTCTCTTCCAGGCATTTTCACCTCACAAATTCAGCTCCACCGCGCTTTAGACCGCCCGCTGGTTGTGCCTTTCTGGCACTTTGAAGTTTGTCGTCCCTGAGATTCTCAGATCAGAGCCGCCTCGTTCAACGTTTGAGCGGGCTGTGTCTGGCGGCGCGCGAGAAGCAATCAATCCCTTCACTAACTCATTTGAGAGAACACTATGAACCTGATACTCCGCAATTTTCTTTTCTGTGCGATCCTGCTCGTGCCGACCTTATCGTTTGCTCGACAGAATGCCGCTGTGCAGCCGCTCTTTTTTGAGCAACTTCACAACGCCCTTCCGGCAAACCAGCCACTTCCTATCAGCACAAACGGTGCCGTTTCCGAAGTAACCTGGCAGGGTCTTGCCTGGGCAGTCGAGAATGTCAAAACCACACACGTGCCGGTCGTCATCGAGTTCTACAGCGCCGACGCCAGCGATTGCACAAAGTTCAACCCAACCGGGAAGGACGAATGCACACCGCAAATTCCTGAGACGGTGAGCGCTGCAGCTCAATTTCAAGGCCGCGTAGAATTCCTTCGTTTCAATGTGCAGCTTTTTCCGAACGTGCTCAACGGTCCTGACGTGCGAGTTCTGCCTACGCACATCTTCATCGCTGACTTCACGGACACGCAGCATTACACCGCAATCAAGGTCTGGGGCTTGCTCGATCAACAGGGACTGGAACAAGTAGTCCAGCAGACGTTCAACATCGCTCCTTAACTGACTGCGCAGCACACCGTTTGTTTGATCATTTCCTCGCAGATGTTCCTCGCCTCGGTCTTCAGGATCTACAAAGTTCTGCAGAAGACGAAGGCACAATGTATAAGCCGATGCCTGCGACCTGGTCGCATGGCATAAGGAGTCTCCAATGTACAATCGCGCAGAGTTTGTTGCTGTCCGCCTTATGACCGGAACAGCCCTTTTCCTTATTGCTTGCCTGCTTGTCTGTGGTAAGGCGCTCGCCGAGCCGGTGCCTGCTGAGCACAATTATCTTGTGCACCAATGCATTGAGCGCACCCGTCTTGAAGACGCTGCCATAAACCAGATTCCCAGGCAAGGAACAGCCGCAACTAACCATGCCTCAATCGGGCAACGTTCCACATCACAGGACGCAGAACCACCGCCTGAAACCTACAGCGTCCTATGCGAACAGTGGCAAAAGGCAATCGATGGTGCGTCCGCCAGCTCTCGATTGGGCGAGCCTGTGTCGCGCAGCCAGTGCTGCCTGGACAGGTGCGCTCCTGGTGAATCGTCCTTTCGATCAACTCTTTCTTCAGCCTGCACCACATTCGGTGCACAAGAGGGAACCGGCGCCGATGCTCGATCGACTGGAACAACTGGCATATCATCCCGGTTCGGGACGAACCTGGCTAGCGATCGTTCCTCCTCGATTTGTAATGAAGCCGGCTGCCTATCCACCTTCCGGTCTGGGAACCCGCTCGACACCGTTGACTTTCAGCGCAATTTGCAGCTGCAAGGTTTGCATGGCTCCGACCGCATGGCTGATCTCATTCATCCGGGATTTGGCCGGTGGGAAACAAGCAAAGGCGGTGTCAATTACAGGATTGATTATCTGAACACCCACCGCTGCAAAAGCGCTGCCAGATTAGGACTTTGCCTGTCTGTCACAATACCCTGACGTATCGTTGCCGGCATGCATTCGCGGCAGTTTGCATCAGCGGGAACGCCCTTCCGGGGGCGTTTCCCGCTGACTCTTTGTTCGTCCCGGTCTATTCATACATATAGTTGTCGAGGTGTTCGATCTGGCGAAATTAGCCTCGTCCCTTAGTCATGACTACCCGACACTGGTCCATTTTGGGGTTCAAAGTAGTGAGAATGACTGTAT
>Ga0182024_10025802_pt1 | contig 10350 bp, 9 predicted proteins | sample P32metaG_FD_120480 | JGI IMG/M metagenome (GOLD analysis project Ga0182024, IMG submission 120480) | Permafrost microbial communities from Stordalen Mire, Sweden - P3-2 metaG (Illumina Assembly) | ecosystem: Environmental > Terrestrial > Soil > Wetlands > Permafrost | place: Sweden: Stordalen...
CCGGACGCCGAAGCCCAAGTACGTGGCATGCGGCTCGTCGAAGACGTTCAAGCACCTGAAGATCGGCAAGTACGTGCTGTACGTGCGGGCGGTCGGACCGGGCGGCACCAAGTCCCCGATCGTCTATCGATTCAAGATCGTCTAGCCCTCGGGCGATCGCCGCTGACGCCTCGGCAGTAATGCCGGGGCGTCAGCACGCCCCATACCCCCTGCCGGCAGCCGGCGATGACCGCCGGAGCGACAGAGCCGCCGCCCCTGACGCTCGGAGCTCGTCCCGCTGCGAGCGTCCCCGGTGTCTCCGCCGGGACGCTCGGATCCGTGCGGAAGCAGTCGAGAGATCGTGGACGTGACGGGGCTGCGGGGCCGCTTCGAGCCGTCAGGTAAGAGTTACAGGGGTATCACCACGCGCAGTTCAGCTGCGGTGGCAGACAGCGTTCCGCCGACCAGCTCGATCCGTGCTCTGAGGACTGCCAGCTGCGCGGCGGCGCCTGAGCGTCGCACACCGTCCACCGCTATCACGAGCTGGCGCCCGCCTGCCTGGGTGCGCACCGAAACCGAGCGCGCGGTCCCCGCGGCGTGGAGTGCCTCCTCGACGACGCGGTAAGCCATCGTCTTGATCTCCGCGTTGAGGCCATCGGCACCCGGCAGATCGACCGTGATCTCGTCGAAGCCCCGGTTCCGCGCATCGTCGGCAAGCTGCTCGAGCGCGGTCTGCAGGCCGAGCGCGAGCGCTGGTGGCCGAAGACTGACCGCAAGGGAGCACAGCGCGCGCAGCGTGGAGTCGACGTCCGACCGCAGCGTGCCCAGTTTCGGTGCCGCTATCCCGGAGCCCAGCTCGCGCTCGAGCGCGCCAAGGCCGAGGAGCACGGCGGCGAGCATTTGCGCAGCCTCCTCGTGCAGTTCGTGCGCGAGGTAGTCGCGTTCGGCCTCTTGGCGGGCGATCAGCTCACCCAGCTGACGTCCCCGGTCGGCGAGGTGAAGGCGAGCGTCCCGCAGTTCGGCCCGGGTCACGGCCCGCTCCCGTTCAACCTCGAGCAGACGCCGATTCTCTGCTGCCACCGCCGCCTGCAGAGCAAGGACCCTCAGGCCCGCGCGATCCTCGGCGTTGAGCGGTCGAGACGCGCTGACGGCTAGCGTCCCATACCGGATACCCGGCGCCTCGATTGGGACGTGCTCCAGGGCGTCCCCCAAGACGCCTGACTCGACAGGCGGCCGGCCGGTCAACTCGACACGCGTCCCGCGGCATGCGACGAGCTCACGCGCATGGTGCGCAAGTGTCCCCGGAAGGTCGTCGGCACCGGTCAGATCGGCGAGCGCGAGGCCGGACTGTAAGAGCAGATGCTGTCGATCGCGGGCATCACGCATGCGATCGCCGAAGCGGCCGGCCACGGTGCCAACCGGGAAAAAGGCGACGCCGCGCGTGAATATGCCCACCGCGTCGAGATTGGCGTGCGAGCTGAGCGTCCAGATCCCGACCAATCCGAGTGCGAGCGCGGCGGCGGCAACCCCCGCAAATAGGCCCAGCTCGAGCGCCACGAGCAAGATCGGGACGACGTACAGGAGCTCTGTCGCGTCCGCGCCGTCAGCGCTGGTCTGGCGCAGCGCACAGACGCCAGCGAACAGACCCGCCGCCACTGCCAGCACAACCAGCCGCCGCTCGGACCAGCGACGCACCGGAAACGCAGACGGCGCGCCCAAAGGCTGACGCTGCCGCGCGCCGCTTGCCTGCGCGCCTCGCCGACGTAGGGATTCTCTGAACCGCCGGCCCATCTCAGCACGGCCACGACCAAGGTCGCGGGTAGTCCACGGCAGCACAAAACCGGTCCTGAACGCCAACCGACAGGCCTGACGATCCGCCGTCAACGAGCGCAGCCATCCGAAGGCACGCACGCTCTACAACCTCGATGCCCGCAGGGCAAGCATCCTGCACATCAGGACATGGCAGCAGCCTCGCTGCCCAGTCTCATCCGACCGAACTACCAGGCCGACTCGGTAGTTCACCCCAGCCTGAGCAGGCCGACGCGCAGCCAGCACATATCTGAACTAGTTCGGGGTCAGGGCTCCGCGGCGGCGGCCGATCGTCGCGATCGCGCGACGCGCGCCCTAGCGAGAGCGGGCGGCCCGACGCTACTTCAACGGTGCGCCTGTTACCCCATGATGATGTTGTGGATCTCGGCGACCTGCGGCGCACCGGGATCGACGCCGAGTTCGGTCATGATCGGCATGAGCGTCTCGCCGAACTTCTCAAAGGACTCCTGCGAGTCCCACACGTCGAACACGTGCAGTCCACCGCCGCCTCGATTCGAGAAGGCGCAGTGATATGAGCGTCCTTGGGGGAGCCAGCGCCGGCCGCTTGGAGCCGGCGGATTGTTTCGTCGTACTGCTCCGTGCTGAACGACCGCGGCGTCAAGTAGAAGCCGAGCGCCATCGAGACCTTGCTTTCGTCAGGAACCGGACGGCGCGATGACGCCGGGCGCCTAATAGTGCACCGCTTCTAGGAATCCATTTGTGCGCCACGTTGGTGGCGTCGGGTGCTGGCTCCAGGCTCGCTGTTTCATTGGCGGCGAGTGTTGAGGAGGCGGCGGGAGGTGGTGAGCGCGTTGGAGTGGGCTGAGGTCAGGGCGTTGAGCAGGGACGGTGTTTCCCAGCGGGAGATCGCCAGGCGGGTGGGGATCAATCGACGGACGGTCGCGCGGATGCTCGGCACGGACCGGCCGCCGAGGTATGTGCGGGCGCCGGCCGGGTCGCAGCTGGACCCGTTGCTGCCAGTGATCAGGCGACTACTGGAGGAGTGGCCGGAGATGAAGGCGCCACGCCTTTGCGAGCTGTTGCGCGATGAGTACGGCTACGAGGGATCGGTCGATCTGGTTCGCCGGCGTCTCGCGGGGTTGCGTCCGCGGGAGCAGCGAGCGGCGCAGCGCACTGGCTATCGGCCGGGGCAGGTCGTGCAGTTCGACTGGGCGGAGATGCCGACGCGGCCGCGGATCGCGGGCGTGGAGCGCCGGGTCTATGCGTTGATCGCGTCGCTGCCGTTCTCGAGCGCTCAGACTGCCCACTTCTCTTTCGACATGACGCTGGAGTCGTTTCTGGAGGGCCACGTCCGGGTCTTCGAATGGCTGGGCGGTGTTCCGCGTGAGGGCGTCTATGACAACCTGCGCTCGGTCGTTGCCAAGCGCGATGCCCGCCAGGTGATCCGTTGGAACCAGCGGTTTCTGCATCTGCGCGGCCACTATGCGTTTCACTCGACGGCGTGCACGCCGGCAACGCCGCGCGAGAAGGGATCGGTCGAGGGCGCGGTCCGCTATCTGAAGAGCAGCTTCTGGCCAGCGCGACGCTTCCAGACACTTGGCGAGCTTGACGAGCTCTACGCCGGCTGGCGCGACAAAGTCGCTCATCGCCGCCGTCACGCGACACGCCAGTTCATCGTCGCCGAGCGCTTGGCCGAGGAGCGCGGGGCGCTGCGCCCGCCGCCGCCCACACCGTTTGACTTCTCGCTGCGGCGAACGGTGCGCGTCCCGGCCGACGGGTATCTGCGCCACGGCGCGTGCTTCTACCGGGCGCCGCTGGAGCTCGTGCATCAGCGCGTCGATCTGCACGCCAGCCGCGATCATGTCTGGATCGCCTGGCGCGGACAGCTGGTTGCGCGATACGAGCGCTGCTACCTCCCGGGGAGTTGGCTGCCCGCGCCACGCATGCGCCCCGAACCACCCCCACCGGTCGCACCCGGGCTGCTGCGGGTCGTCGAGGCGCCTGAACTCTCCGACTACGCGGCGCTCTGCGCATGAGCGCCAAGACGAAAACCGGTGACCGGCTGCCTTATCTGCTCTCGGCGCTGAAGGCCCCGCGGATCGCGGAGCGTCTCGCGGCGACCGCCGAGCGCGCCCGCGAGGAAGGCTGGGCCTACGAACAGTTCCTCGAAGTGCTCTGCGAAGCCGAAGTATTCGCCCGCGAGGCCTCCGGCGCGAGAACCCGCACCCGCACAGCCGGCTTCCCCGCGCACAAGACGCTTGAGGACTTCGACTTCACCGCCCAGCCCTCCGCCGAGCGGCCCTTGGTCATGCACCTGGCACAGCTCGCATGGATCGAGGAACACGCCAACGTCTGCCTGATCGGCCCACCCGGCCCTGTTTCACAATGCCTCCTTCGCGTTCGTCATTGTGCAAACAGTCCAGCTTCGGATTGAAGCACCTGGATTCGCAGGCCTTTGCGGCGTCCTGTGGTGATGTGCACCGCGTGACGTTGTCCGCGTTGGACTTGGTGCAACACGGTCTGGCGGGCGACGCCGAGGCGTTTCGCGGCCTCGTTGAGAGGCAGATAGCCGTCGGGGACATTCGGTATGAACCGGGCGCGGATGTCGTCGGTGAGCCGGATGCGCCACGGCGCGTTGGCGGTGACTTGCTCGCCCGGGAGGAGGCCTTCGCGCAGCCACCGGCGGATCGTCGCGGTGGAGACGCTGAGGGCGTTGGCGGCTTGTTCGATCGTGACGGTCTCGCCGTTGGGATCGGGTGGCGGCGGCGCTGGGATGCCGGCGCGTTGTCGGGCGCCCTTGACACGTGTGGCGGTGAACCGCATCCCGGTTCCGGTGCGCCTGCCTTGCCGGTTCAGGATCGCTGCGATCTGATGGTCGGGGTGGTGAGCAGCAAGGCGACTGATCAGCTCGACGGTGTCCTCGTCGGTGCGGATGCTTTCGCCGCCGCGGCGGATGAGGCGGACGGTGAGCCGGCTGCGAGCCCCGCCCTCCCAGAAGATCTCGACCTCGGCGATGTTCTCCGGACGTCTCACTGTCACCACGATCTCGCTGATCAGGGCGCGCAGCAACTCCTTGCGGTCGCGGTCGCTGGTGGTCTTGGCCGCCCAGAGCTTTGGCAGGTCGCGCGCGAGGCGGGTGAGCGCTTCGCGCTCCTGAGGGGTGAGCGGAGCGGGCCTGGCGTGCTCCAAGGCGGCAAGCGTGCGTTGTTCGCGCGCGACGCCGGAGAGCGCTTCTTCGAGCTTGCGCTCGAGGGTCCGCGCGACGAGTCGATGCTCGGGCTCACACGCGTCGAACTGGCGGCGGGCGCGCGCAGCTTCGAACTCTGAGCGCTCCAGCGCCAGTCGTTGACCCGCGAGCCGCGCGTCGTGCGCTTCGGTGAGCTCGGCGATAGCGCCGATGCTCGCGGCGATCCCCGCGGGAGTAACGGCTTCGAGGAAGGCCGCGGCGATCGCCTTGTCCAGTCGCCCGCCTCCGAGTGTCTGGCAGGTCGCGTCAGTGCCATGGAGCTGGAACCCGCGCACGCACGCATACCGCACGCGCCGGCCGTCCTTGCCTGAATAGGCGACCTGCATCCGTCGCCCGCAGCGTCCGCAGCGCAGCACGCCCTGCAGCAGCGCGCCGCCCTCTCTCGCTGCGCCACCGCCTTCGCCGCGTGGTCTCACGTTCGCGCGCAAGCGTTTGCGATTGGCGAGGTACTCCTCCCAGCTGACATAGCCGGGATGGTGATCGGGCAGGCAGACAGACCACTGCTCCATCGGCACCTCGATCGTCCTGACGTGCAGCTGCCCGTTCGCGTCGACGCGCTTCTCCTGGCGGGAGCGGCCGAACACGAACGCGCCGGCATAGACCGGATTGGTCAGCAGCTTGTGGACAGCGCCATAGCTCGCCCGGACCCACCGCACCCGTCGCTCGCCGACCGAGCGACGCGGGAGGCGCTGACCGTCTGCGATCAGCTCCCCGACGACCTGGCGCGCCGAACCCGCACGCCGCCACAACTCGAACACGCGCTGGATCGCGTGACGCACTTGCTCGTCAGCGCTCAGCACGATCCGCTCGTCCTCGTCGCGATCGAACCCGACCGGCAGGTGCATCACCAGCTCGCCACGCGCGGCCTTGTTCCGCAGCCCGCCATCTAACCGCGCACGGATCAGGTGCAGCTCGGCCTCGGACATCGTGCCCTTCAACCCGAGCAACAGCCGATCGTTGAAATCGCCCGGCGCATAGATCCCATCGGAGTCGGCGATCAGCGTCCCAGTCAGCGCGCACAGGTCGATCAGCTGATGCCAATCCGCCGACGACCGCGCGAACCGCGAGACCTCCAACGCGAGAATCAGCCCGACATTCCCCAGACCAACGTCGGCGACCAACTCCTTGAACCCCACCCGCCCGTGCGTCGTCGCGCCCGAGCGACCGGTGTCCTCATCGACGACCACGACCGACCCGGCCGGCCAACCCAACGCGACCGCGCGTTCGCGCAGCGCATACTGCCGAGCCGTCGACTCAGTATTCCGCTCCAGCTGACCCGGCGAGGACTGGCGCACATACACCACCGCGCGACGCTGGCGATGGCGCTCAGTGATCTTCCCCTGGTTACTCATCGCGGCTCGCCTCCACCAGCGCCGCGAGCAGACGCGCGAGCCGCAACGTCACCTGCACCTGGCGTTCGACCGGCAGCGTCTCCCACACCACCGCCGGCGCAACCATCATCTCCACACCGACCTGCAACGCCAGCTGCCCGGACATCGCCACCTCCGTTTTCCGCGGAGACTGCGCGCAGTCGCGGACGCCGCCGGGCCCTCAGCCCCGCCAGCCGCTCGCTCAGCAGACGCCAGCCGGCCGGGCTGCCAAGGACGCCAAGCGCCGGACCGGGCACGACACGACGCGGCAGGTCCGTCCACCGCGCCGGAATGGTCCCCGAGCTACCGTCAACCAACCGGCAAATCAAGGCCGTCTCACCCTCCTCAGTGCGCCACCCAAGCACCACCAGCTCCACATCACGCAGCTCACCGGGCGCCCCCACCAGCCGCACCCGCGCCGGCAAAACATCCACAACATGAGTAGTGCGACCCGCACGCGCCCGGCACCGGCAAAACCCACTTAGCGATCGCGCTCAGCATCAAGGCCTGCCAGCACAGCTACCGCGTCGCGTTCGCCACCGCCCAACAATGGGCCTCCCGGCTCGAAGAAGCCCAAGAACGCAACACCCTCGACGCCGAGCTCAAACGACTCGAGCGCTACCACCTGTTGATCGTCGACGAAGTCGGCTACCTCCCGCTTGAACGCCAGGCCGCGAACCTGCTCTTCGCGCTCGTCTCGCGCCGCTACGAACGCGGCTCGATCATCATCACCAGCAACCGCGGCTTCGAAGCCTGGGGCGAAATCCTCGGCGACGCAATGGTCGCCGCCGCCCTGATCGACCGGCTCATCCACCACGCCACCATGGTCACCCTCAAAGGCAAGAGCTACCGCCTCAGAGAACGAGGCACCGGGATCACTCCCGCCGCGCCGACACCGCCGGTCGAAAACTGACCCCCCGCCGCCCGCGCCGGCGGCATCTCGCTCCGCTCGCCTACGGCTCACTCCGCGAGAAGCCGCCGCAACCCCCAGTGGCCCAGTTTTCAACCGGCGCGCGGTGCACTATTCGGCTCCTGAAACTGGCGCACAATTCGGCTCCTGTTGACACGCGAGCATTACCGCGACCCACAGCCTGCGCAAGACGTTCTACTGCTCCCAGCCAATTGCAGGGGCTACCTCCGATTCGATGGGCCGTGTCGGACTCGACCTACGCCTCTCGGGTCGCGCAAACGTCTTACTGAATGCTACGCGGCTTTACTTTGTGTAGTCGAACCAGCTCGATGGCCGCCATCCCACAGGTCACGCTGTCGGGTCTAGCGGCAAGTCGTCGCTTGCAGAGGCGCTCGATACTCCCTTCACGCGGATCCCGCGGCGGTTTGACCGGGGATCTGGGCGGCTCGTCCCCCGTGCGCCGGGTCGCGTTTGCTTGGCTCGCAGTTGGGCGGGGACCGTGGCGGCCTTGTCGCGGCCTGCGGAGACGTGTTTGGCGAACACGCGGCGGCACTTGTTGCAGTGGCGGCGACGGCGGTCCGTGAGTGGTGTCCCGCAGTCGCGGCAGCTGGCCGGGAGGCCGAGCCCAGTACCCGCGGGCTGGCCTCGTACGCGGCAGTCGCGCCCTTTTCGGAGGCCGGAGCCGGAGTGTCGAACACGGGATTGGGCGTGGGCGCGTCTGAGGCGACAGGCAGGGCCTCGTACACCGGATACGCAAGGCCGGAGCCTCGTGGGTGGCTCGGGGGTGCCAGATGCGGGTGGTGAACACCGCCTGCCCGTTTCCGTTCTCGCCCGCGATGTAGGTGCCGGGCTGCAACCACGTCTCGGCAGTGGACGGCGCGCCCTCCGCAGCAACGCCATCGAACACGATCGAGCCGTAGGGGTCGATCACGTCGAAGGGAGAGTTGGGGCCGATGGCGCTGGCGACCTTGTCGATCTCGCGTGCGTCACTCCCGGCTTGAGCAGGATCAGTACCCGTCCGTCGGCGAGAAGCTCCAGGACCACCTCGCGACCGACCAGGATCGGCGCGAGTGGATCGAGGCGGTCCGCTGCGCGCGCTCGATCCTCACGCAGCACGCCTTCGACCCCTTCAACGGCGGCGAGCTGTCCCGGGGGCCTCGGTCGCGACCGACGAGGAGGTGCTCGACTGGGTCGCGAGGGACGCGGAGACGGCGCTGCACCCCTCGTGCACCGCCAGGATGGGGACCGGCGACGACGCGGTCCTCGACCCGGCGACGATGCGCGTGCGGGGCCTCGACGGACTGCGCGTCGTCGACGCCTCGGCGATGCCCTACGTCACCAACGGCAACATCTACGCGCCGGTGGTGATGCTCTCCGAGAAGGCCGCCGACCTGATCCGCGGCAACACGCCGCTCGCGCCGATCCACCAGCAGTTCTATCGCCACGAGCGCGAGCACACGGCAGGGGCACCGCCGGACGGCGGGGATGCCCGGATGAGGCTAGGGCGCCTCTTCGCCGGGACGTAGTGCGCAAGGATGTCGGCGAGCCGAACGAGCGCCGCGTCGCCGTGGATTTCGTCCGAGTGGTGGCGCTCGATCGAGGTCGCGACCGACTTCGGCAGCCCCCAACGGCGGGCCAGCACGCCACCCACAACGGCGTGGTCGACGCCAAGTTCGCGACGCTCACGGGTGATTCGCTCCTCTCGCGTGCGCGCATCGCGATGCACAGGGGCGGGGTCAACGGACGGCTAGCTTGCTTGAGCCGCTGGGTTCTCCTCGCAGCCGCTGAGTTCGTAGTTTCCCGCGGGGAGATGAGGGGGCGCTACGCTTGGTTTCCGCCAAGTCGGGCAGTAGCGTGGGGCTTGTGCTCGGTCGGAAATCTCCTTTCGGTCGCAAGCCCGCCACGGCGGCGCTGGAGGTTGTGATTGCTGGTGGCGGTGTGGCGGCGCTGGAGACGGCTTTGGCGCTGCACGAACTGGCTGGCGACCGCGTGAGGCTGACGCTCCTGGCGCCTGCCGCCGACTTCATCTATCGGCCGATCGCGGTGCTCGAGCCGTTCGTCCACATGCCTCCTCGCGAACTGCCGTTGGCGCAGTTCGCGGCTGAGCTGAACGCAACGTTCGAGCACGACACCGTGGCTGCGGTCGACTGCGAGCGGCGGGTGGTGCACACCGGCAGCCAGCGCGAGCTGGCCTACGACGTCTTGGTGATCGCCGTCGGGGCGAGGACCAGTGACGGCTTGCCGGACGCGGTCGCCATCGATGTTTCGCGCATGGACGCGAGCCTGCACGGGTTGATCGAGGAGATCGACAGCGGCTCCGTTCGCAGCCTCGCGTTCGTGGCGCTCGGGCCGACGTGGCCGCTGCCGGTCTATGAGTTGGCGCTTCTCGTCCAGGAGCATGCTCGCGAGAAGAGCGTCGATCTTGCGGTCGCGATCATCACCTCGGAGCAGAGTCCGCTGGCCGTGTTTGGCGAGAGTGTCAGCGCCGGCGTAGCCGGGATCCTGGCTGACGCTGATATCCAGACGATCGTCGGTGCTCGGGTCGAGTCGTCCTCGGGCGAGCTGATCGTGCACCCGGGCGAGCAGCACTTGCGGTTCGACCGGGTGGTGGCGCTGCCGCGGCTCGTGGGACCGGCGATCACCGGGCTGCCGGCCGACGGCGACGGATTCCTGCCGGTCACCGCGCGCTGCGAGGTGACCGGGACCGACCGCGTGTATGCCGCCGGGGACGCCACCGACTTCCCCGTCAAGTTCGGCGGGATCGCCGCGCAGCAGGCAGACGCCGCCGCGGCATCGATCGCCGCACTGTCCGGCGCACCGATAGAGCCCACTCCGTTCGACGGCGTCGTCCACGGCGCCCTGGTGAGCGGGCGCAAGCACCAGCGTCTCTATTTCACTGCCCGTTTCGACGGAGGCCTCGCACAAGACTCGCGGACCAGCGACGCACCGACCTGGTCGCCCGAGGCCAAGATTGCCGCGCGGTACCTCGGGCCCTACCTGGACAAGCTCTGGGTGGGGGGAGGGCTGCGCTGGCTCGCCGGTCAGCTGTCGTGGGAGGAGGCTGCCATGGCGCG
>Ga0182024_10025803_pt1 | contig 10349 bp, 6 predicted proteins | sample P32metaG_FD_120480 | JGI IMG/M metagenome (GOLD analysis project Ga0182024, IMG submission 120480) | Permafrost microbial communities from Stordalen Mire, Sweden - P3-2 metaG (Illumina Assembly) | ecosystem: Environmental > Terrestrial > Soil > Wetlands > Permafrost | place: Sweden: Stordalen...
CGGGAGTGATCGACGCCGCGTGGCTCGAAGCTTTGCGCACGGCTGTAGCCCGGCAACTGGACCTCGAAGGCGAGAATGCGGGCGCGGAATTTCGCAAAGAGGAGAACGCCCAGCGCCTTGCCAACCTGGTCGACAAAGGGCAGGTTTTTCAGCGGGTGATCGGCCATCCCGAGCTGCTGGAGGCGGCCGGGGCCGTGCTGGGACCCGGCTTCAAGCTTGGTAGCTTGAACTACCGCGACGCCGCCCCTCTTTCCAACTCCGCGCAACCGCTGCATTGCGACATGGGCTTGCTGCCGGATGCGAAGGGCAACGCGGTTTTCAATTCCATCTGGCTGCTGGACGATTTCACGCCCGAGAATGGCGCCACCCGGTTCGTGCCCGGATCGCACGTTTCGGCAAAGCTGCCGCAACAAGCGCTGGCCGACCCGTGGGCTGCGCATCCGGAAGAGCGGCTGGCGCTCGGCGCGGCCGGCGATGTAATCCTGATGAACGCCCATCTATGGCATGGCGGAACCGCGAATCGCACGGCTGCGCCACGCCGGTCTCTGCACGCCTTCTTCGTGCGCGGCGATCAGCCCCAGCAGCAATACCAGAAACGATTGCTCCGTCCGGAAACGCAGGCGTCGCTCTCTCCCGAGCTGCGCCGGATATTGGCGTTGGACGACGAGCGCAACGACGCGTTGAGCCGGCAATCGAGCGGCCGCAGCGGGTTTCTGCGCTAAGGCGAAACCCGGGCGCGACCCGGGCCCCAGCGTTTTTCCGCGTGGCCTGGCGTCGGTTTAGCGTGGGCTTAGCGGACATTCTCCGAAACCGCCCTGATTTGCGGGCGTTTGTCTACTATCGTTGGTAATCTCAAGTAACCTTCTTAAGATATCAACACGAATTATGTCGTTTGTGGAATTGAAATACTCATCGCCTTCCACCATAATCGCCTCATGGGAACCTGGCATGACCAGATCTGACGTCTCGCGGCCCGGAGGGTCAAGCGCTGGCAGCGGCGCGGAGGAAAACATGGAATTGGAACTATCGCACGGCAACGTGATTGAACAATTGTTGGCCGGTTCCCACACCACGGCGCTGGTGACGAGAAGCCAGGGAACGGCAACCGGCGACCACCCCATCCACCTCCCTAAACGGCTCAAAATGTGCCGTTGCCGTTGCGGCGTGTGCCGGACGTGCACCGAAGAAGCACGTTGGGAAAAGGTATTCAGGGAAAAATTCGCCGACCCAACCTACTACGGCGACCGCCCGCCCAGATTCTCATCTCCTCTATCGGAGATGTAGAGGCAACTACGCCCTCAGGGGCCTGCCGCGTCACGTGAGGGACCAGGCGCGTTCACACGAGTGTGAACGCTGCACGCATAAGTGCGTGCGCCACGAAACCCTTGGCCCAGTTCGTGTGGCACACTGGAGACTCTGTTCTCCATGCTTGGCCAGACCATACTGCAGTATCAGATTCTAGAAAAACTGGGCGCCGGTGGAATGGGCGACGTCTACAAGGCCCAGGATACCCGCCTTAACCGCACGGTCGCCATAAAGGTGTTGGCAGCGGGCAATTCGGACGACCCGGAGCGCCGGCGGCGGTTCGTCCAGGAGGCGCAGGCCGCTTCCAGTCTGAACCATCCGAACATCATCACCATCCATGACATTGTGTCTTACGATGACAAGGAATTCATAGTGATGGAATTCGTGAGCGGGAAGCCGCTGACAGATCTCATCGCGCCATCCGGGTTGCCCACAGCGGATATTCTGAAGTATTCCGTGCAGATAGCGGACGCGCTGCGGGCGGCGCACACCGCGGGCATTATCCATCGCGACATCAAGCCAGCCAACATTATGGTGACCCCCTCCGGGCTGGTCAAGATCCTCGATTTCGGTCTCGCCAAGTTCACGGAAAGCAGCATGTTCACATCGCTGACCGACGATACGCAACCCGTCGGAACGGCTTCCCTGACCCGGGAAAGCTCGATCCTGGGCACGGTCAACTACATGTCGCCGGAGCAGGCGCAAGGCAAAAGAGTGGACCCGCGTTCGGACATCTTTTCGTTTGGCGTGATGCTATACGAAATGATCACGGGCCGGAAGGCGTTTGCCGCGGACTCCACCATCTCGACGCTGTCCGCAATTCTGCGGGACGAGCCCAGGCCCATTGGTGAGATTGTGGCCGGCGTAGCTCCCGAGCTCGAACAACTGGTTCTCCGCGCCCTTCGGAAAGATCCCGGCCAGCGCTGGCAGTCCATGGGCGAGGTGCATACCCAATTGGCGGCGCTGAAGCAACGGTTCGATTCCGGCGTGCTGGAAATCCCCGCGCAAATCCCATCGCCCGTGACCGCGCGGACGCCTGTGGCCGCGAGAACGCCCGTGGCCGCAAGAAAGCAGCCGCGAATGATCCATCTCGCCCTGGCCGGCGTCTTTCTGGCAATTCTCGTAACGGCCGGGGCGTGGTGGTGGATGAATCGCAGCGCGGCGCGACTGGCTGCCTCGCCGGTCTCACGGACGGCTGGGGCGCCCGCCGCGCCATCGGAGATTAAGCCTTCCCCGCTGGCCGACGCCGTGCTCACCAACGATGGCGTGCTCCAGATGGTTGCGGCGAAAGTTTCCACTCCGCTCATCATCGGCCAGATCCAATCTTCCAAAACCAAATTCGATTTGTCGACGGCGCAGATCATTCGCTTGACCAAGGCGGGCGTTCCGGACGCCGTGATTCAGGCGATGCGCGATCCAACCGGCGCTGCGAATTCCGCGCTGGGGAATGTAGCGGCTCAGACCGTGAGCATCGCCAGCGGGACGCCGGTCGTCACTACGCTGCTTGATGACGTTCCCGCCGACGCTCCACCGGGGCTGCGGCTGCAGTTTCAAGTCAGTCACGACCTTCAGATCGGCGGCGCGGTAGTGGTGGCTAAGGGGGCCATGGTCACGGGCGAAATTGTAGAGAAGAGCAAGCGGAAGTTTATCATCAAGTCCAGCAAGCCGACTTACCGCTTGCTGGAGGTAACGGCCGCCGACGGGTCGAAACTGAAGGTTCGCGCCACGCCGGGCATCGGTGGCGGCAAGAGCGAACCGCAGCTTGCGCCTCACGGCCATGCGCCGCCGAAGGATTTGGCGGCCGCGGCCGGCGACGAATTCATCGCCTACTTCGACGGCGATCAAACGGTGAAAGTGCGGCAATGATGGGTGCCCAGGTGGTGTGATCGCACGGACCGAAGCGCGTTCACACGAGTGTGAACGCTGCACGCATGGGCCCAGAGGGCACCCCGTGCGCCACACGGTGTAAACTTGCTTTCGTGAGATCTCACCCATGATGCGGCGCCAGTTTCTGGGAGCCATGGCGCTAGCCAGCCTCGCGCGCGCTGCCTCCCCGCGGATCAACGCCGCCCGTCTGCGCCAGCACCTGGAAGCCCTCAGCGTTTTCGGCCGTCCAGCCGGCGGCGCTTTTGCCGATGGCGTCAGCCGCGTCGCCTATTCCGATGCCGACGTCGCCGGACGCCGCTATGCTATGAGCCTGATGGAATCGGCCGGCCTGAAACCGCGGATCGACGCCGCCGGCAACATCGTCGCGCGCCGCCAGGGCGCCGACGCTTCCCTGCCCCCGGTGCTCTTCGGTTCCCACATCGATTCCGTCCCCAACGGCGGCAACTTCGATGGCGACCTGGGATCTATGGGCGCCATCGAGGTCGTCCAAACCATTCACGAAGCCGGCATCGCGACGCGACGTCCTCTCGAAATCGTAATCTGGTCGAACGAAGAAGGCGTGGCATTCAATAACGGGCTCTACGGCAGCCGCGCGGCAGCCGGCGATTTCGCCGCCGCCGAGCTCGAGCTCATCTGGAACGGCATGAAGCAGGCCGACGCCATCCGCAAGCTGGGCGGCAACCCCGGGCGCATCGCCGAAGCGCGCCGTGAACCGGGATCGTTCGACTGTTACCTGGAATTGCATATCGAGCAGGGCGGCACGCTCGATAAAGCCGGCGTCCCAATCGGCGTGGTGGAAGGCATTGTCGCCATCGACCGTTACGACGTCGAAATCCGCGGCTTCGCCAACCACGCCGGAACAACGCCCATGCCAGACCGCCGCGATGCTCTGTTGGCGGCGGCGCACCTGACCATCGCGGTGAATGAGGTGGTGCGGCGCGAACCCGGCCGCCAGGTCGGAACCGTCGGCCAGCTTTCGGTGATGCCGAATGCCGCCAACGTTGTGCCCGGCCTGGTCCGGATGACCATCGAGCTGCGCGATCTGTCGGCACAGAAAATCGCGCGACTCGCCGAAGAGATCGGGACCCGCGCCAAGGCGATCGCCGGCCAGACCGGGACTGAAATCGCGATTCGTCCGGCGGCGCATCACGATTCCGCCCTGGCCAATCCGGAGATTCAGAAGTCGATTGAAGCGGCCTGTGCCCGGTTGGGCCTGCCATCGAAGCGTCTGCCCAGCGGCGCGGGACACGACGCCCAGATGATGGCGAGATTAGGACCGATGGGTATGATTTTCATCCCCAGCGTGAACGGAATCAGCCACGCGCCCAAGGAATTCAGCCGTTGGGAAGACTGCGCCCGCGGCGCCAATGTGCTGCTGGAAACCGTCCTCAGTAGGGCGGACCCCCTGGTCCACGCGGGTCCCCTGGACCCGCTCTTCGCCCAACCAAATCAGCCTCATGTAATCCCTGAGAGGCCGACCAGGGGGTCGGCCGCGGACGAGTGGGGTGACCAGGGGGTCCGCCCTACAATGAAAGGGCCAGCTAAATGAACCCCACACGCCGCCAATTCCTGCTAGAAAGCGCGGCCGCCGCCGCAATCGCCGCGACTCCCATGACCGCTCAGGACGCCGCTCGGGACCCCGGCCTGCTCCACCGCCAGTGGACATCGAAATGGATCTCCGTGCCCGGCGAGCACTCCACCGAATACGGCGTGTACCATTTCCGCCGCACCTTCGAGCTGCCCGTCAAACCAGCGCGGTTCGTGGTGCATGTCAGCGGCGACAACCGCTACCAGTTGTTCGTCAATGGCCGCCGGGTTTCCTGGGGACCTGCGCGCGGCGACCTGTTCCATTGGCGCTACGAAACCGGGGACGTCGCGCCCTATCTCAACGCCGGCAAGAACGTCTTCGCCGCCGTAGTGTGGAATTTTGGCGACCTGGCGCCCGAAGCTCAGATCACGTTCCAGACGGGATTCGTACTTCAGGGCGATACCGCCGCCGAGCGCGCGGCCGAAACCGGCGCGCAGTGGAAGTGCGCGCGCGACGAATCCTACGCTCCGTTGCCAGCGAGCGACGTACACGCCTATTACGTAGTGGGTCCGGGCGATTTGGTGACCGGCGCCGCGCATCCTTGGGGTTGGGAGGGCGTGGATTTCGACGACTCGCGTTGGGTCGCCGCCGCGGTAGTAGGCCCAGCGGCCGGCCGTGAAGCGCGTGATGTCCACTCGCGCTGGATGCTGGTTGCACGCCCGATTCCGGCCATGGAAGAGCGGCCTGAGCGATTACAAAGCGTGCGGCGCGTGACCGGGATTACCCAGCCTGCGCAATTCCCCGCACAGCCGCAGCCGTTCCAGATTCCCGCCCACACGCACGCAACTCTGCTGCTCGATCAGACCTATCTCACCACCGCGTATCCCGAGCTGACCGTGAGCGGCGGCAAAGGCGCCGTGGTCAAACTCGGCTATGCCGAAGCGCTATTCCAACCAGCTTCCGGCGGCAGCCGCAACATGGAAAAGGGCGATCGCAACCAGATCGAGGGCAAGCAGTTCATCGGCAGTCACGATCAATTCGTCGCCGATGGCGGCCCGCGCCGCGCCTTCCGCCCGCTCTGGTGGCGCGCTTATCGCTACCTGGAGCTCGACATCCAAACCAAAGACGAGCCGCTGACCGTGGAAGATCTGCGCGCCGCGTACGTCGGCTTCCCGTTCCAGCGCCGCGCGCAGTTCGACGCCGGCTCTCCGGAGCTCAGTCGCATACTCGAAGTAGGCTGGCGCACCGCGCGGCTCTGCGCCCACGAAACCTACATGGATTGCCCTTACTACGAGCAACTACAGTACGTCGGCGATACGCGCGTGCAATGTCTGGTGTCACTCTTCAACGCCGGCGACGCGCGCCTGATGCGTAACGCCATCGACCAGATTAACGACTCGCGGCAGAGCAATGGCTGCACCATGAGCCGCTTCCCCACGCGCCTTGAGCAGTTCATTCCGGGCTTCTCGCTCTGGTGGATCGCCATGGTTCACGATTACTGGTGGTACGCCGACGATCCCGATTTCGTGCGCGCCATGCTGCCCGGCGTTCGCGCCGTGCTTAGCTTCTTTGAGAGCTATCGACAGAAGAACGGCTCGCTAAGGCCGTTGCCGTGGTGGCGCTATTTCGACTGGGTGCCATCGTGGCCTAACGGCGAAGCGCCGCAGGAGATCGATGCGCCGGAACCCAATAACAGCTCCGCGATCTTCGATCTGCATTTGCTGCTTGCCTGCCAGTGGGCCGCCGAGCTGGAAGACGGGCTGGGCCTTCGCGCCATGGCCGATCTCTATCGGGAGCGCGAGCGGCAGCTCCGCGAAACCGTGCAGGCGCTTTACTGGGATTCCGGCAAGCAGCTTTACGCCGATACGCCGCGCAAGCAACAGTTTTCGCAACACGCCAATACTTTGGCGGTGCTGGCTGGCGTGATTGATGGCGACCCCGCGCGCCAGCTCATGCTGCGGATTCTTACCGCTCCCGGTTTGGCCGAGCCCGGGCTATTCTTCCAATACTATGTTCACTGCGCGCTGGCTAAGGTGGGCGAAGGGGACAGTTACCTTGAGCGACTCACTCCGTGGCGTGACATGCTAACTCGCGGGTTGACTACGTTCGCCGAGACAGTGGACCGGCCAGGTGACTCGTCGCGCTCGGATTGCCATGCCTGGAGCGCCAGTCCGAACATTGAGATACTGCGGACAGTGCTGGGTATAGACTCGGCCGCCCCAGGGTTCCGCCGAGTCTCCGTGCGCCCGCACCTGGGCAAGCTGACCAGAGTCTCGGGGTCTGTGCCGCATCCACAGGGCAGCGTCGAAGTGCGCCTGGAGCCGCGCAGCTCCGGCTTCGAAGCCACCGTCGTGCTACCGCCGGGAGTGACTGGCCAATTCGAGTGGCGCGGCATGCGCCATGATTTGCAACCGGGCATGAATCGATTCCTGGTAGCTTGACGGTCGCTTGACTGGTAGCCTGACTGGTAGCCCTGTCTGGTCGTGAGATGCTCCTCTGCCCCGTTCGTTCCTGTCACCTGGCGTTGGCGCGCGAGGAGCGGCGAGTGGTGTGTCCGCGCGGACATTCGTTCGACATCGCGCGCAGCGGATACATCAACCTGCTTCAACCGCAGGATCGGCGATCGAGGCACCCGGGCGACACCGTGGCTGCCGTGGCGGCGCGGCGGCGATTGCACGACCTCGGCGTGACGGGGCCGCTGCTGCACGCTATTGCCGAGACCGTGGCCGCATCTCCGGGCGACAGCGTTCTCGATGCCGGCTGTGGCGACGGCTTCTATCTCGGCAGCCTCGCCAGCCAGGCCGGCTTCGACGCGCATGGCGTCGATATTTCGATTCCGGCCGTGGATGCCGCCGCGCGGCGCTACCCCGGATGCGAGTGGATCGTGGCCAATGCCGACCGCTTCGTGCCGTACGCCGACGGCTCTTTCTCATTAGTGCTGTCGATCACGGCGCGGATGAATGCGGGCGAATTCCGGCGTGTGCTGCGTGACGACGGACGCCTTCTCATCGCCCTTCCCGCGCCTGACGATCTGATCGAGCTGCGTGGCGTGGGCCGCGATCGCGTGGCCCGCACTCTCGAGACATTCGCACATGGATTCAGGCTTGTCGATCGCAGCCGCGTAGCTACGGTTGCCGATCTCGACGCCTCTGGCGTTCACGACGTGCTGCACTCCATTTACCGGCCGATGAGATCGCAGCCCGCGGAAGCGATGCGAGTGACATTCAGTTTGGATCTGCTGCTGTTTCAAGCCGCGTAGCCGTCGCAGACTTACTGCTTTGTGGGCCAGCCAATCCTGGCTGCAGCCGGCTTTCAGCCGGCTCTTTCGCCTGCGCGCCCGTCGGTTTCTGCCGCCAGAGACGTACCCGAAGGGACCGTCTGTCGCTCGTGTGAACGCAGATTCGATCTTACGCCGTCGCTACCCATACCGCATTCCGGCATATGATCGATTCATGCTCCAATTCCGCCTCCGGGGCTTCTCGCACGCCATCGGCCGCCGCGAATTTCTCGCCACCGCGGGTGCGATTTTCTCGGGCTGCCTTCCCCTCTTCGGCGAGCCGGGGCCGAAGCAGATCCTGATCGTCCGCCACGCGGAGAAGAACGACGACAAATCCGACATCCACCTCAACCCCCGCGGCTATGCCCGCGCCGCCGCGCTGCCCACGCTATTTCCAGCGCGTTTCGACACGCCGGAATTTCTCTTCGCTTCGACGCAGTCGGCGCACAGCAATCGGCCCGTGGAGACCATAACGCCTCTCGCCAGGGCGCTGCGGTTGAAGATCGACAACACCTTCGCCAACGAAGATTACGCGCTGCTGGCGAGGCACGTGCTCCTGACGCCGGTCTACGCGGGCAGGACGGTGTTGATCTGCTGGCATCACGGCAACATTCCCGCGCTGGCCCGCGCGCTGGGCATCGCGGACGCGCCCACACCTTGGCCGGAAACCCAGTTCGACCGTGTCTGGCGTATCGCCTTCGCGGATGGAGCGCCGGCATTGACTGACTTGCCGCAGCGCCTGCTTCCGGGCGATTCATAGAATAGAGGACCAGGCGCCGCGGTTTTATTCTGTCGGCGCGCGGCGTTATTCTCGCAACGCCCTATTCATAACGTAATGCGGCCTGCGGATCCGTCCTCGACGCTCTCCTGCTGGGCCACCACACCGCGGCCAGCAGCAGCGCGAGAATCCCCGCCGCCACCGCTGCAAACGTCGCCACATCGAGCGACTGCGTATGATCGAGCGAGCTCGCAAGCCACACTTGCGTATAAACGGCGGCGGCCGCTCCCAGCGCCAGCCCGAGCAGTCCCGCGCGCAATCCCTGGCGCGCGAATTGCGCTACGATCTGCGCCGGCTGCGCGCCCAAAGTCAGGCGAATTCCGATCTCCTGCGTCCGCTCGGACACCACCTGCGCGATCACTCCATAGAGCCCGATAGTGGCCAGTAGCAAGCTGATTCCGCCAAAGACCGAGAGCAACACCGCCAGCATCCGCCGGATTCCCACAGATTCGCCGATGCGCTCCTCCATGGTCCGGACGTCGAAGACCGGAACCGAACCGTTAGTGCGCCGCACAGCTTCCCGAATCGTTCTGGCGGCAGGTATGCCGGACCGCACTACCGCCGCCGACTGTGGAAAAAACGGAACCTGAACCAGCGGATAGTACACCACCGGGCGGGACCCTTCCTCGAGCGTAGTCGCCCGCACCGTCCCCACCACTCCCACGATGCGCGCCCAGTCGCGATACATCGAGATCTCCTGGCCGATGGGGTCCTGGTTGGGAAAGAAGCGCTCCGCCAGCCTGCGGTCGATCAGGCAAATCAATGGGGCGGCGGCCGTGTCGGTTTCCAAAATGTTGCGGCCGCGCAGCAGGGGAATGCGCATCGTCCGCAGGTAATCCGGCGAGACGAAGTACGCTTCGCCATGCCATTCCGGCTCGCCCGGCTGTTGCTGACGATTGCGAATCGAGAAGCCGCTGGTCAGCCCGCCGCCGTCGAACGGAACCGGGTATGCCAGCGCCGCCGATTCCACACCGGGACTGGTCCGCAGCGTAGCCTGCAGCCGGTCCTGAAAGCCCGGGTCGTTCTTTGGTTTGGTGAAAAACGCCGTGGTGAGGTGTTGCGGATCGAAGCCCGGCTGAATCTGCTGCACCGCCCATAGACTGCGCAGCAGCAGCACCGTTGTCACCACCAGCACGAATGCCCCGGCCACCTGCGCGGTGACGAACGCATCTTGAAACCAGCGTCTGCGGCTACGCACCATGGCCGAAGTCTGGCCCTCGCGCAGAAGTTGCACAGCCGGAACCAATCCGAACAGCAGGCCGCTGATCGTCGCCAGAGCAAGGCCGTAAAGCAGCATACGCTGGTTGAGCGTCACCAGCGCCAGAAGCTGTTTACCCGGCACGGAAACGCGCGTCAGCAGCGAGACTGCGAGCTTTGCCATGCAAAGGCCCGCGACGCCGCCGGCCAATCCCAGCAGCAGGCTTTCGAGCAGAAGCTGCCGCACGATCTGCCAGCGTGTAGCGCCCACCGACAGCCGTATGGCGATCTCTCTGCGGCGGCTCGCGCTTCTGGTCAGCAGCAAGCCCGCCACGTTGGCGCACCCGGTGAGCAGCACCACCAGGGCCGCGGCCCAC
>Ga0182024_10025804_pt1 | contig 10348 bp, 12 predicted proteins | sample P32metaG_FD_120480 | JGI IMG/M metagenome (GOLD analysis project Ga0182024, IMG submission 120480) | Permafrost microbial communities from Stordalen Mire, Sweden - P3-2 metaG (Illumina Assembly) | ecosystem: Environmental > Terrestrial > Soil > Wetlands > Permafrost | place: Sweden: Stordalen...
CCGGGCGCGGTCCCCGGGCCGGGCCGGCGAGCAGTCGCGCCGGGCGTCATAGGCTGGCGCCATGGAAATGCGAGTGCTGGGCCGAACCGGCGTCAAGGTAAGTCCGCTGTGCCTGGGTGCGATGATGTTCGGCGCCTGGGGCAACCCCGATCATGACGAGTCCGTCCGGATCATCCGCCGCGCGCTGGATGCCGGGATCAACTTCATCGACACCGCCGACGTGTACTCGGCCGGCGAGTCGGAGGAGATCGTCGGCAAGGCACTGGCCGGAATCGACCGCGACAGCGTCGTCCTCGCGACGAAAGCGCACGCGTCCATGGGCGAGGACGCGAATATGAGCGGCAACTCGCGCCGCTGGATCATCCGCGAGTGCGACAACAGCCTGCGCCGCCTCGGCACCGACTACATCGACCTGTACCAGATCCACCGCCCCGACCCGTCGGCGGACATCGACGAGACCCTGAGCGCGCTCACCGACCTGATCCGGGCAGGCAAGATCCGCTACGCGGGCAGCTCGACGTTCCCGCCGGCGCAGATCGTCGAGGCTCAGTGGGTAGCCGAGCGCCGCGGGCGGGAGCGGTTCGTCTGCGAGCAGCCGCCTTACTCGATCATGGTGCGCGGCGTCGAGGCCGACGTGCTGCCGGTTTGCCAGCAGTACGGGATGGGTGTCATCCCGTGGAGCCCGCTGGCCGGCGGCTGGCTGTCCGGCCGCTACCGCAAGGGCACCGACATGCCGGCCAGCACCAGGGCGCAGCGGCTGCCGCAGCGATTCGACCTGAGCCTGCCGGGAAACCAGGCGAAGCTGGAGGCGGCCGAGCAACTGGCGGTCCTCGCGGAGAAATCCGGCATGACGCTGATCCAGCTGGCGCTGGCCTTTGTGGTTCAGCACCCCGCGGTCACCGCGGCGATCATCGGCCCGCGGACCATGGAGCACCTGGAGGGGCAGCTCACCGCCGCTGACGTCACTCTCGATGCGGCGATCCTGGACCGCATCGACGAGATCGTCCCGCCGGGCACCAACCTCAACCAGCCCGACCGCGGTTACGAGCCCCCGGCACTGACCACCCCGTCGCTGCGCCGTCGGGCACGCTAAACCGGCTCGGGATGGATGTGGCTTTCGATCACCTACCAAGGTGCCCGAAAGCCACATCCATCACCTCGGGTGGAAGCTCGCCGAGTGGCTAAGCGCGGGGCGCTTACTTGTCCTGGGTCCAGTGCGGACGGCGGAACATCCGGCCGAGACGGTCGTGCATCGAATTGCCGCTGTCGGCCAGCGCGTCCACGTGGTAGACGGGCGGCCCGTCGGGAGCCGGCAGGCTGGCGGCCTGCTCATTGTCGATTTCCAGCCGGATGTAGCTGGCGGTGATCCGCCCGACCTGGTCGGCGTCGACGAAGCGCAGGCCGGCCTTGGTGTGGATGACAATGCCGTCGAAGACGTCGAGCGACGGTACTTCCAGCACGTGCTCGAGCGTGCCGATCTCCGTGCCGGTGCTGGTGAGCACCTTTGATCCGTGCACTGCTGCCTCATACGAGATGGCCGTATCGTCGTCCATGCTGGCCTCCTGTCCCGTCGCGGTTGCTGCGGCGCCTGCGATGGTCATGGCTGGTTCAGGTGCCCTAGGACCATATCGAGCGCCTGCTCGACTGGCCAGCCGGGTCGGTGGGCCGAACCATCCGTTCTTCGTAAGGTGCTGCACTCTGACGAAGGTGCTGGACTTACGGTAGGGGGATGAAAGCGGAGCCCATCCCGATCGAGGTCGGCGGGCGGTCACTGCGGATCAGCAGCCCGGCGAAGGTCATGTTCCCGGCGGCCGGGGTGACCAAGGAGGAACTGGTCCGCTACTACATCGCGGTCGGTGACGGGATCTGCGCCGCGCTGCGGGACCGGCCGACCACGCTGCGCCGGTTCCCGGACGGGATCGAGGGGGAGGCGTTCTTCCAGAAGCGGGTGCCGGCCGGGGCGCCGGACTGGGTGCAGAAGGTCAGGATCCAGTTCCCCAGCGGCCGGTCCGCCGAGGAGGTCTGCCCGACCGAGCCGGCCGTGTTCGCCTGGGCGGCCAACCTGGGCACGGTGGAGTTCCACCCGTGGCCGGTCCGGCGCCCGGACGTGGACCACCCGGACGAGCTGCGGATCGACTTCGACCCGCAGCCGGGCACCGCGTTCGCCGATGCCGTGACCGCGGCGAAGGCCGCGCGGGAGGTGCTGGCATCGGTCGGCTGCACCGGCTTCCCGAAGACTTCCGGCGGCCGGGGCGTGCACGTGGCCGTGCCGATCGTGCCGGAATGGACATTCACGCAGGTGCGAAGGTCGGTGATCGCGCTCGGCCGGGAGCTGAACCGGCGGCTGCCCGGGCTGGTCACGGTGGACTGGTGGAAGGAAGAGCGCGGCGAGCGCGTGTTCATCGACTTCAACCAGACGGCCCGCGATCGCACCATCGCCGCCGTCTACTCGGTGCGGGCGACCCCGGAGGCGACCGTGTCGGCGCCGGTGACCTGGGACGAGCTTGATTCCGTGCAGCCGCTCGACTGCACGGTCCGCACGATGCCGGAGCGGTTCGCCTCGGTGCCCGATCCGCGTGCCGGGTTCGAGGAAGCGGCCGGACGGCTGGACGCGCTGCTGGAAATGGCCGACGCGGACGAGCGTGACCGCGGCCTGGGGGATATGCCCTATCCGCCGGAATACCCGAAGATGCCAGGCGAGCCGATGCGGGTCCAGCCCAGCCGCGCCCGCCCGCCTGCTCATGAAACAGGTGCATGATGACTGGTCTCTGGCACTGGCTGCTGAGCGTCACGGGAGTGAACGACGAGGCCGGGAGGTGGTACGCGTTCTGGTCCGGGTTCGGCGCGAACTTCGGCGAGGTAACCCTGCTGGCCGGCGTCCTGGCCGCCTGGCACCGCGTCAACTGCCACACGAAAGGCTGCCCGCGGATCGGCCGCCAGCTAGTCGCCGGCACGACCCTCGTGGTGTGCCGCAAGCATCACCCGGACGGGAAGCCGACGCCCGAGCACATCCTCGAGTTGCACCGGGCGCACGTCGAGGCCGAGCGGATCAAGCGCGAACTGCTGCACGCCAGTAGCCCGGTCGATTCTGATAGCCCCGTCCATTCCGGTAACTCGGTCAGTTCCGAGAGCCCGGTCCGCTCCGACTAGCACGGGCGGTTTCGCCGAGCGCTGACAGCCGCGTGCGCCGCGCCGCGCCTGGGCACGCTGGACGGCATGCAGGCCGCCGCGCAAGACGAGATCCGCGCCCCGCCTACTACGTCGTCGGCGCGGCAGTCGTGGCCGCCGGGATAGTGGTTGGGAACATCATCATCGGAAGCTTCCGGCAGGCCTACTGCCCGCCGGAGATGCTCGGCCGGGTCGCCGCCAGCATGCGGTTCCTTGCCTTCGGCGCCATCCCGCTCGGCGCCCTGCTCGCGGGCGGGCTCGGCACCGCCCTCGGCGTCCGGAACGCGCTCTGGGTGATCCTCGCTATCTACGCGCTGTCCGGTGTGCTGCTGCTGACCCGCGGCATCCGGACCCGCCGTGACCTGCCCGGCGCGCCCGCGGGCCGGCCCTGAGGCCAGGGCGGTTCGCCTCGGTGCTGATGCCCCGCGCCGGCCCGCCTTGCTCAGGCAACTCCGGCGGCCAGCGCGGGCTCCGGAGGGCCGGAGCCCGCCGCTTCCCCGCCCGGGAAGAGATGACAGCCGCCCGCGTCGAGCCGCAGCCCCACATTCTCGCCCCTGGCTGCCCGCACGCCAGAGTAAACGCCGGTCAGCCGCCCGTTCCCGGGGATGTCAATCGCATGCTCGTATCCCCGGCCGCGAAACGCCACATCGGCGACTACCCCAGCGAGGTGGTGCTCGCCGGTGTGCACGGCGCAGAGCTGCACGCCCGCCGGGCGGATCATCAGCAGGGCGGTCCCCACGGTTACCGAGTCGCGCTGGCCGCGGGCATGGAACGGCCTGATCCGCGCCGGGCCGGTCGGCTCGACCTCGAAGATGCCGTCGCCAGCCGGCCCGCGGATGATCACGGGAAGCTCGCCGGACAGCCCGGTGAACCGCGCGACGAACGGTGTGGCCGGCCGGGTGTAGATCTCCTCCGGCGTGCCCTCCTGCACGATCCGGCCTGACTCAAGGACGCCCACCCGGTCCGCGAGCGCGAATGCCTCCGCCTGATCATGCGTGATGTAGACGGTCGTCGTGGTTGCCTCGCGCACCAGCGAGGAGATCTCCACCCGCATCCGCTCCCGGAGGTCGGCGTCCAGGTTCGACAACGGCTCGTCACACAGAATAAGACTGGTATCGGCGACGAGCGCCCGGGCCAGCGCGACGCGCTGCTGCTCGCCGCCGGACAGCTCGTTGGGGTAGCGGCCAGTCAGCGCGCCTAGTCCGACGCGTTCCAGCATGTCGGCCGCCCTCGTCCGCGCCTCGTCCCGGGACAGCCTGCGGCGGCGAAGCGCAAACGCGACGTTGTCCCTGACCGTCAGGTGCGGCCACAGCGCGTAGTCCTGGAAAACCATCGACAGATCGCGCTTGTCCGGGGGGACGTGCATGCGACCCTCGGCTACGGTCGCGGCGCCGATGGCAATCCGGCCGGAGGTGATGCGCTCGATTCCGGCCAGGCACCTCAGCAGCGTCGTCTTGCCGGACCCGGACGGGCCGAGCAGCACCACGAACGTGCCGGGCGCGACGTCCAGCGCGACATCGCGCAGCGCGTGGCTGCCGCCAGGGTAGACCTTCGTTAGCCCCGCGATCGAGATCCGTTCAGCCACGGGCTGTTCCTCCGATCCGGCGCCATCCCGGCGGCGCGATCAGCCGGTAGCCGCCCAGGACGACCATGACGGCGAGCAGCGCGAGGCCCACCGCCAGCACCGACTGGGCCATGCCGACGCCGAAATGGTAGTTGCTGAGGTTGTCCTCAATGGCGACAGAGGCCGGCGGCGATCCCGGGGCATAGAGCAGCTGGGACAGCGGCAGCTCCAGGAACACGCCGCAGAACGTGAGCAGCCATGCCATCGTGAGCGGCCGGGACACCACCGGCAGGACTCCGCGCGCCCAGGCGAGCAGCGCGCCGGCGCCGTGCGCCCGGGCGGCGTCCTTGAGCGAGGGCTGCAGCTGGGATACCGCGCCGACCAGGACCCTGGCGTTGGTCGGCAGGCTAGACGCGCTGTAGGCGATGATGAGCAGGGTCGTCGTCTGGTACAGATTGATCCCCAGCCGGGACATGATCGGCAGGTTGTAGGCAAAGATGTAGCCGGCCCCGAAGACGACGCTGGGCAGTGCCACCGCCGCGAGCAGCATGAAGTCGAGTATCCGGGTGGACTTGCTCTTCCGCTGCGCGAGCAGCCAGGCCGCGGTGAACCCGCCGACCATGGTGATGGATGCCGTGACCGCCCCGTAGATGAGCGATCGCTCCAGCGGCCCGATCAGGCCGGCCTGGTGCAGCACCGCGCGGTAGTTCACCAGGGTCAGGCTGAACGAGCCGCCGTAGTCGCCTAGCAGGGAGGCGCTGACCGCGCCGAAGCCGGGCACCCCGAGCGCGACAAGGTAGAACAGCGTCACGCCTGCCACGGCCGCGGCCGTGCCGCGTCGGCTGAGCTGGCGGCGCACGGCCTGGCGGGATCGTCCGGACAGCATCTGGTAGGACCGGCCGCGCAGCGCGCGGGCCTGCAGCGCGAGCGGGAGGGCCACCGCCCCGACGAGCAGCCAGCCGGTGCCCGCCGCCAGCTCGAAGCTCGGCGGGAAGTTGCCGATGTCCTGGTACAGCGCGTACGTGGCGAGCGGGAAGTGCGAGTTGTACGCCAGGGTCGCGGCAACGCCGAAGTCGCTGACCGACTCGGCGAACCCGATCGCGAGCGCCGACCAGATGGCGGGGGCGAGCATCGGCACGATGAGCCGCATGGCCTCGATCCGGCTGGCGCCGTGCACCCGGGCGGCGTCCTCGAACTCCTGCCCGAGGCCGGCCAGGGCCGCGGTCACCGCGAGGAAGCTGAACGGCACCGAGCGCAGGCCGAGCAGCAGGACCACCCCGAACGGTCCCATGATGGCGTGAGTGACGAACGGGAGATTCAGGCCCGCCCGGTACATGACGCCATCGGCCTGGACCAGCCGCTCCCAGCCGAGCGCGGGCAGCCATGACGGCAGCAGCAGCACCAGCCACATCCCGCCGGCCGCCCACCGCCGGCCCGGGAGCGTCGTGCGGCCCGCCAGCCAGGCGATCGGGAACCCGATGGCCAGGCCGAGCGCGGCCGCCGCGCAGCTCACCCACAGCGAGTTGGCCACGGCGACTGCGGTCGCGCCGGTGAACGTCTGGTGCAGGTAGCTGAGCGTGAACCACTGCGGTCCCTGGCTGAACAGCCGCGGCGAGACCGCGAGCGCCAGGAAACAGGCGCACGGAGCGAGGATGAAGAAGATGAGCAGCAGCCAGAACATCGGCTTGCCTAGCCGCCACATGGCCGGCCGGCCGCGCAAGGCGGCCCGCCGGCCATGCAGGCCCGGCCGGGGCGTGCCCGTCGCCTCGGGGACGGGCACGGTGTCCGGGGGAACCGTCACGAGGCGGGCACCCGGCGCTCAGCGCACCGGCCCGGTATCCAGCCCGGCGGCGTCACTGGACGATGTTGCTGTCGAACCACGTGTTGATGGTGGCCTCCTTGGGCCCCCAGGTGTACGGGTTGATGTTCTGGGTCTTGGCGCTGGCCAGCGGTGGTAGTGCCGCGAGCGGGCTCACGCCCTGCAGGACCGGGTAGTACAGCGAGTCACCGGTGGGGTCACCGGTCTGCATGACCTTCTGGCCGGCCGGGGAGAGGACGTACTCGATGAACTTCTCGGCTTCCTTCCGCTCCGCGGCTGGAGCCTTCGCGTCGATGCCGATCGCGCTCGGCAGCAGCGTGACCGGGTCCAGGTACTTGACCACGAGCTTGTGGTCGCCCAGCTCCGCGCCGATCCCGGCTGAGCTCTGCACCAGCGCGAGCTTGATCTGGCCGCTAGTGAGCGCCTGCAGCGTGGGCCCGTTCGTCGGGTGGATGATCAGGCCGTTCGACTTGAGCTGCTCGAAGAAGCGCTCGCCCTGGCTGATGCCGCCGAGGTTGTTCATCATGCCCGCGATGAACGGGTAGGTCGGGCCGGACTGCGAGGGGTCATTCATCCCGACCGCGCCTTTCCACTGCGACTGCAGCAGCTGCTGCCAGGTCGCGGGCGGGCTGGTGACCTTGGTCTTGTCGTAGACGAGAGCCGCCATCAGCGTGACGCCGGTCGGGGTGTAGCTCTTGTCGGAGGGCAGTGACTGGGTGCCGAGAGCGTCCCACTGGACCTTCGGCTCGAACCCCTTCTGCAGCAGGCCCTGCTGGTCAAGGCCGGCGAACGCGGTCGCGCCGTCGACCCAGAGCAGGCCCCAGTTCGGGTTGTTCTTCGAGGCCTCGATCTGGGTGAGCAGCGGGCCGGTGGAGTTGTCGTCCAGCTTGACGGGTATGCCGGTCGCCTTCTGGAAGGCGGCCACCATAGCGTGGTCATAGCCCTGGGCCGAGTACACGACCAGCGTGACCTTGCCGGACGCCCCGGATGCGCTGGCCGTGGCCGAGCATCCGGCCAGGGCGAGCACGCCGGCACTGATGATTCCGGTGATCAGGGAGATGCGGCGGTGCCGTTGAGAGCGCTTCATGCCTGCATACTGGCCAGGCTTGAGGTCCGTGCGGTGTCCGCAGGGTGACGGGGAAGTTAAGCAGTCGATACAATCAATATCTAACAATCGTTAGATCAGAGAATGACGGTCGTTACGATAACTTGGCTGCGGAGGTGAGCAGGTGACGGGTGCGCCGCGGGCAGTGCCGGGCGGGGATGCCCGGGCGCTAGTCGCTCTCGGCCTGCTCCGCGTACACCCGGGCCGCGTACTCGTCGAGCACCTGCTGGCAGCTGTCCAGTGCCTTCTCCGTCGCGGGCCGGCCGGCCGCGCCGAACGCATCCCGCTGGCGGACGCGGGCGAACCAGCTCCGCAGCTTGACCAGGTCGACCTCGTTTTCCTCGAGCTCGGCAAAGGTGAAGTGATCGGCCAGGTACTCCTTCTTCACCTGCACGAGGAAGTCATCGCAGCGATCCACGATCTCCTCGTACTCATCGTTCCTGGCCGCCTCGAACGCCGCCCGGACCTCGGCCTCGCCGGCCAGCACCGTGCACGACATCAGGGCCGCGGTTCCGCCCATATCCAGGATCTGGCTGCGGAGCTTGCGCAGCGCCCGCTCCGCGCCGCCGCCGGCCGGCAGCGCGGCCGCGGAATTCTGCAGGTAAATGGCGCCCAGGCCCTTCAGCCTGCGCCACACCGCCGCGCGAAGCCGGCTGGGCTCAGACGGCACCCGGTACACGAGAAGCAGCCACCCCTCGCCCGCTGCACTGTCGCGGTCGGTCACGGCCTCATTCTGGCAGACAGGCCACGTCGCACCACGGCATCGCCGCTGCTGCTGCCGCCACCACCGGAGGTCACGTGAACGCTGTCGCCCTCTTCCTCACCGTTTTCGTGGCCTGCGTGGTCGAGGCGGTCGAGGCCCTGACGATCGTGCTGGCGGCCGGCCTGACCAGGGACTGGCGGTCAACCTTCCAGGGCATGGCAGCGGCACTGGTTGTCCTCGCTGTCGTGGTCGCCGCAGTCGGGCCCGCGCTGACTCTCGTCCCGCTGGCCGGGCTCCGCCTTGCCGTCGGCGCGCTGCTCGCCGTGTTCGGGCTGCAGTGGCTGCGCAAGGCGATCCTGCGGGCGTCCGGCTACAAGGACCTGCACGACGAGGCGGGCATCTACGAACGCCAGGTCGCCGCGGCCCGTTCCGCGGCGGCTGGCGGCCGGGGCCGCGTCAGCGACTGGTATGCGTTCACGCTCTCGTTCAAGGGGGTGCTGCTCGAGGGCCTGGAGGTGGTGTTCATCGCGATCACGTTCGGCGACAACCAGGGAAACCTGGGGCTCGCGGCCCTGGGCGCCGGAGCCGCCGTGCTCGTGGTCGCCGGAATCGGGGTCGCGATAAGGGCGCCGCTGGCCCGGGTGCCGGAGAATGCGATGAAGTTCGCGGTCGGCATCATGCTGACGTCCTTCGGCACCTTCTGGGGGGCCGAGGGCGCCGGAGTGGCCTGGCCGGGCGGGGATACCGCCCTGCTGGCCGTCATCCCGGTGATCGCGGCCGTATCGCTCGGGTACGCGGCGCTGCTGCGCCGGTCCCGGGCGGCGGCGCTGGTATCGGCAGGCCCGGCTGCCAGGGCAACTCCGGAGGGCGCACGATGAGCCGGCTACGGTCGATCTGCGCGTTCTGGTACGACTTCATCGTCGGTGACGACTGGCGCGGGGCGGCGGTCGTCGCGGTGGTCCTTGCCGCTACCGCCGTGCTGGTCCACGTAGCGCGGGTCAATGCCTGGTGGCTGATGCCGGCCGGCGTGGTCCTCGTGCTCGGCTGGTCCGTCCGCCGCGCTACGGCCGGCGCGGCGAAGAACTGAGACCGGGAGAACGGCATCAAGCTGGCCTATCTCCGAACAAACCCCCTACCTGTGTGTACTACCGGCTGCCTTACGAGGCGAAGTGGAACAACCAGGGCGTCTCGTCGGCGACCGAGGCGAGCGATCCGTCCGGGTCGCCGTGGAAGCCGCTCTTCACGATTCCCGGCGAGCCGACGGGCTGACGTCCTCGCGAGGGGCGCGCGGATGCCTCCGCTAGCTCGTGCACTAGCTCGTGCGTGCGCTACTTCGTGGCCGTGACTGCCTGGATGATGACCGCGTAAAGCTGGTGCCACTGCGGTGAGCGGAAGCCAGCCGTGGCCAGCAGCCGGGTGGCGCGCAGCTTCGTCCGCGCCTTACCCCGACGGCCGAGCAGGAGCGTCGGCCAGAGCCATGTCGAGAACTGGTCGACCAGGACGAGACGGCCGCCCGGCCGCAGGACCCTCGCGCACTCGGTGAGCCCGGCCTGCTGATCCGCCCAGTGATCGAACGAGGTCGTGGTCACCACCAGGTCGAAGGTCTCCGCGGGGAAGGGGATCCGCTCGGCCACTGCCTCCGAGAAGCGCAGCCGGCTGTCGTGCGCCGCCGCGCTGGCCGTCTCGATCATCGCGGCCGCCGCGTCTATCCCGGCCAGCTCGGCAGCCGCCGGGACGCGATCGGCGAGCTGGCGCAGCAGATTGCCGGTTCCGCAGCCGACATCGAGGATGCGGCGCGGGGCCGGGCAGCGGCTCAGGGCAAGATCCGCGGTGCGGTCGGCGATGTTTTGATGCAGCCTGCCGAGCCACCCGCTCTCGTAGCCGGCGGCTCGCTCGCCGAATGCCGCGACGTCACGATCATGGGCCATTCGCCCGATCCTGCCACGGGCCGGACCGCACCGCCGCGCGACCCGGCCGCGAGCCGAGCCC
>Ga0182024_10025805_pt1 | contig 10348 bp, 7 predicted proteins | sample P32metaG_FD_120480 | JGI IMG/M metagenome (GOLD analysis project Ga0182024, IMG submission 120480) | Permafrost microbial communities from Stordalen Mire, Sweden - P3-2 metaG (Illumina Assembly) | ecosystem: Environmental > Terrestrial > Soil > Wetlands > Permafrost | place: Sweden: Stordalen...
CTGCAAACTGGAGGAAGCCAGCGTGGTCACATCCGATATTCGCAAGCCAGCGTGCCGCATCACGAGAATGAATGCCAAGACCCGAGAATCCGTTGCCGCGGCCAGAATCCGCTCCATTTCTTCTTCGCTGAAAGGAAGCGTGGGGCTCGGTCGAACCTTCGGACCCTTCAGATGCACCGCCGGATTCTCTGGTATCCACTTGCGGGCATGCGCAAACTTCAACACGCTTCGCAATCGCTCCAGCTTCTTGAGCGCGGACAACGGCGCATCTTTCCACGTGGAGCGAAACTCCGTACACGCCGGTAGGTCGAGTTCATTGACGAACCGAAACCCCTTGTCAGCGGCGAACTCGTCTAGTTGACGAAAAAGCAGTTTGTATTTCCGAAGTGTCTCGGAGTTCAGATTCCTACCCGATGGAGATTCGGCATCCTTCAGGAAACTGTCTTTCCATTCCTTTATCGTGACCCGCGCCGTCTGCCGCAGGTTGCCCTCGACCTCGCGCCGTCGAGCGATGGCTTCCGCGCGCGTCCAGTCTCGAAGACGCGTCGGTTCTCGAACTTTCTCACCGCTCGGGAGCGTTCCTGTCATCCAGATGGGGCAGCGGCATTTCCGCTCCATACGGGACTTCAAGCTGCACTTGCTGGGGTTATGACGACGCCAGATGGTGAGCATCAGGGATTCAGCCGGGTGTGAACCCGAGCTGCTACGCTCTTCGGGATGCGGAATGTTCGATACCGGCGTTTGCCGGGCTCGGTGGTTGAGATGACGAGCACATCCCTTTCATTCTCGAATAGGGTTCGAATCGTTTCCGGCGATACACCCCACAGCCTGCCAACTCAGAAGGCGTGAAGTGCTGCTCGGTAGCGACTTCGATGTCTCTGGACATCCGAGCAGTGGCTTGCTTGTAAACGTACGTCCCTCGGAAAGCTCCGGTGCCGCGGATGCGCGAACCACGGCGCCAATTGCGGAATTTACGCGAGGCTAGGGCGCGATTCTTCGCACTGGCCAGCTGGGTACGCCGTCCTGATCGTGGGCCCATTGCCGGAGAATAGCATCGAGACAAGTTTGGGGGAGAGCACAAAATGAGCACAACGTGCCTAGAATGTTACATATTATTGGGTAATTTATTGGAGGCGCGGGTGGGAATCGAACCCACGAATGAAGGTTTTGCAGACCTCTCCCTTACCACTTGGGTACCGCGCCCAAACGAACAGTATAACCAAAGTCACTGTTTCCGCCATCGCAATGCTGCGTAAAAGCTCGACTTCCAATGGCCGAATAGGGCAAAGCGGCGTTCAATTATCCCAGTCACCCTCGTCGGGCGCCCGAGAGCGGAAGCAATAAGCCTCAATTGCCCCCATCGTACCGTGCGTCGAGCGCGATAGGTGCAACTCTGAGCACTATTGAAGAGTTCTAGACAGCGCTTTTGAAATTGAGCTGACGAGTTTCGGTTTGCAAACAAGGCAGCAGACTTGTGCCTCTGTCATGACCCAGCGGTGGCAGCTTGGCCTTTTAGTTCAATATTCTGCGTTTGACTTAGGGGAATATGCGACTCCTCAAACCCAGACTTAATTCGACGGCGAAGCTCGCGGGCAACTTCGTCTTTCCGATTGAGTATTGTGCGGATCTGGAGCCGAAGAACGACGCCATCGAGTGATAAAGACTCAACTCCGAGCACTCGCGGACCGTCCACGAAAGCGGGAGACCACTCCTGATCGCTGCGAAAATCTGTAGCAATCCTTTCGAGAACGCTCAACGCAGAACCCACGAGCTCGTCGGAAGGTATCGTTACGTCAACGAAGACCTGCGACCAGTCTCGGCTCAGGTTCGCCAGTTGGCCAAGCATCCCATTGGGAATCGTAACCACTGCGCCGGCGGGGTTGCGGATCACTGTGCGGCGGATAGAGAGATGTTCCACGCGGCCGATTTCTCCATTCGCCTGAATCAGATCTCCCACCACGAATTGGTCTTCAAACACGATAAAAAAGCCGTTGATCAAATCTTTCACCAGGTTCTGCGCTCCGAATCCGAACGCCAAGCTCGCTACGGCTGCAGCGGCCTCTACCGGAGTGACATTAAACCCGAGTTCCGGAAGTGCCGTCAGAACAGCTACTGCCCCAATGATTCCGATGCCGACACTGTAGAGAAGACCCGCCATGGTGCGTGTTTGCTGCTCACGCATCTGGGCGCCCCGCGTTCGCACTTTGGATATTTCAATCAGTCGGAAGGTGACCGCCTTCCATACGCGTGCCACCAATATCGCTATAACAAAAATAAAAATGATGCGGAGGCCGCGCGTCCAAACAAGTTCCATCCAGCGGGTCTGTGATTGAAAAGTGGGTATCTGAACCATCCGAAGGAGGGATTATATCATTTGACCGAGTTGCGCTTTTGCTCCCTGGCCGCGACAATTTGTTCTATCGCCGAGTAAGGGTTTCTGACCGCGCGCATGAGGCTTCTACCTGATAGCTTGACTGCCCTTAAATACTTACTTTACTTGGGGACCGTCTAGTACGTGAAGCACTCCGCGTGGCCATGGTTCTTTTGCGCAGTGTGGCGCGGCCTTCAAAAGTGAGGCAAAAGTTGGTAAAGCATTGAAACGCGCCCGGCACCAACTTACCACCGCTCTGATCCCCAGCTCGTGGGAACGGCGAAACCCACGAGTCGCAGTGGTGAAGAACCTCAGCTCATGGCGCTCGTCTGGGAGGTATCTGAAGGGTTCCGAAGATTCGCAAAAAGAGCGCGGAAGCTATCGCGCCGCATGGCCAGCAAATCCGGAGGCTCAGTCTCTTCGGAGGGTTACAACTATCTCGTTCAGGAGCAGCTAAGGGAACTAAATCGCACTTTCGGAGTGTACATGAGAAGCCGCGACGAGATGCGCTGCTACGTGCAGCCCACATATTGGAAAGCTAAGTACTACACCAATAATTATCCATTCTCGCCTGGGCTGGATATGGCTTCAGCCAGAGAAGAAACAGAGCTTTCGGACCGCTCCTAGCTGCTCATGACCATTGTTTTTCCTAACTACTTTAGAATCAATTTCTAACCTTTCGAGTTTTCGAAATGGTCGGGGTTGTAAATTTCCTGTGAAGTTTGAAACACAAGGCGACTTCAGCCCCGTCTAATGCATCGAATTGGCTGTTCGAGAAAAAGGTCCCGTTATTTTGTTGATTATTTGGCCTAGTTCTTATAAGATGTTGAAAGGAAGGTAGATACTATGGCGATAGATAAAGAGACAGGGCGCGGCCGTCTAGTACCTACGCGGCCCACAGGGGTTCAGTACCAAGTTGAGTATTCCATCAAGCGGCCCACGGAAGTGCGCCAGCATGGGCGAGCGCCGGCTGTGGCCACCCGGTGGACAAAATGCTCAGTTCGATCTTCGCACGCACATTTTATTCCAGATGGAACCTACTTTCTCCATACGGATGACGGACGCGTCCATCAACTTAAGTCCCACTCCGGCGAATGGGAGTTTCTCGCAGCCGCTTAACGCCAATATTTAATCGTGATCTCGGACGCCCGGGGCTGTGATCTCGGGCGTTTGCTTTTTATCGATCCGCAGCCTTTCGCATTTCCTCACGACGGCTTTCCACGAGCAGCCCCAGTGACTCCCCAAATGGCGGTCGCGCGATGCCGCGTTCTGTGATGATGGCGGTGATAAAGCGCGCTGGAGTAACGTCGAACGCCGGGTGTGCGGCGGGAACGTTGGGTGAGATCTTTTTCCCGGCGAAATGGGTCACCTCTTCCGCTGCTCGCTCTTCAATGGGAATCTGATCCCCGGAAGCGATCGATAAATCGAGGGTTGAGATGGGGGCCGCTACGTAGAACGGCACATTGTGCTCGCGGGCGAGCACCGCTATGCCATAGGTGCCAATCTTATTGGCAGTATCGCCATTTCGAGCTATTCGGTCGGCGCCCACCACAACTGCTTTCACGTCGCCGGTTTTCATAAAATGACCCACCATGTTATCGGTGATCAATGTAAGGGGAATGCCGTCTCGATGAAGTTCCCAAGCCGTGAGTCGCGCGCCCTGAAGATATGGTCGCGTTTCGGGGACCAAGACCTCAATGCTGTGCCCCTCTTCGACGGCCATGCGAATCACACCCAGGGCGGTGCCGATTCCGCCCGTGGCCAAGGCTCCCGCATTACATTGCGTCATCACCCGGCCAGCCTTCGGCATCAGGCTCGCCCCATACCGTCCTATCTTTTCATCCGCGTCCCGGCGTTCCTGGTGCAACCTTGCCGCTTCTTGTACAAGAGCCTCGCGGATCGGGTCGAGGCCGAATCCGCTTACGGAATGGCCGGCGGCAAGCATCTCGAAGTGTCGCTTAAACCGGTCGATAGCCCAGAATAAATCCACAGCGGTTGGTCGGGTCTGTGCGAACGTTTCACAGATCGATTCGAATTCGGTCCGCAATTCCGGGAGAGTTTTCGCTTTGGAGCGTTCGACACCAAGCGCGATACCCATTGCGGCAGCCACTCCAATGGCCGGCGCCCCTCGAATCACCATCTGCTTGATGGCCTCGGCCAGCTCCCGGTAATCCGTGTAGGTGTGGTAGACCACTTCGTTGGGCAGGCGCCGCTGGTCAAGAAGCACCACACCGCCGGAAGTCCATTGGATTGGCTCAACAGCAGAAATCTCTATTTTTCCCATAAAATCCCCTGCGAATAGGCCGTTCAGTGAAAGAACATTCTAGCTAATTCACCGATTTTTCGACGCGTGACCAGCCCGGTCTTAATGTCCGCCCGGAACAGCGCGAAGCCAATGAGATCCGACGAGGAATCCCAGAAACAGAAATGAATTGTAGCTCAAATGCAAAAGATAGCTTGCCACCACGGTTCCTGTCTTCGCGCGCGCATAGGTAAAGACGATTCCTACGAGAATTAGCAGTCCAATCTGTGCCCAGCCGCCCCACAACTGCGGAGCATGGAGCACCCCAAACAGGACACCTGTAACAATAATCGATCCCGTAATTCCGATGCGTCGCGCGATAGGCGGGTATATGTAACCTCGAAAGATCGTTTCTTCAAAGAAGGGCGCAAGTAAGACGCTCAACGACATTAAAACTAAGGCGCTTCGCCGGTCCTGAAAGAAAACCTCGATTGGCAATTTTGTCTTCGGGTGAAACGCCGCTGAAGCCGATTCCACAAGAAACGACAGCACAACGCCACTTGCTACCAAAGCCGAATACACCACCCACGACTTTCGGCGGCCTGTATTCAAGGGACGCCACCCTAGCGTTCGCCACACCGGAACCTTCTCACGGGAACGTATTTGCACCGCTATGTAACCAAGTAGTGCAAGCGAAAGAACCACCTGATTCGTTACGGCGAAATAAGTTCTCGCGGCACTCGAAGTGCGGATCTGAGCGGCCCCTATGTGCAGCACTACAGCAAACAGGAATACGACGCCAATCGTCACGAAAAACGCGCCTCCTAGGGCCAGCAACGCGAAGATGATCAGGTCGATCCAGTCCCAGGGAGTCCTAATATCCTCAGGGACTTCGGGCCGGTGGCGAACGGCCGCGTCCTGAGCATTTGGAGCTTCGGTTAAAAATGGCGGTTCGGTTACGCTTTGGATTTCAACGGATTGGGGAACCAGATCAGAAGGCTGAGGGGGTTCTGAGGCCAGCGGATTGTTGTCTTCAAGGAGCATGCTCAGTCTGCGATCTTTCTTGCCGGCCCAACCACCCTAGGGGGCACTGTACTGTTAGTCGCGAAACCCCGCAACGTTTCTCTTCAGCTCGCCCGCAGCTCGCTTTCGGTCTTGAACGCGCGGGCCAAGATCTGGCCCGTGTAGGACTTCTTATTCCGTGCCACCTGCTCGGGCGTACCCTGCGCGACGATTCGCCCGCCCTCCGCGCCACCCTCAGGTCCGAGGTCAATAATCCAGTCCGCCTGTTTAATCACGTCGAGATTATGCTCGATAATCAACACCGTGTTTCCAAGTGCGACCAGCCGATTGAGGACGTCGAGAAGTTTTTTGACGTCGTCGAAATGCAAGCCCGTTGTCGGTTCGTCAAGAATGTAGAGCGTTCGTCCAGTCTGCCTGCGCGAAAGCTCCCGCGCTAGCTTTGTGCGCTGCGCTTCGCCGCCCGATAACGTCGTGGCAGACTGCCCCAGCTGGATGTATCCCAGCCCAACATCCACCAGCGTCTGAAGTTTCTGCTGAATGGCCGGGATGTTTTCCAGCACTTTAAGGGCTTCCTCGATTGGCAAATCGAGCAGATCTGAAATCGAATGCCCTTTGTAGCACACTGCCAAAGTTTCCGCGTTGTAGCGGCGTCCCCGGCACACTTCACAGGTGACGTAAACATCCGGCAAAAAATTCATTTCGATTCTCCGCAGTCCGTCGCCCTGGCACGCTTCGCAGCGCCCGCCTTTTACATTGAAGCTGAATCGTCCCGGCTTGTATCCCCGCTCGCGCGATTCCGGCAGCAGCGCGAAAATGTCGCGAATAGGCGTAAAAACTCCGGTATAGGTAGCGGGATTAGAACGCGGCGTGCGTCCGATGGGAGCCTGGTCGATTTGAACAACTTTATCGATCTGTTCGACACCCAGAATCTCCCGATGCGCTTCTGGCTTCTCCATGGAGCGATAAAGCTTTGCGGCAAGCGCGCGATAAAGAATGTCGTTTACCAGCGTGGATTTGCCGGAGCCAGAAACTCCCGTCACGACGGACAACAGTCCGAGCGGAATTGTTACATCGATATGTTTCAGGTTGTTTCCACTCGCGCCAAGTATTGTCAGGGACTTGTCACTGGGCATCCGCCGTTGTTCGGGGAGGGCGATGCTCGCGCGCCCGGATAGGTATTGGCCCGTGAGCGAAGCCGGATTGGCCGCAATTTCCCCTGGCGATCCCGCCGCTACCAGGTATCCACCTGCCTTGCCGGCACCCGGACCAAGATCCACCACATAGTCGGCACGGCGGATCGTTTCTTCGTCGTGTTCGACTACAAGAACCGTGTTTCCCAAGTCACGCAACGCCTCCAGAGTGTCGAGCAACCGGCCGTTGTCGCGGGCGTGCAGGCCGATTGAAGGTTCGTCCAACACGTAGAGCACGCCCCGTAGTCGCGAGCCAATCTGTGTCGCAAGTCGAATCCGCTGGGCTTCGCCTCCAGATAGCGTGGAAGCCGAGCGATCGAGTGTCAAATAGCCCAACCCTACAGCGAGCAGAAAATCGATCCGTTCAGCTATTTCACCCAGCGGGCGTCCAGCAATTTTCCTCTGCCTGAGCGTGAGTTGGCCGCGAATCTCGTCGACTGCGCCTCGCGCTTCCGTAAGCGGGAGCTGCGTAAAATCGGCAATGGAAAATCCCGCGATCTTTACTGCAAGGCTTTCGGGGCGCAATCGCCGCTCGCCGCACGCGACGCAAGCCGTTGGGGACATATACCGTGTCAGCCATTCGCGGTAACCGTCCGAATTCGACTCCTCAAGGCTGTTCGCGAGGTACCCGAGCACCCCTTGAAAGTTGAGGCTCTTGCTTTTGGCGCCGTTTTCGGGATTTCCATTCAGGATCAGGTTTTGCGCTTTTCGCGAAAGCTTCTCAAAAGATCTGCTCAGATCGAAATCATAAGCGGTGGCAGCAATCCTTAAGGTACGCTGAAGGAACGTTGAGCCTGATCCTGGACCGAGCCCCCCTTCAAACAGCGGCTTCGCCCAATCCACGATTACTTTGGATGGGTCGAAGTCGAACTTCGACCCCAGGCCGTTGCATTCTGGGCAGGCGCCATATGGCGAATTGAAGCTGAACGAACGCGGCTCGAGTTCCGGTACGGAAATGCCACAGTCGGGACAAGCGAGCTTTTCCGAATAGACGTGCTCTTCGCCCCCCACCACGGAAATTGTAACGAGCCCGCCGGAAAGCTTCAGCGCCGTTTCTACAGACTTCTCCAGTCTCTGGGCGATTCCGCCCTTGAGCAACAACCGGTCCACCACAATTTCGATTGTGTGATTCTTGCGGCGGTCCAGGGGCACCGGTTCGTCGAGGCTAACCAGCTCCCCATCCACGCGTGCCCGCAAATATCCTTGCTTCGCGTACTTTTCGAGGTCCTTTTTGTATTCGCCTTTGCGACCCCGAACCACGGGTGCCAGCACCATCACTCGTTCGTCGGGCTTTAGCGCCGTAACAGCTTGCACAATTTGTTCGGTAGATTGCCGCGCAATCGGCTTCCCGCAATTCGGGCAGTGCGGCAATCCTATAGCGCTATAAACCACGCGCAGGTAATCGTAGACTTCAGTAATCGTCCCTACAGTCGACCGCGGCGAACGTGTTGTCGTCTTTTGCTCGATTGCTATAGAAGGAGAAAGCCCTTCCACGGAGTCGACGTCCGGCCGCTCCATCTGGTCGAGGAACTGCCGGGCGTATGCGGAAAGGGATTCCACATATCGCCTCTGCCCCTCGGCGTAGAGTGTGTCAAATGCGAGCGACGATTTGCCCGAACCCGAGAGCCCCGTGATCACGGTGAGCGTGTTGCGCGGAATTTCCACATGGATATTCTTCAGGTTGTGCTGCCGCGCGCCGCGCACGATTATCTTCTTAAGTCCCATGATTTAGATTAGACGGCTACCTCTCAGGCGGGCGTCACTGCGAATACTTCGCTCAGAGTAACCTACCAAACTAGCAATTTGGGTCGAACGCGTCAAACCGGCCCCCCAATTGCTTCTAAGGTGTTTCACTTAGGATTTGATGCTCCGAAAGTCGCCTCGGAAAAATTACTTGGCGGAGTGGACTTTTTACAGGCGACCAAAAGCAAAAAGCCAATTATTTCAACCTCTTGGCTTTGGTTTTTTGCGTGCCCTACAAAAGAGGGTCAGGGGAAGGAAAGCCGAGGATCCCTTCGGGGATTGAGGGCTGGGCCGGCTTCCTTCCCCGGCCTATTCATTTCGTTCATCTCAACCGCTCAACTCTTCTTTCGCCTCATAGACCCGCCGCTTTTGCACGGAACCCGAAAATCAGAAAATTCCCTAAACGCCTTAACCTCAGGACCAGATTCGTGTAAATTTGATAAGCTAATCGCAAGCCAAGTTGGGGCGTGGTCCAATTGGTAGGGCACCTCACTGTTAATGAGGACGGTGGTGGTTCGAGTCCACCCGCCCCAGCCAACTTCGGAAGCGGTTATGTTATTCCTTCGCAGTCGGGAAGCCTGATTCAGTCCACCCGCGCCAGCCCCCGTCCATCGAAATCACGTTCGTGTAGCCCATCTTTTGAAGATTGTCCGCGGCGAGAGCGGATCGAAAGCCGCCGCCACAATAAAGAACGATCGTCGCGCTCTTGTCGGGAACGGTCTTCTCGATGTCACGCTCGATAATGCCTTTGCTCAGATGGATGGCCCCCGGAATGTGGCCGCGCGTCCATTCCGAATCCTCCCGCGTGTCGATCAAGTGAGTTTTCTCGCCCGCGTCGAGTCGTTTCTTCGTCGCGCGCACATCTTCTTCCTTGATCCGCTTTCGCGCGTCATTCACCAGATTCACAAAGCCTTGTGGATGGTCGGGAGCCACATTGCACCTCTCAAATTCATTATTCGTATTCCATCATACGCCCGCCGCCGAGCCAGGGTGGCGATAGCGTCAGCCCGAAGAGCGCGGAGAAATCTCTGAGCAACTATTTCATGTCCCGCCAGTTTGGTCCCACTTTTGTTTCGACGAGCAGCGGCACTCGCAGTTTGTAAACCCTCTCCATCACTTCTTTCACCACACCCGTAAGCCGCGGAATTTCTTTCTCCGGCGCCTCAAACAGCAACTCGTCGTGTACCTGCAATATCATCTTCGACTCAAAACCATCACTGAGGCGCCTGTCGAGTTCGATCATCGCAAGTTTTATCAGGTCGGCAGCGGCGCCTTGCATGGGAGTGTTCATAGCGGTGCGTTCAGCGAAATTCCGCAGATTGGGCTGTGGTGAATTGATTTCGAGCATAGGCCGAATGCGGCCAAAAATTGTTTTACAAAATCCGCATTTGCGAACGTCGGCAATCTGGCGATCCAAGTATTTCTTCACCCCACTATAGCGATCGAAATAAGCGGCAATGAATTTAGCGGCTTCTTTGGTGTCGATGCCGAGATTGTGCGCGAGCCCAAACGCCGAAAGGCCATAAATCACGCCAAAATTGATCACTTTCGCGACGCGGCGATGCTCGCGCGTTTGCTCCAGCGGCAGCACGCCGAATACTTCCTGTGCCGTGCGCGCGTGAACATCCTCGCCACGCTGAAAAGCCTCCCTCAGAATCGGGTCTTCCGAAAGATGCGCCAGAATTCTCAATTCAATCTGCGAATAATCGGCCGATAAGAGCAAATGACCGGGAGGAGCCACGAACGCAGCGCGTATCTCGCGGCCCAGTTCCGTGCGGA
>Ga0182024_10025806_pt1 | contig 10348 bp, 6 predicted proteins | sample P32metaG_FD_120480 | JGI IMG/M metagenome (GOLD analysis project Ga0182024, IMG submission 120480) | Permafrost microbial communities from Stordalen Mire, Sweden - P3-2 metaG (Illumina Assembly) | ecosystem: Environmental > Terrestrial > Soil > Wetlands > Permafrost | place: Sweden: Stordalen...
AGACGAAGACACCCACAAAAGCGGCAAGGGCGAGCACGCCATGAAGGCTGGGGCGAAGCACAAGGACGATGCCGACGAGGACGAAGACGGCGGCAAGCACGAGAAGAAGCACAAAAAATCGGATCACCAGGACGAGCACGAAGACGAGAAGTAGGCCGTCATCGGAGTATCGCCATCGCGCTGAAGCGGCTATACACGCGCGGGAAAGTCGAACATCTGTGCTCTGTCTCGACGCTCGCCTGTGGCACGGCCGTCTCGGCCGTGCGAGCGGGTGCCCAACGGAAGAGAAGCTAAGAATCGAGCGGTCCCTTCCTTAAATAGTGGTCCGCACGGGCGGGACGCCCGTGCCACGGGCGAGCGTCGAGACAGAGCAGGACATCCGTCATTGATTTCACAACAGGTGGAGGATTTCGTGAAGACTTATTCAATTCGGCGATTCGTCGCCGCGATGGCTGTTGCTGGCGGCGCACTGGTGCCGCTCAAAGTCGCGACGGCGGCCGATGCCCCGGCAAATAATTCCGGTCCCCATCAGGTGGCCAAGACGATGCACCTCGGCGGCCAGGGCCGGTGGGACTATGCCCTGGTCGATCCCGCCAGCAAATCGATCTACGTCACGCGGCAGACGCACGTCCAGGTGGTGAGCACGGAGGACGGCAAGGTCATTGCCGATCTCACGGGCATGCGCGGCAACCACGGCGTCGCGCTGGCTCCCGATCAGGGGCGCGCCTTCGTCAGCGACGGGCAGGCCAACGCGGTGGTCGTGTTTGATAGCAAGACTTTCAAAGAGCTCGGCAAAGTGCCCGCCGGGCAAAATCCAGATGCCATCATTTATGATCCGTCGAGCCACAAGATCATGGCGTTCGACGGTCGCGGCAAAGATGTCACGGTGATCGATCCCGCCGCCGAGCCCGGAGCGGGCGCGGTCGTCGGCCACATCCCCTTGGAAGGCAAGCCGGAATTTGCCGCCGCCGACGGGCAGGGCCACGTCTACGTGAACCTTGAAGACAAAAATGCGATTGCGCAAATCGATGCCGCTTCGATGAAAGTTCTGGCGACTTGGCCGATCGAGGGCGGCGAAGGCCCGTCCGGCCTGGCGATCGATCCGGCCAACCATCACCTGTTTGCCGGTTGCGACAATCACGTGATGGCCATTGTGGACACCCAAACCGGCAAGACCCTCGGTACCGTCCCCATCGGCGAAGGCGTCGACGCCTGCGGCTTCGACCCCGGCACCGGCGAGGCCTTCGCCAGTTGCGGCGACGGCACCCTCACCGTCGTCAAGGAAGCCTCCGCGGGCAAGTTCGAGGTCGAACAAACCGTCCATACCCGGCAAGGCGCCCGCACCATGGCACTGGACCCTTCGACCCACACAATTTACCTTCCTACCGCCGAGTTCCCCGAGGGCGGTGGTCGTCGTCCGCAGGCCAAGCCCGATTCGTTCATGCTCGTCGTGGTGGCGCGCGAGCAGAAGTAACTGATCGTGACGGGATAATCCGGAAGCGCGCTTCGATCCACAAGACCCCCACGCCGGGGCAAAGCGGCGCCGAACTGCATGCGATGATGGAATGCGCGGTCGCCGCGCCGCCCCGGATTCCCCGAAGCGCGCACTTGATCGCAATGGCAGCGCGCCCGATCCGGGGCGGCGCGGCGACAGAGGACTTCAGGTGATCGTCGTGTCCTGCGCCGCTCTGCCCTGGCGTGGGGGTTTCCTGGACTGCAAAACGTACTCGGCGGACGCGCCGCATTGCGAGCTCGGGTTGTTTATGGGATGGATCGGAAAGGGAACGCGCCTCGTGAGGGTTGGATCTTTATGTCGCCTTCTTCCAGTCGTGCTGGTTGCGGGCTGCGCACATTATAAACCGATGCCCCTCACCGGCCCGGCGGTGGATCAAGCGCTGGTGACGCCGAATGAGCGCGAGCTGACCACGCGGGCCAATCAAATCAAGCACCCGCTCCTGCATCCTGTGCCCATCGATCTGCAAAACGGCCTCACCCCTGACTCGGCGGCGCTGCTGGCGGTCATCATCAATCCGTCACTGCGCGCCGAGCGCAATCGTCGTGCGGTCGCTTCCGCTCAATTGGTGCAAGCGCAATTGCTTCCCAATCCGACGCTCGATTTCACCTTCGATCCGGTGACCGGCGGGAACACGCTGGGAGCGAAGAATGCCTATAGCGTGGGACCGAGCTGGGAAGTGACGGCACTGATCACGCACGAGGCCAAGGTGGCCGCCGCCCGGGCGGAATCGGATTCGGTGCGGCTCGACGTCGCCTGGCAGGAGTGGCAGTTCGCCCAGGCGGCTAAGAAGGCCGTCTACGATCTGATCTCGCTGCGCGAACAGCTCAAAGAGACGCAAACGGTCGATCGGCAGGTGGCCGAGGAGCTTGCCCTCGTGCGCCGTGCGGTCGATGCTCATCAGCAGACGCTGCTCGAGTTGTCGGCCGCCCAGACTGCAAGCGAGAAGGCGCACGCCGACTTTCTTGCCGCCCAGCGCGAATCGATGCACCAGCAACTGGCGCTCAACCAGGCCCTGGGACTCGGACCAGAAGTGCAAGTCCGACTGGCCGACAATGTGGAACTGCCGTCGAAGCTGCAACTGCCGCCCGATCAGGAGCTGTCCGCGGATCTCGATGGCCGCCGGCTCGATCTGCTGGCACTTCGCCGCGGGTACGAAAGCCAGGAGCAAACCCTCCGCGCGGCAGTGCTCGGGCAATTCCCGCGCATTGTGCTTGGCGTGCATCAGGCCAGCGACAACACCGGCGTCCAGAGCACCGGCTTTGGCGTGACCGTCGATCTGCCCATCTTTGATCGAAACCAGGGCAACATCGCCATCCAGACCGCCACGCGGCAGCAACTGTTCGACGAGTACACGGGGCGAATCTTTGAGGCCAGGTCGACGATCGCCCAGACCATGGCCGACATTCGCTCCATCACCGATCAAATCGCCACCGCCGAGGCGGCCATCCCGGCGCTGGAGGAATTGGTGCGGACGTATCAGGCCGCAGTCGCGCAGCACAATGCGGACGTGCTGAGTTATTACCTGGCCCAAAACGACCTCTCGCAGAAGCGGATCGACCTGCTCAAGCTCAAACAACAACTCATGGATAACCAGATTGCATTGGAGATTGCATCCGGCCGGTATATGCCCGCGCCGCCGACTTCGGGTCCCGCCTCACGGCCGGCGATGGCGGAGGCACGGCCATGAAGTCATGGTCCGCCTGGATCATTCTCGTCGTCGCGATCGCCGCTGCCGGCGGCATGGGCTACTGGCTCGGCCATCGAAGTGCGGCCTCCGGTAAAGACGAGGCGGAGGCGGGAGCCGAAACGAAGGTCGAGCCGACCGCCACGGTGACGGTCGCACCCCTTCGACGTGCCACGATCTCGACGGACATCATCGCATACGGAACTGTGGTCGTCCCGGCCAGCGAAATCAGCGTCGTCTCAGTGCCGTTCGAATCGCGCGTCACCAAAATGCTGGTCGCACCCGGTGAGACCGTGACAGCGGGACAGCCGCTGGTCGAAGTGGAGGGAAGTGCCGCGACGCTCCTTTCTGTCGAGGAAGCGCGCAACACTCAGGCCGCCGCCGAGCGCGACCTGGAGGCGGTCAAGCAACGCTACGAGCAGAAGCTGGCGACCAATGCCGATCTGTACACCGCCGAGAACAACCTGCGCACCGCGCAGGGCCGGCTCAAGAGCCTGCAGCAGGGCGGTGCCGGCGCCCCGGCGCAGCTCAAGGCCGAGGCGGCGGGAATCGTCAGCAAGGTGGACGTGCAGATCGGTCAGGTGGTGCCGATCGGCAACCCGCTGGTGGAGGTCGCGGCGCAAAACCGGATCGAAGTCCATCTCGGCGTCGAGCCCGAGGACGCCGAACTGCTCAAGGCGGGACAGGCGGTCAAACTCCAGCCGATTGATGACGCCGACGCCAAGCCGATCACCGGCAAGGTGCGGCTTATCGGGCAGCGGGTGGACCCCGCCACGCGGCTGGTCGATGTGCTGGTCTCTCTCCCGCCGAACACGGCGATGCTGCTTGAATCGTTTGTCGTCGGGACAATTACCCGAACCTCGGCTGGCGCAATGATGGTTCCGCGCAGCGCCGCGCTGCCCAATGAAGAGGGCGGGTACGAATTGTTCACCGTCAAAGATGGGAAGGCCGTCAAGCATGTCATCCATATCGGCGTCGAGAACGATCAGGACGTGCAAGTCATCGGCGAAGATCTGAAGGAGGGAGACGCGGTCGTCACCACGGGGAATTTGGAGCTGGAGGACGGCATGGCCGTTCGAGCCCAGGAGGGCGCTCAGCCCGCCACGACTGCGCCGGCCGGGACGCAGCCGACGAGCCCCGCTGTCGAGGGCGCGTCGTGAGGGTACGCGTCGCCTTCTGGGCAAGCCGCCACGCGCGGTCCATTCTTTTCCTGCTGGCCGCCCTCGTGGTGGGCGGCCTGCTCGGGACATTCACGCTTCCGGTCTCTCTCTTCCCCCGCGTCACATTTCCGCGGATCCGCATCGACATTGACGCCGGCGAGCGCCCCGCCGAGCGCATGGTCGTCGAGGTGACGCGCCCGGTCGAGGAGGCGCTGCGATCGATCCCCGGTGTTCGCGGGGTGCAGTCGGCCTCCAGCCGGGGCAGCGCGCAGATCTGGCTCAACTTCGATTGGGGCGACGACATGACCAGCGCCCTGCTCCAGGCGCAGGCCCAGGTCAACAAGATCCTCCCCTCGCTCCCGCCGGGGGCGGCATTTGCCGTCCGGCGGATGGACCCCACGGTTTTTCCGGTCATTGCGTACAGCATCACCTCCGACACGCGGCCCCTCACTGAACTGCACGATCTGGCCGAATACCAATTGCGTCCCGTCCTCACCACGGTGCCGGGAGTCGCAAAGGTGGACGTCACCGGCGGCGCGCTTCAGGAATTCCGCGTGATGGTCGATCCGGCCAAGCTCCTTGCCCACAACCTGGCATTGACCGACGTCGCCACGGCGCTGTCGGCCGCCAACGTGCTCACCGCCGTCGGCAGGATCGAAGACCGCGACAAGCTGTATCTGATCGTGACCGACGCGCAGCTCAAGGACGCCGGTCAGATTTCTTCAACGATTCTGCACTCCGGGACGGGCGGCGTGGTTCGGCTGGCCGATGTGGCGCAGGTGCGCCTCGAACCGGCCCCGCAGTTCACCCGTTCCACTGCCGACGGCCATGAAGCGGTGCTTTTCAACGTCTATCAGCAGCCCGGCGGCAACACAGTGCAGATCGCCAAGGGCGTTCGCGATACGCTGGCGCAGGAGCAGAAAAGGCTGCCCGCCGACGTGCGCATCACCAATTGGTATGACCAGAGCGACTTGATCGTCGCCTCTGCCACCAGCGTGCGCGACTCCGTGCTGATCGGCGTCGCCCTGGCCGCGCTGGTGCTCCTGCTATTCTTGCGCGACTGGAAAATCACGCTGATTGCCGCGATGGCTGTCCCCGTCGTGCTTGCGGTGACGGCGCTGCTGCTCTATCTCCTGGGCCAGACTTTCAACATCATGACCCTCGGCGGCATGGCCGCGGCCGTAGGGCTGATCATCGACGACGCCATTGTGATGTCCGAGCACATCGTGCGGCGGGTTCACGGAACGCATGACGGGACCAGGGCGGGCGCCAAGGACCGGGTGCTCGACGCCGCCGACGAATTCACCAAGCCGCTGACCGGCTCGTCGCTCTCTACCATCGTGATTCACATTCCCCCGGCATTCATGGTTGGCGTGGCCGGCGCGTTCTTCGCCGCACTGTCCCTTTCGATGGCCTCGAGCCTGGTGATCTCTTTTCTCGTCGCATGGCTTGTGATCCCCATTCTCGCGTCGCGCTGGCTTCGGGCCAAAGACGGCCCGTCGGCGGCATCGCAGGCGTCGGCCAACCGTTTCCATCACGGGTACGCGCGGATTATGCGCCCCGTGCTGTCGCGGCCGTGGCTGGTGCTGATCCCCATCGCTGTGCTCCTGGTCGCCGGATATCTGCTTTACTCGCGGCTGAAAAGCGGGTTTATGCCTTCCATCGACGAGGGCGGCTTCGTCATGGACTATGTCGCGCCCACCGGGGCATCCGTGGCCGAGACCGATCGCCTGTTGCGCCAAGTCGAGCAGATCCTCCGCGACACTCCCGAGGTGCAGACCTATTCGCGGCGCACCGGGTATAGCCTTGGCGGCGACCTGAGCGAATCCAACAACGGCGACTTCTTCGTCCGCCTCAAGCCGCCGCCGCGACGCGACGTGGACGAAATCCGCCTCGAGGTCGAGAAGAAGATCGCGCGCTCGATTCCCGGTTTGGACATTGAAACCGCGCAGCTCATGGAAGACCTGATCGGCGATCTGGCCGGCAAGCCCGAGCCCGTCGTCGTCAACCTGTATGCCGACAACCAGTCGGTGCTGAATGACCTGGCTGGAAAAGTGCAGACGGCGCTCGGGAAGATCGACGGCGTCAAGGACGTCAAGAGCGGGATCGTTCCCGCCGGCGACGCGCTGGACATCGAAGTGGACCGGGTAAAGGCGTCTCTCGAAGGCGTCGATCCCGGCGCGCTGACCAGGAGTCTGGCCGACCTGCTCAGCGGCAGCGTCACCACTCAGGTTCAGCAGGGCCCCAAGCTGGTGGACGTGCGCGTCTGGGTGCCGCTGGGCGCCCGGCGCACCACGCGCGACGTCGGCGAGCTGAAGCTCCGCGCCCCCGATGGCCACGTCTTCCCCCTCAAACGCGTGGCCAAGCTCAGCATCCTGACCGGCCAGCCGGAAATCACCCGCGAAGACCTCAAGCGAATGGTCTCGGTCACCGCGCGCAGCGACCGCGACCTGGGCTCGACCATTCGCGACGTCCGCGCCGCGCTCGATCAGCCGGGCGTATTGCCCGCAGGCGTGCGGTACAAGCTCGGCGGACTTTACGAGCAGCAACAGATCGCGTTTCAGGGGCTGCTCAAGGTCATTACCGCCGCCGCTTCCTTGGTCTTCCTTCTTCTGCTGTTCCTCTACGAGAGCTTCCGCGTTGCGATCTCGATCCTCATCACCACGCTGCTGGCCATGGCCACCGTAATGGTCGGGCTCTGGCTGACCAAAACGGAGTTGAACATCTCATCGCTGATGGGAATGGTGATGATCGTCGGCAACGTGACCGAGGTGGCGATTTTCTACTATTCCGAATTCACCGAGTCCGCCCGGGCGGGAACCACGACCGACCGCTTGATTGCCGCCGGCGCCTTCCGCATGCGCGCCATCACGATGACCACCGTCGCCGCGATCCTCGCTCTCCTTCCGCTCGCCCTGGGCATCGGGCAGGGCTCCGGCATGCTGCAACCGCTCGCCATCGCCATCATCGCGGGCCTGGCGGCGCAGTTGCCGCTGGTCCTGCTCGTCCTCCCGGGCCTCCTTGCCCTCTTCCGCGTGGGGCGATCTACCATCCCCGCCTGATCCCGCCGCTCGTGTAGGGCGATCGCATTTGCATGCCACCAAAATGGAGGATCTTTGTGGTGCAGGCTTCCGAGCCTGCCATTGCCGTTGCGCAGGCTTGGAAGCCTGCGAATCGTACCCGCGCGAAATCAGTAGGGCGAGGTCAACCCGTCCAAACGCGCCGAGGGCAGAAGAGCGGCGCGAGTCCGCATCGCCGGACCTCCCTGTCAGGCGTAGGGGCTCATGACTGTCCCAAGCCTTTTCCCGTCGTGGCGGCATCACTGTCTCGGAAGGGGGACACTCCTACTTCATTGATGGTAAGGAGGAGTGTCCCCCTTCGGATCCTGGTGGTGTATGGGACCGCGGGCTGAACGGTTAAACTTCTTCGGGCAATCTCTCCCATTTCAGAGGCGACATGCGGATCGAGGAACTCAAGCGTTGGCACTGGGCCCTGATCGGGTGCGTTCTCGGTCTCGTTGTGGCGTGGGCGTGGGGGAACGTGCAAGAGTCCGGCGGATTGAGCGACCCGGCGACGGTCGGCGCCGATGCGTTCGAGCGGCTGTTGCGCGAAGGGCCGATGCAGGGGCATCCGCGGGTGAAAAACATCACGCTGCATCGGGAGAAGGGGCGATATTGGGTCACCATGAAGGTGCTTGAGGCGGACCCGAAGGATCCGCATCCGAAAAATCCGCGGCGGTATCGATACGTGCGCGAGCAACTCAATGCGACGACGCCATTCATGCCGGACTTCCGCGATTCGCCCACGCAGACGGTGATGCTGCGGATCAATCCGAGCGCGATTTCCAAGGCCCACGCGCTGGGGCGGCATGAAGACGAAGGCGCCCTTGCATTCTGGGTGAATGGGGCGGCGGCGCGGCTCGACGAGATTGCGACAAGACTGCACCTGGAGGGCTGGAAGATCCAGAGCGGCCAGTGGGCCGACCCGGGGGCGGGGGCGCAACTGGCGCTGGCGTTGCGGCCGGCGGATTACCAATTGATGGTCGTTCTCAGCACCAAGCAGTCGCAGGCGCCGACCACAATAGATTTGACGGTGAAGCTGAACGGCCATGCCGTGCCGTTGACGGGGCCGACGCCCGTTTCTTCCGGGATGGCGTTCAAGGGAGCACTGTCTCGGGAATGGTTTGTGCCGGGGCAAAGTCAGTCGCTGGAGTTTTCCCGCGCGGGAGAGCCGGTCAGGATTTGGGAGATTCGACTGATCGATCCGACCTACAGCGTGGCGAATTATCTGGCATATGTTCGCGACGCCCGACCCGAACTCGGATTCGCCAGCGCTTGGTGGGAAACGACATGGGTGCGCTACGCACTTTGCGCTGGCGGGGCAGCTCTCTTGTTCGGGGCTTTTGGCCCGTTGCTCGTCATGCTTTTTACGGGTGCCCGGGGCGGTCGCTCGCTAGATCCCGCATACGACCTGGATCGTTTCAAGGGTGAGCCGGGCCAGCAGCAGCCCGCGTCAGGCACTGCAACGGAGTTGGACCTGTCGGCGATGGAAGCCAAGCTCGCCGAGGGATTGGAGGCGCGTTCGGCTGGCCAACCCGAGCCGGCCGCTGCGCCGCCGGCTCCGGTGGTGCTGCACGGAGATTCGGATCCTCCCTCGTCCGTCACGGCGGACCAAACGCCCGAGGAATACAAGGGCGAGTTCTATCCCGTCGCGCGACACCCATTGCACAAATCCCACGACCCGGATCATTCCTAAAAGCGTTCGGGCTCGCTGTTACTTTTGGTTCTGAGTTTGTCCAAGTCACCGGGCTCACCGCTGCTTCGTTCTTCTTCAACCGTGGTGGAATTGTTGATCGTGTCGGCGTATGTGCTGCTTGCCGTCGCGCCGTCGGCCCAATGCGTCGTGCCCGCGGCATCAAGCAGCCCGACGGCATCGATCTCATTCCAGCCCGGCACTTTTGGAGAATCGAGATAGATGCGAATTCGAGTCAGGTCAAAATCAGGGTGAACCGCGATCACCGAGATGCCCTTGTCGGTTCCCGCGGCAGTGGGATCGGCACCGGCCCAGAGTTCGACTTCCTTGCCGTTGGCGTCGTAGCCGGTCACCCGATCCACCGCGCCGGGGTTGTAGGTCTCATATACCAAAACCGCGCTGGGGCGCACGGCAGTTTTGTATGTGAGTTCGAGCCATTCGCGCTGCCCGTCCGGCGTGGCGGACGCCCATGCGGTGGTCAGGTCGCCGGAGTTGGGCCAGGTGTCGGGCGCGCCGGTCGCCTGTTCCGGTCCCCACCGGCGCGGGGTCTGCGGCGCCGCGGTGGGCTGACTGGTTGCATCTTCCTTGAAGATGTACCAAGTGGGCGCCAGATACACCCAGTAGCCCGGCGGAAGGTCGTTGTGCCCGCTGTAGCTGGTGCCGGCCCAATAGCCAAAATCGCAGAAGTCACCATAGGTCTTGCGGTCGTCGGGGACTTCGATCTGATGTAAGAGCGTCTGATACCGCGAACGGGGCGATGCCGGATTGGTCGAGGCTCTCTCAAGACCAGCGTACGGAATCGCGATGCGCGCAGCGACACGCTGTTCGTCGGCTGGAACGCTTCGGTAGGGACCGGCAGGTTTGGGCTGCTCCTGGGCGAGAGCGATGCCTACCGCGGTCAAGCCAATTCCGGCAAGCAGGGTGGACAGATAGCGTGCTGTGGACATGGCGAGGCTCCTTTAGCCAGACAACGTCGTTGGACGCCACGAGGCGCGCAATGTTCCGCAAAATTTCATGGCTTGGCGCGGCTTGTTCGGATTGGGCGCATCGCTATAATTCGGACCCTTGCCGTGACGCTGACCATGGAAATCGTCGCGACAGGCCCCGGCGGCATGCCTCAAAACCATGCCGGTCGGTGGAGGGCGTATCAGTGGAGCCGGATGGCCGCGGGCGATGTGCCCGTGCCTCAAGTGACTCGCATCGCATGTTTTGAGACGCGCCGCGGGGCACTCCCGG
>Ga0182024_10025807_pt1 | contig 10348 bp, 10 predicted proteins | sample P32metaG_FD_120480 | JGI IMG/M metagenome (GOLD analysis project Ga0182024, IMG submission 120480) | Permafrost microbial communities from Stordalen Mire, Sweden - P3-2 metaG (Illumina Assembly) | ecosystem: Environmental > Terrestrial > Soil > Wetlands > Permafrost | place: Sweden: Stordalen...
ATTGTTACGCAGAAGTCAGATATGAGCAGCGCTGTCACCGGCCTGTGTCGGTGATCTTTCAAGGCAGAATATCGGATGATGCCACACCGAAAACCAGCGATTCCGCGGACCTTAAATTTTGCAGGACGTCCGATCGATGCCGCCGACACTTGCGGTCGCGACGACTGCTTGTGCAAGATAACTGAGTTGCGGCGAACTGGCGTTTTTGGAGACCCCGATCCACCGAGCCCGTGAGCATATATTGCAGCTATAAACCTGCCCGTCCCACCGCCGGAAATCTTCATTCCCTCAGGTGTGCAACGTCAAGGAATTTTTTATATATAATCCGTCTGCATCAACGTCTCCATTAGAAGGTGCAACCGACACACCCTCTCGGTCTGATCTCACGAAGCCATCGGCTGCGATGACAGCGGGAGAGAACTTGAAGAATCTTACTCTGGCGCAGCAACTAGAAAGGTTATACTTATAGACACGTGTGCGTCGATGGAAGAGCCGCTTTTGCCAGAACTCCAAGCAAGAACGAAACTACACACCACCGAACTTTCGCATCCGGGGGGGACAAATAAGCCGAGAGAGTGAACGATTTTTACGCGGTTTTGGCTAGAAAATGTTGTGGAGGATGTATTCAGATCTAATGCCGTTAATGCTACGTCAGAATACTCACCCGGGCGAGACGGGATATACGAACAGAAGAACGGAAAGACTTCACGGAGGATAACTGTTAGAACTGATGAGAGGTTCAATAATGATGAGATGGGAATATTATTTATCTACAGCGCGGAGCATCGGCGCCCGGCACCACGGATTCAACTCTGGTGGTACTATTCACGAAATGGAATATGTATAATTTGACCACATCGGTTGGCAGCAGCCTATCCAAGTATACGTTCGAGCAACGAATCACGACATAACTGCAATATCCTAGCTGACGCCGATGGGATCCGGAATAATTGCTTCCTACTGCAAGATACATTTATCCTACGACTTCGATGCTGCCTCGTAGCACGTTCTGCGTGCGGCTGATAATCAGGATATCGAGTTACACCGTAGACTGGCAACTGAGGGACGCTATTGCGAAAAAAATCATACTACTGAGGCCTGGGATGAAACAGGCTACGGCGGACTGGAGACTAGAGTTTTTATTTCGGGGAAGCGGAAATTCGGTGACCTTCGTTTCCTCCTTTCGAAAGACGCAAGTCCGTTATCAGGTAACTCATTGCCCGCGCGCTATCTTGAGCGACCACGGAACTCGACAACCGCCAGAGCTCTCCTTCTTTGGGTCAACGTCGAAGTACCGCGAAAACCAACGAATCAAGCTCGACGACGAAGTCCGCGCTGCAGCGACGGCGGAATTGGCCGCCTTGCGTGGGAATGTAGAATTCAACACGGAGGAAGAGATATTCAAGGCGAGTGATGCGGTGATTGATTTGATGAAGGTGTCGTGGGCAGATGATGAGACACTCTTGTCGCGTCGTATGTGCCACATTACGTAGCTCGATAGGCGCATCAGTACGTAGCGGAGCAATAATGCAGTTATATTCAAGTCTTTTGCTCTGTCCTCGTCTCTGTTGATGTCCAATGCGTGAAGAGAGGATCGTTTCCGGTGATGACTCACAGATAACACTTTTCAAACGTCAGGGTGTTCCAGAAAACGAACTGATGCCTGCCGAACGCCTTGACCATTTCCCGTCCAATTTTTCTGTACTACGTCCCGTACACCGGGTCCTCCGAGCCGGTTGTCGAATGGATACTTTGCGCTGAACCAGACCGTCCTCTTTATCCTCCGACACAAGCAAATAGAGAAGGATCATCATCCATCACGTCGACAACAATATCCCAGTGGGAAGCAGAAGACGGCTGCTTAGGATAGACATAGGCACGGCCGTAGTCCGGTTCCTATGGAAAATTGACACCACGGACTTTGCCGGGTGGTCGCCGCTTGATTGAGTGAACGATAACGTCAACTAATCTAGAATCCCGTGGCTGCATTTAATGGATCTTTCCTTGCAATGGACTCGAGTCTAATTTCCGCCGTTATAGTACGCGGTCAATTTAATAAGAGTACTAGGTAGCACACTGCGGCCACAGGCATTGATATTGTGGTACCTTTCCTCTACCGGCTCCGCCGAAAGAGAGAGGGCTCTCCGTAATGACGTATCTGGGGTTCCGTCTCATCCGCTCTGCGGCTACACTCCAATTCGCTAGCGGTCAATGGTACACTGGGAGGCTCATACCGAGTAGAGGTAGGATATATACGACTTATCTTTGTGTTTCTTACGTCTACGAATTGTTCCCTCCGCAGCCGCATCGCACCGCGGTGCTCGACAAAAGATCGCTCTGTTGTCCTCGCGATTGCGACGTTCTTTGGAAGCGATGCTGGTGGTAAGCGATAGAGACGCCTGTGGATAACCTCCAGGACTAGCCGTCTCGGCACGGCAAAATTATGAATCTGACGCTCTTTTCGAGCCCTCCAGTCCGCACACCGAATTACCGGTCCACGATCAACGCCCGTTGACCGCGATATTTCTGTGTGTTGTTCCGAGTGGTCAGGGAATAAACAAGAGCGATTCGACAGCCCACAACTCGTGATGTGGTTCGAGCCATAGTCAAACATACAGCGGCGACCGATGCCTTCTATACAAACGCGTTTGGGCATATCTCTCGGTTCGGCGCTCATGGTACTTGGACCTGGCGTCCTTCGAAATAGTGCCGATGATACCGTTCTTGAGAGAAAGAATGCCAGAGCTCTCCCTGACCTAGCTAAGGAAAAATGTGAAATTGGAGGGGAAAAGTTCGATTTTAGGGGTATTTTTTTACACTATAAAGCAAGTGCTACTACACATGATGGGAATTATGTGGTTAGCTTACTGTAAGCCACCTTTCATTGAGAGCCATAGCTCTCCTTGGCCTAGCTAAGGTAAAATGGGAAATTGAAGGGAAAAAGTTCGACTTTTGGGGTATTTTTTTACACTATAAAGCAACTTGAAGTGCTACCACACATGAGGTGTATATTATGCGCTTACTATAATATACCTTAGCATTCATTTTCAAGTTTAGGTTATCTTTCCATCTAATCAGTGTTATTGGTTATGACAATGCGGATGTTTCTGACAATTGACCAAACACATGAATAATTCCACACATTTTTCAAGGTCTCAGGCTGTATCTTACAAGTCATCATTGCCATATTTTGAATTCTTGGGGATTTGTGTTTTTCCTGTTCTAGACTGAGTTACTTGACTATTTAACCTCCGAGATGTAGCTATGCAACTTGAAGGATCTTCAAGTTCTTTTAAGTTAGTTCAACAGGAAATGCTAAGTACATCTGATTAGGTTGTGTATTTTCATACTAGTAGGTTGGGTACCATAGGATTCAAGTTTATCTTAATCTATTGTCCAACAACAATTCCAAAACACTAGTAATAGATGAGAACAACCCTTACTACCACTTCAGATTCAAGTTTGCCCCTGGCCATCTTTTTCAAAGCTATAATTGAGTGCTAAATTGTGACTTTGGTGCAACAGACTTAAGCCCATGTACGACCTTGCTTTCTTTGAGATATTTATGATACTAGTATTGTCAGAGGATGTACATCCAGCTTGTGGATTTTATTGAGTTCAGTTGGAAACTTGAAGATGGAAGGGATGGGGATTGAAACAACTTGAATTAAACGACTTCAAGTCACAGGAGCTACTAGTATCTGCATTATATTAGTTCAAGTTGGGATAACAGCCCATACTACTAGTAGTAGTACTACTAGTAAGTAGTCACACAATGTTCAAAAAACTTGAATGAATCAATATGATGTATGGACAGTGGGAACATAACCTGAGGCCACCACCACCGGTTGGTGTCCTGATATCATGATTAAGTTTCAAATTGTTTGTTATTCACCTGAATATTCAGGATGTTCCAGCCTTATTACTTAGTACTTAGTACTACTTCTTGAAGCTCTTGTCTGAGTCTGTGACTAGTATGAAGAGCAGGATGACATTTTGTACTAGTATTAGTACAAGTACGTGCAAGTTCAACTTCATTGAAGTTGGAAAGACAACTTGTATTACTAGTACTACTAGTACCAAGTACTACTTCAAGTTGATGAAAGATGAAATGTCTGAGCCATATTGGTCTACTACTAGTATCTAAACTAGATCAGTTTTTCAAAGTTTATGCCAGCATGAGGTCTAGAGAGCATGAGGTCTAGAGAGCATGAGGTCTAGAGACAAGTACTACTAGTGCTAGCAGTGTTCAAGTTTGTGTCCGTTCCAGTCACTCAAGCTTACTATTCGAGTTAAACTGCCTGTGTATTCATGTAGTAACTGGAAGTGCAATGGACCTTGAAGAACACACATAAGTTTTATCATTACATTTTGGTTAAAGATCCTACTCCTAGTACTAGTAGCAGTAGTGTCAAACAAGTTTACTCTCATGAGTTAGATCTAACTTGAAGGGGGACTTATTCAAGACTAGTAGCTGTCTTCAATACTCACTGGCAGCATTCAACTTGAAGTTGTTTCATGACCTTCGTTTCATTACTAGTAGTACTACACACATGGAGAACAAGATCCCCACAACCCATGGTATCCAGATGAAGAGAAGTACTAGTAGTAAACACTGCTTCCAAGTTCAAGTTCAAGTTATCCCCTGTCTCATCCCCAGCCCCTCCACAGGCAAGTCCTATGTAACACTGCCAGTGGCAATACACTGGCACCCTTGGTGAGCCTGTCTATCAATTCACTTCTGACATTCATTGCAACCAAGGGAAACCTCCCAACATGCCAGGGCTGCTCTCCATTGCTGGGTCCCATCCTCATCTAACCCTTCAAACAGATCTCTGTACTACTAGTAGTTCAGTGAGGTTTCTGGGCATTGCCAGCGTCATAGGCATCAGTGGAGGCAGATTCATCATTCAACTTCTGAAGCAACTTGGAAACTTGGTGGGCATCTACTCATACTGTAGTAGAACTTGAAAGGTTCCAGTGCAAATTGACCCGAGGAAGCCTCTGCTATCATTGTTGCCCTGGATCTTTGCTGCCGTTCTCTATTGGCCTTCCTCCTTGCTTTAACTTAAAGTTGCATAACATCTGTGCTCAAATTAGTGACAATCTCTTGATTTACATACCTTGGTTCATGTATGGCTTGAGGATTCAAGTTGTCAGTAATGTCATGATGTTAAGTGAAGAACAATTTGTTGTGATTTTCCATACAATCTTTGACTGTTTTTGGTACATTTAGAATGGTCACCACTAACTATCAACTTTGTGGGGCCAGCTGAATGGAATACTAGTAGTGTAGCCTGTTGGTGATCCACATACCACTTGAACCATGAATTTCCATAAAGGAAACTAGTCCAGAGCTGTAGATTTCTCCAACAGATTAAGTTCAAGTTACAGATTCTCAGTAAACTGTAAATAACAAGTAAATTAAGAGTGAGTTGGTTGCATTCCCCAAAACTGTGCTTTCAACTTAACGGTTTTTGTATACTAGGACAAAACATATTACTGGTAGTAGGTATTCTCAGTGAGAGGGACATTATGGGAAGCTAAATAGTACATAATACCCATCATGTGTAGTGGCACTTGATTTATAGTGTAAAAAAAGACTCCTAAATTTGAACTTTTCCCTCCAATTTCATATTTTTTTACTGAGTTAAGTCATGGAAAAGTATGACATTCTCAGTAGGAGGTGTGTTACGGTAAGCTAAAGATATAATACCCATCGTGCATAGTTGCGTATCATGTATAGTAGCAGAAGTTCAAGTTGCTTTATAGTGTAAAGAAATACTCACAAAATTGAACTTTTTCCCTCCAATTTCATATTTTTTCCCCTTAGCTAAGTCATAGAGAGTTATGACATTCTTAATAAGAGGTGTGTGACAGTAGACGAAATATATAAGACCCATCGTGCATAATTGCCTATTATGTATAATAGTAGCATTTCAAGTTGCTTTATAGTGTAAAAAAATCCCCCCAAAATTAAACTTTGTCCCTCTAATTTCACATTTTTCCTTATGGAGGTCAAAGAGAGCTATATACTTTGTAAGAATAACTTCAAATTGTGTATAAACTTAGTTTATGATTATAAACATTCAGTCGCCGTCAAACTTTAAAGTACATATGTATTTAAATTATAAACATAGTTTACAAACTAGTATAAAATAAGGTTTTTTAATGTAAACTAAGTTTACAAATCCATTGTATATTTATTAGATCATGTTGTTTCCATATAAACTTAGCAGGCCTGCGATTAAACCAAGCATGCTTGGACTTTGAAACTGAGTCCTAGAAGTAAAAATCACTACTCGGCCTAACTGAACCAAGTGCCAAATGAGCCAATAGGCACTCTGAGCAAGCAAAACTAAGCACGAAGTAGTCCGAGCTGGGCCTTAGCACAGTCACTACTCAGTTTGCTCAGTTTGATTGTAGGCCTGAAACTTAGTTTTCAAACTTAGTTTGTAAATTTAGTTAGTAAACTTAGTTTACTAGTATATCTATTATGTAGATAAACTAAGTTTAGTAACCCCGAGACGAAAGGGCTGGACTCGCATTAGAAATTTTGTTCCGCTCTCATTGAAAGGGGTCATAGAAGTCTGAAAACCAGCCGGTGAGACGGCGCCCATAACAATCCATCCCGATGCTGAGTGCCGGAGTTTCACCCATGGTGGCGATGAAATCCCGCGTATCGGGGCGCCTTCCTTCTTCACTGCGGCGAAGCCGGTGCAGACTTCGAATGAGACTCTGGGTGCACGAAAATCTGGCTCTCAAGATGGGAACCGTCCTCCTCAAAAGAGTCCTAGACGCCCGGAATGGAGGCTCGGAATGAGAGTTCAGCCGGATCTTCTGTAAGAGTGAATGTTCTAATTGTCTGGAACTGAGCGGACGACGTGGTCTTCAGCTAGCGTCTCGCCTGATGGAGGCATCTCTGTCAGAGTCGACTCGGCTGGTTGTCTGAACGGTAGTGTTCACAGCCTAATTGATGGAGAAAGGCTGGACCGAATTCATGGGCGGGTCGATCTTGTGGAGGTGTTTAGCAAGCCTGTACTCCTGATGCATCACTGCACGTCCCATTTTCCTGGGTGGAACATGCCGAGTCGCGGATTCCTTCAGATCAGACGAGCGAAAGAGCTCATAGAATATAACCAACTGCGCTTTCACCTCCATCCATAGAGGTACAAGCTCCTCTTTAAGGTAACGCTTCAATGGAGAGGTGAGTCAACGAAGATTCGAGTACCTGGGGAATGGGTTCGTATCTGACTTGCGCGCCCGGGGTCACGACGCGAAGGCAGAATTCTCGAGGAAATCCAAGTCTCATATCGTATTCACTTGGGGCCATGCAACAGCGGAGTTGCGCCAGCTGTAGGCAAGGTAAGTTCCGTTCGATGACGTGCACTCGGCTTTTCTCCGTCTCAAATCATTCCCTCGCAAGATCATTTCCTAAAGCATCCATCCGGAATTTTTAGTTCGTTCGGCTTACTCAGTTAGTCTCCCCGGACCGACATATAGTTAACATCCGCGCCTCGCTGTGACTCTGACTGTGGCCGTTGTGGTTCTCCATCTGATGTATACGTACACGATGGTAATAAAACACAGACTTCAGTCGGGAACGACTCCCGCAAACTACAACTCATCCGTGTGTCCGTTGCATCGACAGTGGCTTGTTTGGCCGTGCGAGATGGACTTTGACAACGTCTAGGGTGTATCGTGTGTCGGTGACTGCACCTTCTACCCCTCTGTCTCAGTCCCCTCAGCCGAGCCTGGGAGAATCCCTGACCAGCTACAGAGGAGAGCACCATCGACGTGGAAGTCGAGATTGGAGATGTAATGAATGAAGCATTGCCTGAGCTGCTCCTTTTCCTATGTGAATGCTTCGGCGGATACAGACTCGTACCCTTTAGTTCCGGCAATTGGAGCACAGGGAAATGCCTCAAATATCCAGGTAAATCAAAAATCTAAGGGAAAGGGAGGCGTCTGTCGTTTCGATGGTCACGACTCATGTCCTCGAAAAGCGAGGCAAAACACATCACTGCCCGGCATCTCCAATTTGTCAGCACTTTTTCGGGTCAAAATAATTGAGAACTTCCAAAGACCACTCGCAGTCCAGATTCGCCGGGCTATTAAGCCGGGTTCTTTTGGGGACACTCTTGAGTCTTCCATAATCTGAGTGCACGGCCAGACAGCCGCAGAAAGGATCGAAGCTTCTAGTTATACCGAAGATAGGCGACATTGGCAGGAACATGCCTCAAGTTAGATGGAGTTCACAGATTTGAGCTTGAATACACGGTGCCGCTGACCGAAGCGCATGTCACTGATACGGAAGGAAAACCGTTTTCCCCGAAAGAGAAAGTATCTTCGTCGTCGAGATTATCTCGTCTTTCTGACCATCCTTGAGATGTACTCCATGGATCGCAAGGGAAATGCCACTGATGCGTTTCTTTGAAGTCTCGGGAATTACGGATAAGCAGCTGAACCTGGAAACCATTACCACCCCGGACTGCGTCTTATTAGTACATGCTGATTACTTGTTCGGTAGCTATCTCACGCTTTCTCTGCGACGATCCGGATATCCCAAACGAATCTCAATTGAACTGACTCTATTTGCCAGACACGTTGAGATGCGTCTGATATTTCCCGATCTGCAACTGGGCCTTACATTTCCATTTTCGCCAGAAAGAGCGGTCAGAAGTGGGCGTCTGTCTTCTGCTTAATGTCGGAAGTGAATCCGTCAACTGTTGTTTGTCTAGCTCCTGCGCAGACTGTAAGAATTTCATGCAGAGGCTCGAGGCATGAAATCAATGCTGCTGATATAAATTCGCGGGACTTACATACGCGCCCGTCATAATGTCCGCATTAGCCAAGCTTTGATCAGTTCTTAGCCCGGTCAAATGGAACTGCGTGTCCACTTCTCCAGATTCTGAGCTTTGACAGAGACACTTCATGGTACCCTCGCTCCACTCACAAATAGATCTTTTGCCGTCATGGCCCCCTTTTCAGTTGAAGACCGACAAGTACATCCTACAGTGCGCTCCATTCCCATGGCAAACCAGATCCATCTCAGGATCGATACTTATTAGACTCGGCGGTTTGAGTCCCGAATTTGAACGCAGGAGCTGTCTTCATCCTCGGCGCAATTAGAAACACGGTCCCTGTCTGCGGTTCCAGTGGTAGGATTTTGGGGTTCAAATATCGAATTTGTTCCACTGTTTCGGGTCAAACTGGTGAAAAGAATCCGACGAGTCAAGGGGCATTCTTCCAAGATCCATGACCCCATATCTCCGGTACGGTGACAAGATAAAGACGTCGACATTCGTAGCACCCGGTAGTCGACGCTGTCACTTGACAGCGGAAAGGGCAGAACGACTTTTTGATTGACGACGTTTCTGTCAAGCGGCGTTTCCATATAACAGGGCACATCATCAATATGGCAGGAATCGGAGACATGCGGACGTAACAAGTCGAATGCGACATTGCAGCGCTTGTATAGTTCTAGACGGCCTTACAATTACAAATTCAACAAGGACCACCGATTTTCAGTACAACAAATATAACGGCGTTGCGTTGTCCTCTTCAGAGTTCGTAGGAAACGGTGACGGCAAGGCGAATCAGCTTAGGATATATGAATGAATATTTACACAAGTGTCAGAAGTAGAGCAACTATACTTGGAACGTTGTTGGTCTATCTGATAGTCGCCACTGCACCCGGCGCACAGACAGAACACCGACATTGGTTCGGAACAAAGATACACCATGAATCCATTATCGTGGTCGGAGAGGTGGAGATAATTCGAGGCCCGAGATGGAGCTGGAGCATTTGCTCCCGCTGGAGTACGGCGAGCTAGAGGACAAGTCGCGCAGATGGCTGGCTCTGTTAACGGGACAACGCGAGCTGCAGCTGAGATTAATGTTCCTTGCTGCACGGAGAACGCGATGCATGCTGGAGAATCAGCGAAAAGACCGGCGCCCACTCACCGGACAAACGACGATAATCCGTTTAACCTTCCTGTCAATTAATCTTCTCGATCATCTCCACGTCAGATAGACTTGCAAAAAAACACGCAGTCGGTCTACTCGTGCTCGACGCGACGTGCCTCCGACATGCGAGATAGTAGAACCTGAGACGGGGTAGAGATGCACGCCATGGAACTGTGCAACATTCGAGAGAGCCGGATGCACGTATTAGTAGTTTTTTGCCTCCGGACAACATGGACCTACAAATCTAGAATCGGCCTAACTACTGACTCGGGTGCGGAGAGGTCTCCGCGCTGAAGGCCCTAGTATTATTTTGTGTGTGAAAATGGGGGCCTTCCCGAGCCCACAGCGGAGAGGGTCTTCCCATAGCGGAGAGGGTAAA
>Ga0182024_10025808_pt1 | contig 10346 bp, 10 predicted proteins | sample P32metaG_FD_120480 | JGI IMG/M metagenome (GOLD analysis project Ga0182024, IMG submission 120480) | Permafrost microbial communities from Stordalen Mire, Sweden - P3-2 metaG (Illumina Assembly) | ecosystem: Environmental > Terrestrial > Soil > Wetlands > Permafrost | place: Sweden: Stordalen...
ACATCCTAGTGGCCAACGCCGGCATATGGAACGAAAAAGACGCGCCGATAGATAAGCTTACCGAGCATGAATGGGACGAAATGGTTCGCGTTAACCTAAAGAGCGTCTACTCCGTGATCCACTTCACCACACCGCACATGATTGCCCAAAAAAACGGCCGGATCGTCGCCATCAGCTCCACTGCGGGCCAGCGCGGCGAAGCCAACCACACGCACTACGGCGCCACGAAGGGAGCAATTATCAGCTTTGTAAAAGGGCTCGCCACCGAGCTTGGGCCCCGCAATATTATTGTCAATTGCGTGGCTCCGGGCTGGGTTGACACCGATATGTCGGCATCCGTGTTGCGCACCAAAGCTGGACTGAAATCGGCGCTGGCTCCGATTCCGCTCAGGCGCGTGGGCACCGCTGAAGAAATCGCTGGGCCCATTCTCTTCGCCGCTTCCGACTTGGCAACCTTTATCACCGGAGAAGTAATCAACGTTAACGGGGGATCAGTACTTTGCGGATGACATCCAGCCAGTCCGTTGCGAGCTCCGGCTTCGCTCTCGCACGCATCGTTGCAATTGTGATCGTCGTTGCTCTGGCCGGTTTGGCGGTGTCGCCTCGCGCCATCGCGCAGGATGAAGACGTCCTCACGCCCGACCAGAGCTCCGCCAAGGCCAAACAAATTCTGCAGCAGGCCATCGCAGGATTCGGCGGAGCGGCTTATCTGAATATGAAAGACATCACCTGCGAAGTTCGCCTGGGCCAATTCGACCATTCTGGCCAGGTGCGCGGCTACGCAAAAATCCTCGATATCGAGCAGCCCCCGCTCAAGGATCGCAGTGAAAACCTTCCGAAGCGCAACATCATCGAAGTGCGCAACGGCGATAAAGGCTGGGATCTCGATCGCGGCGGCGTTTCCGAAGCCACCATCACGGACACGGCGACGTATCAGGAGGACATGAAAAAAGATATTTACAACCTGCTGCGCTATCGCATTCACGAGCCGGGAATGATTTTCCGTTACGCCGGTCCGGACGTCGTCGACTACCAGGAAGCCGACTGGGTCGAACTCGTTGACAGCGAGAATCGCACTTTCCGCCTCGCCATTGCCCGCAATACTCACCTTCCGGTGCGCAAAGTCGTCGACACCCGCGACGCCAATACCCGCATGCGCAGCGAGGAAATCGAGTACTACTCGAACTATCATCCGATCGACGGCATCCAGACGCCGTTTCAAATCACCCGTGAACGCAACGGCGTCAAGGTTTATCAGGCGTTTTTCGACAAGTTTGAATACAACACCGGTGTCTCCGATTCGCTTTTCACCAAAGAATCTCTGGACGAGCGATGGGCCAAGATAGGAAAGAAGGAAAAGGAGCCGAAACAAAAACCCAGCGACAAAAATAACGACAAGAATTAGTTCTTTGCAATTCTGCCGCCGATTCTCTGGCCCGCGCTGCCGCAATATCCGATTTCTCTTCCTGCGAGTATAATCACTGGATGTCAATGACCCGGAGCAGTGAACAGATGCACGGCACCACGGTGCTCTGTGTCCGCAAGGATAACAAAGTCGTCCTCACCGCCGATGGCCAGGTCACCCTGGGCGACGGTGTGATCAAGCACAGCGCTAAAAAAACGCGCCGTCTTTATAACGATAAAATTATTGCAGGTTTCGCCGGCAGCACCGCCGACGCGCTCGCGCTTTTCTCCCGCTTCGAAGCCAAGCTCCAGGAATTTCACGGCAATCTCGCGCGTGCCGCGGTCGAACTCGCCAAGGAGTGGCGCACCGAACGCTCGCTTCGCCATCTCGACGCACTCCTCGTCGTCGCGGACACCAAAGGAACATTTTTGATTTCCGGCAATGGCGACGTGATCGAGCCAGACGACGGTATCTGCGCCATCGGTTCCGGCGGTTCGTACGCTCTTGCTGCGGCTCGCGCCCTTTCGAAATTCACCAAGCTCAGCGCCAAAGAAGTCGCTTCCGAAGCCATGCGCATCGCCAGCGAAATCTGCATCTATACCAATTCCAATTTCACGGTTGAAGAGCTATGACCGAGAAAACGGAGAAAGAAATGGTCATCTATCTTCCCGGCGGCGAACCGCGCCCGCCTGAGCCGGAACCGCTCCCATCGTTCGACGAACTCACTCCTCGCGAAATCGTTGTTGAACTTGACAAATATATCGTCGGACAGAATCTCGCCAAGAAAGCCGTCGCCATCGCGCTGCGTAACCGCGTACGCCGCCAGAAGCTCACGCCCGAGCTCGCCGAAGATATCCTGCCGAAAAATATTTTGATGATCGGTCCTACCGGCGTTGGCAAGACGGAAATCGCGCGCCGCCTCGCGCGTCTCGCAGGTTGCCCCTTCGTGAAAGTGGAAGCTTCCAAATACACCGAGGTTGGCTACGTAGGCCGTGACGTCGAGTCGATGGTCCGCGACCTGGTCGAGACCGCCATCGATATGGTGCGTGATGAGAAGCTCGACGAAGTGGCCGAGCGCGCCGAACAGTCCGCCGAAGATCGTTTGCTCGATCTCCTCCTGCCTCCCTCGCCGTCACCCGTGTCTTCGTCTATCGGTGCCACGGGCGATTCCAATCACGCCGCGGACGCCCATCACCGGGAGCAAAATGCTCGTAGCCGCGACAAGCTCCGCACCCAGCTCCGCGAAGGCAAACTCGACCAGCGCATGGTCGAAGTCGAGGTTCGCGAGCGCTCCATGCCGTCCTTCGAAATCATCAGCAATCAGGGCGTCGAGGAAATGGACATCAACGTAAAGGACATGCTCTCCGGCATGTTCGGCCAGCAAAAAAAGAAGCGCAAAATGTCCGTGTCCGAAGCCTTCGACTACATGATTCAGGAAGAGGAAAATCGTTTGATCGATATGGACCAGGTCACGCGCGTCGCCGTGGACCGCGTCGAGCAAATGGGTATTCTGTTTATCGACGAAATCGACAAGATTGCCGGTCGCGAATCCGGCCACGGACCGGACGTTTCACGCGAAGGCGTGCAGCGTGATATTTTGCCCATCGTCGAGGGCACCACGGTGAATACGCGCTACGGGATGGTCCGCACCGACCACATCCTTTTCATCGCCGCCGGAGCATTCCACACCACCAAGCCATCGGACTTGATCCCCGAACTGCAAGGCCGCTTTCCTATTCGAGTGGAGCTCACTTCGCTTTCGGAGGCCGACTTCATCCGCATTCTCACCGAGCCGAAAAACGCGCTTATCAAGCAATACATCGCCTTGCTCGATACCGAGCCCTTTAAGCTCTCGTTTACCGACGACGCCATCGCCACCATCGCACGCTACGCCGCCAAAGTGAACGAGCACACTGAAAATATCGGCGCGCGCCGCCTGCACACTATTCTTGAAAAAGTTCTCGAGGAAATTTCCTTCGAAGCTCCGGAAATGAAAAAGAAATCCTTTAAAGTGGACGGCGCCTATGTGCAAAAGCAGCTAGCCAATATCGTCAAGGATCAGGACCTGAGCCGGTACATCCTGTAGCCAGGAATTTAGACGAGGAACTCGCAGCGCCGAAAATTTAAGAAGAAACGGCGACCCATGCACGATGTCGCGCACCGATCGATCTTGAACAGACGATACTCAACACCACGCGCAAAGTCCTTGGGCCTCCGTCGCGCCGTCCCTATTTTCTATTTTCTATTTCCCATTTTCCTTTTTTGCCTCGTCGCGGGCTGTGGCGCCCCGGGTGAGCCTGCCGAACGGAAATCTCCCATTCCGGTCGCCGTTACCGATCTCGCCGCATCGCAGCAAGGCGACGACGTAATTCTTACTTTCACTCTTCCCAAGGAAAGCATCGAGCGTAAACCGCTCAAGGCACTTCCTACTGTTGAGATCTACCGTTTTTTCACACCTCACACGGGGGCGTCAAATTCTCTGGCGCCGCCCGCGCGCGATGCGGCGCTGCTCGTGACCATCCCGCCGGAAATGGTCGGCCATTTCGCCAATCGCGAGCAGTTCCGCTACGTCGACAGTCTTATTGCCGAGAACTTCTCGCAAAATCGCGGTAATGATGCTGCCTACTTCGTTCGCACCCGAACCTCTTCGAAAAAAGTTTCCGCCGATTCCAACCTTGTGGTACAGGCAATTCAGCCTGCGGCCGATCCCATTTCGGATCTGAAAGCTGAGGTTACTCGCGCTGCCATCGTTCTCACGTGGTCGCCTCCGCAGCGGACGCTTGTTGGCGCGGCACCTCCAATCGCGACTTACTCCGTCTTCCGCGCTGAATCAGACCCTCCGCAAGCCGGCTCAACCAACACGAAGATTGCCACCAACACCGCCCCTACCACTGCCAAAGTTGCGTCCACTGACACAGAACCTGCACCCCTTTTTACGCACCTCGCCGATACCCCCACTCCGCCATTTCAGGATCTTCAGATTCAATTCGGCAAGCAATACATCTATTCCGTTCGCAGCGTGGTGCAATACGATCAACTTCGGATTGAATCTGCTGATTCCAATCTTGCAACCGTAGTCCGCCTCGATTCTTTCCTCCCCACCGCACCCGAAGATCTCATCGCCGCCCTTATTCCGGCCGATGATCACAACGCCGCGTATTTCGACCTCTCCTGGTCGATTAGCCCGGATAACGACATTGCCGGTTACAACATCTATAGAAAGGAGGGCACCGGTACCGGTAGGACCAAGTTGAACACGGCCTTATTGCTTACTCCGGCGTTTCGCGATATGAATGTGTTCCCTGGCCGCCTTTATGTGTACGTTGTCACTGCAGTGAATCGCGCTGGAAACGAAAGCCCTGACAGCGCCCCCGTTTCTGGCAATGTCCCTGAAGCGGGTACGCCCGCAGAAAGCCATTAGTAGTGCAGACGAAATGATTGATACACCGCATACCGCCTCAACAGCTGCAGTGCCAGCCGCCGCAGCATCTGCGCATCCGCTCGGGAAAGTCACGAGCCCGGCTCTTCGCACCGGCCTTTACGCCGGCGGGCTCCTCGTGCTGGTCATGATAATTTCTCTGGTCGCAGCGAATCGTTTGCCCTTTCTCGACAATCGCGCGCTGGAGCGGAATGCTGCTTCTTACAGCCTTTTTGTCCTTTTCATGCTGATCCCCGTGATGCGCTTTTGGAATCGGCCTGTCCAGATGTTCGCATCGGGGATGTTGGCATGGGCCATGTTCTTCATCGGTTACTATATTGCCGGAATGTTTTTCTCCAATCTGTTTGCCGTTCTGCGCACTCCATTTGAAGCTTTTCTCGAGGGCGCGATTGTCTACGGTGTCTTGGCTGTTGTAGCGTGGGTCGGTGGCATGGCGCTTCTCGCGCGCATGACTCCCATCGCTCCACGGCGGCGTAAATCTGATATTTTCAAACTTCACGAACAATAGCCCTGAATGAAACTTTGCCGCTTCCAACCTCTCGAATTTCCGTCCTCCAGCGTCACCCGTTCCTCGCATGAAAGCCGTCCCGAGGCTCGAGCGGGCGTCATCAATGGCGATACAATTTCGGAAATTCACGGCGAACTGTGGGGCTCTCGCGAACTCACTGGAAACACATGGCCGCTGGATCGTGTAAAGCTGCTTCCTCCCTCCGTACCCTCCAAGATCGTCTGCGTAGGGCGTAATTATCTCGATCACGCCAAGGAGCTTGGCAGCGAAGTCCCCAAGCAGCCTTTGATTTTTCTGAAGCCCCCTTCTTCGGTGATCGCGCCGGAGGAGCCTATCGTTATGCCGCGCATCTCCCAGCGTGTCGATTACGAAGGCGAACTCGCGATTGTCATGGGCCGTCGCTGCTTTCAGCTTCTCGATTCGGACGATGTTCAGCCTTATGTCCTCGGCTATACCTGCCTCAACGATGTCACCGCGCGCGATCTTCAGAAACTCGATGTTCAGTTCACGCGCGCCAAAGGCTTCGACACATTTTGCCCGTTCGGTCCGGTGCTGCAGACCCACCTCGACCCTGCAGGAGTCAGTGTGGAGACCTTCCTCAATGGTGTCCGTAAACAATCAGGGCACACCTCGCAAATGATTTTTCCCCTTGATGCTATAATCCGCTTTATCGCGCAGGTCATGACGCTCGAACCCGGCGATGTTATCGCCACCGGAACGCCCGCAGGTGTTTCACCGCTAGCTCCGGGAGACGTGATCGAGGTTAGCGTCGGGGGCATCGGCACGTTGCGAAATCCCGTCATCGCCGCCGAGGCCTAACTCGTTTCAGGCGCAGCGCAAAGGCAACTGTTGAAAGAAATTCTTAACGATTGGCACGAATGGCTTCCGCTGGCTGGCGTCGCCGTCCTCGCGATCATCGGCATTGTCTTCTGGCTCCGTCGCAAGCCCGGAAGTCCCAATGATTTGGAACGTGAACGCCGTGCCTATCTGAACCGCGTCGGAAGAATCGTTGAGGGGCAAATCCTGGAAGTTGTCGATCCTGCCCCGGCCGAACCTTCCGCTGCCGGCGCAATCTCCCCCGGAATTTTTCATAAGAGCGTCGCCTCTGCGACCTCTATGAACGGCACGCAAAAACTTCTGCATTACACCTACTCTATTTCCGGCGTCACCTACGAAACCGCACAGGATATTACTGGCCTTGACCTTCGCGCGCACCTTAGCCGCGTCGCCGCGGGACAGACCGCCAGCGTGAAATACGACCCCTCGAATCCCTCGAATTCAATTCTGCTGGCCGATGATTGGTCCGGCTTGCATTAAACGTTGTCCGCACGCCTTTCGTTCGCGCATTTCGTGTACACGCGCCCGATTCGCATTTTTCGCCTCACCGTGCTACCGTATTTCGTGATTCGGAACGAAAATTCGCAACCGACTGACGGCATGGACCACCCAATCCGCCGCATTAGCGTCCCATCATTTCAGCCCGTCTCGCTCCATCCGCTGAACGGCTTCTGCACCCAAACTCTCCAGCTTTCACTCGCGTCGCGGGTAATCAGGCCATTTCTAACCGCAACACACCTGAATTCAGAACTCCCGGTAACTTGTTCAAAAGAAAGCCTAGTAGAATTTCCTAACCGCAACTTAAATCCCGGGTTGCGGTTAAAGTTTCGGTTAGAAATTTTCATCCATAAACCTGCCTGCAGCGCGCCCGAATTTCGAATTTCCAGCCTCGATTTCGCGGAATTTCTCTCGTGACTGCCCATCGTAAACATCACGACCGCCTGGAAGAACTGCGCAAGCTGAATGCGGAGGCCGAAGCAGGCGGCGGTGCCGAACGTCGCGAACGAGAGCACAAACAAGGCAAGTTGAGCGCGCGCGAACGCATCGATTTGCTGCTCGACGAAGGCACCTTCGAAGAACTCGACAAGTTCGTCCGTCACCGTTCCCACGATTTCGGCATGGAAACCCAGCGTCCCGTAGGTGACGGCTTTATTACCGGTTTTGGACGCATCGACGGCCGCCTCGTCTACGTCTTCGCTCAGGATTTTGCGGTCTTCGGTGGCTCGCTTTCCGAGACCAACGCCGCGAAGATCATCAAGATCATGGACCTCGCCATGCGCGCCGGTGCTCCGGTGATCGGACTGAATGATTCCGGTGGTGCGCGAATTCAGGAGGGAGTGAAATCCCTCGCAGGCTACGCGGAAATCTTTTTACGTAACACGCTTGCCAGTGGAGTGATTCCGCAGATCAGCGCCATCATGGGACCGTGCGCAGGTGGCGCTGTCTATTCTCCCGCCATCACCGATTTTATTTTTATGACGCGCGATACCTCCTACATGTTTGTTACCGGGCCCGACGTCATTAAGACCGTCACTCACGAAGAAGTCACCAAGCAGGAACTCGGTGGCGCGATGACTCACAACGCCACCAGCGGCGTCGCTCACTTTGTTTCGGCGGACGACGCCGAATGCCTCGCCATGATTCGCGAACTTTTTAGCTATTTGCCTTCGAACAATCTGGATGACGCACCTAGGCGCCCGACAAATGATGTCTGGAACCGCGCTACGCCTGCGCTCAACGTCATCGTTCCTGAAAATCCGCAACAGCCGTACGATATGAAGGACATTATTCACGAGCTTTCCGACGACGGCGAATTCTTCGAAGTGCACGAGCACTTCGCGAAGAACATAGTCGTCGGTTTCGCGCACCTGGACGGCCGCTCGATCGGAATCGTCGCGAATCAACCCGCATATCTTGCTGGCGTCCTCGATATCAATGCCTCTATAAAAGCAGCCCGTTTTGTGCGTTTCTGCGATTGCTTCAATATCCCGTTGCTTACGCTGGAGGATGTTCCCGGTTTTCTTCCCGGCACCCAGCAGGAATTCGGCGGCATCATTCGTAACGGTGCAAAGCTTCTTTATGCTTTTGCCGAAGCGACTGTCCCTAAAATCACTTTGATTACCCGGAAAGCCTACGGCGGTGCTTACTGCGTCATGTCCTCTAAGCATATTCGCACCGACTACAATTTCGCGTGGCCCACCGCGGAAATTGCGGTCATGGGCCCCGAGGGTGCCGTCAACATCGTCTACAAGCGCGAAATCGATCGTGCGCCCGAAGCTGAACGCGAAGCCCTCCGGCAGGAAAAAATCGACGAGTTTCGCGAAACCTTCGCCAATCCTTATGTGGCTGCGGAAAGCGGGTATATCGACGCCGTAATCGAACCAGCGCACACGCGCGCCAAAATAATCACCGCGTTCCGTAGCCTGGAAAACAAGCGCGACACCAACCCCCGCAAAAAACACGGGAATATACCATTATGACGGAGTATCAAAATGGCGGCAATTTCGTTGGAGAACTAGCTTTTTAGCGAAAAATTGGTTAGCATGCGGCGGTTTTGTTTTATTAAAAGAATGCGGCGCACTGAGGAGTCCTGGGATGCTCAAGGTTGGTAACGATCGGAAGACGCTGCTCGATTTGCTCGATGGGCTTATCGAGAAATATCATTTGCTGAAGCATCCATTCTACCGTGCCTGGACGGAAGGCAAGCTTTCGAAGCAAGCGCTCGCCCTCTATGCCCAGCAGTATTACCAGCACGTTCAGGCCTTCCCCGAAAATTTGAAGGATCTGGCGAGTCGCACCCAGGGCGATGCGAAGCTGCAATCCTTGGTGGCCGAAAATCTCGCGGAGGAACTGGACGAAACCGCATCGCACCCGCAGCTCTGGCGCCAATTCGCGGCCTCGCTCGGTGTAAGCGACGTATCGTTGGAGCGCACCCAGCCGCTGCCCGGCATTGCCGCGCTCCTCGATAGCTACGACGAAGTTTCGACTCAGGGTACCCTAGCCCAGGCCGTCGCCGCATTTTATGTTTACGAAGCTCAGGTTCCGGAAATCGCGACGCAGAAGATTTCAGGTCTTCAAAAGTTTTACGGAATTACGGATTCGCGGGCGTTGTCATATTTTGCGGTGCACGAAGAGGCCGACGTTCGTCATCGTGCGGCCTGGCGTCAATGGCTCGCGAGTCAAGAGGGCGTGGACGGCGTCGCGGTTCTTTGCGCGGCGGAACGCAGTCTCAAAGCTCTCTGGGGCGCGCTGGATGCGGTTTATCCCGAAGGCTGTGCAAGCAAAAATTAGGCAGGCCGCCGTTTCTAACTTAGCCTTTTGAGAGTTTTTATTCCATCGGCGCTGGCGATCACAGCTTCCGTGGCGTACGTCAAAAATAATCCGTGCTCCACCAATCCGACCACGTGATCCAGATGGTGTGCGATTTGTTTCGGATCATCTATCGGGCCGAACTCGCAATCTAAAATGTAGTGGCCCCCGTCAGTGACGTAGGGCTTTTTATCTGATCCCAGTCGTAACGTGGGCTTAGCGTCAAGCTTTTCCAATCTCCTCTGCGTTGCTTCCCACCCGAATGGCACAATCTCAGTCGGGACGGAGAACTTCTCCCCGAGTCTCGTCACCAGCTTCGTGCTGTCGGCGACCACAACCATACGCTTGCTCGAAGCTGCCACGATTTTCTCTCGCAGCAACGCTCCGCCGTGGCCTTTGATCAAATACAACGGGCCCGGCAGAATTTCATCCGCTCCATCAATTGTCAGATCGATCTGCGAGTGTTCAGCGAAGCTTGTTAGGGGAATCTGAAGACTTCGCGCTTCCTCGATCGTGCGCTCCGACGTCGGGATTCCGCAAATGCGGAGACCTTCGTTTATGACGCGGCGGCCCAGCGCCTGAATCGCGTACGTGGCAGTCGAACCTGTACCGAGGCCGACAACCATGCCGTCTTCCACAAGCCGCGCAGCCGCCTCACCCGCTAGTTTCTTGAGATAATCTTGCTCGGATTGTTCCAAGATCTTAGACTCTCGCCGCAGTAGCGACGCTGGACATCATAGACGGGAGGAGCACGCGTTGCCAACTCTGAACGGACCGAATGTCAGTCTTCAGCGAAAGCGCCGAATCAATCCAGGTGCTAAAATCCTTTCGGTAACGGACCGATAAAT
>Ga0182024_10025809_pt1 | contig 10346 bp, 12 predicted proteins | sample P32metaG_FD_120480 | JGI IMG/M metagenome (GOLD analysis project Ga0182024, IMG submission 120480) | Permafrost microbial communities from Stordalen Mire, Sweden - P3-2 metaG (Illumina Assembly) | ecosystem: Environmental > Terrestrial > Soil > Wetlands > Permafrost | place: Sweden: Stordalen...
ATTACCTTGTCGTTGGCCGGTTATCACCAACGAGACAGCACACATTGAAGCGTGATCTGCATCACTGATGCCTTTGGCAAAATCTATATCATGAGGGATGAAGAGAGCACTCAACGGGAGTGAGCAGCAGGGGCACGGCACAAACTTGAAGCCGACTCACAATGCTCCGCCCTCAGGGCTGGACCGCTGAAGCGGCTTTCCTTCAGAGTAAGTGATCTAGGAGACTATGAGATAAGGCGGCCTTCACGCTGGGGCCGCCTTCCTTTTTGAGTCGGTCTTCCCTTATTTCGTAGAATGCAGTTTGCTATATGCTTTATGCGGTATAGTTACGGCCCAAGAGGCTAGTCCGATGCCGAAATCGATCAAGCGTTATGACGAAAAAGACGCCGCCGCTTTATACGACAAGAACGCTACGGAATTGATCGCAGAAGCGATTAACTTGGAACGGCAGGCCGAAAGTGCGACAACGCCAGAATCAGCTAAGGAATACCGTGCGAAGGCGCAGGAATTGCGGAACAGGGCGATGGAGGCGCTTCAACTCCGAAAAGCGCTCTAAGAACATTGGCAGTTGAAGGAGTGTTTCCACTAAACGCCTTGCCGATGCGTGGTTGGTCCTTGGTCAAAGCCTTCCGCGCTTTTGATCATCATAAGCATGGCTTGATACCAGGGTTTGAGAAATTCCGCAGCTGCTTCAGGACTTGCGGTTTGATCCTTCAGAAGCGTTTGCATCCGCACATCCGAGCTGAATATCATCTGCACCAATAGTGCCGCCGCATGTTCCATGGGTTTCCTCCTGGACTAGCGGCGCAATGTTCCGAAAGCGAAACAAACTCAATGCCCAACGCTTTGAAGGTTTCCAAGGCTCGCAAAAGGTGAGATACCGACCGTGCGAAACGGTCGAAGCGCCAAACCACAACGATATCGAATCGCCGACGATGAGCATCGGCTATAAGCCGATTGAGTTCGGGCCTACTGTCCTTGGCCCCCGAAACGCCTATATCTACGTACTCCCCTGCAACTTTCCACCCTCGCCGTTCACAGTATTCCCGAAGCTCACGAACTTGCATGGCTGGGTCCTGACCATTGTTCACGGTTGAAACACGAGCATAAACTGCGATGCGAAGTGATGAAGAGAGAGACTTTTCGTGGGATAGAATCGAGCCAGCCACATTGCACCTCCAGTGTGCGATTTGGTTAGGGGCGCGTTCGGTGTTGGTAGCACCTGCGCGTCCCGCTTCTTACTTTTTCTTCACTCTTTGCTTGAGATAGTGGTCAATCGCTCGTCTGATCGATTCTGAAACCGGCACCCCTATATCTTTCTGGATAGCTCGAAGTTTGGCGAGCTGCTCGCGTTTCAGCCAGAAAGCGACTTTAGTCAACATTGAGAAGATATTATACCATATGTCTATACAAAGGGCATCTGAACCACGCTGTTGCTTGGCCGGTCACAGGCGAGACAGAAGTTGAGAAACGCTTAACCCAAAGGCAGTTGCAAGGACTTCAAGGTTTCGAATACAGATTTCCTTTTTCCCGTTTTCGAGGTCTGATATGAAACTGCGATCCAACCCGACAAATTCCGCCATATAAACCTGCGTCCACGCCTTCTGCTTACGCAGGGACCTCAGGCGTTTTCCGAGACGAACGCAGATATCACTGGACACGCCAAAGATTATGGCTGTAGGCTTTGGACGATAAATCGGCTATAGACTACATTGGCCTTAGGCTCTGTACGTCGTAACTGCATGGCTTAGGCCCCGGCTTTGGTCGGGTGCCACGATGAGAGAAAATCATATATGTCTGCTTGCGCTGTGCCTGATCTTCATGGTGGTAAGCTGCACGAAGTCCAGAATTGCCGACCAGAAAAGGTCAAATGAAAGTTCTGCGGGTAATACCAACGCCGCGCAAGAGCCGCTAGACGTTGTCCATCAAGATTTTGTCCTCAGGGGGCCTCTCTTAGCTTCGGATTCACCCCAAAATTTGCCGCTTGCAACGATTGCGGTCCGCGATGGCGATTTGACCGGTATTGAAACGATGGAAAGGACGGCAGAATTCTGTTGCTGCCACCAAAGACGAACATTGATTACACGAATAGCCACAGTGAAAACGACCGTTCCGTAGCTTTAGTTTTTGTCAAGTCTGGAAAGCTAATCGGTATGAATCTGTACGCATACGAGCGGGCAATTGAGTTTCTTACTTCGGGCGACGACAAATCATTTCTGAGGGCGAAACAAAAGGAATACGAGAGTGACAAGAATCTAATGTGGATCGATATTGGTGCATTTGAAATACAGATATTAAAAGACAAACAGGAGTTTAAAGGTTTACAAAAGGAGATGGATAGGGTGGACAAGGAAATCGAAAAGCGCTCGGAAGAATTGGGCCGGCCCCGGTCGCTAAATGACAGTAGTCGATGAGCTGTCTAGGATTAGAGACCGTTAGAATGTAGAAGCACGAAATGAACCGATGAAAACGGAGCTTGATTCCGACAATCTATTTTCCGTACGACGATTCGACTTGCGTGATTGGGACGCCCCGGTAAAAAACCATGACAGGCAAGGCACAGAACTTCACGGACGAATGCTCCGTGCGGCGTCAGGCGGAATCCTCTCCAGAATTGCCCGCATCTCCTGAAGAAGGCGAAGCCGCCGCTCCAGGCGGCTCCTGGGCCGCTTGGCTAGCCGCAAGCTCAAGGGTTGCCTCCTGAATCATTTCGATGACATTTTCGGTTGCTGCGCGAATCAGGTTTTGGTCCACCCCGTCGAGCTTATTGAACTCCTCACTCAGCGCAGTCTGTTCTTTCGGTGCGGGAATGTCGAGCGTTGAACCGAAGCGTCCAAGATCTTTGCGCTGGTCGCGTTCGAGACGACGTAGCGCTTGTCTCCGATACTGGCGAACTGCACAATCTCGTTCATGCCGTTGCGGAACAACTTGCCGCCGTTCTTTTGTTCCATTTCTTGGATGTCCAGTAAGCGTTCATGGGCCAGAATAGCGGCGCGTTTGAGAATCAATTCCGCATCGAGTTCATTGACCGCCCGCCGTGTCGCTTCGAAGATCGGGCGCGAACACGGAGGAATAGCCTCGCAGGTAAAAGGAATCGCCTCGACGGATTTCACAACGGCTCTCCTCACTAGGTCGCCGTGCGGACGATTCGTTCCTGTGCGGGGAAGTTTCGCCAAGGCGTCCTTGACGTGCGGAGACAAAGCTCCGATGTATTTCCTCCAGGCAGCAAACGAGAGGGTCCCCCAAGGAGCCGGGAGATTCAAGCTCATGCACCAGCGGCAGATTTTGGTGATGCTCTGGCCAGCGGTGAGGCGTTTCACAATCTGCGGAAAGATGGGAAGTGTGCGGAGCCGATTGATGTGGGCGTACAGAAATTTGGCGGGAACCGGCACGTCTGTTTAGCCCTCTAGCGCTAGCCGCGCAGTCTATTTTCCGCTCAAGCTGCGTCTTCATTTATCTGCAAAATCATACGGTTGGAACATTGGTGCGGGATCATTTTGGACCAAAGCCGGGCTGAGAATCAAGCTTCTGAGGCGGGCACGTTAGATCGGCTTGCGAGTGAAGAGAAATGCGATTCTCGCACATTTCGCTTCAATGCCCGCTCCCTTAATCCTCTTGACGTGAGGATTTGCTTACCGTTCAGCCGGGACACCGCAACGGCTGCCCACTGAACACGATATGGCTTTGCTCTTTGGTTCTGTTATTCCAGACGGTAAGCTACTGAAAATAAGCCACTTGACTGGAGTCCACCTGTGGGCTAGAAAGGGGGTCTGAGGTGATGCGCCGAACTCCTCCCCCACAGCTCTGGTAGTCAAAACAAGGACCTTCACGAAATGACGATTCGCAAAACTACCGCAAGTACACCGGGACACGATACGGTATCAAGCGAGAGACCAAACAGGAGGTCTCCTGGTAAGGTCCCAGCTAAGATCGAGCAAGGAGCACCAAAGTCTATCTCGAAGAAAGATCTGTCAATAATCTGGGCCAAATTGCACAGAGATTTCGCACATGCTGCCGGATCGCTAAGTGTACGCAAGATTCACGAATTGCAGGAAAGGCAGCAAGCCTCCCCATTAATCTCTCAAAGCAGGGCTGAAATCATAAGGTTTGTAGTGAGTTACCTCGACAGTCTTCGCACTATCGCCGTGTCGATAGCGACTTTTTTGGCCCCACCTTTGATACGCCACCATGATTTTGGGCCGAAGGGGCAAGCCTTTGTTCGTAAAGCAGCAAGGAAATTCATTCAAGACAGAAGATCGAATCGAGCTTCTGACGAATTGTATGCGGAAACCTTCGGTAACTTCTCGCTTCAGAACGACGAAGCTGCGAGAAACATACTTCGCCAAAGCCTCGCACGCGGCAAGGGTCTAATGGTACGCGTGGAAGAGGAATTGAAATTTCTACAAACCCAGAGCCAAGATTTGGCCGGAGCAGGTAAATCCGGGACTCGCTCTGAGAATAACGTTGGTAGACAAGAGGCTCTCGAAGCTCGTCCGTCGCTGCAGAAGTGCCTCGACATGAAATCGTTATCGCGCAATTTTGCCGCGTCGGTTCTAGGAGTTACCCCCAGGACGATTAGGTATCTCCTGCAGAAGAAAATTTTGAACCGTGCTGAAAAAGGTCGCGTCGTGTGCGACGTCAAGTTCTCCGAGGAGTACCAGCGTCGCCATGGAACTACTGGAATGTAAACTCAGACAAGTAGTCAGGTTTTCATACCCTTACTTTTGTCAGCTTTTGCCACCTTTCGCCAAGTTTCCGTTCTAAAACCGCAAAGAAAACTTGCCCGCCACTTACCTTTGTAGGAAAAACAGCATTGTTCTGCGATGGAGCAATGAAAATGCTTCGAGAAATCCGCCAGGCTTCTGGATTGACTCAGATCGAGCTTGCGAAGCGTGCAAGCCTAGATCGAACGCGTGTGAGTCTGTGGGAAGCGGGTTACGTTGACCTCTCTCCTGTCGAAGAAGAGAGAATTCGTATAGTGCTTCTCGATGCGGCCCAAGATCGTATCGTCGAATTACAAGGAGCGATTCTAGCGTTGGGAACACCTGCTGGGAAATAGAATTGCGAAAGCCCCGGAGTCTATTCCGTGGCCTTCGCATTTAGCTCGCTAGCTTGGACGGCGGCGAGCTTAGAGGAAACTAACGGTGAAAAGATTACCATCGCACGGGCCTTCGGGCAATCACTCCACTGTTCCGCTGACACTTTCTGAACGCCGATCCCTCGGCAGAATCCGGATTTTGCTTTGTTGCATTCGGCGTGCGCCCACTATCACATCACCGGGGGCTACGGCATGAAACCAGTGGCTCCCAATCTGAACGCCATTCCGGATGCTCTCAAGTCCCGGCCAAACTGGGTTTGTTGGTCCCTCGTCGAGCGCGACGGCAAACCCACGAAGGTTCCACATCAGCCGAATGGAAACGCCGCCAGCTCGACGGACTCCAGGACATGGACGACCTTCCCTGACGTCGCATTAGCAACCAGCCGCTTCGACGGGATCGGTTACGTGTTCACCGCAAACGATGGTCATGTTGGCATCGACCTCGACAGATGCCGCGATCCCCAAACCGGCGAAACCGAACCATGGGCCTTAGGGATCATTAACGAAATCAATTCTTACACCGAATTATCACAATCCGGAAAGGGTTACCACATCATCGTGCGCGGGAAACTTCCTGTCCCTGGTAACAGGCGGGGGCGTGTCGAGATGTACGGCGAGAAGAGATTCTTCGTGATGACAGGTGATGTGCAAGACGGGCGTGATTCGATCAGGGAGTACGATCTTTCGAATCTTCACCGCCGCCTGATTGCAGACCAGCTCGATCCGCTCAGCAAACCGAAACTTGAGGGGGCGGTAGGCAATGATCCAAGGGACGAGTCGGCTCTGGACTATCACTTGATAGGCGATATTCACGGAGCACTGAAAACCAGTAGCGCCGACGAGATCGAAGCCGAATTCCGAAAGCGACATCAGGAACGATATGACCTTCGTAACCTCAAGAAAGGAATGCGTGGAAATAAAAATTACATTCGTTACAGCATTGAGCATTTCCTTGAAACGACCGACACTCCCCAGCTTGCGGGCATCGAACTCGACTGGCGAAATGCAAATGACGTTAAGCCGAAAGCTGTTGATTGGGAATGGACGAATCGCGTACCGAAACGAAAACTTTCTCTCTTTGTAGGAAACCCCGACGTGGGAAAGGGCGTCGCGATAACTGATTTGGTTGCTCGTAAGACTACAGGTAGGCCATTGCCTGGTGACAGGACGGCCTCCGAACCGACCGACGTTCTCATGCTCGTCGCCGAGGATGCCCTTGATGATACGGTCGTACCCCGCTTGATTGCCGCAGGCGCTGACTTGAGTCGGGTTCATTTTCAGGGTTCGGTGAAATATCACGCAAACATTGATACTCGCCTTGAGCGGATGCTGACCCTTGATACCGATCTCAGTTCGCTTGAAAACAAACTCAAAGACAACCCCCGTGTGAAGTTGGTTGTAATCGACCCATTATCGAACTACCTCGGCGAGAGAAACATGAACAAAGAGCAGGACGTGAGAGCCGTTCTGACCCCGATGAGTACGATGGCGGATCGTTTGGGGATCACGATCATTGTTATTGCTCATTTCAATAAAAATGTTGCAGCCGCGGCGCTTGATAAGACCGGAGGTTCCCGTGCTCTTGTCGCCGTCCCTCGCGCTGTCTGGGGATTCTTCAGGGACACCGAGGACCGGCAGCAGCGTCTGATGCTGCGACTGAAATTGAATGTAGCAAAGGATGAAGACAGCGGACTTGAATACAAGATCGCGGAGGCATTCATTGACATAGCGGGGGAAAAAATCAGCGTCCCCGTAATTGAGTGGGGTGCAACTACGGATCGCGATGCCGATGATGTCTTAAGCGCTGCCCAGGACCCTGATCGGCATGCGCAGTCAAAGGGCACGAGATGGATGAAGAGTTTCCTCGCTGGCGGTCCACGTCTAGCCAAGGATGGCTACCAAGACTCAGAGAAACGTGGCATTTCGGAGAGCACGCTCAAGCGTGCAAAAAAGAGGCTGGCCGTCGTTTCTTACAAATATCAGCAGAGTTGGTGGTGGAAGCTGCCAAGCGATACAACCCCACTACCTGAGGGAGCTGACCTACAGCACGAAGCTTTCGAGGGGACGGAATGAGGATCCTAACACGGTTGTATGTGTGTGACACCTTGATACCCCGGCTCCCAGGCAATTTTAAGCCTCTTTTATTCTTACAAATAGCTGACCGTGTCAGGGTATCAGTGTCGTGTAGCGAGACACGAAAGAGGGGCCATGATCCCAGGGATGTAAACGCGGCATGGGTGGCTGGTGTATTGAACCTGGATGCGCAACCAACGCAAAATCTCAAAAAATGACGTTTGCGCGTGACAATTTGCTATCACCGGAAGAGCTGGCGCACAATCTTGGTCTTTCGGCCACGACGCTCGCCGACTGGAGAAGCCAGAAGCGCGGTCCGGCGTACCTGAAGGTAGGCCGACGAATCTGGTACCCAAAGGATCGTGTTAGTGCGTGGCTGGACACGAGGCTTCAGGAGCCAATCAATGGCATTGAGAGAACGGTACGGAATGTGGAATTACCGCTTCAAGGTAGACGGAAAGGAGTACAGCGGCACGACCGACTTGGCCGCCACAAGACAAAACGAGAGAGAAGCCCGACAAATTGAGGCCGAACACTTGCAGGCGCTTCGGGAGGGGCGACGACCATCACATCGGATCGTAGTTCGAGAACTCCTTCCTGCAGCGAACGATTTTCTACACTGGGCGAAGATGGAATACCGGGCGCATCCCAATAGCTTCCGCCGCATTGCGATTAGTTTTTCCAGTATTAAGAATTTCTTCGGACGTACACCGGTCAGCATAATCGACGAGGCGCAGGTCGAAGCCTTTAAGGCATATCGTATTAATGAGCACCACATTCGAGACATCACATTACGCCATGATCTCCACGCACTTTCAAAATTCGTCGGTTATGCGATCAAGCAACGCTGGACACGGGACAATCCAATTCGAAACGTAAACATTCCTTCTGATGCAAGTGCTGTGCGCATTCATGTCATTACGACAGAACAAGAGAAACATTATTTTCTAAGAGCCGCAAAGCACAAGAATCTCCATGACCTTGGGCGGTTAATGTTGAATCAGGGAATGCGTCCCGAGGAAGTAACCGCCCTTGCTAAACGGGACATCGATCTGGAGCATGGGCAAATACGCATCGGTTTTGGCAAATCGCCGGCCTCACGGCGAACCCTAGATCTCACTCGCGAGAGCCGACAAATCCTCGCGAAGCGGATGCTAGGTGATTCGCCGTGGATCTTCCCGTCACCGAAAAAACCGGGAAGACACATCACGAGGCTCAACAACGCTCATGATCGGGTCGGTGAGACGGCTCGGAAGGCTGGGATCTCTCTGCCTTTCGTTCTCTACGATTTTAGACATACCTTTGCCACGCGGATGGCACAGGCCGGGGTAGACTTGGCTACTCTCGCGGCCATCTTAGGACACAGCTCAATTCGCCTTGTGCAGCGGTATGTCCATCCAACAGCAGAACACAAGAGGCAGGCGATGAAGATTTACGAGCAAAGCGCTATTAGCGCAGAAGAGCGTGCGAATGGGATGCCGACGAACCGGGTGAATTAGAGCGAAACTCGCGGTCCGCTTTTAGTCCGCTTTCCACCCCGCTTCGGACAGATTCAGCCCGATTAACCGCGAATGAGGACGACCTCAAGAAACGTAGCAACCACGGAAGAATCAGTTAAATGCAAGAAAACGTTGGAGGCGCGGGTGGGAATCGAACCCACGGATGAAGGTTTTGCAGACCTCTCCCTTACCACTTGGGTACCGCGCCAAACGCACAGTATATCGAAACTTCACCAGCGTTACAGACGGAATCGGAACGGCCGGAAAGCGAATCCGTAGCGATTCGAGGAATCCGGTCTCGCCGGTTTGGCGATACCGCGGCACGTTCAGACCCGAAACGACCAGAAGTTTTGATCGTCCCCGGAAGGCCTGCAGCCCGGCAGCCGCAATATTCCAAGCTCCAGGGTTATTCCAAAGCGATGGAACTATCCCGGCAACTTCACTTCGAGACCGTACTTCGGCGCGAGCGCCAGCGCACGCCCGATGGTTTCGCCGTCGGGAGGCGAGGGCACGGTGCCCATTTCTACCGGCTTTCCAATTTCCAGCCAGAACCCTTCGAACCCGGCTGGCCTGACAATCACGAGCATTTCCCCGGCTTCGTACCGATGTTCTGGTACGTGTGCAAGTTCCCTTGGGAACATACTGAAAAGAGCCGGGACCGGCTTCCACAGGTTGGTCGCCAACCAGGAACGAAAAGCTTCCATCGAGAACGTAGAAGAACTCATCTTCTCTGCCATGTATATGCGGAGGCGGACCATTCTTCGGAACGTTGTGATTTCCACCGCGCAGAGCGAGCCGCCGGTTTCCGCTCCGGTAATTTTGAAATCCATGATTTCGCCCAATACCGAGATCGGGGCGCGTTCTTTCCGCGTAGGCGGTTGAGACAGAGATCCTCCTAGCTTTTCCGGGCGCCTTACCACCCTCAGTTGGCAGTCTTTGATTGCGGAACCGATTGTTGGATCATTTGGCGCATGACTTCGCCCGAACCAGGGGCGCGCTTTTCGCGCCAAACTTCGAAGCGCTTAACGTGCTCTTCGAGTTGGCCGAACTGGTGAGGGTTCTTGTATCGGCCACGCATGGCGCCGACCACCGGCTTCAGGCGCTCCCAAACAAACCACTGTTCGCCGCTATTTTCAAAGAACAAGCTTTCGTCGATCAGCCCGCGGTTTACGATACCCGCGGCCATTTCCCAATAACTGATCACCATGCGCATGTACGCGCTTTCCTTGCTGCCTGGAGGACAGAGACGCGCCATATCTTCGGGTGACTGCGGATTGAATTTGGACATGTACCATTCGCGGGCCTCGCGCAACAAAGGCTCGCGGCGCGCATCGTACAACCGCAACATCAAGTTCACCTGCTCGTGCGTGACGTCTCCCATTTTTTCTCCTTTAGGATCGTTACTGCGGTCGAACCGTCTCGGGCCCTGAAGGCTGCCCGTGAACCTCGACTTTGTGCGACTGGCTCAGCGGAATCTGCGATTGTTCGAAGCCCATCTTTATGCGGCGGCGAAGTTCACGCGCCACATCATCCTTGCGATTGAGGACCGTCCGAATTTGAAGACGCAGCACCGTGCCATCGAGCGCGAGCGATTCCACGCCGAGCACGCGCGGGCCATCCACAAGCGCTCGCGACCATTCGGTGTCGTTGCGAAAGTCGTTGGAAATTTTCTCGAG
>Ga0182024_10025810_pt1 | contig 10346 bp, 3 predicted proteins | sample P32metaG_FD_120480 | JGI IMG/M metagenome (GOLD analysis project Ga0182024, IMG submission 120480) | Permafrost microbial communities from Stordalen Mire, Sweden - P3-2 metaG (Illumina Assembly) | ecosystem: Environmental > Terrestrial > Soil > Wetlands > Permafrost | place: Sweden: Stordalen...
CGCTGCGCTGAATCACCCCAATATCTGTACTCTTTACGATGTTGGCCCGAACTATTTGGTCATGGAGTACATCGAGGGCACTCCGCTCAAAGGGCCGCTGCCAGTCGAAAAAGCGGTTGAGTATTCGGGCCAAATTCTCGACGCGCTGGATGCCGCCCACCGCAAGGGCATCACTCATCGGGATCTGAAGCCAGCCAACATCCTGGTGACGAAGCAAGGCATCAAGCTACTCGACTTTGGCCTGGCCAAGCAGGCAGTTCGTTTTGGCGAGGATGAACCCACCAAGGCGCTTACTGACCAGGGGCAAATCATCGGCACGTTGCAATACATGTCGCCAGAGCAGTTGCAAGGCAAAGAAGCCGATGCGCGGAGCGACCTGTTCTCCTTCGGCTGCGTGCTCTACGAGATGTTGTCAGGCAAGCGCGCGTTTGAAGGGCAGAGTTCGGCAAGCGTGATCGCGGCGATTCTAGAGCGGGAACCACCGAAGCTCGAAGCGGTGCCGAGCTTAGACCGAGTAGTGCGAAGATCGCTGGCGAAGGACCCGGACCAACGGTTCCAGACGGCGCGCGATTTGAAGGCGGCGCTGAACTGGGCGCTGGAACAGCCCACGCCAGCTCCCGCGCGAAAATCGAAGTTTCCGCAAATCGCTGCAGCAGCGATGGCGGTGATTGCGATCGTGGCGCTATGGGCTTGGTGGCGTGGACGCCCGGTCCAACAACCGCTCAAGCCGCTGGTGCGGCTGGATGTCGATCTAGGACCTGACGTATCTCTTGGCGTCGGCCCAGCAGCCGGACCAGATGCCGTCCTATCACCAGATGGCACTCGCATGGTCTATGTTTCCCGCGCGCGCCTGTTTACTCGCCGGCTGGATCAGGCGCAGGCAACCGAACTTGCGGGCACTCAGGGAGCCTCTGGTTCATTCTTTTCGCCGGACGGCCGCTGGGTTGCATTTTTCGCGCAAGCTCGGTTGAAGAAAGTGCCGGTGGATGGCGGGGCGGTGATCACTCTATGCTCCGCTTCTACGCCTCGGGGTGGCAGTTGGGGCGAGGATGGGAACATCATCGCATCGCTCACCTCAGCTGGCCCTATTTACCGCGTTCCTTCTACTGGCGGCACGCCAACGCCGGTTACGGAACTACCGCAAGCAGTAATCACCGATCGCTGGCCGCAAGTTCTACCGGGCGGGAAGGCCATCCTGTTCACTTCGAACACCGGTGTCACCGGGTTTGATGGGGCCAGCATCGAAGTAGTATCGCTCGCCGACCACCGCCGGAAAAGGCTCGTGCAAGGCGGCACTTTCGCGCGTTACATTCCAAGCGGCCATCTTGTGTACATGAACAAGGGAACGCTGTTTGCGGTCCCGTTCGACCTGAACAGGCTCGAGGTGCGCGGCACGGCCTCGCCGGTTCTCGAGGAAGTTGCCTACGACAATGGGTTCGGGTTTGCGCAGGTGGACTTCTCGCAAAGCGGAACGATGCTCTACCGGACCGGCCGCGTACAAGCTGGTCTTCTCAATGTGCAATGGATGGACAGTGCGGGTAACATGCAGCCGCTTCTGGCGAAGCCTGACTTCTATCGGGTTCCACATTTTTCACCGGACGGGACGCGTCTCGCCCTGTATACGATTGGCGAGTCGAACTCGGACATTTGGGTCTATGAATGGAGCCGTGACCTCCTAACACGATTGACGTTCGGCGGCGCATCGAACGTTGTTCCTGTCTGGAGCCCGGATGGGCGATACATCGTTTTCTCCGCACAAGGAGTCGGTATGTTCTGGGCGCGCAGCGATGGTGCAGGTAAGCCCCAACCGTTGAACTTTTCTAAGAAACAACAATTTCCTACCTCGTTTTCACCGGATGGAAAGCGCCTGGCATTCCACGAGGAAGATGTTGAGACGGGATACGATCTTTGGACTTTGCCGCTAGAGACGGACAGTGCGGGTCTTAAGGCTGGCAAACCAGAGGTCTTCCTGCGGACGCCGTACCAAGAGGGCGGTGCTTCCTTCTCTCCGGATGGACATTGGTTGGCTTACACGTCCGACGAGTCGGGGGGCATTCCAACTTTATGTGCGAGCATTTCCCGACAAGGGCGCGAAGTGGCAAATCTCCACCAACGGTGTCGGCGCGTTCACGTCCGCGGTGTGGTCTCACAACGGACACGAGCTGTTCTTTGGCGGCGCCGACCGCCGAATCATGGCAGTCAACTATACGGCAAATGGCGATTCGTTTATAGCCGATAAGCCGCGAGCATGGTCTGAGAGGCGGTTACTGAACAATGGCGGGTTTGATTTCGCACCCGATGGCAAGCGCATAGCGGTGATCGTGCAGGCCAGCGAGCAAGAAGCGCAGCAGCCACAAAACCACGTGATCTTTCTTGAGAATTTCTTCGACGAACTGCGCCGCCGCGTGAAACCATGACTCCCGGAACCAAACTCGGTCCGTATGAAATCCTTGCCCCCATCGGCAAGGGCGGCATGGGTGAGGTCTGGAAGGCGCGTGATACTCGCCTCGGGCGCGACGTTGCCATCAAGATTTCTGCTGAGCAATTCAGTGAGCGTTTCGAACGTGAGGCGCGAGCCGTCGCCGCGCTGAACCATCCCAACATTTGTACTTTGTACGATGTCGGCCCCAACTACCTCGTGATGGAGTACATCGAGGGCGCGACGCTCGCAGAGCGTATCAAAGAAGGTCCGATTCCACTAGAAGAGGCGCTCGGTATTGCGCGCCACGTCGCCGATGCGCTCGAAGCTGCGCACGAGAAGAACATCATTCATCGGGACTTGAAGCCCGCCAACATCAAAATCAAACCTGACGGTTCCGTTAAGGTGCTCGACTTCGGCCTGGCAAAGATGGGCGGCACACCGGCGGCGAAGCCCGAGGATTCGCCGACGCTGAGTATGGCGGCGACGCAGGCCGGAATGATTCTCGGCACGGCAGCTTACATGTCGCCGGAACAGGCGCGCGGCAAAGAGGTGGACAAACGCGCCGACATCTGGGCTTTTGGCGTCGTGTTGTACGAAATGCTCACGGGGACGCGCCTGTTCCAAATGGACGACATCACCGACACACTGGCGGCAGTGTTGCGGCACGAACCGGAATGGGAGCAGGTGCCGGCGCAAGTTCGGCGGCTATTACGGAAGTGCCTGGAGAAGAATCCAAAGAAACGACTGCGGGACATCGGAGATGTGTGGGAGCTATTGGAGGAAACGCCTGCAGCTCTGTCCTCTCCCTCACGCTCGCGGTTCAGTTGGATGGGCTGGGGGATTGCGGCCATTGCGGTGGTTGGGCTGGCCGTCTTCGCCTTCGTTCACTTCCGCGAAGCGGCTCCGAGGCAGCCCAGTAGCCGCTTCCAGGTGCAGCCGCCTGGGCAATCGGGCGGCGGGCAGTTCAAGCTGTCGCCGGATGGTCGCTATCTGGCCATCGTCGCCAATGACGCGGGGGGCGACCGGCTATGGGTTCGCCCGCTCGATTTGCTTCAGGCCCAACCGTTGCCGGGAACCGATGGCGCGTCTTTCCCGTTCTGGTCGCCGGACAGTGGATTCATCGCGTTCTTCGCACAGGGCAAGCTCAAGAAAGTTGCGGTGACCGGCGGCCCTCCCCAGACACTCTGTGATGCTCCAAGCGGCCGCGGCGGAGCCTGGAATGCCGACGGAGTGATTCTGTTCGCGCCTGCGCTCACGGGGGGACTTTATCGCGTACCCGGCGCGGGAGGCGTCTCGGTTGCCGTAACCCAGTCCGAAAAGGACCACCGCTTCCCGGAGTTCTTGCCGGATGGCCGGCACTTTCTCTTTTTGTGCCATCTATGCACCAAACCGGAGAACGAAGGCATTTATGTAGGGAACCTCAACGGGACACCGCCGGTTCTGATTGTGCCAAACGATGATTCTCCAGCGACCTACGTTCCGTCCACTACGTTTGGCCGGAATGGATTCCTTCTATTTCGGCGCGAGAATACATTGATGGTCCAGCCCTTCGATCCCGTGAAGCTTCGCCCGCTGGGTGAAATGTTTCCTTTTGCAGAACAGGTAGGCACCGCTGGAACCACTCAAGGCACCGCAGCGTTTTCGGCTTCAGGGAGTGGCGTTCTGGCGTTCGGATCTGGCGGCACAGGAGGAAACCGGGAATTGGTTTGGCTAGATCGGGCAGGTAAGCGGCTCGGTGTCATCTCCAGCCCGGCTGCGATCAATAATTCGGCCGTGCTTTCGCCGGACGAAAACAAGGTAGCCATCGCGATTTCCGATTCTCAAGGAAATGCGGACGTTTGGTTGCAAGACCTGATTCGCGGGACGATGTCCCGATTCACATTTCGTCCTGGGTTAAACCGGAGTCCCGTTTGGTCGCCGGACGGGAGCCGTGTCCTCTACGTAAGCAGGTCCAGGTCAGGGGCCGAGGATCTTTATCTGAAGCCCGCTAGTGGTGCTGGGAAAGACGAACTGCTCCTCAACGTTGGGACCAACGCGTTTGTTTACGACTGGTCTCATGACGGGAAATTCATCCTGTACACGGATTTCCAAGACAAGACCTATTATGATTTGTGGTTGTTGCCGCTGAATGGAAGCCTCAAGCCGATCCCGTACTTACAAACTCCTTTTAACGAAACCCTTGGCCAGTTTTCACCCGATGGGCGATGGATGGCATATGCTTCGGATGAATCCGGCAAATGGCAGGTTTATGTGCAGCCCATTCCGCCGGCTGGCGCCAAATGGCAGATTTCAACTGCGGGCGGCAGCCAACCGCGCTGGCGGCATGATGGGAAGGAGTTGTTTTACGTCGCGGCCGATCAGAAGCTCATGGCTGTTCCGATCAAGATGGGTGGGGCGTCGTCTTTGACCTTCGAGCAGGGCGCGCCGCAATCCTTGTTTGAAGGCGTCACTTTCAATGTTGGGCAATATCTCACGTTTTTCTACCAGCCGGCTGCGGACGGCCAGCGATTTTTGGTGAACGCGCCGGCCGGCGGCACGTCCTCGACCACGCCCATTACCGTTGTGCTCAATTGGCAAGCGGCATTGAAGATAAAATGACTCCTGGCTCCAGGCTTGGTTCTTATGAGGTCCTTGCCCCCATCGGCAAAGGCGGCATGGGCGAAGTCTGGAAGGCGCACGACACCAAACTCGGCCGCGACGTTGCGCTGAAAATCCTGCCGGCCGCATTCGCTTCCGATCTCGACCGCATGGCGCGGTTCGAGCGCGAAGCGCGCGTACTTGCGTCGCTCGACCACCCAAATATCGCCGCCATCTTTGGCCTGGAAGATAGCGACGGTGTCCGAGCCTTGGTGCTGGCGCTGATTGATGGCCCGACGCTCGCCGACAGAATCGCAGCCGGTCCGATTCCGTTGGACGAAGCCATCCAAATCGCTCGTCAAATCGCCGAAGCCGTCGAGTATGCACACGAGCGCGGGGTCATCCACCGTGATTTGAAGCCAGCCAACATCAAAATCACGTCGGGCGGCATGGTGAAGGTGCTCGATTTCGGCTTAGCCAAGGCGCTCGATGACGAGCCGGCCGCCGCTGCTTCCGGCTCAATCTCGCCCACGCTCACGATGAATGCGACTCGCGCCGGTGTGCTGCTCGGCACGGCGGCGTACATGGCGCCCGAGCAGGCCAAAGGCAAGCAAGCGGACCGGCGCAGCGATATTTGGTCATTCGGTGTTGTGCTGTATGAGATGGTCACCAGAAAGCCGCCGTTCGGTGGAGAAAGCGTCGGCGAGGTGATTGCGGCAGTAATTAAGGAAGAACCGAACTTGGATGCGGTGCCGATTGAATTGAGGAGCTTAGTTGCGCGGTGTTTGAACAAAGATCCACGGCAGCGCCTACAGGCAATCGGCGAAGCAAGAATAGCGCTGGAGGGTACGCCCGGAGAGGGTGCACCCATGCCTGTAGCCGGCCGGCAGCCAGTCCGAGTATGGATGGGAATAGCAGCAGCCGCAGTGCTCGCTTTCGCAGGCTTGGCAGTGTTGCATTTCCGCGAAGTGCCGCCCGCTGAACGTGCGCTCCGTTTGTCTATCCCGTTTCCGGAGAGCAGTACCGTAGCGCTGCTGGCGCTATCGCCGGACGGACAGCAGTTGGCCGCGGGCTTGATCCGCGGAAGTGGGACGCTTTGGATTCGGAAACTCGATTCGTCAGAGTTTCTGCCGCTCAAAGGATCTGAAGGCGCAACGTCCGCTTTTTGGTCTCCCGATAGCCGCTCTATCGGATTCATCGCCACGGGGAAGCTAAAAACGATTCCAGCCACTGGTGGACCTCCACAGGTGCTTTGTGATGCGGCCGGCGAAGGCGGTGGAACCTGGAACAGTGAAGGTGTCATCCTCTTCTCGGACAGAAGCGGCCCAATACTCCAGGTGAGGGCATCGGGCGGCCCTTGCACGCCCGTGACAACGGCGAAAGTTGGCAGTAGACATCTCTATCCCGAATTCCTTCCGGACGGCAAGCACTTTCTGTATGTAATAGATCAAGGCAAGGAGTCGGATACAGGAATATACGTCGCGGCAATCGACCGGCCAATGGGAAAGCGACTGCTGCCGGACATATCGAGTACCGTTTTCGTGCCTCGTTCGAAAAGTGGCAAGAGCGATCACTTTCTGTTCCTGCGGGGGACTGATTTGATGGCGCAGCCGTTCGATGCACAAAGGCTTAATCTAGCGGGGGATGTTTTTCCCATCGCTAGCCGAGCCTCACGTACGTTCTTTGCAAATAACAGAGCGGCCGCGTCTGCGAGCGCCACCGGCATCATCGCGTATCTTGCAAACGGAAGTGACGACCGAGAGTTCCAGCTTACTTGGTTTGATCGATCTGGCAAGCAACTAGCGAACGTAGAACGCGGCGATCAAAGAGGAGTCTCCCTGTCGCCTGATGAGAAATTCGTCGCAATTCGCCGTGGTCAAGGTATATGGCTGAATGACCTGTCGCGGAACGTGTCGATCCGCTTCAGTTTGCTGCCAGGCTTAATCTCTCAGCCGGTCTGGTCCCCCGACGGTCATACCATCGCGTTCGCCTCCGCTGGGAATATTTACCGAAAAGCCGCCAGCGGCGGAGGTCAGGAAGAGCTGTTGGTTGGCGGGAGCAATCCCCGAGGGGTCTCTGATTGGTCGCGAGATGGAAAGGCCTTGCTCTATACCGAAGTCGATCCCAAGACGCGTGCGAATTTGTGGATTCTGCCCGATCCATTGGGCAAGGCGGGCAGTAGTACACCAATTCCCTTCCTAAAGACTGAATTCACCGAAAGCGAGGCACAATTCTCGCCGGACGGGCACTGGATAGCTTACACCTCTGATGAAGCCGGACAATTTGAAGTCTACGTGCGGCCATATCCAGCGGCGGCGGGTGAGTGGAAAATCTCTAAGAACAATAGTGCCGAGCCGCGATGGCGACGGGACGGCAAGGAACTGTATTACATGGAAGGAGCACCGCCGCGATTCCGGCTGATGGCTGTGCCAGTGCAGGCCGAGGGATCTCGTTTTCAGGCCGGCGTACCGAAAATGCTGTTCGAATTTCGAACGATTCCGTCGTTCCCTGCAGGAGTGGGCGTTTTTAGCTATAGTCCGTCCGCAGACGGTCAACGATTTCTGGTTAGCACCTTTGATGCACCTGAATCGACATTGAACGTGATTGTGAATTGGGAGAAGGCTTTTGCTGGAGCGGGCGCGCGTTGAACTGGCTGGGAATGTTACCAAGACCGTCGTGGTCAACTGGACCGCAGCATTGAAGAGATGATCGGCGAGACCATTGGCACATATCGTATCACCGCCAAGTTGGGCGCTGGTGGTATGGGCGAAGTTTACCGAGCGCACGACACCAAGCTGAAGCGTGATGTGGCGCTGAAGGTGTTGCCGGAAGCGTTCGCGCGCGATCCTGAGCGCCTGGCCCGCTTTGAGCGCGAGGCCGAAGTATTGGCTTCGCTCAATCATCCGAACATCGCTGCGATCTACGGCGTCGTTGAAGATCGAGCACTGGTGATGGAGTTGGTCGAGGGTGCGGAGCCGAAAGGCCCGCTGCCTTTCGACGAGGCTTGGGCGATTGCGTCGCAAATCGCTGCCGCGCTCGATTATGCGCACGAGAAGGGCGTGGTACATCGAGACCTGAAACCAGCAAATATCAAGGTCACGCCAGATGGCGTCGTGAAGCTGCTGGATTTTGGATTAGCGAAGGCGTTTAGTGCCCAAGCGGACACACAGGCGAGTCCAGAAAATTCACCGACGCTGACCATCGGAGCCACGCAATTCGGCGTCATCCTCGGCACTGCGGCTTACATGAGCCCTGAGCAGGCCAAAGGCAAGAGCGTGGACAAACGCGCGGACATTTGGGCCTTCGGTGTCGTGCTGTACGAGCTGTTAACAGGCGAGCGGTTGTTCAAAGGCGAGGATGTTTCCGACACCCTGGCGCAGGTGCTGACGAAAGAACCGAACCTGAACAAGGTACCAGCGAAAGCACGCAAGCTGTTACGCCGCTGCTTCGAGAAAGACCCGAAGAAGCGACTACGGGATATTGGAGAAGCTGCGTATTTGCTTGACGAAGCGGCGGCTTCCGCCCCGGTAGCCCCAAGTGGCTGGTGGTGGAGAGCCGCGGTCGGAGTGCTCGCAGTAGCTTTAGTCGGCGCTTCTTGGATCGCTTGGCGTGCAGCGCGGCCGGTGGAAAAGCCACTTGTGCGTTACAGCGTCGATCTCGGTCCGGAGGCGATCGCAGGAGCGAATGTGACGGCCGTCGTTTCTCCCGATGGAAGACGGCTCGTCTTTCCGGTGCACGGCCGGAACGGCACGACGCAACTCGCCACGCGCCTGCTCGATCAAGCCAACGCCACTGTCCTCCGCGGCACTGAGGACGCGAGCGTCCCGTTCTTTTCGCCCGATGGCCAGTGGGTGGGCTTCTTTGCAGATTCCAAGTTAAAGAAAGTTTCTTTCCAGGGCGGCGCGCCAGTAGTCCTTTGCGATGCACCCAGTGGAGCTGGTGCGGGCTGGGGCGAGGATGGCAATATCATCGCCGCGTTGAACGTTGTAGGCGGCCTTTCGCGGATTCCCGCCGACGGTGGAATGCCCGAGCCGCTGACAAAAGCTGAAAAGGGGGAGATCACTCAGCGCTGGCCGCAGCTCTTGCCCGGAGGCAAAGCCGTCTTGCTCACGGCGTCTCCAGTCGCGACAGACTTTGACACGGCGCTCATCGAGGTTTTGTCACTTGAAACAGGCAAGATCACGACGCTGGTGCACGGCGGTTACTTCGGCCGGTATGTTCCGTCCGCTGGGTTAACCGGACACCTTCTCTATGTTCACGAGGGCACTCTGTATGCGGTTGCCTTCAACCCCACTGAGTCGAGTCTACGTGGAAAAGCCGTGCCTGTGTTGGAGGACATGGCAGGCAACCCATCCTTGGGCGGCGGGCAGTTCGACTTTTCACAGTCCGGGGCTTTCTATTATCGGAGCGGTTCGCCCACGTCAAATGAAAATTACCCGGTACTTTGGCTGGAAAGTTCCGGCAAGACCACTCCGCTGCTTTCGAAGCCAGGAAGCTACTTAATGCCCCGGTTTTCGCCGGATGGCCGACGATTGGCGATGTCCGTGTTGTCGGAAGGCCGCCAGGACATTATCATCTACGACTGGCAAAGGGATTTGCTTTCGCGTCTTAACACAACCGCACGAGAGAATTTCATGCCGCTCTGGGCGCCGGACGGAAAACACATAGTCTTCCAGGGCCGCGAAGCCGAAGGTTCCGCCCTGATTTGGATGAATGCGGACGGAGGTGAAGGGCAACAGCTCCTTCGAACCCAGAATATCGGTTTTCCGTGTTCGTTCTCTTCCGATGGCAAGTTCCTCGCTTACGCCGAGCAAGACGCGAAAACTGGATACGACATCTGGATACTCCCGCTTGACCTGAGCGACCCCGACCGTCCGAAGCCGGGGAAGCCGGAGTCGTTTCTTCGCACGGCAGCAAACGAGGTCTACGCAGCGTTCTCCCCAGATGGACGATGGATCGCATATGGGTCCGACGAGTCGGGCAGGTATGAAACTTACGTGCGGCCATTCTCCGGTGGCTCATCCGGGTCCGTTGCCAGCAGGTCTAGCGCCAAGTGGCAAATCTCGAACGGCGGCGGTGCATTCCCGATCTGGTCGCACGACGGCCGACAAATGTTCTTTCTGAGCCCGCCTCCCAGCCGGCGCATTATGGCGGTGGACGTCGCGGTCAAGGAAGGCGCTTTCCTTTCCGGAACGCCGCGCCTTTGGGCCGATGCACAGCTCAGCGTTCGCGCAGCCACCCATCCATTCGACTTGCACCCGGATGGCAAGCGCTTCGTGATCTTACCTGCCGAGTCCGCGCCCTCGGAACCCGACAAAGGCTCCGCCCACGTGAACGTCCTGCTCAA
>Ga0182024_10025811_pt1 | contig 10346 bp, 10 predicted proteins | sample P32metaG_FD_120480 | JGI IMG/M metagenome (GOLD analysis project Ga0182024, IMG submission 120480) | Permafrost microbial communities from Stordalen Mire, Sweden - P3-2 metaG (Illumina Assembly) | ecosystem: Environmental > Terrestrial > Soil > Wetlands > Permafrost | place: Sweden: Stordalen...
GCGAAGGGACCAATGAACGGACACAGAAAGTACGGGAGGAGTACAAACCATGAGCAAACTGAAGATCGATAAAGGGGCAAGCCGCATCCGGCGCGTGCCATTGAAGACGACCATTGACGGCACGGTTTGGGACGACGTGGAACTGATGTGCCAGTGGTCGGAAAACGATACAAGCTACGTTGTCAATCAACTGCTTCGATTTGCTCTCAGCCAGAGCGAGGAGTTTCAGGAGAACAAGCAATCGTTGCGCACGGGCGCCGCGCCGGCAAGCACCGTGGCCGAGATCGGCCGCACGGCGGCGAATTCTGCAGCCATCCGCACCCCGGAGGCCGGACGATGAGCATCCTCCGTGCGGTCTTTCAAGGCATTGTCCGAACGATCCTCGCATACCGCCTGGCTCTTTCGATCGGCGTGGCCACGGCGGCCAGCATCCTGCTCCATGCCATCTGGCCATGGCCGGACGCCAATCCATTGTTGCACCTGTTCTCGATGGAGCGGCCCGGCATCTACCTGGGCGTGGCCCACGCATATGATGTGTTTCTGTTCATGACGCCATTCCTCGTGTGTTCCGTGTTCTTTTCGCTGGTATACGTCCATGTGTACCGACGCGAGACGGAGACGCCCCTCGGATCGCTGCCTGTCTATGAAGATCCTGCGGCACGGCGCGAGCTTGCGTTCGTTGTCGGCGAGGTCCATCGTCAGCTTCGGCCGGAACCTTCACCAACGCCAAGATGGTTGGAAATTCCCGAGCGGGGGTTGTACACCGGCATCGCGGTCGTCGGGTCGATCGGATCGGGCAAGACGCAGGGAGTCATCCTCCCGGCCATGCGTCAGCTCTTCGCGTATCGTGCAAGCGATCCCGAACGGAGGCTTTCAGGCATCGTTCTTGAAGTCAAGGGGGACCTCTGCCGTCAGCTCAGGAAAATTCTTGCGCGTTGCGGAAGAGCAGACGATTATGTTGAAGTTTCGCTCGACGGGCCGGTGCGATACAACCCATTGAACAACACGCTGGACGCCTATGCGCAGGCCTTCAACATCGCATCGGTCATCACTTCGATCTGGGGCAAAGGCAAGGAACCTTTCTGGCAGCAGTCGTATACGGACCTGGTCCGCTACGTCATCATCCTCCATCGGGTTCGCGATGGGTACGTTACGTTGCTAGACATCTTCCGCACGGTGATCAGCGCCGGGCAGCTCGAAGCCCTGCTAATAGAGGTCGGCGCGCGTTTCAGCGCCACGTCGTATGTCGGGTTGGCGCCGGTTGACTACCTCGCGCATGCCGAGGCTCTCGCTACCTTCGGCTTTGAGATGGACCGGAGGACCAACCAATATGTAGCTCCCTGGAGCGAAGCGCTGGAAGAACTGATTACCGGGATGGAGGACATCGAGGCCCGCGTCTACACACGAAAAACGTATGACCCAGAGCAGCGCGAGAGGTGGCAGAGTGTCCACTATTGGTACTGGGAGCATTGGAAGTTCTTCCGCTCCGAGGTGAAGACCTCGATCGTGCAGGGAATTGCGGTGTTCCTGTCGCTCTTCGAGACAGACCCCGATGTGCGCCGCGTCTTCTGTCCGCCGAAGGAACTCTATCGCGATGAGTTCTGCCCGGCGGACCCCAAGGGCCAAGTCATGCCGCCGTTTGAGGAATTGATTGAACAGGGCAAGGTTGTGGGCCTCAACTTTCCGGTGGCGTTGAATCCTGCCCTCGCAAAGACCATCGGCACCATGATGAAGGTGGACTATCAGCGCGCGGTGCAGCTTCGCATTCTCAAGATGGACGCGGAGCCGGGGCGGCATTTCCGTCCGACCGTGTTCATCTGCGATGAGTACCAGAACTTTGCCACGGTAGGCGGCGACAATCCAACGGGCGATGAGCGATTCCTCTCGATCTCCCGCCAGCCGAAGTGCATCCCCATCGTCGCGACGCAGAGTTTCTCCTCTCTTAAGGAAGCGCTTCCCAATGAGGGCGTCAAGACTCTGCTGCAGGCCTTCCGCACCAAGATCTTCCTGACCACTTCGGACCCGGATACGGCCCGTTTCGCGTCCGAGTTGTGCGGCAAGGCGGATCGCACCAAGGTCAGCTATTCAGTTTCCGAGTCGAGCACGAACGCCAACGTCGGATGGTTAAGCGGGCGCACCTCTGCCAGCAAGGCATCGGTCTCCGCATCGAAGCAATACCAAAAGCAGAAAGAGCCACTTTTCGAAGAGAAAGCATTCTTTGAACTGAAGAATGCCCAGGCCATCGTTGCGGCATTCGACGGCGTGAGTCCCATGCCGGGCACCTACTGCTACCTCAAGCCCGACTTCCTTCCCGTGACTATGACCTGGTTTGAGCAGGAGCGGATCGGATTTGAACCCTCCGAGGCGCGCTCATGAGCTTCGATCTGATCCTACCCTTCCTGAAGCCTATCGAGCATCTGCTTCTGAGCAAAACGGTCAGCGAGATCATGGTCAACTCCGATTCCTCCGTTTGGGTGGAAGAGGATGGCCGGAAGAGGCTGCTGCCCGATGTGCGCTTTGAACAGGGGGCGCTGGACGCCGGCCTTGAAGTCATCGCAAATCGCTTCGGCAAGCGGCTTGGAGCGGACTCGCCCATCCTGAACCTGCGCCTCCCGGATGGCAGCCGCCTGGCCGCAATCATTCCGCCGGTCGTCAATCCGCATCCTCTTGTAACCATCCGCAAGTTCACGTCGCGGAACTTCGGTATCAATGACCTGACTGCCCGCGGAATGCTGACCAGCGATATGGCGGTGACATTGAAGGAGCGAATTGGACGAGGCGACAACATCCTCATCGCCGGAGGAACCGGCACCGGCAAGACAACGATGCTAAACGTGCTGGCCGATTTCATTCCTCAGGAAGAACGAATCCTGGTCATCGAGGACACCGCCGAGCTGCACATCCGCAAGCCCCACGTCGTAACGGCCGAGTCCCAGACGGACACGCACCATAACGCAATCACGTTCGACGACCTGCTCAGGGCGGTCCTGCGTCATCGTCCCGACCGCATCCTGGTCGGCGAGGTGCGGGGAGCGGAGGCGCGGACACTACTCGACGCCATGAACACGGGGCATAGAGGAACATTGGCCACAATTCACGCGAGCGGCGCCGGGGAGGCCATTCATAGACTTGCCACTCTCGCGATGCGGTCGAGCGGCGGCCTGAACTTGGCAACGGTCGTCGAAGAGGTTGAACGGTGTCTCGACCTTGTGGTCTATATTTCCCGGCGAGATGGGGTTCGCGCAGTTGAGCAACTTATGGAGGTATCGAGACCCACAAGTGATTAGCATGGCCTGCATTCGCATGGATCTTGACCCTCAGGCTCGGATCTTTCTCAATATTCATGCAGTATTTCAAGATCGACTTTGTCCGACCGATAGTGCCTAGCCGAGACTACCGTCGTGCAATCGAGATCGATAGAAATCTCGGTTCCGTCAGTAAATTTGATTTGGACTTCGCTGCAAGGCGGATCGTTGTACACGCACAGGCTTGCGATGGTCATGTTCGCCGCTTCAGGGATCTCAAAAAAGCTCTGGTCCATCCTTCACTCCAAGGCCAACCGGCTCAGATTTTAGGGACCGCACACTGCATCAAACAGCAGTCCTTATTAGGTACTTTACATCAAATTCACCACACTGGAAGGCGTGCAGAAGAACAGGCCACTGGAAACGCGTAAATCAAGAAAAGCAAGAACTGCGCAATTCCAGCAGGCCTACGATACGTTGCTGGAGCGGCTTATCGCAGCTCGTGAACATGCCGGTCTGTCGCAGCACGAAGTCTCTGGCATGATGGGACGTTCTCCGAATTTCATGACGAAGTGCGAAAGCGGAGACCGCAGCATTGACGTCATGGAGCTTTTCGAGCTGGCCAAGATTTATCAGAAGAGGGTAGATCACTTCTTCATCGACGAAGGATAGTGCTTCGGGACTCTGCCAGAAACCATTTCAAGAGCCATCTCTAGCAATGCTTTTACGGCCGGATGCCTGCTGTCTTCACGGACGAATATGCCGCTCTTGCGGGTGAGGATTCGTGGTGTGAGGGATTTCGATATAACGCCAGGGCGCGAAGCCGCAGATGCCCCGAGAAGGCAGACACCGACTTTCTGCTCCGTCATAATCAAGGCTTCTGGCGGTCCCAAGGCGTCGGCCACGACGCGTAAGCTCACCCCGAATCCACTGAAGTATTCATCTATTTCCTCATAGAGCCACGGCAACGTGGGCCGCCCGACAGCGATCAATTGTTCATCCCTCAAATCGGTGGGACGTATGCCAGGCTGGATCGCGAGCCGGTGTGAAGCAGCCATGAACACTTCGAGGGGCTCCTCCCATAGGATGCGCGTGAGCAAATCCGGCCGATTCACCGGCAGGTAGCCGAACCCGGCATGGAGTTCTCCTTCTTCCACGCGCCTTGCAAGTTCGTTGGTTAATCCGGAGGCATGTTCGATTTGGATGGGGGGCTTCCCCTCAATTTTGAGCTTCAGGACAGCCCCCAATGCCCTCGGCGGAAGATAGGTCGAATGTCCGATGCGCAAATGTTGGGCTTCGAGACTTAACCGAGCTGCGACCCTCTCTTCGGCCAGCAGAGTCTGTTCGACCGCTCTCATTGCGTCGGTATAGAAAGCTTCCCCCGCCGCTGTGAGCGTCATGCCCTCTGCCGAATTGACGAAAAGGGGAGCACCGAATAGTTTGCTGGCGGTCTGTACCCTCTTATGTACCGCGGAGGCTGTTATCACCCCGATTTCTTCCGCAGCTTTCTCAAACGTTTTTTCATGAGCGAGCGCAATAACGGCGACCATCGTATCGATTGTGATCTGCGGAACTCGCATGGAGACCTCTGCAGGCAACCAGAACTGGTTGATCGTCGAGTCGCGACAACGGGTCCGTACTCTGGCACACTGATAGTCGCCAGTTTTGACAGGAGAATATATTCGGGTTCAAACATCAATTGCTCGACATCGCATGTTGCTTGTACGCAACAAGAGGGACTGGAGAACGCTGAAAATATTCAGTTTCTATGGTTTGCGTGCGCTTTGTCCCCCACCCATCTTGTTGCTTATACGAAAATCAGCAAGACGACAGGATGCCGGGCTTAAGATCGAGGGCATGTCTCGCCCCGTCCGCTTATCGATCGAAGATCATCCGCAATCAGGGTTCACACGACGCAATGTCAGACCTTCTCCGGGTCCGGCCACTTAACCAACTCCTGTTCTTGCCTGCCGATATGCGCGCGAAGACGGGAAACCAGCCTCGGAGTCGACGTTGTCTTCGGAATGAAGTCATCGGCGCCGGCGTCGAGGGATGCAGTTTCATAGAGTTCACCGCTCATCGCTGTAAACATCAGAATCGGAGCAGATACTTCTAAAGCGCGAAGTTGCTGAACGAACTGAATGCCATTCCCAGACCTCGAATGTGCGGGGCGATCGGATCTAATGTTAAATTCCACCAGGATTGCGTCGAATCGCGCTTTCTCGGCACGTGAGAGGCCGGACTCAACCGTGGGCGCCGTTTCGACCTCGAATCCCAACCGTTCAAGGGCTCGTGCGAACTCAGCGCAGATAACCGTTTCGTCGTCTACCAGAAGTATCGAGTTCATGGGACCTCCGAATTGCAGACCGGGCTGGGCGCAGTTTTAGGGGTGATTCGGGTCCAAACGTAGATATGTGAAGAGGAGCGGCTTCCCGCTTGGCTTCGAGCTGCCGCCTTCGGGCTCGACCGTGACGAAGACCGCGTCGATCTGGGAAATAGTCTTTGCGTCGTTCGACTTCAGTACCCAGCGTTTCTGGTTCGCGTCATCCCTATAGAGGAGACCCAGGCTGACGGCGTGCTGCCGGTCGGCGCCGCGGCCTCCCCAAGCCTGAAAAACGCCGGCCCTCTTGATGCCGGGTTGTTGATCGAGATCGTATCCATAGAAGATGAGCGATTTGTCCTTGGTATAGAACACGCGCCCGAAGGGCTTCTGCGTATCCCCGCTCTGGCCGACATCGTATATTTCGGCTATGTAGAGGTTGCGCGCGCCAATCAGATTCCGGATGTCGCGGTCGCGGTCAAGCAGTTCCCTGCTGTCTGCAATCTGTTTGTCCTTGTCCTCGATCGCTTTATCGAGATCATTGACCTCCCCTTTCAGTGCGAGCGATTGCTGGCTGTCTTCGGAGGTCTCCTTGCCGATCAGGCTGAGCCTTGCCTCTAGGCTAGAGGCATTGGACTGAACTTCGGCCAATTTCCGATTCAATTCAGCGCGCTCTTCGACACTGCGATCGAGATCGGCGCTCCGGTCGGCCAGTTCCTTTTCCACCCGGTTCAGTCGATCGTTCAGGCTGGCAATCTCTCCCTGATCCAGGCGAGCTTGTTTGCGCAGTGCCGTGGCATGGTCGTCGGCCGGAGCGGTCCGGCTTTCCAGTGCCGGAACATTGGCGACCGCGGGTGATCTGAGGCGTGGCTGGACTTTCGATGTAATTGGCCCAGACAATGAAGCGGGCGCCGCCGATCCGCGTCCCTGGAGGACACCGATTCGATAGCCGGCGATACTACAAGCCACCAGGATCACGGCTGCCGCCAAGCGGAACGCATGTTTCCATCGGGGAGGGACCGGCCGGTAGACCGGAAGGGAGATTGGGGGAGCGGGCTCTCGCCGGAGAGTCTCCATCAGGGTCGCTTCAGCCTCTTCGAGCGACCAGATTCCCGGCGCATCGTCGCCGTCTTCGTCCGCTGAAGATTCTGCCCCCAAGGCCGAGATCGTTGTGGCAATTAGGCGTTCATATTCCCGCTTGGCCTCCCGGCAGGACGCACAATGGGCCAGGTGCCCGGTGAGCCTCGAAGATTCTTCGGCCGTCAACTCCCCGGTTGTCGAGAGCGCACAAAGCTCCTGAAACTCCCGATGGGGATCTTCCTGCATCGTCCGGACTCCGTGACTGGAGTCATTGTGTCCTGTTTCACTCACCCTTGTTCACTCACTTTGACCGCATCTTTTCGGGAAGAACGAATTTGCGCATCCGTTCCAACCCGCGATAGTAGTGGCTTCTGACGTTGACGAGCGATCGCCCGGTGAGCTGGGCAATCTCCTTAAGTGCGTACCCCTCGAAGAAGTAAAGCCGGATGGTTTCCTGCTGTTCAGGCGTTAGCCGGGAGGCGAATCTTGCCATCAAAGGCTTTCCAAGGATACCTTCCACTGACCGCTCATGAAACGGAAGTTCTTCTCTCAAGTCAGCCAGGCGGAAGGCCGTGTCGTCGAGTTCCTGGCTCGAATAGAAGTGGCGGGAGTTCAAGTAACGCCGCCGGTCGAATGCCCGGTGATAGGTCACATGGATGATCCAGGAACGTGCGACCCAGTGGGATGCATCGAACAGGGTGGCTTTGCGGAAAATGAAGAGGAAGACTTCCTGCACTAGATCGTCGGCTTCGGCTTCGTTGCGAAGAATACGAAAAGCGGTGTTGCGGATCGAGCGCGCATAGCGGCGAAAGAGGGCGCCGAGAGCTTCTTTGTCTCCCTCGCAAATCTGCTCCATCAGGAGTTCGTCAGAGATCTCAGATATCTGGATGACGGATCGCCCAACTCGCTCCGATAGGTCGCTTGCGGATTGAGCACTATCGATGAGTTCCACTGGGGGCTCAGGCGTACTATGGCCCAATCCGAGCGCTTCCGGTGTGCTCGCCAATGAATCGGGGAAATAGACGGCTTCGGAACTCATCTTAGTCCCTCCGCCAGATGCGCCAGCGGGCAACATCTGGCTCAAAGCATGAATGTTCGCCTGTCTGCTCTTGTGTAGGCAGCAAACTCCACACTTGTCTCTCTCGGGGCGATTTCCGAGAATGGGTAGAGTGCAGCTCTGGACCAAACCTCAGGCCGACTTCGGCATCTTCTTGGTTCTGCCCAGTATTTCGGATTCGCCCGCTGATCCCTACTATAGTAGGGATGCGTCTTTGAGAGTACCCTGACTATAGTGGGGATGGCAAGAGACATTTGCATCTCCCTCGGAAAACGGATTCGTGACCTGCGGAAGTCTCGAGGGTGGCGGCAAATTGATTTGGCTGAACAGGCAACCATCAATGAGAACTACGTCTCGGACCTCGAACATGGACGTAAGGAAGTCTGCCTTCGTACTTTGCAATCCCTGGCTCAAGCATTCGAAATGAAGACTTCGGAATTATTGAGGGATCTTGACTGATCTAGCTCTTCCGCTATTCAGCTCGTTTGTTTAGCCACCAGACCTCCTCGTATCGCCACTGGAACACCAGGCTCGCATTTGCCTCGTGTTCACTCTTTGCGCACCGTTATCTCCTCGGAGGCTAGCGAATTTGCGATGAAATCAAACCTCACCCTTGCGGAGCAAGTCTCGCGCTGGCAGGGACATCGATTGATGTTGGTAACGTCCTTTATCATTCACTATTTGGATTTGTGTCTGGTCGGCAGTGGAGAAATTATGATGTCATTAATATCATTTTAACTGTTAACCAAACCACAACTTCCGTATAGCCGGTTCCGTATAGCCGGTGATCCAGGCAGAATCGCAAAGTGTGACCTCGCGCGCCCTGATCTCTGAGTTTGCTTAAGGCAAGCCAACACCATGAGGACGATTATAGCCAACAAGATTTCACGAGTTGAGTATTACGGGCAGCGGTCGTTGATCGGATTCCGGAAGAGCGTCTCGGGGCCAACTGTATCGTCGGCGACGATGCGCCGGTCACGCTGCGGTTTCTGATTGAGGGCAATTTGCGCCGCCAAAGAGGGCATGCGGAGCAGATCAAACCAAAGTGGTGAAAATGATCCGAGAGAGGTGAGAGTATTATGAAGCGGAATCAACGAGCCAGTTTCCGGAGGTCACAAACGCGGTTGCTCCGAGTCGCGATTGTTCTAGCGTTTGCCGGCTTTTTCTCGCCACTCTGCATTGTCTGCCAGTCCGCCGCAATGGAATTGCCGCAAGACGCCGCGGCGTTAATGAGTTTGGCGCACAATAAGAACGGTTTTACAGGCGCGGACATCAGGCCGTGGCACATGCGCGGCAGGTACCACTTCTACAAGGAAGACAAGATTGATTACGAGGGCCAATATGAGGAGTGGTGGTCCAGCCCCACACAATACAAGCTCACCTTCAGCAGCCCAAAATTCACACAAACCGACTACGCCACTGGGACCACGCTTTTGCGCGAAAGCGAGCAGGAATGGCCGGGCGGGCCGGAACTGCTGCTCCGCACAAGCCTGATCGATCCGCTGCCCGATGCCGGACTGCTCGCGAATTTCAAACTGCGGCGGGGCTCCCGTTCGGTCGGCCAGGCCAGGCTCGAATGCGTTACGCTCACTTACAAGACTCGCATCGGGCCGGGAACGCCTGAATTCCCTTCTGCATGCTTTGAATCGAGCATGCCGGTATTGCGGATCTTCGGGTATGGATCTGGACTCTCGATATGGTACGACCATATTGTGCTTGTCCAGGGCCATTACATCGCGCATCAGATTCAAGTCCGCGTCGGAACGAATTTGATTGCCGATCTGAACATCGAGTCGATCGAAGAACTTCACCAGCCGCCAGAAACAACGATCAGCCCGCCGCCATCGGCTCTTCCGGTGGACCCGTCAAAAATCGTGCTGAATCGGAAAAGAAGTCTTCTTTGGCCGTGGCCGCTTATCGCGGCGTGGCCTGAGTTCGCGCCCAACGAGCCTGCGAGCGCGCAAGAAAATGGGACGATTTCTACGGGATCGCCTGCAGCCAGGACTATCTGGGACAATCAGGATATGCCGCAGGAGGCCCGAGCGCGGCTCAACGCTCCAAAGATTGCGCAAGGAACGGTTGTGGTCAAGGTCCGAATCCGCCCCGACGGGCATGTTGAGAGCGCGGAAATCGTCTCGGGAACAGTTCGCCTGCAAGATCCCGCACTTATTGCGGCACGCCAATGGGTCTTTCGACCGTTTGTGGTCATGGGTGAAGCACGGCCATTCGAAGCGGAGCTTTCTTTTGGAGTCAACTGGGTGGCTCCGTCCGCGAACAAATGAACCGGACCAGCATGAAAGGCGCCAAACGGGCTCTCGATGTTCTCGCAGATTAGGAGCTGCCATTCGTGCGTCCTTAATTCCCAGTCAATCGCCCGAGGCGATGTCAGTTTTTCCCAGCAGCCAGGTCCGCTCATCGATTCCGACTGCAGCCATTTTCCCTGCTATGTCTGTATGGTCGGCCATCCGGAAATGATATGGTGTGACCCTGTCAACATCTGCGAATCGCTGGGGTTGTTTTTGTCTTTGTCTTTTCGAGGACAGACTCAGCAGCAGCCGTGGCAGGTATAGGCGACGATTGATCAAGCTGATATTCGCGGGTCGGAACCGCATAATCATGATCCGTCGGGAGCTGCCTCTGACTA
>Ga0182024_10025813_pt1 | contig 10346 bp, 7 predicted proteins | sample P32metaG_FD_120480 | JGI IMG/M metagenome (GOLD analysis project Ga0182024, IMG submission 120480) | Permafrost microbial communities from Stordalen Mire, Sweden - P3-2 metaG (Illumina Assembly) | ecosystem: Environmental > Terrestrial > Soil > Wetlands > Permafrost | place: Sweden: Stordalen...
GAAGGTCTGCATGGCGTGGTCGACCACCTCCCAGGCCATTTCGGTGGCGAAGGCCTTGATCATGGAGATTTCCAGGCGGGTGTCGCGGCCCTGATCGAGCTTCCAGGCGCAGTCGTAGGTCATCAGCCGGGCGGCGTGGATCTTCGTGGCCGCGTCGGCCACCCACCACTGGATCGCCTGGCGCTGCGATAAGGGCTGGCCGAAGGTCACCCGCTGGGGCGCGAATTCGCAGATCATGCTCAGCGCCCGCTGGGCCATGCCGATCGACCAGGCGGCCATCTCCAGGCGCCGGGTCCCCAGGCGTATCTGCATGGGCGCGAACCCCTGGCCCTCGGTTCCCAGCAATTTCCAGCCCTGGACCCGGCAATCCTCCAGCGCCACCTCGTAGGTCGCGACCCCGCCGATCATCGGGATGCGGCGCAGGACGTTGAAGCCGGGCGTCCCCTTGTCGATGAGGAAGGCGGAGATGCCGCCGCGCGCCCCCTTTTCCCTGTCGCTCACCGCCATGAGGATGGTGAAATCCGCCTCGGCGGCGCGGCTGATCCAGATCTTGCGCCCGTTGATCACCCAGTCGTCGCCGTCGCGAACCGCCCGGGTGGTCATGCCGGCCGGATCGGCCCCAGCCCCCGGCTCGGAAATGCCGATGGCCGAGATGGTCTCGCCGCGCACATAAGGGGCGAGGTAGGCCTCGCGCTGCCGCTCGGTCACCGTCGCCATCAGCATGCGCAGATTGGGGGAATCAGGCGGCAGGGTGTAGGGCGTCACCGTGCGGCCCAGATGCTCGTTGACGCCGACGAGGGCGACCTGCGGCAGGTCGGCGCCCCCCACGTCCTCGGGCGCATCCAGGCCCCAGAGGCCGAGCTTCTTGGAGACCTCGTCCAGCCGCCCATGTTCGGCCGGGCCTATCCCCAGCCCCTTGCCCTCGGCCTCGCGGGCCAGCACCGCGGCCTCCAGCGGCATCAGCTCGTCATCGACGAAGCGGGCCGCCAGGTCGCCTAGCATCCGGTGTTCTTCGCAAAGTTCGAAGTCCATGCGCGCTTGCTCCGCCTCGCGAATTTCGCCTTGCCGACGATCCCTGTAAGGGTGGCACTGTAGGTGCGGAAAATCCGGACGTCATGCGCAAGGGAACGAAAAAGTTGACGACAACCCATGAGCTGGCGCGCGAGGCGACCGGCCCCTTGAAGGGGGTGCGCGTCGTGGACATGACCAGCGTGGTCTTCGGGGCCTACGCGACCCAGATGCTGGGCGATCTGGGCGCCGATGTGATCAAGATCGAGTTTCCGGCCGGCCGGCGCGGCGGCGGCGGCGACATCATGCGCTGGGCGGGCCATCCGCCCGAAGGGGCGCCCGAGGATCTGGGCCCCATCTACATGACCATCAACCGCAACAAACGCTCCATGCTACTCGACCTGCGCGAGGAGAAGGCGGCCCGCGCCCTCAGGCGCCTGATCGCCACCAGCGATGTCTTCGCCGCCTCGGTGCGCTACGATGGCCTAAAGCGTCTCGGCCTCGACTACGAGGCGGTCAAGGCGATCCGGGCCGACATCATCTACGTCCACGGCGCCGGATATGGATCGCGGGGCCCTTACGCCGGCGAGCCGGCCTATGACGATCTGGTCCAGTCGGCCTCGGGTCTGGCCGACCTGTTGAACCGCGTCGACGGCGATCCGGCCCCGCGGCTCATTCCCACCCTGGTGGCCGACAAGGTGAGCGGCCTCTTCATGGCCCAGGCGGTCACCGCCGCCCTCTTCCACCGCGAGCGCACCGGCGAAGGCCAGTTCGTGGAAGTACCTATGCTCGAATGCGTCACCAGCTTCACCCTGGCCGAGCATTTCTACGGCCACGTCTACGATCCGCCCACCGGCCCCTGGGCCTACACCCGCGTCGCCAATCCGCAGCGCAAGCCCTTCCGCACCAAGGACGGCTACATCGGCCTCCTGCCCTACACCGACGCGCAGTGGGATCAGTTCTTCGCCGCCGCCGGCTGGGCCGACACCTTCGGCAAGGACCCGCGCTTCGCCGACTACAAGACCCGCGCGCGGCACGTGCGCGAACTCTATGGCCTGGTGGAGGCGGTCACCCCCACGCGCACCACCGACGAATGGCTCGCCCTCTTGAAGCCGCTGCACATTCCGGTGGTCAAGATGAACCGGCTGGACGATCTGCAGGCCGATCCGCACCTGGCGGCGGTGGGCCTCTTCGAGCGCTACGAGCACCCCGACGCCGGACCCTACGTGAGCCTGCGACCGCCGGTCCTCTATTCGGCCACGCCGGCCAACATCCGCCGCCACCCGCCCAGGCTGGGCGAACACACCGAAGAGCTTTTGGCCGAGCTGGAGCAAGAGCCATGCGCCTAAGACAGGTCGCCCTGATCGCCCGCGAGCTGGCGCCCGTCGCTAAGGCCCTGGAAGCGGTCTTCGGCCTGAAGGTGGCGTTTCGCGATCCCGGCGTGGGGGTGTTCGGCCTGGCCAATGTGGTCATGCCGGTGGGCGGCGAGTTCCTCGAAGTGCTCGAGCCGATCGCCGAGGGCGCCTCGGGGGCGCGCTACCTGGCGCGGCGCGGCGGCGACGCCGGCTACATGGTCATCCTGCAGGACGACGACGCCCTGGCCCACCGCGCGCGGCTCGAGGCGGCCGGCGTGCGCGTAATCGCGGCGAGCCGCGGCGAGCGCTACCGGTACACCCACTTTCATCCGGCCGACTGCGCCGGAGTCTTGCTTTCCATCGACGAGGTGGCGGGCGCGGACTGGCGCGAGGCGAAAGGCGACTGGCCGCCGGCGGGCCCCGATTGGCGCGCCTTCGAAAGCGGGGAGAGCCTGGGCGTCGCATCGGTCACCGTGCAGGCGCGCGATCCGGCCGCCGCCGCGCGGCGCTGGTCAGAGCTGCTCGAGCGGCCCGTCCGGCGCGACGGCGAAGCGCTGACGCTCGACCTCGACCTGGGCGCCATCCGCTTCGTCCCGCCGATCGACGAGGATGGCACGGGCGTCGTTGGGCTGGATGTAGTCGTGCGGCATGTGGAGGCGGCGCTGGCGCGGGCCAGGGACGCCGCCCTGGAGGTCAGGGCCGGCGCCGTGATCATCTGCGGGACGGCGATCCGGCCGGTGATGGCGCCCCTCGTGGCTTGAACGCGCCGTCAGCCGCCTTGTGCGCCTCGCGACAAGGGGCGCGGCCTCAACTCATCTGGTCTTAGTCGACGTCCTGATCGCCTTTGGCTTTCGTTCGCGCTTTTCGCGGAGCTTTTCTTTTCGCGGCTTTGTCCGGCGCCTCAGCGCCAGATCGGCCACGACGCTCAGCACCGCCAAGGCGATCTCCGCGGCCCCTCTGGAGGCCTCGCCACGCGGCGGTGGCTTGCCTCGCCGAGGGGACTTGGCGCGGCGCGAAATCAGCCGGGGCGCGACGAGGATGATCAGGCCCGCCACCGCCGCGAAAGCGACGGCCGTTAGCCCGGCCGCCGCGGGGGCCGACAAGGCCAGCCTCAGGGCCGCGTAGAGCCCGAAGGCCGCGGCGAAGAGGGCGATGGCCGCCGCCGCCGCCGTCAGCATGGCGGCGACGAGTCCGGCGCCCAAACGCCAAATCAGTTCCCTGAACACCGATCCCCCTTCCCGCTTTGCCGCGTCCGCTGCGCCCACAACGCGCCAAGCGCCCCAAACGGTCCCAAGGCGCCGGCGATTCTTTCGACTAAACTTCGCGCGCCGCCAGCCTCGCCTCGCGAAGCTGGGTGCGGCGGACCTTGCCGGCGTCGTCGCGGATGTTTTCGTCCACGAATTCATAGGTTCGCGGCTGTTTGTAGCCGACCAGGCGGGCGCGCAGATGCTCGCGCAACGCCGCCTCGGAAAGGCCCGGCCTCGGCTGGACGATGGCGTAAATGGCGGCCCCGAGGTCCTCGTCTGGCAGGCCGATGACGGCGCTGGACTGGACCAGGGGATGCTCGTCGATGGCCGCCTCGATCTCGGCCGGATAGACGTTGGCCCCGCCCACCAGGATCATGTCGGTGCGACGGTCGGCCAGATAGAGGTATCCGTCGGCGTCGAACGAGCCGATGTCGCCCAGGGATTCCCAGCCGCCGGGAAGGGTCCGCGCCGATGCCCCCAGATAGCGATAGGAGGGCGGCGCGTCGGCGGGGCGGCGCATGTAGACCTCGCCGATCTCGTCGGGCGGCAGGGGGTTTCCGGCGGCGTCGAAGGCGCACATTTCGCCCACCATCACCTTGCCCACCGAACCGCGATGCTCCAGCCATTCGGACCCGGTGATGACGGTGACCGCCTGCGCCTCGGTGCCGGCGTAGAGTTCCATGATCACCTCGGCGCCCAGCCAGTCGATCCAGGCCTCCTTGAGCCAGGGCGGACAGGGCGCGGCCAGGTGCCAGACGGTGCGCAGGCTCGAGACGCGGTATTTCGCCCTGACCTCGGCTGGCAGGCGCCAGATGCGGCTCATCATGGTGGGGACGAGATACATCCACGTGCCGCCGTGACGGTCCACGGCCGCCAGGGTCGCTTCCGCGTCGAAACGCGGCAGGATGACCAGATGGGCGCCCTGGTTCAGCCCGCCGAAGGCAGAGGTGAACGGGCCATTGTGATAGAGGGGCCCGGGCATGATCATGACGTCGTCGCCCGCCGTGCGGTAGGCGCCCACGTCGGTGGGCGCGTAGACGCCGGGACCGCCGGAGAGGATCAGCTTGGGCCGGCCGGTGGATCCGCCCGAGGTGGGGGCTTTCCAGACTGGCGCGGTGCGATCCTCGAGGGGTGTTTCGTCGCTCCCGCCGAGCGCCAGCAGGGCGGGTACGTCGTAACAGGGGCGGTCGCCGGCGAGAGAGGAGCCCGCGATCAGGATCGGCGTTTGGGCCAAGTCCATCACCGCGTCGGCCTCCGCGGCGGGCAGGCGCCAGGAGATCGGCTGGGGCGTCGCCCCGACCTTCCACAGGCCATGGCAGGCCTCGATGAAGTCGGCGCCGTTGGGAAGCCCGACGGTGACCAGGTCGCCCTGCTTCACGCCCGCCGCTTGCAGGCCGCGCGCGATGGCGTTGGTGCGAAGATCGAGCGCCTTCCAGGTGACCGTGCGCGACTCGTCGGTGACCGCCGGCCGGTCGGGCCGTTCCGCCGCCAGCTGGCGTAGCCGCGCACCCAGCGAGATGGGCGGGGGGGAGATGGCCGGAGGCGAGGGCGCCTCGCTCACGCCCGTCGCGATCCCACCGGGTGCGAGGAGGAGAGGCCGCCGTCCACCACGATGGCCTGACCGTTGACGTAGGAGGACTCGTCGCTGGCCAGGAACAGCGCCGCGTTGGCGATCTCGCCTGGCTCGCCGCCGCGCCGCAAGGGGTTGAGCTGGCCGATCCTGTCGTCGGTCCCCCGCTCGCGCGCGGCCGCGTAGATGGGGGCGGTCATGCCCGTTTCGATCAAGCCCGGGCAGATGGCGTTCACCCTCACGCCGGTTCCGTAGAGCACGTTGGCGCTGGTCTGGACGAGGCTGATCACCCCGGCCTTGCTGGCGCTGTAGGGGATGCCGCCGGCCCCCGAGCGCAGACCGGCCACCGAGGCGGTGCAGACGATCGAGCCCTTGCCGGCGGCGCGCATGACCGCGCTGGCGTGCTTGATGGCCAGGAAAGGGCCGATCAGATTGATCCGCAGGATGTCCATCCAGAACGCGGCGTCGACCTCCTCCATGGGCGTCCAGCCGCCGCTCACCCCGGCGTTGGCGAAGACCGCGTCGAGGCCGCCGAACGCCGCCACCGCGCCGTCGATGGCCCGCTTCACATCGCCCTCGTCGCCGGCGTCGCCGCGCAAGGCGACCGCCCCTCCGCCGGCGCGCTTGATCATCGCGGCGGTCTCTTCCACCGCCTCGGCGCGGTCGAAGCAGACGACGCGGGCGCCCTGGCTGGCGAAGAGCACGGCGCTGGCGCGGCCGATACCGCTCGCGGCCCCGGTCACCACCGTCGAGCGTCCCTCCAGCCGGCCCATGGTCAGGACGCCGCCGCGGGGGAGGGGGCCAGGGCGGGACGGGCCAGCGCATAGAACTTGCCGCTCATCGCCGGGAGGGCCTCCGAGAGGATGGTCTCGATGGTCCAGCCCTCCGGCCTGCTCACTGTCTCGATGGCGCGCGGCTGGCTATAGAGGATCAGGTTCTCGCCGCTCGCCCCAAAGATTTGGCCGCTGACGTTTTTGGCGGCGTCCGAAATCAGCGCCACCGAAAAGCGGGCCGGCTGGTCGGGGCGGATGGTTTCGGCGATCTGCTTGCGGCGGGCGGCGGAGGCCTCGTCGCGCACCGGCACCGACTGGGTCATGCGCGTCCAGGCCACCGGGGCCAGGCAGTTGCAGCGGACGTTCTTGGCCGCGCCCTCCATGGCGATGATCCGCGACAGGCCGGCGATGCCCATCTTGGCCGCCCCATAGTTGGTCTGGCCGATGTTGCCGATGATGCCCGATGTGGAGGTGAACAGGACATAGGCGCCGTCCTCCTGATCGCGGAAATGCTCGATGGTGGCGCGGCAGACGTTGAACGTCCCGCGCAGATGCACCTCGATCACCTTGTCCCAGTCGTCTTCGGCCATCTTGTGGAACATCCGGTCGCGCAGGATGCCGGCCGGATTGATCACCGCGTGCAGGGCGCCGAAGCTATCCATGGCCTGCTCGACCATGCCTTGCACGGCCTTCATCGAGGTGACGCTTTCGGAGTTGGAGACCGCCTCGCCGCCGGCCGCGCGGATCTCCGCCGCCACGGTCTCGGCGGGACCGGCGGAGCCCACCTCGTCGCCGGTGAGGCTGCCGCCGAGGTCGTTGACCACCACCCTGGCCCCCTCGCGCGCCGCGATCAGGGCGCAGTCGCGGCCGATGCCGTTGCCGCCGCCGGTGACGAGGACGACCTTGCCGTCGAGAATGCCCATGGCCGTGTTCTCCCTCTGGTTCCAATGGCGCGCGCCGACCGGCTTATTCGAGGCGGTCGGCCTTGCGCAAGGCGGGAAACAGCTTGGCCCAGACGCCGGTGACGATCAACGCGCCCACGCCGCCAAACACCGCCGCGCCGACCGGCCCCAGGAAGCGGGCCACCAGGCCGCTTTCGAACTCGCCCAACTCGTTGGAGGCGCTGATGAACAGCGTCGAGACGGCCGCCACCCGCCCGCGCATGGCGTCGGGGGTCATCAGCTGGACGAGCGTCTGGCGCACGAAGACGCTCAGCATATCCGCCCCGCCGAGGAGGGCCAGGACGGCCACCGAAAGCCAGAGCAGGTGGGAGAGGCCGAAGACCACCGTGGCCGCGCCGAACACCGCGACGCCGGCGAACATGATCAGGCCGGCATGGCGCCGGATGGGATGGGCGGCGAGGTAGAGGCCCACCGCCGTCGCGCCCAGCGCCGGACCGGCCTGAAGAAGGCCGAAGCCTTGCGGCCCCACATGCAGAACGTCCCTGGCGAAGGCCGGAAAGAGGGCCCTGGCCCCGCCGAGGATCACCGCCGCCAGATCGAGCGAGATGGCCCCGAACACTATCCGGTGGCGCCAGACATAGACGAGACCCTCCTTGACCAGCTCGAGCCGCGAGCCGGGCTGGACGGCGGGCCGGGTGTTGCTCCGGATCAGCGTCAGGGCGCCGGCGGCCACCAGGTAGAAGGCCAGGGTGACGGCGTAGGCGGCGCCGGTGGAGAAGGCGATCAGCAGGCCGGCCAGAGCCGGTCCGGCGATGGAGGCCGACTGCCAGGCCAGGGAGTTCCAGGCGATGGCCCGCGGCAGGAGTTGGCGCGGCACCATCATCGGCCCAAGCGCGGTCATGGCCGGGGAAAAGAAGGCCCGCGACGCCCCGAACAGCACCGCGACGCCCAGCAGCAGGGGAACGGTGGCAAAGTGCAGAAAAGACGCCGCCGCCAGGATCGCCACGGCCAGAGTCTCGCCAGCGTAGCACCAGATGAGCACCGCCCGGCGGTCGTGCCGGTCGGCGGTCTCCCCGGCCGGCAGGGCCAGAAAGAACAGCGGCGCGAAGGTGATCAGCCCGATCAGGCTGACATTGAAGGCGGACATCCCGACGCCCAAGGTGCGCCGGGAGATCTCATAGACCTGCCAGCCCATGGTGACGCTCTGGACCTGCGAGCCCAGGCTCCCCAGCCACCGCGATGTCCAGAAGCGCAGATAGTCGCGCTCCCGCAGCAGGGCGCGGGCCGAAGGCAGGGCGCTGGCCGCATCCGACATGACCGGCAATAGCGTGCGCCGCGCCCGCGGAGCAAGAAGGTGGATGAATATCCCAGGGCGATGGTTCTCGCGAGCCCGTACGCACGCACGTATCGAGATTCTGCCGCGTGGCGCTGTCGCGAACGGCCTCTCTGGGCTGCTTTGGGGGGTGAGCGGCCCAAACGGCCCAGGGCGGATTTTGAGTTTGTCTCCCTGCTGCGTATGGTGAATCGAAGGCCGTAATGCAAAGCCGTCAGCGATCATCAAGGGGCGACTCCATGACCAACAAATACCTGACCGGCGCCTATCCTGGCGGCTATGCGCTGAAGTCCAATTACACAGGCTTGGTGATCGAGACGCCGGCCTCGGTCGGCGGGACGGGTGTCTCGGCGTCGTTCGCCACCACCATTACGAACTATGGGAACGTCAGCGCCACCGGCTCTAGCTCGGGGATCAACCTTGGCGACGGCGGGACCGTGACCAACGGCTCGGCCACCGACAAGACGGCGCTGATCGAGGGCTTCTATGCGGTCGCAACGAGTACGGCGACGGCCACGATCGCCAATTTCGGCACGATCAAGAGTAGCCGCGTCGGAGTCTGGCTGCATGCTGGCGGGACGGTGACCAACGGATCGGCCACCGACCACAGCGCGTCGATTTCGGGGTACGAGGGCGTGCTGCTAGACACGTCGGCAACGATCGTCAACTACGGCGCCATCCAAGGCAGCAGGGGCGGCGGAGTCTATCTGCAGGGCGGTTCGGTGACCAACGGTTCGGCGGCCGACACAACGGCGCGGATCGCGGGCTACTACGGCGTCTTCGCCAGCGGCGCATCGGTCGTCCACAACTATGGCACGATCCAGGGCGTCAGCAATTACGGCGTCGATCTGTATCACGGCGGGACCGTGACCAACGGCTCGGCCGGCGACACTACCGCGCTGATCACGGCCTCCATCGGCGTCGACGTCTATACGCCCGCCTCGGCGACGGTGACCAATTTTGGCACGATCACCGGGACGGGCGGGACAGCGGTTGGGTTCACTTCCGCGACCGATCGCCTGATCGTGGAAAACGGCGCGGCGTTTGTCGGCGCCCTTGCCGGCGGCGGCGGCACTCTGGAGTTCGCTGGGGGTTCAGACACCATCACCCTCGTGGGCGCATCGGGCATGCTCAGCGGAAGCACGTCGGCCAGCTTCAAGGGCTTTGGCGCCTACCAGGTCGATACCGGCGTGACCCTGGCGATCACTGGCGGCTTAAATCATATTGCCAATTCGATTGGCGGGGCTGGGACGGTGGCCTTTGTCGGGGGAACCAGCCTGTTGTCGGCCGGCGCCAGCTTGACCGCGGCCACGGTGACCTTGGCCAACAACGCAACCACAGTTTCTCTCGGGACCGACCTGACCATCGGCGGCGCCTTTGGCGCGGGAGCGGGCACCTCCGTGTACCTTAGCAGCTACACCCTGACCCTTTCCGGGGCCGGTTCGTCCCTGGCCGGATCGGTCAGCGGGACCGGAACTCTCACCGTCAGCGGCGGGAGCGTGGCGGTGAATTCCGGCGCGGCCCTGAGCTTCGCGAACTGGTCTCTGACCGGCGGGACGACGAGCCTTGGCGAGTCTCTCTCCTACAAGGGCGCCTTCACCGAGGGCGCCGGCGCCACCGTCACGGTGGCGGCGGGCGACAAGCTGACCCTTTCCAAGGCGGCGACGCTGGGCGGGACGCTGAACGGGGCGGGAACCGTAGCGGTGGCCAGCGCCACGCTCAGCGGACTTACCGTGGGCGGGACGACGATCCTCAGCGTCACCGGGACGGCCACCCAGACCGGGACCGTCACCATCGGCGACGCCACGACCAGCGCCGCCACCCTCTCCATCGCCAAGGGCGCGACCTACACCATCTCCGGCGCCTTTGGCATGGCCAGAGGAACCGCGACCACGTCCAGCCTCAAAGTCATGGGGACTCTGACCGGGTCCGCCGGGACGGGGGTGAGCGTGATCGGGGTCAAGACCACCGACACCGGATCCATGGTGGCGGCCACGGGCACGCTGGACTTCACGGCTGCGCTCACCGGCGCGGGGACCATGACCATCGACGCGGGCGCGACGCTGGAGGCCGATCTCACCGCCGCCTCGACCCTCACGGCGACCTTCGCCGGGGCCAGTGCGGTCCTCGCCCTCAAGGACCCCTCCAAGTTCGCCGC
>Ga0182024_10025814_pt1 | contig 10346 bp, 10 predicted proteins | sample P32metaG_FD_120480 | JGI IMG/M metagenome (GOLD analysis project Ga0182024, IMG submission 120480) | Permafrost microbial communities from Stordalen Mire, Sweden - P3-2 metaG (Illumina Assembly) | ecosystem: Environmental > Terrestrial > Soil > Wetlands > Permafrost | place: Sweden: Stordalen...
CACCCCCGATGACCTGGGCGCCATCGAGAAGGTCCTGGCCCTGCTGAAGGCCAAGGGCCTGAGCGACGATGAGCTCACGGAGATACGGCGGATGCTCGACGGCGGCATGTCGATGGACGACTTCCCCCGGCCGGGCCCTCAGCAGCAAAGATTTGCGCAGGACGCCTACTTCGCCGACCCGAAGTCCCGCGATTACTACCGCCGCTTTCCCGAGGCCGCGCGCATCGGAAACCTCGGCTAGCGGGGGCCGTTCGGGAGCCCCGGATGCTTGCGCTAGACCGCACCACGTCGGGCCGGACCTATGACCTCGACGGACGGCTGCGCGTCGAAGCGTCCCGCATCTCCAAGGCCGCGGTCAACCCGTACCTGGGCCGCGAGATACCGGACTTCGCGACGCTCGGCCTCGACCCGAGCCGAACCTACCAACTACTGCGCGACCCTGACGAACTGCGCTGTGCCGCCCCGACCTTCAACAACCTGCCCCTGCTGTCTCAACACGTCCCGGTGACGGCACGCGACCACCGGCCCGACCTGGTCGTGGGGGCAACCGGAACCGACGCGCGCTTCGACGCTCCATATCTGATCAACAGCCTCGTGCTGTGGTCAGCGCTAGCGATCGAGGGCGTCGAGAGCGGCACGCGGGCCGAACTCAGCGCGGCCTATCGTTACCGTTGCATACTGGAGCCGGGGACGCACGAGGGCGTTCGATTTGACGCGTGTATGACCGCCCTCGTCGGCAATCACGTCGCGCTCGTCAGCTCTGGCCGCTGCGGAGCCGACGTGGTGGTCGGTGACATGCTGCCGCTCAGCTACGCAGCTAGATTCCCGGAGACAGTGAGAATTGGAGTTCTGTAGAGGAGAAGGCCGAGATGAGAAGAGCCCTGACCACAGCATCCGTCAAGCCGAAGCAACGCTCACCAGAGCGCGACGCGCTCGCGGCCGCAATTGAGAGACACTCGGCAGCGGCGCGGCTGATCTCGGCGATCGAGGCCGCGCAGCCCGCGGCGAAAGAGGCGGTCTACGCCGCGCAAGACGCCGCCGAGGCCGCCTCCGCTACAATCGCCGAGGCGCAGGCAAACGCGGCTCTGCACCTCGCTTCCGTTGCCCTCGGCACGGCCGGCGCTGCGCCGTTGTCCGTGAAGGACGCCCGGGCGGCCGCTCAAGATGCCCAGGACGCCTACGACGCGGCGCGCGCCGCCCGCGCGGCTCTGGAAGAGCAGCACCGTGCCGCAACGGGCGAGCTTCAAACTGCGCGGTACCAGATTGAGTCGCGCATTCGCGACGTCATCAAGTCGGAAGCGAACATCGAAAAGCTGTTGGCCGACTTCGTTGCAACGCACCGCGAGCTGGTCAGTCGACGGCGCGCACTCGAATGGCTCGACTTCCGTAACGCAGTCCCAAAGGGCATTGCCTGGCGCAGCGAAGGCAGCTGGCCTGACCTGCCGGGCGCCACCACGTGGAAGTCTGCGGCGACGGCTCTGGAGGCCGACCCCGACGCGCCACTGCCGGCGTGAGTTGTTGGTGCGTGCCGTTTGGTCATGTCGCGCACCAAATATCCGCGGGAGAGAACTTCCTTCCGAGGACGCGACCAGCCGGAGGTGTCGCGAGAAACAACACCGGCCTGCCCGCCACTGGCCGCTCTCAACTCCGGCGCGCCGGTGGCGGGCACATCCTCAAGCGCGAACAAAATCGGGAACGCATGCGAAGTCGTCCTGCTAACGTCTCAAACGCCACGAACAGGGACGCTTGGCACGAGCTCACGAAAATGCTTCCGTACCGAGAGACGCTCTAGGAGAGACAGATGCCTACTCCTCCAGCATATGTCGCTGACCAAGACCTCGGTGAAATGGACAGCGAGGAAGACTTCTCATTTCCGCCCGCTGAACGTCGTGTAATAACTCAGCCCCTCGACCTATCGGTCCAAACACTCGATGAACAATGGCGCAACAAGCAACTAGTGCTACCGGAAATTCAGCGCGAATATGTTTGGGATAATCCCAAGGCAAGCCGCTTAATCGAATCACTTCTCTTAAATATTCCCATTCCGGTCCTTTATTTTGCAGAAACCGAAGAGGCAAAATATGAAATTTTTGACGGGCATCAACGAGTTCTCTCCATTGTAAATTTTCTCGCCGGCCTCTTTCCGCTAGCTGGGCTAGCTGTTCTTAGAGAGTATCGCGGAATGCGATTCCTCGAGCTTCCCGAGCGTGAGCAACGCTTTTTAAAAATGCGTACTCTGCGCACAATTCTAATTTCCATAGACTCTCATCCCAATATGAAATTCGAAATTTATGAACGCTTGAACACGGGCTCGATTTCCCTCAACGCCCAAGAACTTCGCAATTCCATCTATCGCGGTAGTTTCAATAATCTGCTTCATAGCCTCGCTAAACACCAAGCGTTTCGTGCGCTTCTAGGTACAAAGACGCCGCGAAAACGTATGGTGGACGAGGAAGCAATCCTTCGTTTCTTCGCGATGCGAGCAAAAATCGGGACCTATCGCACGCCCCTCAAGAAATTTCTGAACGAATATATGTCAGAGATGCGCAACTCGACTGACGCACAGATTGAGGAATACCGCGCTGTGTTTGAGCATGCCGTTAATACAACCAACAGTCTTCTGGGATCATCGGCCTTTCGCGTGCTTGGACCGAATGGTTGGCCGATAGAAGCAGCCGTAAATCGTGCTCTCCTGGAATCCCAACTTCTCGCTTGCTCCTGGGTGACTGCGGATCAGAACGTCGATCCTGATAACGTTAAACATTCGATGGCAACACTTTTTCAGCATGAACTGTTCTTAGATGCTGTCCAGCGAGCCACCGGCGACCGCTCGCGAACTCTGAGGCGTGCCCGTCAAACGGTTACGGCGCTCCGAGACGCTGGCGTTCAAGTTGAGGTTCCTTACAACCTTAACGCCTAACAAGATGCCATCCACCTCCCTTCAGTCCTTTTCGACCGCGCTCACCGAAGTTAGGGAACTTGGAAGAGCCTCTCACCCCGAACTGGGCCCGGACGCTCAAGAATCTTTACGACTAGCACGCGCAATCGGACGGGCTCAGATCGTTCTGTTGTCTGCGCATTTCGAACGATATGTATACTCATTAAACGAAGAAATCATCGCGTACTTAAATGGCCAGGATATTGCCGGGGATAGATTTCCAGAGATCGTAAGGCTTCAACATTCGATGATGCCAGTCGAGGAAATGTGGCGAACTTCTTGGGAACGCCGAACAAGACGACTTCGAGAATTCATATCTCAAGACGGATGGCTTTGGGCCGATGGAGCGAACGGGATCCTGGTGCATGATCGGCTACTCGTCTGGATGAAATCGCCCAATCCCCAAAACCTCGTGCGGTATTTCAAGTTGTGGGGAACTGAAAATATTTTTGAGGCAATCACCCGTTCACAAAATTGGCGCACTTCCTTGTGGCTAGGGGTCCAAGGACTGGTAGACCTTCGAAACAACATCGCGCATGGCGACTACGCCGCGCAGGCCACTCAAGGTGATGTCAGGCGGTACATTGCACACGCCTCGATGTTTTGCGAACGTGTGGATCGCCGGGTATCTAGGGACATCGCTCAGCTGTTCGGCATTCCTCGTCCTTGGTAATTGCTATTGCCAGGACAAAGAACGGCGCCGCACTAAGGCGTGTACCCATAAACCCGGCTCAATGTCTGCTCCGCTCCAAAAGCGAACAAAATGCTGCTTTGCCGTGAAGTGACGCGATGGGCCACGAGCGGACACCTCCGATGTCACAAGATTCCTGAATGGCTCGGGATGCTAGCCTTTGGTCGGCGCGCGTCGTCAATGCGTTCCAGGCCGCGAGATTGCATGCGGTGGCGGTGAACGGTCGCAAGGTCGTTCACCTAGCCTTGTCATCGAATAATCAGTCACTGCAAAACAAGTAAGTGCTTGGTGTTGTCGATCGACCAGGACTTGAAACGGCCAAGAAAGCTCTGACCTAGTAGCAGAAAGCCCTTCGATGAGACTGCGCCACTTACATTTTCAACAACCCTGTCGCCGACCTTTAGCGACTTAATACGAAATGTATGCGAGGGAACCGTCCTCCCGTCCGCAACCATGGATGTTCGCTCACCTAGGAAATCAGAATCTCGAAGAATTCCTGCTCGCATCATTGTCAACACGACATCCTCAGTGAGATTTACGTCAGCTGCGCCGCTATCCACAACAAAGTTCCGGGTAATGACGTCATTTATGAGAACGGGAACAACGTATACACCACCGTTCGCTCTCATCGGTATCGAGAGCATTTCACCCGGTGTGTCCACGGAATGTGGGTGGTCGACTGAGATTGGACTCGGAGGTAACGATTCATTGGGTGCGAGCGCACGCGTTAACCTCTGCGCCTCGGCGATCTGCTCTGAGGTCATTTTAGCAGCGAGGCCGTTGCTCTCTTTGTTAGCTAAGCTGAGATGTCCGTAATGCACTGCGTCCGCCGCGGCGAGCGTAAACAATGAGTATGCCTGAACGTAATCCTGCGGCACCCCCACTCCGTTAGCGTAAGCCTTCGCAAGATTGTACTGGCCGGGGGCGTTACCCTGGTCGGCGGCCTTGCGAAACCACTTCACCGCTTCGCCATAGTCCCGGGATACGCCCATGCCGTTTGCGTACATCATGCCGAGATCATTTAGCGCCTCCCCATTGCCCTGGTCGGCGGCAAGACCGTACCACTTCAGCGCTTCGGTAAAGTCCCGGTGGAGCACGCCCAGTTCGAAGGCGTACATCCGGCCGAGAGCGGCTTGCGCCTGCGCATTGCCCTGGTCGGCGGCCTTGCGATACTGAGCAACAGCTGCGGCGACGTTTCTGGCCTTAGAATAGGCGCGACCAAGCAGATAATTGAGCCTGCTGCTTTCGGGATACTGTTGGAGCGCCGCTTCACATGAAGAAACAGCCAAGCCTGCATCTATCTTATCGAAGTAAATGCCTGTGCCCTTGGCGTAAGTATCGCAGTCAGTAGGGGGCGCTTCTTGAGCGAACGCGCTCGCGTTCAGTAGAGCAAGCTGCACGGCGCAAAGAAAAACAAATAGGCTCGCCATCGTGGCATCTGCAATTCGTGCAGGACGGAGCAGGACGCAAAGGAGTGCGAGCAACTTCGACATCGCCGGACTAGCCTAGGCGCAGCACAGCTATTCTCAGGTCATTATATGTAAAGCCGAAGGCCGTGACTGCGGATACCATGTTCGACATTAGCACGTGTCACAGCGCAGAACCCGGTAATTCAGGTTATTTGCTTACCTAAGGATAAAAACCATTCGACGAATTCATTGTTGTGACTTAGCCATTTGCAAACGGCCACGCTGCTGCAGCGCCGAGTAGCGATATGAACTCACGCCGTTTCAGTTAAGCAAATTGCATGTGTTGCGCTGATCAGGGAGTCCCTGAAGCATAACGCATCGGCGAGGATCAAGTCAGGGCTTGCCGCGCTGCGGGATGTCGACCCGGTCGAAGTCGGCTCCGGGTCACTCGCTGCCGAGCCATCCCGACCCCGATGCCGACCGATGTCCGCTATGCCCCGATGAACGGAAGTGAAAATCAAGGTATTAATGAGTCCACGCCCTAGCTGAGGCGACAGGCTTAAGGCTGTCGGTCAAAACGCATTGGATCGAGCCGACCAAGCAGACCCGTCTCGGCGCTCATTCCTTTGTTCTCTTCGCGGTCCCATGGCCATCCATCGGGCCACCGCAGTCCTGGCCTTTGTAAGACCAGCTCATAGTGTCACCAATGAATTTCAATGAACCTTCGTATGAACCAGGGCATCCCGGTGTAGTACTCTGCAATGAAATTGATTCCACGCTCGAACCCGTTAGGGTCCCGGCTCCGTTGCCTTGTCCGCCGAGCGCAGTCTGGAAGCTCATTTTGACATCGCTCTTAAGCTGCTCAACAGTGATTGTTATTTTTTGCTCCCCTTGGCCACCGGTCTTGTAGGTCATGTCAATCACGCCTTCATATTTGCCTCCTACGTTTGGTATTGCAGGACCGCAGATCACTTTAAGCAACAAACCAAATGGCGACTCTTCTTGCACATCCATAGGCTGTACAACAAATGGTGCGACCAAGTACGCCGAGTTGTTTTCCCGGTCGAAATACTCGAACTTCTGCGTTTGAACTTTTCTGTCCGTGCAATTCAATTGCAGCGGCTCAGCGAAGGTACGGTAGCTGGGGGGAAGGCCTATAACTGTTTGTCCAGGAAAGACCTCGGCGAACCCATGATCTTCGTGGAATTTTATGATAAACAACAACTCAATCTGATAAGCGAGGTCGGAGCTTTTTGTAGTTGGACCATAAAATATCTCACCATCCCCGCTTGAGGTAGTGGTGAGATACGAAAGCTTAGTATTCGCCATTTGCTGCGAAAGGGAAGTCCTCAATTGCTCATCACAGATTAAATGTGCGCCGATCGAAAGGATGGTGCCAGGCTTAATCGGGTCGCTGATGGCGAAATCAGGAGACTCCGGATCGCCCCGTTTAAAGTGAGATACGATCTCGCCCGAGTTGTTGTAAATGGTCCTTTCGGCCAGTGTCGTAAGATTTTTTTTGCAGTCAATTGCGGTGCTGTCATCCTCGAAAGTCCCGTGAGGAGCAGTGCTATCTGGCGGAGCAGTCGTATTGTATGATTTCAAGGGAAAACGCGCCGTATAGACAACCCGATCGGCAAAGCTTCGCACGGAACTCGGTTTGAAATAATATGCGACCGGCTTTTGATCGATCGCAAAAAGGACCCACTCACCCGGTGTGCTGTTCCAAAATTCGTTTTGTGCGGAAATGGGGGTTTGCGGAAATAGAAAGTGCCGAGCGCGTTCAAGGCCCGTTGAAAGTCCGTAAGTCTGAGCGAGCCCTAACGCCGTTAGCAACAACAAGACACCGGCCGCAATCAAGCCGAACCGGCGCCAAGGGCGGGGGGTCGCGATCGCGCGTAAGTCGTGAGCGAGGCCGGACATTTCGTGGCGAAATCCGGCGTTAGTGACCGACGCGGCTTGGTGATCAAGTAAGCCCTTGATGTCATCCGGCAGCGCTGCCCTTTCGGGCAATTCAGCGCCGTTGACGCGGACCGGGATGACCGTAATATTTCGCTTCAGGGCATGTGCGATTTCAAGCCGTACCCAGTCGTCAGAGATTTCGAGACGACGGTTGCCCTTCTCATCCTGCGAATTGAGCCAGTTCGGCCCAATCAAAACTAGCATGACCTTGCATTCAGCTAGACGCTGCTCCAGCACAATTGGAAATTTGGCTCCGGCGCGCATGTCAACGTCAATGAACACGTTCTTGCGGCCGAACTCGTGTTCCAAATACTGCGAGATGCCGAGCGCGTTAGCGGCGGTGTCCTGGCGCCGATAGCTTATGAAGATCTTGTCATGCATTATTGGTGTGGTGCCCGGTAGAAGTTCGCGCGGACTAGGTCCTGCCGTAGACTAATGAGGGTGTTTCGCGTGCACGTGGTCGGAGACTAGGGCGTGTACTCATAAATCGCCCACGGAGTAATGCCCGCTTTACCCCGCATCGCGGGATATCCGCTATGTGCCAATAATCGGTCTCATGCACCGCAGCAAATGTAGGTAGTTGTGCCAAGATATTGATACGGATCCTGCCATAATCAGCGAGCGAAGAGTAGGAATCCAGGTTTGTCGCCCACGACGGTAATATGTCCTCTGCAAGGTGTGATGTCTTCCAGCAAGACCATGTCACCGGCATGTAACTGTCTCGTCTCGCCATCTGTCACGGTGATCGAGAAAACACCCCGGAGCACCGTGAATAGCTGAACTGCGGGGGTAGGGTGGTTGAGATGGGTCTCCAGGTCAGCAGCGCCCCAGCGCGCCCCGAATCCTGCTATGAACGCCCTTGAAGTCGGCTTGTTGCCTCCGATGGCGATCGGAGCTGCAGGAGGTGCGAAATTTTCCTTGGCAAGTTCGATTGTCACGTCGGTGAAGTGCGACTGATTGTCCGGCGTGCAATGCAGCTGCACGTAAGTGAACCGCGAAGCATCGTCTTCCGCTTTTGCAGTTGAGCTTATGACACTCACACCGAGAGCCACGACTGACGATATCATCAGCGCACCGACTTGGCGCCTCATGCTTTTTCCTGCCGCCATGAGTGTTTATCCTTCGAGCTGGATGACAGTTATCCAATCAGCGTCGGCTTTGCGCACTGCTGCGCGCCCGCGGCGAGCAGCGATGCCGCCGCGCCGCTGAGTACTACGATAAAGTCTCGTCGTCTCACTCGATCACCTCGTCGGCAGCAAGCTTCCTATGGTCACATTTCCGCTTTGTCCCCGATAGCGGAAATTGATCTTGCAGCCTACTCGTCAGCGGCGGCGCGTTTATGAGTACACGCCCTAGGACACCCCGCGGCAGCGTGCGAATCCAGCCCTACGCAACCTGGGCCGGGTCTCGGCGTGGTTCCGCGAGCGACACGACACCTGGTATCCCAGGCAGCCAAGAACCCTCTAAACCTCGTCGTATTGACTTGTGTTCCCTATCCGTTCTCAATGGAGACATGACCGTCATCCTCGAGATCAACCGGGACTTTCCCTACCAGGTCGCGCTGTCCTTCGACGAAGCGGCCATGGACGTTTTGGACTGGCTCGAAGGCCGCGACTTCCAGTGGGACATGTACGTCGATCTGCCGAAAAACACGGTCAGGTATTGCTTTCGCACTTTGGAGCACGCCTCGGCATTCAAGCGGCGGTTCGGAGATGCGGCGCAAGGGCGCGCTCTGTCCAGCGGCCATTGACCGTGGGTGGCCGCACCAAGGGTCGCGCTGGCGCAAAAACATATCTCACAATCGTAAGATCAGGATTTTCGACGTATGGACAATCCGTCCGATGATCGTGAAGTGCTAGGATCGGTTCGTGACGTATTTTATAGGCGCGCTAGAACAGCGACCAGGGACTTCCCAGTCTCTTAGCGCGCTTCGACAGCATAAAGTTAAGTTGGCGGTGGCAGGGCGAACAGATCACCCGGGCCGGGCGGAAATTTTCTTGTAAATAACCGACTAAATTCAGGCCAATCATCCGAGACGCTTAGCAGCGTCGTAACGGATATTATCTGCCTGTCGAGATGAGGGTGACCCACATCAGCGGTCAGATGCTCATGGTGGGTCCGCTTGCGTCGCTTTGTGATTGGATCGCGGGGATTTCGAGCCCGCAATTCATCGATGACACCGGTGGGTAACTGTTCGTAGATCAACGCATTAGTCAGTTTTCCAATATAGGCGTTTCGAGCGTTGCTTCCGACTTCATACTTCCAGCCGCGGACCCTATGAAGATGCTCGTAGTACGAATCCGGGAACCGCTTAGCCCAAGGTAGAAGTTCGGGCGCGATATAAGCCGCCAAAATTTTTTGCAGTTCGTCGCGCGCCCGGAGGCGCTGATAGCCGGTGACCTCATCGACTAGAGCAATAATGCCGACATCAGCAAAGCCTTGGAAGAGAACGCCAGCCTGAACGGCAATAGCTTCCTGAGATGGATGAAGAATTTGGCGCCTTTGAAGATCAAGAAGCGCGCCACAAATCCTCGGCAACAAGCTCGCTTCAACGCCATGCGCCACACTACCGCCGGCGCTGGTGCGGTACAAAAACGGCCTACTTAGCGCCATTACTAAGTCGCTGGGAAGATTGGAACTTATATTCTTAGCTGACAGAAAAACCGGCAAATCGGCGCCGAGGTCGCCTGCCCGTTTGCGACGCCAATGGGCACCGCCGCGCTTGCCACCAAAGCCTTTTGTCAGCGCTCGTTCTGAAAGTACCCGCGTCCCATCAGGCAGGACTGCGCACTCAATGACGGTTTCGCCGAGGGTAATCTCGCCATCGAGCAGAGCCTTTGGGATATCCGCATTCCAGCGCGCATTTGCCGCCTTCTGAGCAATGTCGCTTTTGCGGCTTGATGAGAGGGCGTCGGCCCGCGCTAACCCGCCCTTGCGCTGTGGGACCTCGTCCATGGGAATCATCCTCAATGCTTGCAATGCCAAACGACATTATGCTTGCATATCATCAAAGCGCAAGCATCATTTGCAAATCTGTCACTATGCTTGCTTGTAAATACCCGATTGACGCCGCCCAAGCCCGCTATGTGGGGTATGGCGTTGTTCGGGCCGGCCCCGCCCCGTCGCAGGGCTTCGGAGTTGGCTGGATCGTTAGTCCGTCGTTAGTCTTTCATAAAATTTTTCAGAAAATATTGATACAAACCAGATACTTACAACAGTATTTCGCTTAAAGCGGAATTAATGACGCGGGCCGGGCAGTTACGGCAGGCGGTTGTGCAACTCGCTGAGGACGAATTTGCCGACGTGCTTGCCGCGATCGCAGCTGCACCAAACCGGCGGGATATAG
>Ga0182024_10025815_pt1 | contig 10345 bp, 9 predicted proteins | sample P32metaG_FD_120480 | JGI IMG/M metagenome (GOLD analysis project Ga0182024, IMG submission 120480) | Permafrost microbial communities from Stordalen Mire, Sweden - P3-2 metaG (Illumina Assembly) | ecosystem: Environmental > Terrestrial > Soil > Wetlands > Permafrost | place: Sweden: Stordalen...
ATAGGTCATATCCATGTGGTACCAGTGATTAATACCCGCGCCGAGAATGACCATGGACTTGCCCTTGGTCTTTTCAGCATTGCGCGCAAACGCGCGAGCGACCGAAATCACTGAGTCCCGTTTGACGCCGGTGATGCGCTCCTGCCACGCAGGCGTATAGGGAACGTCGTCATCGAAGCTGGCGGCAACGTTTTCGCCACCAAGGCCGCGGTCCACACCATAATTAGCGCAAAGTAGGTCGAACACGGTGGCGACATAGGCGTCGCCCTCCGCCAGCGCCAATTGCCGCACCGGCACTTGGCGCATGAGCACTTCGTCGTGATCCGTGCCTGCGAAATAGTCGTGATGGCGACTGCCAAAATATGGAAAGGCCACCGAAAGGACTGTATCGCGCTTTTCCATCATGGACATCGAGAGCGAGACGGGCGTCTCGGCGGCGCGTTCTTCGAGGTTCCACTCGCCTTTCTCACCCCAGCGGAAGCCGATCGACCCTTGCGGTGCCACGACCTGGTCCGACAGCTCGTCAAAGGCAACCGTTTTCCATTCCGGGTTGTTCGTCTCGCCCAGCGTACCGATAAAGTCGCTGGCCCGCAGAAACCGCTCTGGCACAAACCGCCCATCTTGTTTGATGAGCCGCACCAGGAAAGGCATGTCGCTATATTTCCGGCAATAGTCGGTGAAATACGGCGTCTGCTTGTCGATGTGGAATTCCTTCAGGATGACGTGGCCGAAGGCCATAGCGAGCGCCGAGTCGGTGCCCTGTTTGGGATGCAGCCAGAGATCGCCGAATTTCGCGGCCTCGCTATAGTCGGGCGTAATGACCACGCTTTTGGCACCGCGATAACGCGCTTCGGTATAGAAATGCGCATCCGGCGTGCGGGTTTGCGGTACGTTCGACCCCCAGAGCAGCAGGAAACCGGCATTATACCAATCCGCGCTCTCCGGCACATCGGTCTGCTCGCCCCAGGTTTGAGGCGAAGCCGGGGGAAGATCGCAATACCAGTCGTAAAAGCTCAAGCAGACACCGCCGAGCAGAGAAAGATACCGCGTTCCGGCCGCATAGGAGACCATCGACATAGCCGGGATCGGCGAGAAACCGGCAACCCGGTCGGGACCGTATTTGCGAATCGTATAGGCGTTCGCCGCCGCAATGATCTCGTTCGCCTCCTCCCAACCCAGGCGGATAAAGCCACCCAAGCCGCGCCGCGAGGTATAGGATTTGCGCTTCGCGTCGTTCTCGACAATCGACTTCCAGGCCGCAACCGGCATCAGCGTCTTGCGGGCCTCGCGCCAGTGGCGAATGAGCGCGCTGCGCACCATCGGGTATTTGAGACGGTTGCCGCTATAAAGATACCAGGAATAGCTGGCGCCACGGGAACAACCGCGGGGTTCGTGGTTGGGCAGTTCGGGGCGGGTGCGTGGATAATCGGTCTGCTGAGTTTCCCAGGTGACGATTCCGCCCTTGACGTAGATCTTCCAGCTGCAGGACCCCGTGCAATTCACGCCGTGCGTGGATCGTACGATCTTGTCGTGTGACCAGCGCTGGCGATAGGCGTTCTCCCACTGGCGGCATTCCGTCGTCGTCACACCGTGGCCATCGGCAAAACTGCCGGCGTATTTCTTGAAGAATGTCAGGCGGTCGAGGAAATGACTCATTTGGTTGCGCCCACTTTGCTTTGAGGATTGACGGTACGCCATGGCATCAGGAAACTGTCGACTAACCCGACAAAAGTCGTTGTCCAGGCGACGACCGCGATGATCATGAACGCTTCTGACAATGGCATCAGGTATGGCGCATCCAGGATTTGCGCCAAATGATATGTACACACCGAATACATACCCAGCGGGAAGACCCCGCCCCAATAGAGTGGATCATAAGTGAATGGCACGCCGCGAATCAGGTAGCGCCATACGCCCAACACCAAGAGCATGGGTATCCACCAACTTCCGATGGCCCAGAAAAACAGCGTTAGGCCTTTGATGAAAGGCGCAAGCTCCACAACGATTGGAGATCGTGTCAACTGCCCCAATAGAGTGGCACCAGCCAATGTGGAGATGGCGACGGCGCCCATGTTAATCCAATAAGGCGGTGTAAGATCCTCCGGCGACATCGGTAAAAATGTGTAGCGAAAGAAGATCAGCGTCATCAAGCACAAATACAGGGCTCCGCCGCCGAGCCAGAGGACTAACGCCGCGAACATCAATGGCTGTTGAAAGCCAATAGAGACGCCAGAGGGCAGCACCAACACAGTGAGTATGGACACCGATTGGGTCGCGACGACGCTCACAAGCCAACCGCCGTTGAGACCCTCCGCCAGACTTGGTTTGTCCGGCTTGACGGTCAGTATGGCTAGCACACCATACGTGACCACGAACCAGAGCACCCCGGCGATAACCCAGAAAAAAGTAGCCAAACTCATGGCTTTCATCTGAAGCACGAGTTGACTCCCGAACACGCCAGAAGCCGCCACAATTGTAAAAAATCCAACTCCGCGACTGTGGCTATGCAAGTCGGCCGCGAACGCGCCCGGGTAACGCACGATCCGCGCACCCGTCGCCCCTACTAAGGCGGCGAAAAAGAAAGCATTGAGCCAGAATAAGATGGTAGGGACGAAAGATATGCCGTGCAAATAGGTCGCAAGCGCCACGATGCCGGTTGCCATGACGAGCGCAAAATAGGCCGGATGCAGAGTCTCGAGATTGTCGTGTCGTCCGCGCTGAAAACGGAGTCTCATGAGAGGGCATGCCTGCCGGCTGATCCGGCGAGTGTGGAAAATAGACCTCGACTTTGTAACCAGGGGTTTAGCTGGGAAGTAGCCACGACCAAACCGCTTATCGAAATCCCCTGCAGCTGGCAGACCGGGCCCAGTGTGGCGGTCCCCTGATGCCCGCGGTCGAACCAGTTGGAGACATAGGAAACGCCAACCGCAAATGAGCCGCCGGAAAGCCCGAGCCCTAGGGCCGCCATCAGAAAGAGGGCGAAGCTCGATACGATCGAAACCGAATAGACGGCGCCGGCTGTCAGAAGCATCAGCAGTGTGAATACCCGGCGATCGCCAAACCTGTCACTCAAAAGGCCAAGAAAGACGCGGCTAAGCGCGCCAGTCAGAACGGGCGTGGCGACCAACAGTCCAAACTCGGAATCATTGACGCTCAGCTCCTGTTTGATCTTGACCCCGACGATTGCAAATAGGGTCCAGACCGCGAAGCAGACCGTGAACGCCAAGGCTGATAGCATAAGTGCCTGATATTGCGCTGTTTTTGAAGGCGCAGGCAATCGCGCGACAGTTGAAACCACGGGAGCCATCCCTGCGTGCCGTCCAGGCCCAGCGCCTGAAACAGATTGCAGGTTATTACTCCAAGACAATGCCCGCCTTGATTTAGATCAAGGATGTTCTTGTCCGTTCCGATCATTGTCGCCCGGATTTCCCAGGGAAGCCGGCCGATGGCCATGGACAAGACAACCGCATTGTCACGAATTCCATCGCTTTCCGAATTGCCGCGCACGTTGATCGACAAGCTGGTCGAAGTGTCGGGCATCCAGCGCATCGGAAAGGGTTCGACGCTGTTTCGCGAGGGAGAACATGCCCACTTTGTCTATGCCTTGATCGAAGGAAGCGTCTCGCTGGTCAGCGGGCCTAGGCGCGAGGAAACCATCGCTGACTTCATTGACGCGGGCGACATCATCCTGGTTCCACCCGCATTGCTCGGCCTTCCTTATATGGTGACCGCCAAAGCCGTCACCGACTTGCTTGTGGTTTTGATACCAGCCGAGGAATTCCGCCGCATGGCGGAAACCGAATTGGCCCTGGCCGTCGCCCTGAATCGCCTGCTGGCTGGGCATTGGCGCCTTCTGCTGCGTCATTTGACTCAGACCAAGTCCCGCGACGCGGACACGCGGCTGGTTCAGTTTCTGATCGACGGGGCGGGCGTGACCCGTGGCGCCGCCCGGTTTACCCTTCCCGGGTCGAAACAGGATTTGGCAGCGCATCTGGGCATGACGCCGGCAACCCTGTCGCGCTCCCTCAAGCGCCTGAGCCCGCTGGGCGTAAAGACCGCAGGATCGGATGTCCAGATCGAAAACATCGCCCGGCTCAGCGCGTTTTCCCACAGCCAGGCGGCGGCGCGCACGCAAACAGGAGCCTGACATGCCGCAGAACCAGGCTTCTCGAGCCGGAACAAATTCTGGTTTGCCCTCACTGTGGATTATTTTGCCCTCACTGTGGATTATTGAGGAGCGGATATGAGACTTCCACGATACCATTCAGTTCCCGAAACGGCGCGTGCAAAGCCGCATCTGGTTTCTTTCGATGAAGCATCCGGCATCATCTCGTTCCGCGCCACACCGCTTGCCACAGAGTGCGTGGCGCTTGAAGATGCCGACGGACGGATTCTCGCAACCGATGCCGTCGCACTATGCGCCTCGCCCGCCGGTCCGGTATCCGCCATGGACGGCTATGCCGTTCGGGACAGTGATCTTGAGGATATGCCGGTATCGCTCGACATCGCAGGCAAGTCGTTTGCCGGCAAGGGATTCGACGGACCGCTTCCACCCCATTCCTGCGTTCGGATTTTCACGGGCGCGCCGGCGCCGGCGGGGACCGACCGCGTCGTCATGCAAGAAGAGGTGCGGCAGGATGGCACCAAGGCAATTTTCACGGGCCCCTTGTCCAAACGGCGCCATCTGCGCCTGCCTGGCGCCGATTTCCGAAAGGGCGACGTGCTTGTGCCTGCCGGCAGCGTTCTGACCCCGCAACGCCTGATCGCTGTGGCGGCATCGGATCACGCCGAGGTCGATGTCTTCCGCCGACCGCGCGTCGCCATATTGTGCTGTGGCGACGAACTGGCGGCGCCCGGAGACGTAAGCCGTTTGCCGGATTCCATCCCTGAAAGTATTTCCTATGGCATCGCGGCGCTGGTTCGCCGCTGGGGCGGCGAGATCACCGCGCGCTCGCGGCTTCCTGACGATCTTCCCCGCCTGCAGGTGGCCGCGGCCGCGGCGGCTTCCGTCTGCGATGTCGTGGTGATCATCGGCGGCGCTTCGGTGGGAGAAAAAGACCTGGCCAAGGATGCGTTCGCGCCGCTGGGCCTGGAATTGCTGTTTGCGAAAGTCGCCATCAAGCCGGGCAAGCCGGTCTGGTTCGGGCGTGCCGACAGGACCCTTGTCATCGGACTGCCGGGGAACCCCACATCTGCGCTCGTGACGGCTAGGCTGTTTCTGGCGCCACTGCTGGCTGGGCTATCGGGAAGCCGGCCGGAAGAGGCACTGGATTGGCGCATGATGCGGGCCAATGTGTCAGTCGAGGGCAGCGACGACCGCGATGTCTTCATGCGCGCGACCATACAAGCCCGCAGCGCGGTGTCCCTTTCCGACCAGGATTCCGCCAGCCAGCGGGCCCTGGCCGAGGCGACCCACCTGATCCGGCGGCGGCGCGGCGAACCATCCGCAGACGCGCAGGCCCTGGTCGAAACATTGGTGCTTTGATGAACATAGCGGCCGCAAGCGTGCCTCCATCCGCAAGAAAGCCCGTCCTGTTTTCCTACGGCTTCCGGCCCTTCTTCCTGCTGGCCGGATTGGCCGCGCTGATCAACATGGCGGTCTGGCTCTGTGTCTATTTTCACCCCGCCCTTTGGCCCGACCATGCCGTGCCGGCGATGTACTGGCACGCGCACGAGATGCTGTTCGGCTTCGCCGCCGCCGCCATCGGCGGCTTCCTGCTTACCGCCGTTCCAAACTGGACAGGTCAGAAGTCCTGTTCCGGACTGCCGTTGATCTGCCTGACCGGGCTATGGCTCGCCGGTCGCATTGCGATGGCGCCGCTGGGCATCCTTGCACCGGTAGCCGCCAGCGCAATCGACCTCGCTTTCTTCCCGGCTCTGATCCTGGTCCTTGCCCCGCCTCTGGTGCGGGCCAGAAAACAGCAAAATATCATATTTGTGGGTCTTCTCACCGTGCTCTTCCTTGCCAATCTTGTTTTCCATCTTGGCGTCGACGGCGTTTTTTCGGCTGGAGAATATATCGGTCTGGGCATTGCGCTCGATATCGTCTCGCTTCTTATCGTCATCATCGGCGGGCGCATCATTCCGGCCTTCACCAAGGGGGGCATGGCCCGCTACGGCATCGTGATTTCGATCCCGCCCAACAAATGGCTGGAGATTTTTTCTATCGCATCCATCGTCGCCGTGCTTGCCGGGGATATGGCGATGCCGCTTTCGCCCTGGAACGGCCTTGTCGCGCTTACCGCCGCCCTGGTGCAGGCGCTGCGCCTGGCGCAATGGCAGGGGCATCGCACGGCGCGCGATCCCTTGGTCTGGGTTCTGCACCTGGGCTACGCCTGGCTAGTGGTCGGCCTAGGGCTCAAGGCAGTCTGGCTTCTCACTGCACTACCATTCGCGGAAAAATGGATTCATGCCCTCACAATCGGTGCGTTCACGACCATGATCCTGGCGATGATGACCCGCGCCTCCCTGGGACACACCGGGCGCACGCTGGTTGCGCCCCCCGGTATCCCGGCCTGCTATGGCCTGGTGACGGTTGCGGCTCTCATCCGGGTCTTCGCTCCCGCGCTCTTTCCGGATCGGTATGACGAAATTGTCGCCATATCGGGCATTCTCTGGATCGCCGCCTTTGGGATTTACCTGTTTGTCTATGCGCCCATCCTTGCCGGCCCTGGCGCCGGCGGAAAGCCAGGATGAATTCGAAATGCCGCAAATGCAAAAAGCCGTCGACATGTTTTCCGCTCGTGTGCCGCGGTACACCAGCTATCCGACGGCGCCGCATTTCCATTCGGGCGTGACCGAACAGGAATATCGCACCTGGCTGGCCGGCCTGCCGGCGGATATGCCCTTGTCGCTCTATGTCCATGTTCCCTTCTGCGACTCCCTGTGCTGGTTCTGTGGTTGCCATACCAAGGCGGTCAACCATTATCGGCCGGTGCGCGATTATTGCGACCTGCTGTTGGAGGAAATTGCACTAGTGGCCGAGGCGCTGCCGCACCGCCGTCCGGTGCAACATATTCATTGGGGCGGCGGCTCGCCCACATTGCTGGAGCCCGGCGACATGTTGCGCCTGAACGCGGCGCTTCGCGGCCATTTTGATGTCCGCGCCGACGCGGAATTCGCCATCGAGGTCGACCCGCGCGGCTTCACCGCTGACGCCGCCAGGACACTGGGCACGGCCGGGGTGACGCGGGCGAGCATAGGCCTGCAGGATTGCGATCCGCTTGTTCAGAAGGCGATCAATCGCGTCCAGAGCGACGAGGAAACGATCTTCGCGATAGAACAACTTCGCGGCTGCGGGATCGCCAGCATCAATGTGGATATTCTCTACGGTCTGCCGCACCAGACGCTGGCGAGCTGGCAGAGGACGCTGGAATTCGCGCTGGGACTGGATCCCGACCGCCTTGCCGTATTCGGCTATGCCCATATGCCGGCTTTCAAGAAACATCAGGCCCTCATTCCAGAGGCACTCCTGCCAGGCATCGAAATACGCTTCGGCATGGCGGAACTCGCCCGCGAATTTTTCTGCGGACATGGTTTTGTCGCAGTGGGTCTGGACCATTTCGCCAAACCGCGGGACCCGCTAGGGCGGGCGGCGCGGGACGGCACACTATCACGCAACTTCCAGGGTTACACGGCCGACACAGCGCCCGCCCTGATCGGCTTCGGCGCCTCTTCCATCGGTTCGCTGCCCCAGGGCTATGTGCAGAATCAGACTTTGGTTCCCGGCTATCGCGCTGCGCTAAAGGCGGGTCGCCTACCTATTGCCCGCGGCATTACGCTCACCGATGACGACCGCGCGCGCCGCGAAGCAATCGAACGGCTGATGTGCGATATGGCGGTCGATCTCAATCGGATTGTCGCGAAATACGGCGAAACGACAATCCTGGCAGACACCCCAGCTGCGCTGTCGGACTTGATCGACGCCGGTGTCGTATCACTCAACGACGGAAAGGCTGCCATTGCACCGGAATGGCGGGCGGCAGCGCGCCTAGTGTGCGCCGCCTTCGACCGTTACCTGCGCACCGGCGCGGCGCGGCACTCCGTCTCTGTATGACGGTGGGCGGGAAGGTGCCGGATATTGGATGTGGGACTTGCCAAAGTCTGTGACCGACATCGCGTACCAAAACCAGAGCGCGGCTATTGGAACAAGATTCGAGCGGGTCAGAAGACCAAGCAAGCAGTCTTCGTCGAAACCGACGACGCCTGGCTTAATCGGATCGAGATCAGAGGTGCGCTGTCCCAGATCCCTGAGGCAGCAAGGAAAGTCATTGAGGACGCTAAGACTACGCGTAAGGCCCAGGTTCGCAAAGTTGACGGCCGACAGTAGGTCCGGTGAAACCGGTAGCAGAGCCCCACAAGGCTATTTCGCGATCCGCAAAGGCCCTCTCGATCGAAACGGCGGCGTTCAAACCCTGGGGGAGGGGCTGTGCGGGGTAGTCGCCAAGGTCGAATGGCATCCGGGCGAACTCTATCCTCGCGTCGGCTTCATCGCGACCAACCTGTCGCGCCCGGCCGAGCGCGTTGTAGCCTTCTACAACGGTCGTGGCACGGCGGAGCAATGGATTAAGGAGGACAAGAACGCGACGAAGTGGACGCGGCTGTCATGCTGCTCGTTCGCCGCCAATGCCGTGCGGCTGCAACTCCACGCACTCGCGTACAATCTTGCGAACTTCCTGCGCACGTTGGCGCTGTCGGAGGCGGTCAAGCAGTGGTCGTTGACGAGCCTGCGGGGAAAACTCGTCAAGATCGGCGCGAAGCTTGTCGTCTACGGGGGCTATATGACTTTCCAGATGGCAGAAGTCGCGGTATCGCGCGATTTGTTCCGCCGCATTCTGCAAATGATCGACGGACTTCGACCAGGGCGAACGGCGCGATGTTGAGCCACGCTGCACCGCCGCACGTGCCAACCCACGGGAGAACTGCGTCCGATAATCCGCTAAATGGGCTGCAATTCCAACTTCCGACGACGCAGTCGTGGATTGGGGGCGGAATGGGGACGAGAAGCAGCGTTCTCGGGCTTCCTGGTTGTCTTGACCCGGGCTACTCTCCTGTCCGGGTGGCTGAATTGACCAGCCATATGGGGAATGTTGGCTAGAACAACTAGGTTTGGAGTAATTTATGAATCTAAAGCGTTTCCTCACTTTTGATTGGGAGGCCATTGCCGGCATCATCGCAGCTGTCGCGGCGATCGTGTTGAATTTGCTTCAACTGATTGATCAGGGAGTTTTAATTTCAATCGCGGTTGTTCTGATTGCTTTGCTGTTCGTTAGAGACCTGCGACGGGATCGCTCCACTGAACAGACTCACGCTACTATCGAGGAAATTCGAACCGCCCTTCAATCCATAAAGACCAATCTTCTCCCTCCTGATATCGTACTCATCGGACCAACCCAGCTCCGCATGGGAAGCGAACGCTTTGCCGCAAATGCAAAGGGAGAGATGATATGGTTTCATGTGTGCCTGTCCATGTTCAGGCCGCAGCCTCTCTTTGATACTCTGCTTCGACCAGCGATTGAGAATCCGCTGGTCACCCAAATACAATTCATTCTGGATGAAAGCCAAAAGGCGCTCTGGGAATCTGAAGTGCTACCAAAGATAGGCGCATGTAAGGGTAGAGACAAAGTCAAACCCCCGCATTGGACAAAAATAAAAGAGTCTGTTTCCGTGATCATTACCGACGCGAATTCAACCGGGCGCACAGAAGGCTTATTAAGTTTTTGGGGTGAACCTTTCATGGCTCGCACGACTGAGCGAAACGTGCCTCGTTACATTTTTCATGTTCAAGGACATTCTGAACTCATCACTCGCCTAGTTGAGCTGGTGCGAACCTACAGATTCATGCCGTGACCGGCATGACCCCTTCTTCCTAATTGGCTGAATGGCGATGCGTGCATATCATGAAGGTCGCGCTAGCCGTGATGACTGGGAGGGACTGCGCTGCTGCGCGAGCTTTACGACCGGTTCGGCGCCAACGGTTTTCTGGCCGCCTACAATGCCGGTCCATCGCGCTACCTGGCCTTCCTGACGCAGGGCAAGCCGCTCAAGACCGAGACCCAGTTCTACCTCGCCGAGCTCGCGGCAATTCTGCCTGAACTGCCGATTGGCGGCGCGGCTTTCACGCCCACCTCGCAGCACGACTGGCGCAGCGCACCGCTGTTTGCCGCAAGCTGGCCTGCTGCCGAGATGCATGTTTGGGCCGCTGTGCGGCCCGACAAACCTTCTGCCGCCGGTTCGTCGGCGGGGGCTTCATCAAACAGCATTTCCGGTGCGATACCACCGCGTCTCGCGCCGAGCGCCGCAGGCCTATTCGCTGCACTCACTCCTGCGGTCGCGCCATGAGTTG